>Ga0172380_10000123_pt1 | contig 160380 bp, 154 predicted proteins | sample Leawe162metaG_FD_119747 | JGI IMG/M metagenome (GOLD analysis project Ga0172380, IMG submission 119747) | Leachate microbial communities from a municipal landfill in Southern Ontario, Canada - Leachate well 162 metaG | ecosystem: Engineered > Solid waste > Landfill > Unclassified | place...
CGCGCCGGATTGTTCCGGTTCTTGAAAGCGGGAGAAGGCCAGATATCGGCTCATTTGCCCTCTACGGAGGAACCTTGCACCGGCCCGCTGGCCCCGGAAGTGCTGTGTGGGGCAACCGCTTTGGCGTTGTGGGTGTTAGCCGCGTGTGGCGCGGTTGGGACGATTGAGCGGGTCAAAGCCGTAATGGGCAAGCCAGCGTGTGTCCGATTCAAAAAAGCTTCTCAGGTCAGGAATGCCATATTTGAGCATGGTGGCGCGCTCTAACCCCATCCCAAAAGCAAAACCCTGATATTCCTGTGGGTCGATGCCGCAATTTTTCAGGACATTGGGGTGAACCATGCCGGAGCCTAAAATTTCCATCCAGCGCTGTTCCTGACCTGCAGGTGCGGCGCCAAGTTTGAGTTCGCCGTTTTCACGCCAGCAGCCAATATCGACTTCGGCGGAAGGCTCTGTGAAAGGGAAGAAGCTTGGGCGGAAGCGCACGGGCAGATTATCAACACCAAAGAAGGCGCGCACGAAGTCGGAAAGGCACCCTTTGAGGTGGGCCATGGTCACGTCTTTGCCGACATAGAGGCATTCCATCTGATGGAAAACCGGCGTGTGGGTCATATCCCAGTCGGAGCGGTAGCAACGGCCAAAGCAGATAATCTTGATCGGCGGCTTGTTATTCATCATGTGCCGAATCTGTACGGTTGATGTATGCGTACGGAGCAATTTCTTTTGTGCTTCGCCTTCCTTGCGCTCATCAGGAGCCAGATAGAAGGTATCGTGCATTTCGCGCGCGGGGTGCCCGATGGGAAAATTGAGGGCGGTAAAATTATGGATGTCGTCCTCAATGTCTGGCCCTTCGGCGACACTAAAGCCCATATCGGCAAAGATTGTGACCAGTTCTTCCATGGTTTGGCTGATCGGGTGGATCGAGCCTGTGCGCTGGGGGCGCGGGGAGAGGGTGATGTCAATGGTTTCGAGTTTGAGGCGTTCATTAAGCTCTTGTGCTTTGAGCGTCGCGGTTTGTTTCTCGATGAGTCCTGTAATTTCCTCCTTGAGGATATTGAGATTGGCGCCCACGGTTTTACGCTCGTCCGGCGACATGGCGCCCAGATTTTTCATGAGGCCTGTAATGCGCCCGTTTTTGCCGAGGGCTTGAATGCGGACATTCTCAAGGGCCGTCATATCATTGGCGGCGGTAATCAACTCAATGAGTTCCGATTTGAGTGCAGCGGTGTCCATCAGGAAGCCTTTCGTGCGTTAGGCAACTTTTTCGACTTGCGCAAATTCCAGTTCGACCGGTGTGGCGCGGCCAAAGATTGATACGGATACTTTGACGCGGCCTTTTTCGCTGTCCACTTCTTCGACCATGCCTTCGAAGCTGGCAAACGGGCCTTCCATGACTTTGACTTTTTCGCCAATGTCGAAAGAGATGGTCGAACGAGGTTTTTCAATACCCTCTTGCAACTGGGTCATCAGGCGCTGGGCTTCTTTTTCACTGATTGGGGAAGGTTTGTTGCCTGCACCGAGGAATCCCGTGACTTTCGGGGTGTTTTTCACCAAGTGCCAGATTTCATCCGACATATCGATTTTGGCAAGGACGTAGCCCGGGAATACCTTACGTTCGGCGTTAACTTTCTGGCCGCGACGAATTTCGATCACTTCTTCCGTTGGAACCATAATGTCCTCGATCCGCTCGGCGAGACCGCTCTTACCAGCCTTTTCGCGGATGGCTTCGGCGACTTTTCCCTCAAAGCCTGAATACACATGGAGTACATACCAGCGCGCTGTCATAATTTTATCCTTCCTAAATCCGTTACCTAATATCTTATTTACCTAAACCGAGTGCAAACTGCACGATGAACGAGAGAGCCTGATCGGCTACAAATAGAAAAACCGAGGCCAGTACCACCATGATAAAAACAGCGATTGTGCTCTGGATTGTCTCTTTTTTAGTGGGCCATGTTACCTTCTTGGCTTCCGAGCGCACTTGTCTTAAAAATTCCATCGGGGCAATTTTTGCCATGTCTAACTTCCTTAATCTTTTGATCCAGCCGCTCGTAACCGCATCGCGCGATTGTAAGCTATTTAAATTTTCTGGAGAATGGGGGAAAACTAGACAAATTCACGTTAAAAGACAAGAAGAAAAGTTGGGGATTTTTTTTAGGTAGTTTTTTGGCCTCCCACCCTTGCATAAATATTTGGAAAGACTAGATTTTATCCATGACTCGCGTGATTCTCCTTTTTCTCTTTCTTCTCGCCTGTACAGGCGGTGCGGTGTGGCTCGGGGCTATGTTTTTGCTTCCCCCCAAAGTAACACTTGCCAGTCCCTCACGCGGGGCGGCGGTTGAGGCTGTCTATGCCACAGGAACGGTTGAACCTAGCGTCGAGGTGCCGATTTCACCGCGGGTGGCGGCCCGTATTGTAGCGCTTCCTTTCGATGAAGGAGCGCAGGTGCATCGCGGCGATGTGCTCGTGCAGCTTGAGGATACGGAGTATCTGGCGTCTTTAGTCGAACTTCAAGCGAGCTATGACCTTGCGGTTAAGGACTTTGAGCGCAAAACAAAATTGCATGACGCTAAATCCGTGAGTGATGATGCACTTGATCAGGCGCTGGCGGCACGGGATAGCGCCAAAGCTAAACTGGATAAAGCCAAAGCGCAAAATGGCTATATGACTCTTGTTGCTCCGGCTGATGGGCTTATCACCCGCCGTGATGGCGAGGTGGGCGAATATGTGCCTGTGGGCCAGCCGATTTTTTATCTCTCGTGCTGCGCTCCCTTGCGCATCTCGGTTGAGGTTGATGAAGAAGATATTCCGCGCGTGGTGATCGGGCAGAAAGTTCTCATCCAGAATGATGCGTTTCTGGGACAGGTATTTGAAGGTAAGGTTAGCGCTATTACCCCGCGGGGCGATAGTACAGCCCGTTCCTACCGTGTGCGCGTGACGTTCAATGATGACCATCACCCGATGATGATCGGTATGACGGCCGAGACCAATATCATTTTGCGTGAGGTAGCGCAGGCGATTTTGCTGCCGCGCGCAGCGCTTGGGGCTCACAATAAATTGCAAGTATTGGAAGAGGGGCGTGTCAAAATAATTACGCCCAAACTCGGCAGTGTGGGCGCAGAAAAAATTGAAGTGCTTGAAGGTCTGAGTGAGCAGGCGCAGGTTTTATCACCCTATATGCCGGATGTACCTGATGGGTCGGATGTCCGCATTGATGATGGCGGAATGTGGAGCTGGCTCCCGTAGCTAGAGTTTACAGTCATGAGGTTACTTGCTTTTATTGCCCTGAAACATCTGCTGGCCCGCAAGCGTCAGAGCATTGTCTCGCTCATGGGGATTGTTTTGGGGGTTGCCTTTTTTCTTGCAATTGCCTCTCTCATGCGCGGATCGGAAGATGATTTTATCAAGCGGCTTGTCGATAATTCGCCGCATATTACGGTGTCGGACGAATACCGCGTGCCGCGTGAACAACCGGCCGAAAAACTTTATAAGGGAGCGGTTGATGTTTCCAATGTGAAACCTTTAACTGAATCGCGCGGGATCAGAGGATACCAGAAAATTCTCGATTATCTGGGGGCTTTGCCGGATGTGCGTTCATCGCCCGTATTGGCCGGAGAGGCGATCATCAGTTTTGCGGGGCAGGATAAGGGTGTGACCCTTAGCGGGATGGTTCCTGAAGAAATTAAAACCGTCTCCACCATCGGCGATTATATGGTGGAGGGGAGCCTTGAGGATTTGATCGGGAATTCCGATGGGATTCTGATTGGCTATATGCTCGCCCGTAACATCTCTGTGTCACTCGGGGATACGATTAATCTTGCTGCGCAAAACGGCAAAGTTCGGGCGTTTAAAATTGTCGGTATCTTCAAGACGGGTCGGGGGAATTATGACCGTGGTCAGGCCTTTGCCAATATCAAGCGGGTGCAGGCTCTCCTCGGGCGGCCCAACCGTATCAATTCCATTTTGGTGAAACTTGGAGACCCGCAGGAGGCGCTCGCGCTGTCACACACGATCGAAAAAGTGATCGGGTATAAATCCGAGTCATGGCAGGAATCGTCCGAAGATTTGATGAATACCATCTCGATTCGTAACAAGATCATGTACACGGTGGTGAGCGCTGTGCTGGTGGTGGCTGCGTTCGGGATTTATAATGTGATCTCCACTGTGGTCATGGAAAAACACCGCGATATTGCGATTCTCAAATCAATGGGATTTCGCTCTGAAGACATACAAATTATTTTTCTGGTACAGGGTGTTATTTTGGGGATTGCCGGAAATGTGGCGGGTTTGCCGCTCGGGTGCGCGCTTATGAGTGCCCTCCAGACGATCACATTTAGGCCGCCGGGGAGCAGCGAGCCGATTGCCATGCCGCTTTCGTGGGGGTGGGAACAGTTTGCGATTGCTGCGAGTTTCGCGCTGTGCGCGGCGATTGCTGCGGCATTTCTCCCTGCTCATAAAGCGTCTAAAGTGCAGCCGGTTGATATTTTGCGCGGGGGACTTTAGATGGCACTCCTTGAAGCACACCATCTTTCCCGCACACTCACCGATGAGGCCGTTCCTGTCACGATTGTCAAGGAAGCGTCCGTGGCGGTTGAGGCGGGTGAATTTGTGGCGATCAAGGGGCCTTCGGGGTCGGGGAAATCTTCACTCCTTTATTTGCTGGGGTTACTTGATACACCGACATCGGGTGATATCTGGCTTGATGGCCAGAAAGTGTCTGATCTCTCTGCGCAGCAATTGGCGCAGGTGCGGCTTGAGCAGATGGGGTTTGTGTTCCAGTTCCATTTTTTGCTGCCTGAATTTACAGCTCTTGAAAATGTGACGCTTCCGATGCGGCGTTTGGGCAAGCTTTCGGGCAGAGACATTACCGCGCGGGGACGGCAACTTCTTACCGATTTGGGGCTTGCCGAACATATGGATAAACTCCCTAGCCAGCTTTCGGGGGGGCAGCGCCAGCGCGTTGCAATTGCACGGGCCCTTGCCAATAACCCGCGTATGATTATGGCGGATGAACCGACCGGAAATCTGGATACCGAGTCGAGTAAAAATGTGCGCGCTATTCTCAAAGACCTTGCGCATAACCGTGGCTGCGCTGTGGTGGCGGTGACTCATGATCCTGATTTTGCAGCAGATTGCGACCGCGTTATCACTCTTGTTGACGGCTTAATTGTCCCTTGATCGATTCATCTGAATTGCGTAGAGTGAGCCATCTTTTGTGGGGGAAATATGCATTCAAGTCTTTGTCAAAATAGTTTTATTGTGAAAGAACAAGTCGGCCTTTTTAAGGCGGCGAATAACTACGATATTTATGATCCTGCTTCAGGACAGAAAATCATCGAATGCCGCGAGCCGAATTTAGGACTTTTTACCAAAATATTCCGTTTTACCGATTATAAACGCATGACGCCTTTTGAGGTGGTCATTTCCACGCCTGACGGCAAACGCATGATGACTGTCAAGCGCGGCATTTCTATTTTCCTGTCGAAGGTTGAAGTGACGGATGAGAAAGGCCGCACGGTCGGTTTTTTCAAACAGAAATTATTTTCGATTGGCGGTAAGTTCGATGTGCTTGATGCGCAGGAAAATATCAAATGTTCACTTCAGGGCAATTGGACGGGTTGGAATTTCAAATTTATCCGCGGCGAGCAAGAAATTGCCTCAGTCTCCAAGAAGTGGAATGGCCTTGGCAAAGAACTTTTGACGTCTGCCGATAACTACGTGCTTACGGTCAATGAATCTGTTTCCCCTGATGATGATGTGCGCATGCTGATCTTTGCCGCTGTGATGTGCATTGACATGGTGCTCAAAGAGTAAGAAAAAGCCCCCGATTGGGGGCTTTTGATTAGGCAGCGTTTGCGCCTGTTTTGGATAATTTAACCTCATTATACGCCCAGTCGATCCATGGGAGGAGCGCAGCAATGTCGGCGCTGTCTATGGTTGCGCCGCCCCAGATGCGGAAACCTGCGGGGGCGGTGGCGTAAGAGGCAAAATCAAATCCGGCGCCTTCTTTATCAACGAGTTTCACCATGTCCTTGATAAGGGCGGTTTGGCCGTCCGTATCGTGCGCGGTGAACCATGGGTCAGTGACCTTGATACAGATCGAGGTGCGCGAGCGGATAGCTTCTGTTGCGGGAAGAAAATCGGCCCAGTTGGTTTTGGCCACCCAGTCTTCTACGACTTTGAGGTTCGCTATTGCGCGTTTCTCGGTCTCCTGCCAGCCGCCGATGCTGTCCACCCATTTGAGGGCATCGAGGCAGTCTTCAGTGGCGAGCATTGAAGGCGTGTTGATGGTTTCGCCTTTAAACAGGCCTTCGTTAATTTCGCTTTTTTTCGTCATGCGGAAAATTTTGGGGAGTGCGCGGTCGGGCTTGAAGGTTTTGAGGCGCTCCACGGCGCGTGGGGAGAGCACCAGCATTCCGTGAGCGGCTTCTGATCCTAATACTTTTTGCCATGACCATGTGGTGATATCAAGTTTGTCCCAGTCCATTTTATAAGCATAGACGGCGGAGGTTGCGTCACAGAAGGTGAGGCCCTGACGGTCTGCTTTGATCCAGTCGGTATGGGGCAGGCGTACGCCCGACGTGGTGCCGTTCCATACAAACACAACGTCGCGGTCGGTGTCCACTTGGGTGAGGTCTGGCATCTGGCCGTAATCGACTTTGAAGCTGCGGACGTCAGGGATTTTAAGCTGGCTCACCACATCGGTCATCCAGTCATTACTGAAGCTTTCCCAGACCAGCACGTCCACGCCGCGGGCGCCCAGCATTGACCACAGGCACATCTCGACGGCGCCGGTGTCCGAGGCTGGAACAATAGCCACGAGGTAATCATCGGGAATGGCCAGCGTTTTGCGGTGGAGGTCAATAACTTCCTTGAGTTTGGCTTTGCCGCCTGCGGAGCGGTGGGAGCGGCCTACAAAGGCTCCTTTAAGGACATCGAGAGTCCAGCCTGGGCGTTTGGCGCAGGGGCCAGAGGAAAAATTGGGGCAGACAGGCTTGAGGGAAGGTTTTTGCATAATATATACTCCGACGCGGGTAGGGGGCAGTTATTTGCCCTGTTTTTGATGTTTATCATTCGCGCCATTTCTTGAAAAGCCTATTTGACAAAAAGAGTGCGCTCCTATAAGTGTACCCGCACCCAATTTATCATGTGCCCTCATGGCGGAATTGGTAGACGCGCAAGTTTCAGGTACTTGTGTCCGTAAGGACGTGGAAGTTCGAGTCTTCTTGAGGGCACCATTTTTATCCTGTTTTCAATTTCTATTGTTGTGGCGCTCATATTGATTTACGTTTCTGATATGCGGAGCCGTTGTATTCCCTTAATTTTTTGTTTGTTCCTGTGCGTTAGCCCTGCTTTTGCGGCGGCTGTGATTCCCTTTACCGTGACGATGTCCGAAGCCGTGAATGTGACGGGAAGTCCACGGATTATTCTCAATGTTGATGGGAATACACGTTATGCGGTGTATTCGGCGGGCACAGGGACGGCGTCTCTCACTTTTACCTATAGCGCCACGGCAGGCGATGTCGATTTAAACGGAATCGGGATTTCGTCAACGTCTGTTGACCTGAATGGCGGCACTGTGAGTGATTTGAATGGCAATGCGCTTTCCAACCTAACATTTACAGCCCCTGCTAATATGGGGAGCGTGAATGTCAATTACCCCAGCTTGTCGATGGATTTTATTGCGGACGCAGATGGACGTTATAGTGTGAATGGCACCGTTTATAACGACTTTACATCATTTCTGACGGCAGTAGGGGGAACATTTTTGCGAACCACGACGGCTACTTATTTTGACAGTGCAGGTAATTTGCAAACGGCGGCTTCTGGCGTGCCCAGATTTGATTATGATCCCGTTACCCATACCTTAAAGGGTCTTTTGATTGAAGAAAGCCGCGTAAACCGTATTCGTAATAGTACCATGCAAGGCGCTGTTGCCGGAACGCCCGGGACGTTACCGACTAATTGGAGCATTGTGTACAATCCGGCCGGATTTTCAACTCAGGTTGTCGGGACAGGCACCGAGAACGGGATGGCCTATATGGATTTTCGTGTGTACGGGAATACGGTGGCCAGTGAATTCCAATTGCGCACGGATCAGTACACAGGGGCGGGTGCTGGGCAAAACTGGACGGGGAGCATGTACCTGAAACTTGCGGGGGGTTCCACAACGGGAATTTCGCAAGTCCGCAGCCGGATAACGTGGCAGCAGACTGATGGTACTTATATTACGCAAAGCGTGAATAACGTCATTTCCAACCTTGGTGCGACGGACTATTATCGAGGCATTGTTACGGCTACCGCACCTGCCAGTACGGGCCGGATTTCGCAAGAGCTTAATATCGTGGCTTCAGCAACGGGGGCGGATATTACAATCCGGATTGCGGCGCCACAGACTGAACTGGGCGAGTTTGCGACATCGTTTATTCCCACAACAACGGTGGCTGTTACGCGCGCGGTTGATACGTTCTCGATGCCGACAGGGGCATGGTTTAACGCGACGGAGGGTGCGCTTTATGCGGCGACAAACCCCTTGGGTGTTGCGTCATTCTATCCGCAAATTGCCTTGTTCGGAGATGGGACAAGTGCCAATTTTATTGCCTATACCTTGTTTCCTTCGAATAACTTTTTGGAGGAATGGAAGCAAAGTTCGTCCACCTTGTTTACTGTTAATGCAGGGGTCGTTACAGCGGGGATGACCAACAAGGTCATCGGAGTCTATAAATCAACGTCTTCGGCGGCGGTTAAAAATGGGGGTGCGCCGGTCACGTCGGCCGCCGCGCTCGGGACACTTCCGATTACCTTGTTTTCGGTTGGGTCGAACCTTGCTCGCGGGGGGACGGATGGGCGTTATAGCGGGACAATCTCCAATCTTCGTTATTATCCGCTGCGGTCTTCCAACGCGCAGCTCCAGCTTTTGACGCAGTGATCTTAGGTGATTTTCATATTATTCAGGCATTTCCCTTGAAAAAAGGGATAAAACCCATTATCCCAGAGCTATGACGATATATTTACATCAAAATGATTTGCCTGCTGATCTGCCCTTCGGCCCGTCAGTGGCTATAGATACCGAAACAATGGGTCTTAATCTGGTGCGCGACCGTTTGTGTTTGCTGCAACTTTCCTTTGGCGATGGCAACGCGCATCTGGTGCGGTTTCCGGCTGGAGGCAATTATGATTGCCCGAACCTGAAACGGTTGCTCAGTGATCCGACGATTGAAAAGCTCTTTCATTTTGGTCGTTTTGATATTGCATCGATTAGGGCCTATCTCGGTATTCTGGTTGCGCCTGTTTATTGCACCAAAACCGCGTCGCGTCTGTGCCGGACATTTACCGACAAACATTCACTGAAAGAATTGTGCCGCGATCTTTTAGGCGTGGAGCTGAACAAACAGCAGCAATCGTCTGACTGGGGAGCTCACGAACTCACCGAAGACCAGAAAAATTATGCGGCCAGTGATGTTTTGTACCTGCATCGTTTACGGGCCAAGCTTGATGATATCCTCGTGCGTGAAAACCGTATGGATGTTGCGAAAGCCTGCTTTGATTTTCTGCCGTATCGCGCGGAGCTTGACCTTAAGGGCTGGCCGGACTTTGATATTTTTGCCCACTGATTTGCGGGGAGAGCGAGAACGTGATGAGTGCACATATTTTGCCTGGCGAATTTCAGGAATTTTCTGATCTTGCATCGGCGCGGCGTACGCTCGGCACGGAGGTCAAAGGTCTTGAGGCTCTTGCCCAATCACTTGGCAGTGATTTTGTTGCGGCGATTGAGACAATCCAAACAATGAAAGATCAGGGCCGCGGTCGCCTGATTGTTGCAGGCATCGGCAAAAGTGGTCATGTTGCACGCAAAATTGCGGCGACGATGGCTTCTACCGCCACGCCTGCCTATTATATTCATCCCGGGGAGGCCAGCCATGGTGACCTCGGCATGATTACCGAAGATGATGTGATTGTGATGCTCTCTTATTCGGGGGCGAATAATGAGCTTACGGATATGATGGCGTATGCGAAACGCTTTTCCATCCCCTTGATCGCTATGACGGGCAATCCCGATAGCCCGTTGGCCAAACATTCTGATGTCCGGCTTATTCTACCAAAAATTCCCGAGGCGTGCCCGAATGGTCTTGCGCCGACCACGTCAACGACCATGATGATGGCTCTTGGAGACGCAATGGCGGTGGCTTTGCTCGAACGGGCGGGCCTTACCGCGGAGGCTTTCCGTGTCTGGCATCCGGGCGGGAAACTGGGCAGCAAACTCAAATATGTATCCGAACTTATGATCACGTGGAGTGACCTGCCGATTGCAGCGCCTGATACGTTGATGGCGGATGCCTTGATTACACTTTCTGAAAAAAACTTGGGCTCGGTTATTGTGGTTGATGAGAATCGTCACTTGCTGGGCATGGTGACGGATGGTGATTTGAAGCGCCATATGTCGTCTGATTTGCTGCAAAAGCGTGTGGGCGATATTATGACGGCAACGCCGCGCACGGTAATGGAAGATATTCTTGCGGCAGAAGCGCTCGAGATCATGGTCAATGCGGCTCATTCGCCGATCACATCGCTGGTGGTGGTGAAGGCCCATGACGGCAATCAACAGGATCGCCGCGTGTCGGGCCTAGTGCGTATGCAGGATCTTTTGAAAGCCGGAATTGCCTGATGGTAAAGTCATGAATCACGACGCAGTGCCATCTTCTTCTGCTCCTGATGATCTTCATGTCGAAGCTATTGATCTTCTTGTCAAAAGCTCTGATGAAATTGCCCGTCACTCAATCAAGGGGCGGCGTCACAGTACGGTTGTCCGTGTGCTGCGCCTTGCGCTTCCGGTATTGGCAATCGGCGTTGTGGTTGTGCTGTGGAACTGGAGCGAGCCTCAAGCGCCGCTTGCTCCCGTGCCGCGGGAGCAGATTTCACCACAAAGTGTGCAGAGTAACGAACTGGTTAATCCCAAATTCCAGTCCGAAGATGCGCGCAGCCGTCCCTACACGATTACAGCGGATAAAGCGACACAAAATACCGAGAACAAGGATGTTGTTGTGCTGCAAAATCCGGTGGCGGATATGACGCTCTCACCCGAGAACTGGGTGGCACTTTCTGCCCAGCAGGGGGAGTACGCTCAAAGCTCGGGTAAACTTCACCTGAATGGTCAGGTTGAGGTGCGCCATAACGGCGGTTATGAACTCAGTACACAATCAATGGATATTGATGTAACATCCCAAGTTATTACGACGGATGCGCCTGTGACCGGTCACGGGCCTGCGGGTGAAATTTCGGCGCAGGGACTTGATGCTTACGGCGCAGAGGATAAAGTTATTTTTCAGGGGCCGGCCAAGCTGATCCTGCGGACAAAAAAGGAGATCTCCCGTGAAAATCCATAGCACCCCGTTTCTTGCGTGCCTGTCTGCGGCTTTGGTTGCTTTGTGTGGTTCGGCCTATGCTGATGATTCCCTGCCGCTTGAGATTACAGCCGACAAAACTTTGGAATGGAACGATGCGGCGAAGACTTATGTGGCGCGCGGCAATGCGCTAGCTAAACAAGGTGAGATGACACTCGCTGCTGATAATTTGACAGCCTATTACGAAGGTGAGGACAAAGAGGCGATGGGGATTGTGCGCCTTTTGGCCGAAGGCCATGTGGTGCTGACCATGACGCATCCAGAGGGAAATGATGTGGCGACAGGCGATAAAGCAACCTATGATCTTCAAAGTGGCCATGCGGTCCTGAGTGGTCATCGCCCCAAGGTGGTTAAGGGCGGGAAAGACACGCTGGAGGCCGACGAGATTCAGGTGCAGATGGATGTGCAGGACGGCAAAGCTCTTCAGACCATGAATCATGCAGTCGCGACTGGCGCGGTTATGGTGATGAGCGGTGATTATAAGGCCGAAGGGGATAAGGCGGTCTATACCAGCGCCACCAATACAGCCGATATGACGGGGCATGTCAAAATTATTCAAGGCAAGAATATTATTGAGGGCGAGACGGCATCTGCCAACCTCACGACCCATGTGTCACGTGTGACGGGCCAGAAAAACGGCGGTCGCGTCAAAGGTGTATTTTATCCCGGAACAGGCAAGAAACGGTAAGGCGTCTGATGGTTGATCTTATTTCTCATTCATTTGTGGTGAACTGGTTTATTCTGGTTGGCGTGTTCTTTATGGCACTTTTGTCACCCGGCCCCGATTTTGTGATGGCCGTGCGCCAGTCGGTGATGCATGGGCGGCGCGCGGGGATTGTGACTGCGATTGGTTTTGCCTTGGGGGTTGCCGTGCATGTCACGTATTGCCTGCTCGGGATTGCGGCGCTTATTTCGCAATCGATTGTGGTCTTTTCTGTTTTGAAATATTTGGGCGCGGCCTATTTGCTTTATGTTGGAATCGGTGCGCTGCGTTCGCGGGGGATTACGCTGGATGATCCGCAAGAAACGGGGCCATGTACCCGTATGCCTGATGGCAAAGCTTTGCGCACAGGATTTATTACCAATGTGTTTAATCCCAAAGCAACCATGTTTTTTCTGGCCCTGTTTACGCAGATTCTTAGTCCCGATATGCCTGCGGTAATTTCAGCTCTTTATGGAGCAACCTGCATTATCATGACAGCGTTGTGGTTTTCGGTGGTGGCCTGTGTCCTCACTATTCCGGCGATCAAGGAACGTTTTGTAAAAATATCGCGCTGGGTTGACCGATTGTGCGGCGGGGCTTTGATCGCGCTGGGTATTCGTTTAGCCCTCACCAAGGCGGTTCCTGCATGAGCGTTTTATCGGTTGTTTCGTCCGCTTCTTCTACACAAGGGCTTGCCGAACAGGGGTTGGTTGTTTCTCATCTGTCGCGGGCGTATAAAAAACGTCCGGTGCTGCGTGATGTGTCGCTCAGCGTCAAGCGCGGTGAAGCAGTTGCTCTTTTGGGGCCAAACGGAGCGGGAAAGACCACTTGTTTTTATATCATTACAGGGTTGATTGCGCCGGATGGTGGCGAGATATTTCTGGATGGCCATGCTATTACCACAGCCCCCATGTACCGCCGTGCGCGGATGGGCATTGGCTATTTGCCACAGGAATCATCCATTTTCAGGGGGCTTAATGTCGAGGATAATATCCGCTGTATTCTTGAAATGCAGCAAGACCTTTCGCCGGAGGATCAGGATCAATTGCTCGAGGAACTTTTGGCCGAGTTCTCCATCTCCCATTTGCGGCGGACTCCGTCGCTGGCTCTTTCGGGGGGCGAGCGCCGTCGCGTAGAAATTGCCCGCGCCCTTGCTTCGCGCCCCCATTTTATTTTGCTAGATGAACCTTTGGCGGGGATTGATCCGATTGCGGTGGGGGATATACGGGCTCTCATTGCCAAACTCAAAACCCGCAATATCGGGGTGCTGATTACCGATCACAATGTACGGGACACCTTGCAGATTGTTGACCGCGCCTATATTTTGCATGATGGTCATGTGCTCACCGAAGGAACACCATCCGAGATTGTTGCCCATGGAGATGTGCGGCGGGTGTATCTGGGTGAGGGATTTGCTTTTTAAAATGGCGGGGCGGCCAGTTTTTATTTAGGATAACAGCAAGCGTTATCGAAAACTTAAAATTTTATTCTCATGCCGAAACAGGCTTTCAATTTTTGTTAATTCTGAGAAGATATGCTGGAAGAGGTCGTTAAAACTTATTCACGGTGTTTGGTCTTTTAGGTCTGGGGTCTTTTATATTATGAAAATTTTAATTGTTGATCGTGATGAGGTTACGACCCATCTCATGAAGTCACGTCTTGAGCCTCTCGGCCATATTATCGAGATTCAGGCTGGGCGCGCCGATATGCTTGAGAGTGTCATGCAGGAAGGGTGGGATGTTGTGTTTCTTGACCCATCGCCCCTTACCAATGCCAAGCCGCTTGTAACCCAGATTCGTCGTGCTTCGCGGCGTCCGGTTTTTGTGGTTCTGCTTGCCAAGGAGGGAGATTCTGTTGCGGCTGTGGCTGATGGATTTAACGATCTTTTACTTAAACCTCTGGCACCTAACAGCGCTGAAAATGTGGTGGCGCAGGCGGAGCATCTTAATTCCCTGATGCGGCATCTTGCCAACGATCAGGAAGATTATCCGAGCGCGGGCGGCGTTATTGCTAAATCAGCATTCAACCAGTTGTTCCTATCCTGTATGGACAGGGCTGACCGATACGGCGAATCGGCCCATATTATTTTCATCGCATTTGATAATTATAAGGAAGTGGCTGCCAATGACGGGGAGAACGAGTCGGAAATTATTTCGGCCAAGCTTGCTCAGAAACTGGTACGTTACCGCCGTCAGTCGGATATTATCGCACAAATCCGAAAAAACGAGTATGCTTTGCTTCTCTTGCGTCCTTTGACCGATTCGGAACCTTTGGATGCTTCTTACCGATTTGCCGAGACACTTTCAAAATGTACCGATTTGCCAACAAACCCGATTATGGATGTGGTTCTTCGCGTGATGCTGGTTGCTCTGCCAACTGGCAAGGTCAATTACGACTTTTCGCTGACAGTGCGTCAGTTTTAGAGCGTTACCGAATATTTGTTTTTCTTGCCTTGCTTTTGGGGCTGAGTGCTTGTGCAACAGGCGAGGGGGAGTCACGCCCCGGGGTTCTGGAAGCCAAGGCTTGCCAAAAGACCAAGGGCGGTTCATTGGGTGCGCTTGATAAACAGTTTCAGGATCTTGTCATTGATTATTGTACCAGTAATGGGGTGTGGGTGGTGACCCGCACTGACCCGCAAACGCGCCAGCAGGTCGAGCAGTATGATTTTGTGAACCGCGAATATGCAGGGCCTGAGACTGGGTTTGTCTCGGTGCAGGTGGAAACGTTGACACAAGAGCGTGTGTCGGCTTTTTACGGCCTCCAGAAACAAATTAATCAGGGTTTGAAAGAAGGGATGTAACCAAGGGCTGGTTTTTCCCGATTACAAGGCATGACAGATCAAGCATTAATTATCGGGCGGCGTAAATTTCTCTCGCTTGCGGGGCTTGGCGCCTATGTGGCAGCTTTTGGCGTTTTGATGCCATTTAAGTTATCTTTGGCGGCGGAGGAGATTAAGAAAATCATGAAAACGGATGACGAATGGGAAAGAGAACTAACTTCCAAACAATTTGACGTTCTGCGCCATGAGGGGACAGAGCGGCCTTTTACCAGCGCCCTTCTTGATGAACACCGCAAGGGGCAGTTTATATGCGCAGGATGCGGGTTGCCACTCTTTACGTCGGATACAAAATTTGACAGTGGGACGGGCTGGCCGAGCTTTTTCAGGGCGATTGATGGCCATGTCGAAACCAAGCGGGATGTGCAGCTCATTATGGTGCGTACCGAGTATCACTGTGCCCGTTGTGGTGGTCATCAGGGACATGTGTTTGAAGATGGGCCGCAGCCAACGGGGCTTCGTTATTGCAACAATGGCGTTGCGCTCAGGTTCGTGCCGGACAAAGAAGGGGGTGATCATGATAGATAAATTTTTTGCGAAACTGCGGCTTTTTCCTGCGGCGGCGGCTGTCTGTGGAACAATGGCTTGTGGGTCAGTGGCCCACGCGGCGAGCGTTCCGGCAGCAAGTTATGACCCCTCCCCCTCATCGTCTGGAGTGCAGACTATTATTGTGGCAGGTGGATGCTTTTGGGGGATTGAAGCGGTATTTCGTCATACCAAAGGGGTTGTTTCGGCTGAATCCGGTTATGCGGGAGGGAGTGCCGGAAACGCTACCTATGACAAGGTGAGTAAAGGGGATACAGGGCATGCGGAAGCTGTGCGTGTAACTTATGATCCTGACGACATTTCACTCGGGCAATTGCTACAGGTTTACTTTGCCATAGCCCATGATCCAACCCAGCTTAACCGTCAGGGCAATGATGTGGGGACGCAGTATCGCTCGGCTGTTTTTTATGCTGATGAAGGACAAAAGGAAATTGCGGCGCGTTATATGGCCCAGCTTAATGCTACTCATATTTTTCCTGAAAAAATCGTAACTACGCTTGAGCCTCTTACGGTTTTTTATAAGGCCGAGGACTATCATCAGGATTATGTCGCCCGCAATCCCGAGCAGATGTACGTCTATTTCCATGATTTGCCCAAAATCCGGCGGCTGGAAGAACAGTTTCCGGATATATACCGCGCTCCCATCTAGGGTTTAGCCCGTAATATTCCTTTCAGGTGGGGGTGAAATTGCCGCGGTTTCGTGTTACTTCTTAAGGGATTAGGAAGAAATCGATGGTAGTTTGACAATATGACCGCGCCTGCCCCCCCTTCTGCGTCCGCGTACGCTGCCCGCATTGTTGCTTTTAATCCCGACCTTGATGCCAAGCAGGTCGAGAGGGCGATTGAGTATGCCCGACTTATGCATGATGGACAACTTCGAGCATCGGGTGAACCTTACTATACCCACCCTGTTGAGGTTGCCGAAATTCTTGCTGATCTAAAAATGGATACGGCAACGATTGTTACGGCGATCCTTCATGATACGCTGGAAGACACCAAGGCCACTTATCACGATCTTGAGACGAAATTTTCCGGTGAAGTGGCTTCGCTTGTCAATGGAGTGAGTAAACTTACCAAAATCGAAAGCCAAACGGTTGAGGGTAAGCAGGCAGAAAATTTCCGCAAATTGCTCCTTGCGATGTCGGAAGATATTCGTGTGCTTTTGGTTAAACTGGCTGATCGTCTTCACAACATGCGTACGCTCCACCATATTCAAAAGCCCGAGAAACGTGCGCGGATTGCACGGGAAACGCTTGAGATTTATGTGCCGCTCGCCGAGCGTATCGGTGTTCATAAAATCAAGGAAGAGCTTGAAGATCTTGCGTTCAGTTATTTGAACCCTGAAGCGCGTGATAGTATTACTAATCGTTTATTGTTTTTGCGGCAGGAAGGTCTTGATATTGTATCGACTATTCTGACTGAACTCTCCGAACTCTCGAAAGAGGCCGGTATTACGGCGCAAGTTACAGGGCGCGAGAAAACCCGCTATTCCATCTGGAAAAAGATGCAGCGAAAAAATATTTCGTTCGAGCAGCTTTCGGATATTATGGCCTTCCGTGTGGTGGTGCCAACCATTGCTGATTGTTATCACGTTCTCGGGATTATTCACTCCAAATATCCGGTGGTTCCTGGACGCTTTAAAGACTTTATTTCGACCCCTAAGCCCAACGGATACCGCTCTCTTCATACCACGGTGATTGGCCCCAAAAATCACCGGATCGAGGTGCAGATACGCACCGAAGATATGCACGCCGAAGCTGATCTCGGGGTGGCGGCGCACTGGGCGTATAAACAAAATGATGTGAAGGCGGCTTTGGCGGATGCCAAAAAATACCGCTGGCTACGTGAGCTTCTTGATATTTTGGAGCAAGACCAGCGGCCCGAAGATTTTTGGGAAAACACCAAGCTTGAGTTGTTTCAGGATCATGTGTTTGCCTTTACTCCCAAGGGGGATTTGTTTGAACTCCCGACTGGCTCGACCCCGATTGACTTTGCTTATGCCATTCACTCGGATGTGGGGAACCGCTGTATCGGCGCCAAGATCAACGGGCGCATCGCACCTTTGAATACCAAACTCCAGAACGGCGATCAGGTTGAAATTGTTACCGCTAAAACACAAAATCCGTCCCCGACATGGGAGAGGTTTGTGGTTACGGGCAAGGCGCGTTCGCATATTCGCCGCTTTATTCGAGTGCAGCAGCGCAGCGAGTATATTACGCTTGGCAAAGCTATGCTGCAAAAAGTCTTCAAGACAGAAGGCTATGAATTTACTGATAAGGCCGTGTCGGGTGTTGTCGGGCAATACCGCGAATGTAATGACATTGAAGATGTTTATGCAGGTATTGGTGCGGGTAATATTTCCGCGCGTGATGTTTTTCGCGCTATTTTTCCGGCGCATAAGTCGGATCAGGAACAAAAGATCATCAATCCCGAGGATATTCCGACGGTGCGTTCTGCGCAGCAGCAGGGTGAGCGTTCGGGTAAGCATCAACCGATGCCGATCAAAGGGCTTATTCCGGGGATGGCTGTTCATTTTGCGCGGTGCTGTCACCCGCTTCCGGGAGACAGGATTGTCGGTATTGTGACGACCGGTAAAGGCGTGACTATTCACACGATTGATTGCGAAACACTCGAGCAATTTGCCGATACGCCTGAGCGTTGGATCGACGTCTCATGGGGTGAGCAGGCGGATACGCCCGAGGCACGTGTGGGCCGTTTGATTGTCACGATTTCCAACCAGCCGGGGGCTTTGGGGACTATTTCAACTGTGATCGGTAAGTCGGGCGGGAATATCACCAACCTCAAAATCACCAGCCGCAGCATTGATTTCTGGGATATGTATTTGGATGTGGCGGTCAATGACACCAAGCATCTTAACAATATTGTGGCGGCTCTTCGCGCGACACCGCAAGTGGTGAGTGTCGAGCGGGCGCGCGGCAGGTAATCATGATTATCGGCATGGGATCTGACCTTATCGATATACGCCGGATTGAGGCCACGCTCGCGAGGTTTGGTGCGCGGTTTATCCAGCGTTGTTTTGCACCGGAAGAAATTGAACGCGCCGAGCGGCGACGCGCGGCAGGACTTCATATTGCAACCTATGCCAAGCGGTTTGCGGCGAAGGAAGCTTGTTCCAAAGCGTTGGGCACAGGTTTTTCTGGCGGTGTTTATATGCGCGATATTTGCGTTGTGAATGATGCGTTGGGTAAACCTTTTTTGCGGTTGAGCGGCGGGGCTCAAGTCGCGCTTCAGAAATTGGTGCCTTCGGGCACAGAGGCTTGCCTTCACCTGACTCTCACTGACGAGCCGCCATTGGCGCTCGCGCAAGTTATTATTGAGGTCATTTGAACTCTCGGCAGTTGCTTATACCTTTTATTTTTCATATTGTTTAAATTTATCGTAGTTTCTTGTGCTTGGTCTTGATTTATCAGTCAAAAAAAGTCATAACTCTAGTTCTGAATTAATAGAACCCTCTGGCTAAGGTGTTAGGGGGGCCAAGGAGAATTCCAATCATGAAATCCCATAATACAAAATTCCTGATGGTGTGCGCTGCTGCCCTAATGTCGGCTTCATCTGCATACGCCCAAAGTGACGTTGATGCAAAAATGGAATGGAGCGTTCCGGCTGCCACGGCAGAAGCAACATCTCTGCCAGTTCCTTCTGATACGGTACCGCCTATTGAAACCGCAACCGATGTTCCTGCTGGTGCTATGGCAGCTCCTGCTGTAACAGAGGTGCAAGCTGATATGGTTGCACCTGCACCGCAATCTGAACCAGCGGCTGGCGTATCTGCCGAAGCTGCGGTTGAACCTGCTCCTACCCCCATTCTTGATGTCACCGCGCCAGAGCCTGCTCCGGTGATGGCCCAGCCTCCGATTACTTCTCCTGCCCAAATTCAAAAGATCGTGACCTTGCGTGACGCTGTGGCTGTGGGTGTTTTGACATCTCCTGCAACCGAGACCGTTGAAAATAACCGCCGCGCCACCGATGAAGAGCTTAAACAAGCAAAAGCTTTGTATCTTCCTTCCCTTGATATGCGGGCGGATACAGGCTTCCAGAGCATTAACAGTGATCCCGATAATTCCGTTGAGGGTCATTCCGATTTGTGGCGTTCGCAAGCTTCTTTGACGCTCACGCAAATGCTGTTTGATGGCTTTGACGCCCATTTCGAGAATGAACGCCAGAAACACCGTGTCCGTTCCGCGTCCCACCGTGTGCGCGAAACCGCTGAATTTCAAGGGCTTGATGTGATCGAGGCCTACCTCAATGTGCTGCGTCAGCGCGAACTTTATGCGATTGCGGAAGAGAACCTCAAGCAGCATAGCGACATTATGGCGCAAATTCAGGACAGCGTGTCGGCAGGGCGTTCAACTCAGGCTGATATGGAACAAACCAAGGCGCGTCTTAATGCGGCCGAGGCTCAAATTTCGGCTGTGACGGAAACACTGCGCAGCGCAGAGAATTCTTACCGCCGTAAAGTTGGTGATGTTGCGCAGCCCGATATTCAGGTGCCAACTGCGCCAAGCGAACGCCTTGAGAGCAATATCAACGAAGAAGTGAAACAGATTCTGACTCATTCACCGACCCTTGATATTAAAGAGGCGGATGTGAATGTAGCCGAAGCCGAGCGTGAAGGCACCAAATCGACCTTCTACCCGCAGGTTGATTTTCAAGCTGGCACGTCAATCGGGGATAACCTTGATGGAACCGAAGGCCGTACGCAGGATGCGTCGGCTCTCGTGATCGCGTCATGGAATCTTTACCGTGGTGGTGGTGATACAGCCCGCGCCCGTGAACTGGTCTATCGTCATGCCCAAGCCAAGAACGAACGTAATGAAGCCGCACGCGCGGTTGAAGAAGATGCGCGCAATACATGGGCCAATATGATGGCCTCGCGCGAGCGTACAGCCGCTTTTACCAAACAGGCCGAGGCGAATGCGATGGTCGTGTCTGCGTACAAGGATCAGTTTAATCTTGATCGCCGGACGCTGCTTGATGTTCTTGACTCGCAAAACGAATGGTTTGTTTCCCGCAGCAATGCGATCAACAACTCCTATCTTGAAATGTTCGCCGTGTACCGCTTGCTTGCGCTGCGCGGAGAACTCCTCCCAACCCTTGGTGTTGCCTATCCGAAAGAGGCCAACCCCGCTGACAAGAGCTAGGTTATCTGATGGAGATGACTCCCAAAAAGGACGCTGTTGCGGAAACGCCAGCGTCTTCTTTACGTGAAGACAGCAACTGGCCGCTTGAAGCGGATCGGGTCGCGATTGCCTCGCCGCTTGTGGAATGTCTGCGTTTGCTCGCGGGTCATTATGGACGCCGTACCAGCTCAAACGCTCTGACGGCAGGACTGCCTATTCCGCCCAGCGGTATTACGCCGACGTTGTTTGAGCGGGCGGCGGTGCGCGCGGATATGACGGCGCGTCTTGTGGAACGCTCGATTGAGGCTGTGGCGATTGCTCCGACTTTGCCATGTATTCTGGTTCTCGATCATAATCAGGCGTGTATTGTCTGGGGTGTTAAATTTCCCAAAAATAATCTGCCGCGCAAGAGTGAGGGGCAGGATGTTACCATTCATCCCGATACACTTTTTCAGGTTCAGTTTCCTGAGAATCCTGATGAAAAACGTCATATGAAACTCTCTGACCTTGCGCGGATATATTCGGGCTACTCCTATTTTGTGCGCCCGGTGGCACGGCATGACGACCGCGCGGGGCCAGCGGTGATTGATACAGCGCAGGATTGGTTCTGGGGCGCACTTAAGGCTAATAGTAAAATTTATCATGAAGTGATTATCGCGACGGTGATGATTAACTGCTTTGCGCTTGCGACTACGCTTTTTACCATGACCGTGTATGATCGTGTGATCCCGAACGGGGCTTATGAAACGTTGTGGGTTCTCTCGCTTGGTGCGTTGGTTGTTTATACATTTGATTTTGTGATGAAGAATCTGCGCTCTTATTTTCTTGATATTGCGGGGCGCAAATCGGACGTAAAAATTTCGGCGCGACTGTTCGAACAACTTCTGGGGATGACATTGCAGGCGCGGCCTGCAAGCGCCGGTGTTATGGCCAGCCATATGCGCGAGTTTGAGACAATCCGTGATTTCTTTACTTCGGCGACGATGACGGCATTGGTTGATCTGCCCTTTGCTTTTTTCTTTATTATCATTATTGCGATTATTGCGGGGCCGCTCGCGCTTATACCCCTTCTGGCTATTCCTATTGTACTCGTTGTGGGATGGTTTTTGCAAAAGCCGATGGAGCGTATTACCAAGGAATCCATGATGGAAAGCGCGCTTAAGAATGCGCTCCTTTTTGAAACTATCACGGGATTGGAGACGATTAAAACGCAGGCCGCCGAAGGGCATGTACAGCGGCGCTGGGAGGAACTGAGCGAAAAAGGGTCACGTACGTCGGTCAAACTCAAGCGCGTGGCATCTCTCGCACTTAATTTTTCCTACTATATCCAGCAGATCACGACGGTGGTGTTGGTCGTGGTGGGTGTTTATATGATTGGTGACGCGATGCTCACACAAGGCGCTTTGATTGGCGCGGTGATGCTGGTGGGGCGTGCCCTCGGCCCGCTTTCGCAGGTTGCGGGGCTTATCACGCGGTTTAACCAGAGCTGGCAATCGCTCAAGCATCTTGAAGATTTGATGAAGCGTCCGGTTGAGCGTCCGGCAGGAAAACATTTTATCACTAAGACGCGCGTTGATGGGCGCGTTGAATTCCGTGATGTCGTGTTTAAATATGAAGGTCAGACGCATCCTACGCTGAAAGGGCTTAACTTTGCCATTGAGCCGGGTGAGCATGTCGGGATTATTGGCGCAGTAGGGTCGGGGAAGACAACGCTCGCACGTCTTTTGATTAATCTTTATCAGCCAGAATCGGGTGCTATTCTTCTTGATGGCACAGATGTGCGGCAGATTGATCCGGGTGATTTGCGCCGCAGTATCGGCGCGGTTCAACAATCGCCCAATTTATTTTATGGGTCGGTGCGTGAGAATATTACCATGGGCCATGAGACTGCGCCCGAGCGCGCAGTGGTGCGCGCGGCAGAGCTTGCCGGAGTCATGGATTTTCTGCGGGAGAGCGAAAAGGGGCTTGATACCCAGATTGGGGAACGCGGTGAAGCGCTGTCGGGGGGTCAGCGTCAGGCGGTGGCGATTGCGCGTTCGCTGCTTTATGATCCGCCTGTTCTTATTCTTGATGAGCCCACGGCTTCAATGGACCCGACATCCGAGATGAAACTGCGCGAAAAACTCAAAGCGCTATCGCAAAACAAGACGACTATTCTTATTACTCACAAGGGTGCGATGCTGGAACTGGTCGATAAACTTATCCTGATGGATCGCGGCCAGATCGTGGCATATGGTCCGCGCGATGAGATTATCAAGCGGCTACAGTCGCGTGAATTTACGGCCGGAAAAGGAGGCGCTTCATGAGCCGGAAATCACCTATCAAGAATGCTCCGCCTCAACAAGCTTCGGGTCCTGAGGGGAATGATCTCAATATCAACAATCCTGATGACTGGAATCTTGTGCATGGTAGTTGGTTTAAAACCCAGCGTGAGCGGATGGAAGCCCATGCCGATCGTTACTTCATGGCGGATGATGAAATACCGCTCAGCCGTCATTTGATTTTGGTAACGGTTTTTATTTTCTTTGTAGTGTTTGTGTTGTGGGCATCTTTTGCCACTCTTGATGAAACGGCGCGCGGGGAAGGTCAGATTGTTCCGGCAGGCGATGTCCAGATTATCCAAAATCTTGAGGGCGGTATTGTCGAAGAATTTTTGGTGCTTGAAGGCGGCATGGTCAAGAAGGATCAGGTCATTTTGCGGCTCAAGGATGTAGGCGCGCAGTCCGATCTCGGAGCCAATCAAGCACGTTATCTGGGGTTGCTCGCGTCTATCACGCGGCTTCAGGCCGAAGTTGATGGAAAATTGACCGTGGAGTTCCCTGAGGAAGTCGTCAAGAAAGTCCCACAAAGTGTGTCGGAGGAGCTTAATGCTTTCCGTACCAATAAGGATAAAAGACAAGGCCAGCTTTTGGTGCTTGAACAGCAGCTTTCACAGCGCCGTCAAGAAGTGAATGAACTCACCACCAAATCGCGCGATCTTGCATCGGTTATTCGGCTTTCCAAAGAAGAAAAAGCCATGACCGAGCCGTTGGTTGCCAAAGGTTCGGCGCCAAAAATGGAGCTTTTGCAACTCGAACGCGCTATCCGCGAAAAACAGACAGAGCTTAACGGCGTGTTTGAGGCTATTCCGCGTGCCAAATCTGCTATTGGTGAAGCCGAGGCACGTATTGCGGAGCTTAAAATGACTGCGGTGGCCGATGCGCAAACCGAGCTTTCAACAAAGATGATCGAGATGAATACACTTAAGGAAACGCTCGGGGCGCTCAAAGATAAGAAAGATCGTACCGATGTGCGTTCGCCGGTTAACGGCACGATCAAAGATTATAAAATCAGTACGGTCGGTGGTGTTGTCAAACCCGGTGACCCGATTGCCGAGATTGTTCCGATGGATGATTCGCTGCTCGTTGAAGTTAAAATTAAGCCATCTGATATTGCGCGGCTCCGACCCAAAATGCCCGCGATGGTCAAAATCACTGCCTATGATTTTACTATTTATGGCGGGCTTAAGGGTGAGGTGGTTGATATTTCTGCCGATACGATCAAGAATGACAAGGGCGAGAGTTTTTACCGCATCAAGGTACGCACCTTTGAAAATGCATTGCGGCGCAAGGGTGAAGATTTGCCGATTATCCCAGGGATGATTGCAACGGTGGATATCCAGACCGGTAAAAAGACTGTCATGGAATATTTGCTTAAACCGTTTCTCAAAACTGTCCAGAATTCTATGAACGAGAAGTAGTGCCTTATGCCTTACGATCATCCTGCGTCCCGTCTTGCGGTTGTTGATATTGGTTCCAACTCGGTGCGGATGGTGATCTACGACATCTCGCATAACCCGCCTATTCAGGTGTTTAATGAGAAAGTTTTTTGCGCGCTTGGACGTGATCTGGGACGCACGGGGATGCTTAGTCCTGAGGGAAAACGTGAAGCGCTTAAAGCCCTTAAGGCCTACACACTTATTACCGATATTCAAAAAATCCCACATGGGCAATTGATTGCGGTGGGTACGGCGGCACTGCGGGATGCAGGGGACGGGCGCGAATTTATTAATGAAGTCTATAAACAGACGGGTCTTAAGATCCGCATTATTAGTGGTGATGAGGAAGCGCGTTACGCTGCGCATGGCGTGATGATGTTTGCGCCGGATGCCGACGGGGTGGCGGCTGATTTCGGTGGTGGATCTTTGGAGTTTGCGCGTGTATCGAAACACCAGATTCTGGATACGACCAGCTTGCCGCTTGGGGCCTATCGGGTAGAAGCGCATGGTGAGAAAGCCGATGAGATTATTGCGCAGGCGTGCCACGATGTTTTTGACCGTTTTGGGAACTGCACCGCTCTTTATGCTATTGGTGGTTCGTGGCGGGCGCTGGCTGGGGCTTATATGATTGGCATTGGTGAACAGCATCCACTACAGGGTTATCGCGTGAACAGTCAGGCGATGGCTGATTTTTGTGCCAAGATTGCCTTTATGGACGTTGAGCTTATTCGCCAAATGTTTCGTATGGAAGGGCACCGTGCAGCGTTAGCTCCCGTGGCAGCCAAGACTTTGGCCAGCGTACTTAATACATTGAAGCCACAGTATTTTGTAGTGTCGCTGGCCGGTGTTCGTGATGGATTGGTGCATGAATATCTTTCCTTAAAAGGCAAAAAAGTTTAGAATTGTGTGATGAATACAGCCGAACCTCCCTTTCGTGATGCTGACACCTCGTCCGACTATGCGTCGGTGGCTGATGAGGTTGATCCTGCTCTTGCCACTTCCTCTGAAAACGAAGAGCAAGATAGTGATGACGAAGATGATTCGGATGAGGGCAAGGGTGGCAAGTCAGGCGGAAAAAGTCCTAAATCCCGTAAGGATTATGATGTCGTTCTTGATCCCTTGTTTTCCTTTGATATGGAGGAACTTCCGTTTGAGGAATCCCTTCTGAAAAAAGTTGGCCTTTTAATGGTGGCTCCGTTTAGTGGCCTTGTGCCCGGGGCGTCGGCCCTGGCGTCCGAGAATGATTTAAGCCGCAAACTTTTTATGGGCAATCTGGGACTGCAAAGTAGTGAATTCAGCCGTGATTTGCTGGCTGATCCCGATATGATTAAAAAACTGGATGAAAAGCAGCGCGCACAGATGCAGCGCGAGGGGATTGAACATCCTGATTCGGTAGCGGCGGCAGGCGCGGCGGCTATTGCTTTGGCTGCGATGGCGCTTACCCGTTCGGACGAAAGCGCTGCTAAAGCGCGTGAGATACAGCAGAATAAAGCGCAAAAAGATGCGGTTAAAACAGACCTCTCTAGTCGCGTGGATGATGACAAATCTTCTATAAAGGAAGTGATGCCATCCGAAAATGTTTATGCGGATATGGGACATGACGGAGAGACACTCTTCTCGCCGGATAATTGGGATGACATTGACGATTTCATCCATGCTGGGGATGCTGACTCGTCGGCGCAGATGAGTTATGCCGATATTGTTGAGAATGAAGATGTGGAGGCGTCACGTCCCATGCTGGCAGGCCGTGTGGTGGATGCTGATTTTAGCTTACAGCGCGTGTTTGAAGTTGCAGCTATAGCCCTACAGGCTTCAGCCCAAACGGTTGCGCTTGAGCAGCAGATTGATTTTACTCCTAAAAATCAGGGCCCTTCCCGCTAGTTAGCCTATTTTATCTTCTTCTTATTCAAAATATATGTGGTTATATAGAATTTAGCCCTCTCGTAAGGAGGGCTTCTGTGCTTTGCAGCACATGATGTTTTTGACAATCACCCCCAAAAGACGTGATAATAAAGTATAAGTTTTTCGTCACGGGGAGGTATTTTATGTCGCGCGAGTTGAAGGCAGCGTTAACGGTTCTAGGGTTAACCGCTATTTGGGGAAGTGTTTTTTTGATTAATGTGCTTCAGTAAAAGCACTGGTTTGGTGTTATTTACATATTTTTATATGTGCAAGAAAAAGCCGGAAACCATGGGTCTCCGGCTTTTTGATTTTCGAGGGATTAGCCTCTATTTTTTCGTGTCTTTAAGGGCTGCACCCAAAATATCACCGAGCGATGCGCCTGATTCGGTAGAACCGAAGGCTGCCATAGCTTCTTTGTCTTCATCGATTTCGCGTTGCTTGATCGAGAGGGTTACGGTGTTTTTCTTGGAATCGACGGTCAGGATTTTCGCATCGACTTTCTCACCTACTGCAAAGCGATCTGGGCGTTGCTCAGAACGTTCACGAGAGAGGTCAGCACGTTTGATCGAACCTTTGACGTTTTCATTGACCGACACTTCGATGCCTTTGTCGTTGATCTCGGTAACGGTACAGGTAACAACCTGACCTTTGGCGAGACCAGACATAGCACCTGCAACAGGGTTTTCACCGAGTTGCTTAATGCCGAGGGCAATGCGTTCTTTGGCGGCATCGATGTCCAGAATACGCACTTTGACGGTGTCGCCTTTTGTATAGGCTTTCAGAGCGTCTTCAGTAGCATCTTCCCATGATACGTCCGAAAGGTGAACCATACCGTCGATATCGCCTGGCATACCCACGAACAGACCGAATTCGGTAATGTTGCGGATTTCACCGTCCAGATCCTCACCCACCTTGTGGTTTGCAGCAAACGCGTTCCAAGGATTTTCCTGGGTTTGTTTGATGCCGAGGGAGATGCGGCGTTTTTCCATGTCGATGTCGAGCACCTGAACAGAAACTTCCTGACCGGAGGTCACGATTTTGTTCGGGTGAACGTTTTTCTTGGTCCATGACATTTCTGAAACGTGAACGAGACCTTCCACACCGGCTTCAAGCTCAACAAAAGCACCGTAGTCGGTGATGTTGGTGATTTTACCGGAGGTGCGTTGACCGATCGTGTATTTCTGGCTGGCTTCGATCCATGGATCGGATTCCAGCTGTTTCATACCGAGGGAAATACGCTGATTCTCTTCGTTGTAGCGAATGATCTGAACTTCGATCGACTGGCCTACCGAGAGAACTTCGGAAGGATGGTTGACGCGTTTCCATGAGATGTCGGTAACGTGGAGGAGACCATCCACACCGCCCAAATCAATAAAGGCACCGTAGTCGGTGATGTTTTTAACAACACCATTGACGATAGAACCTTCACGGAGTTGACCCATGAGTTCCGAGCGTGCCTCTTCGCGGCTCTCTTCGAGAACTGCGCGGCGTGACACGACAATGTTTCCGCGTTGACGGTCCATTTTCAGGATCATGAACGGTTGTGGAGTGCCCATGAGCGGAGAGACGTCGCGTACAGGACGGATATCAACTTGTGAACCCGGCAAGAAGGCAACGGCACCACCGAGATCAACGGTAAATCCGCCTTTAACGCGCGAGAAGATAATCCCTGTAACGCGTTCTTTGGCTTCATGGTTTTTCTCGAGAACAACCCAGACTTCCTCGCGGCGCGCTTTTTCACGGGAGAGTACGGTGTAACCATCACGGTCTTCCATACGTTCCACATATACTTCAACAGTATCGCCGGCACGGATTTCGGGGTCTTGACCGGGCATGCTGAACTCGCGTTTGGGAACGCGTCCTTCAGATTTAAGACCGACATCAACTACTACTGTATCATCAGTAACAGCGACGACGCGTCCTTTGACAACTTGTCCGGTTAGTTTTGTTTGCTTAGAGAGTGTTCCGTTAAGAAGAGCTGCAAACTCTACTGATTCTTCACGGTCGATAATATTGGCTGCTGCGTGTGCCATGACGTTATTTCCTCTTCGGAGATAAGATGTGCCCAAACGCCAGAGGATAAGGTCAGAGTTCGGGCAATAAGGCCGATTCCAAGCTTTCGTACCGCTAGGGCAGGCGGATTCATACAGGAGAGAAGGGGCGTTTGCAAGCAATTCCCGCGTTTAGTGTTTGACATAATTTTAGTAAAGGCGTTAGAATGGACACGGGTTTTGGGTGTGCCATGACTAATGATGCAACATTTTTACCGCCTGCTTCCGATGCGCATGATGTGCAGCCTGCGGCGCGGGGAATTTTTGAGCGTATTTTGCTCACCCGCCGGTCGCTTTGTTCACCGCAGCCGGTCATAGTCCTGATGGGGGAGGATCATACCAAACCGTCCCATAAATTGTTGCATCAGGCGGTGATGGCGCTGTGCCACCAACATGGTCTATCTGTTTCCTACCATTTTGAGCATGAACATAATGTGGCGGCGCGGCTTTTGCGGTCGCGCGCGGGGGTGGCCTTGGGGCCAGTGCAGGAGGAGCGTTTTGCGGCGCGCGATGTGCAGGGGGCTTTGGCGCTTAAGACCACCATGCTTTATGAACCCTTTCGCTATGCCACGCGCAGCTATGAGAATTTATTCGGGTTTTGTCTGGATGAAGGCGTTCGCACGGTTTTTATCGATGCCGCGAAAACTCCGGCGGTAGGGCTTAATGGCCGGAAAAACCTTAATTTACGCGATGCGCGTACGCATCAGGCGGCGGAGCAGTTTCTGGGCCGCCCGTGCGCTTTGACCGAGGAGATTTGTGCTGAATCCCCTGACGGGATGGCGATACGTAACCAGATGATGGTGGCTGCCTCTCTGCGTGATGCGGCACAGAATCCACGGGATGTGGTGGCGGTGCATTGCGGGTATCATCATTTACTTGGCGATCAGCGGGACGGGTTTTTATATGATACCAGTTTGATGGCTCTTTTCTCGCAGCAAAGCGACGCAGTATTGGCTGTCTTTCCCCAAGAAGACGGATGTTTTTCACATCATCCGCCAGATGCACACGTAAAGGGAGGGCTTGCGAAGACTCTTGTTGCGCGGGGTTTATCACAGGCTGGTTTTATGAGTGGAGAAGAGGGCGAGGGCGCAGAAATTATCGATATTTGTGCCGCCTCTGGTGATTTGGTGTCTTTGCATGATGTGCGCTCCCGCTTTGCGCAGTGGCGGCGCGAACTTCCGCACGCTGTGCAGGGTCTTCTTAAAAAAGAGCTCTAGGCGATTTTGTTGCGCACGATACTGAGGGCTTTCTCAAAGGCTTCATCGGCGTTAATGGAGGATGTATCAAGAATAACCGCATCGGCTGCGGGCTTGAGCGGGGCGGTGGTGCGGCTGGCATCACGGGCGTCACGTTCCTGCATATCCAGAAGCACATCATCATAGGTGGTGGTGATTCCTTTGGCTCCGAGCTCTCTAAAGCGACGCTCAGCCCGGGTTTCTGTACCCGCTGTTACAAAAAATTTGATTGTTGCGAACGGGCAAACAACGGTGCCGATGTCGCGTCCGTCAAGGACGGCGCCCTGATGGGGTGGAACTCCGTGCTTGAGTGGGGGGTGATGGGCAAAATTGCGCTGGGTTTCAAGGAGAACTTCGCGCATAGCCGGAAATTGTGAGGAGCGTGAAGTGGCGTCGGCAACTTTATCTGTCCGGAGGAGAGGATTTTCCAGCATCTCCCAATTAAGGTGATCGCGGATATAGAGGGCGGCTTCAAGGGCGTCTTTGGGGTCGTCCGGATTGCCTTTTATGTCCAAAATATGTTTAGCGGTCAGGCGGTATAAGGCACCAGTATCCAAATGGGCGAGGTGAAGCTGGTCAGCCAGACGGCGGGCGAGGGTGCCTTTGCCGCTTGCTGCGGGGCCGTCAACGGCGATGATGATGTGCGTGCTCATATCCTCTTTTCTAGAGGTTCGATCGGGTATTGGCAAGAGATGTGCGGTGCAGAATCTTACGGGCGTTGACGATTCCCCGAATTTCGTGATTTATTGATCGTTTAGGGAGGTGCTTTGCGGCGCCAGATAAATAATAAAAGAGAATAAGAATGAGAAGCAAAGCTTTCATTATTGTTGCAACAGCAGGACTTTGTGCGGCCCAGTTTTCCGAGGCCGCCCCCCATCACCGCTCCAAGAAAAAGCCGATTGCCGAAGCAACGCCACTTTGCCACTTTGCGGCAGAGGCAAGTTCGAAACAACATGTGTGGACATGGCCTAGCGCTCTTTTGTTTGCGCGGGTTGTTAAAGAAGAACCTCATGATTCCAAACTAGATATTCTTGACCGCAGCGCAAATATAGATGCTGCGGTTCCTATCGCATCGCTTGCCAAAAATATGACGGCCTATCTGGTCTTTGAGGCGCTTGAGAAAGGTGATCTCAAGCCTGACACCTTAATTCCCATCAATCCGGCGCACCGTTGTTTGAAAGATAATGCTTTTGCGGCGGCGGTGTTACCGCGTGGCCTCGATCATATTACTGTGGCTGAAGCTCTGACACTTTTGCTGCGGCAATCGAATAATACCATGGCGCTTGTTTTGGCTGATGCGGTGGCAGGAGATGCCGAAAAATTTACGGTCTTGATGAACAAGATGGCGCATAAATGGGGTATGGATAAAACACGCTTTCAAAATCCACACGGGCTTCCGCAAGGTGATCGCACAGGCGAATACTCTACGGCGCGTGATCTTGCGACGATGGGCGCTCATTTGCTGCATTATGAAGATAATTTTCGCACCTATAGTCATGAAGCGCTTAAAGTTGCAGGTAAGCAAGTAGGAGAGAAAGCCTCCGCGCCCAAGGATTTCCTGCGCTCGGTCGGCGCTGTTTTCAAAACAGCCACGATTAGCGGATGTCATTCCCTTATGACGTTCTTTAATGTAGGGGATGAAAAATATCTGGCGCTTAATCTATGTTCTTCGCAAAATCGCTACAGTGCCGTGATTGACTTTGTGAAAGAACGCCTCACCTCAAAGCAGGAAGTAGTGGGATCATCACCAGCAGTCATGCAGGTTACACGGCAGACTGATGGGATTCGATTAGGACCCCCAGATCCGTCATAAGTTCAATAAAATTGGGGAAGCTGGTGAGGATGGGTCTTGCATCATCGATTGCAATCGGTTCGTCTGTTACTGTGCCGAGGACAAGAAAGCTCATGGCAATGCGGTGATCGAGAGCGGTTTCAATGTAGGCGCCGCCTTTTGGGGGTTTTCCGGTGCCGTGAATTTTGAGCCAGTCTTCCCCCATTTCCAAATTGACGCCACAAGCTTTAAGGCCGTTGGCTACCATCAACAGGCGGTCACTTTCCTTGACGCGTAGTTCTGCAAGGTCGGTCATAACGGTTGTTCCTTCGGCGCAGGTGGCAGCCATGGCGAGGATGGGAAATTCATCAATCATGCTTGGAACACGTTCGGGTGGAACATTCACACCTTTGAGCGGACGCGTTGATTTTACAACCAAGGTGGCGACGGGTTCACCAGCATCAATTATCTTGTTTTCGAAGGTGATGTCCGCGCCCATTTCGATCAGGGTATCATAAAGGCCAATGCGGCGCGGGTTGATGCCTACGCGGGGCAGGCGGATGGATGATCCAGCATTAATAAGGGCAGCTACGACCGGAAAGGCCGCGGAGCTTGGGTCGGCGGGGACATCGACTGCGCAGCCAAGCATTGGTTGTCCGCCGCGCACTGAGATAGCGTTATCGCCTTCTTCGGTTTTGGTGATGTCAACTTCAACACCGAAATGGCGCAGCATATTTTCGCTATGGTCGCGGGTAGGTTTTGTTTCAATTACGGTGGTGGTGCCGCGGGCATTGAGGCCTGCGAGCAAAATGGCAGATTTGACCTGCGCCGAGGCTACGGGGAGCTCATAGGTGATGGGTTGCAGGTCGCCTGTGCCGCGCATGGCAAAGGGGGGCTTTCCTCCACTTCGCGCGATAAAGCTCGCGCCCATTTTTTCGAGTGGGGTAATCACACGGCCCATTGGGCGTTTGATAAGAGATGCATCGCCGGTAAAGCAGGCGGTGATAGAATGGCCTGCGACAATTCCCATCAACAGGCGTGTGGATGTGCCGGAATTACCCATGTCCAAAACGGTGGATGGTTCAGTGAGGTTGCCAAGTCCTTGACCGTGGCAGCGCCAGAGTCCGTCTTCCCCTTTGATGATTTTGGCCCCCATGGCGCGCATGGCGGCGGCCGTGCACATCACGTCTTCGCCTTCTAGTAAACCTGAAATTAGGGTTTCGCCCTGCGCCATCGCACCAAACATCAAAGCGCGGTGAGAGATGGATTTGTCACCGGGAACACGTACCGTGCCGCTTAAGGGCGTTGTACCTTTGCGTGATTGTAAAACTGTGGTGTTGATTAGGAGGTGAATGTCGCTTTTCATGGTTTGTGGCCTTTCCGCCTTACAATAACGTGCCTGCCCTGATCAGTAAATGCCGTTAAAATCGTCTTTACCTTGAGCGGGGCTTTGAGTTGGCTCGGGGGTTGGTGCAGGATTGGGTGCAGGTTTTCTTTGCTGTTCCGGCGAGGTTATTTGTTGCGCACTGGCATCAGTGTTTGGTGCTGAATCCGGTGTTTGTGCAGGTTGCGGTACACTGTTTTCCGGTACGGCACCCTCCCCTTGCAAAGTATTGGGGTCTGCAGCTTCAGGGGGGGGGAGTTCTTCTGGATCTTTGCCAAGGCAGTCAATCAACCATATATCATAAACCGGATGATCCATGCCCGAGAGGGCTGGTGATGAAGAGAAAGTCCAGCCCGAGAAAATCCAGCGTGATTTTTGTTGTACAGGATCAACTTCCCAAATTTGCAAAAAAGCGGCTGCTTCTTGTTTTTCAACAGGAGGAGGCTTACGGCAGGATTGAATTTTGATATAGATTTCGCCGAATTTCAGGGTTGAGCCTATGGCGGCATCAAAAGTTACTGTGCGCGCTGTTACCTTGTCGAGAGCTCCCAGACGCAAAGAAGGATATTCTTCCCACTCCAAAGCGTGGGCTTGGGGGAGGGGTGTCATGACAAGAAGCGCTCCCGCTAGAAACGCGTGGAGAGCCGGACGAATCATGGTGCATATGGCTCGTCGGGAGCTAATGTTTCTGACGGAGAAGTTTCGGCGGGATTATCTGTTTTGTCTGCCGGAAGATCGGCTGGTGTGGTCGCGGGTTCAGGTGGGGGTGGTGGATTTCCGCCTTTGCTTGTGGCTGAAAAAATAAATTTACCGAGCAAATCCTCGAGGTTTTGTGGAGCCTGCGTGTATTCAATTTGGCCGTTATTTTCAAGGAAAATTTCGGAACTACCAGGTTGAATATCCATGTATTTGCCACCTAAGAGACTTTGGCTACTGATTTGCGCGGTGGCATCATCAGTGATTTGGATGTCGTCGCCAATTTCCATGGTGACATGGGCAAGATAGGATTCGGGGCTGAGAGAAATATTCTTGATTTGGCCTACTTTTACACCGCTGATCTGGACAGGGTCTCCGATCTGAAGGCCGCCGATATTGGAAAAGTCAGCTGAAACGCTATAGCCGTCCACTTCGGCAATGTCGCCGCTGCTGTAGCTGAAGACCAAAAATATGGCGGCGCCGACAAGGACGAGGGCTCCCAAAACCGTTTCAATGATATTTCTGGACATCTGATGTCTCTCCGGTTGTTTGGTGTTAGGCGATGTGACTTTTTACTCCCGCCGCAGCTTGCGGTGGAGTCCACGCTTCGTAGTCGCCTGTGGCTTTATCTCGCTGGTTTCCGGCGAGCAAGTGGCCCGGTGGGTGATAGGCTGCTGTTGTACCGGTCAGGTTGGCCTGTGCCGATTTTTGCCATGGGCGGCGGTAAGACGAGGTGCCTTCAGCCGGAATGGCGTTCGTTTGATAATGCAACCAGCCATGCCATTCAGGTGGCACGGTACTTGGTTCGGCTTCTCCGCTATACATGACCCAGCGGCGTGGGTGGGTGTAACCTTTGCGCGCTTTGGCTTCATAGTAGATATTGCCCAGCGAATCCGTGCCAATCTTTTTAGCTCCAGTCATGATGGTGACAAACCAGATATGAACAGGGGAAAGTGCCCCGAGAATTTTAAAAATAAACTTCAAAAGTGCCATTGTTTGCAATCCTTTTAGACCTTAGAGTTAGAGCGCAGAATCACTTCAAAATCAAGACGTAAAGAGGAAAAACAATGCCAACCCCCGAAACACGCCTTGCGGCACTTGGATTAAACCTTCCGGCTGCTGCGGTGGCTGCTGCCAATTATGTTCCCTTTGTTATGTCTGGGACAATGCTTTATGTCGCGGGGCAAATTCCCTTTCTGGATGGGGTAAAAGGACATATCGGGCGGCTCGGGACTGATTTTTCCATAGAACAGGGTCAGAAGGCGGCACAAGCTTGTGCCCTGAATATTCTAGCTCAGGTTAAAGCGGCTGTAGGTGGTGATTGGTCGCGTGTGGTGCGTTGTGTAAAGCTGGGTGGTTTCGTCAATGCTGTTCCCGAGTTTGACCAACATCCGGCGGTAGTTAATGGTGCATCCGAACTTATTGTGGTTGCGCTGGGCGAATCTGGTCGTCATGCCCGTTTTGCGGTTGGTGTGTCCAATCTGCCCTTTGGTGTGGCCGTTGAAGTTGACGCCGTTTTTGAAATTGCACCCGCTTAACCGTTAATTCTGGTTTTAAAGCTAGTGATGGCATGTTCCAGCCGTCCCGTCTGGGCACCGAGGCTCTGGGCGGATTGGAGAACATCTTGCGCAATATGCTCCATGTTTTCCGATGTTTGCTTTATCCCCTGAATGGAATGTCCGATTTCCGATGTGTTTTGGAAGACCTTGTTAATACTTTGGGTGATCTCGTGACTGGCGGCGCTTTGTTCTTCAATAGCGGCGGAAATGGCGGTGGAAATGGCACTGATATGGGATACGGTTGCCGAAATACCCTGAATGTCAGAGACCACTTGTGTAGTTGTTCCCTGCACACCACCGACCTGATTTTCGATGTCGTTGGTGGCGCGGGCGGTTTTGTCGGCGAGCAATTTTACTTCATTGGCAACGACGGCAAATCCTTTCCCAGCTTCGCCTGCGCGGGCGGCTTCAATCGTGGCGTTGAGCGCTAGAAGGTTGGTTTGCTCGGCAATCTGTTTGATGACTGTGGTGACATCGCCAATTTCCTGTGTTGCGCTTTGCAATGATTTGACCGCATCGTCGGTTTCTTTGCTGCGCTCAAGTGCTTGGTCGGTGGTTCGTGCTGCTTCGGCTGTCCTTTGGGCAATTTCACTGATGGAAATGTTCATCTCTTCCGAGGCTGTGGCTACAATTTCGACGTTACGTTCTGTGCTTTGTGATTGTGCCATGACTTCATTGACACTGAAGTTATTTTTTGAAGCGAGTTCAGATGCTTGCTGCGCAATATGATTCATTTGATGCGCTGCATTTTTGATGGTGGTGATGATGCTGCTTAAATCGCCGTCAATAATAGCATTAAGGGGGGTAACTACCAGTTTACGCAGCGCTGTAAACACGGCAAAGGAGGCGGCAAGAATGATGATAAAGGCGGCAAGAATTTGGCCAGTTATCATAGTTGTCACAAGAGATTTAATGTCACTCATGTCCCAGATCAGGGCCATATAACCAATCGTCTCGCCATTTTCTGTTCCTTCCGCCTGTACAGGGGTGAGGGCGATCAAGGTGTTTTTTTCTTCGTAGGTGTTCAGGATTTTAGGGTGTTCCGCCAGTTTTATGCCAAGAGCCTTGAAGTCGATGGGTTTTGCAGCGCTTTTTTGCTGGCGTAGAATTTCGGTACCATCGGCTGCAATAGCCAACATTCCGATTAAATTGTCGTTGTCGCCTTTACTCAGAGAGAGAAAGGTTTTTTCGAGAATAGCCGGTTTTTTCCACTTGATAGCGCCCGATGACTGGAGGGCCACGATCTCGCTGCTGTTGCCAAAGTCGGTATGGGAAATTTTTGTTAGGGCCGATTGCAGTGTAAAAATCTGAATGAGGGTGGCTATAGCGATGAGAACAGCAACCACGCACACCAGAAGTCTTAGAATGCGTGCGGTCATACTTTTATCGAAAAAATTCATCGCTATAGCCCTTTGGTTTTGGATGCTTATTTCAGTTTGTCGGCGTTAAGGCCTACGGTTACTGCGCCGATAGGGGTTGTACCATCGGTCAGAGTGAAACTGAGTTGCTGCGAGTAGGCTTGAGTTGATTCATCCATTTCCACCTCGCCCAAGGAGATCGCATCAGGGCCAACGACAAAAGTTTTGGTAAATTTATCTTCATCGCCTTGCCAGTAGTCGGATGTTTTATCACTTTGAATAACGTTGAGGCCTTTAGCGTCCATTACGAAAATTTCCGTGTAGAGACCATCGCTATCCGCCACAACTTTTTTGAGGGTTTCAGAGCCGGGGGCTTTGAGAACACCATCAATTAGGGCCGTGTCATCGGCTTTCCATTTGGCATCAAGTTCGTCAATTTTGGCTTGGTCGTAGCTGGATGTGGTTTCGTTTTGTTTTTTAACGGCATCGATAACTTCAGGTGATGTGGCCCATGTAGAGATTTTTTCGGCAATGAGCTGTTTTGCTGCAGCTTCATCGAAAGCGAAAGAGGGCTGAACTAGTCCTGTAGTCAGGAGCAGTGCAAGAGATAAGGTTATGGCGCGCATAAGGAATCCTTTCTGGAGAGTGATTGTTTTGGGATAATTAGTTTTGGTACTCAGTGACGCACAAATTAGCCACTAATCCGTGTGTGGTGCACGGGTCAGCTGAGGCGTCACTTTATACCAAATGCAGATTTTCTCATATAAAAATGTAAAGATTACTTATTGCGGTGGGTGTTTATAAAAATATTTATATGATGTTGTCATATTTTTACTTGATCTTGCTTTGAGTTATACGTTACCATTTAAGAATGTTATTGACCGCTTCACGCTCTTTGTTTGTGATGACTGCAGCCGCCGCTGCAGCGTGCGCGTGCGCGGCGGGCTAGCCCCGCATCTTTTCGCTACCTCCCCCACATCAGTGCATGGCACCCCGCAAAAAACTTATAAACAGCTCATAGAGGAGCGTATTTTCATTATGTTAATCCAATTTCCATCGTCCGGTGTGTCCGGTTCTCCCTCTCATGTTCCATCGTCCCATTCGCAGGACGAGCCGCGCAGTCCTTACCGCAATTGTTTTAAGACCATGGGCAAAAACGTTGCTGCTGATCTTTTACGGTACGGGAAGTCGAAATCCGGCGTTATTTCATTGGCGCAAGGCGAAGGGACTCTCCCGACGCCTTCTTTTATATGCGAGGCGGTGACGAAATCGCTGTCCGAGGGCAAGACATTCTATAGCGCGGGGGCTGGTTTGACGGAGCTGCGTGAGGAAATTGCAGCCTATCATCAGCGTGTGTATGGCACCGATATTTCTTTAAACCGTATTACGGTGACAAGTTCAGGCACCAATGCCGTTCATCTGGCGTTGCTCTCAATCCTTGAAGAAGGGGATGATGTGGTGGCGGTGACACCGATCTGGAAAAACTTGATTGGTATTACCGAACTTGCAGGCGGCCACATCCACGAAATACCGATGGAGCTGCAGAACGGACAATGGACACTTGATCTTGAGCGGCTTTTTGCGGCCTGTACCCCCAAAACCCGTGCGATTATGATTGTTTCGCCCAATAATCCGACGGGCTGGGTGATGGGCCTTGATGATATCCGCAAGGTGATGGATTTTGCACGGGTGCGTGGGCTTTGGGTTATTGCCGATGAGGTTTATGGCCGCACGACCCACCATATGGAGCGGGCCCCGAGTTTCCTTGATGTTGCGTATCCGGAAGATCGGCTTTATGTGGTGAATAGTTTCTCCAAAACATGGGCCATGACGGGCTGGCGACTTGGCTGGCTGATCGGGCCTCCGGATTCAGAGGATAAGGTTCGCGATCTTGTCCTTTATGAGAATATGGGGCCGCCGACCTTTTCGCAACATGCGGGGATTGTTGCGCTGCGCGAGGGGGAAGGGTTTTTGGTTGAGCAAAAGAAACGCTGGATGGAAAATCAGGAATTGGTGCGTACATCCCTTGTATCTTTGCCCAAAGTTGAACTTGCCCATACCGATTCAGCCTTTTATGCGTTTTTCCGTGTGGTTGGAGAAGAGGATTCTTTTACCCTCGCCCGCACCTTGATTGATGAAGCTGGCGTTTCGCTTGCGCCGGGGGGGGCTTTTGGCAAGGGGTTTAATGATTATCTGCGCCTGTGCTTTGCGGCATCGCCCGAGGTTGTGTTCGAGGCGATGCGCCGGCTTGAACCGTTTTTACGCTAGGGCTTAGGCGGGTTTGCGGTCAAGGGTCAGGCAGGTAAAGGGAATAGGTTCCTCAGGGTGAGGAACCCGTTCCGTGATGACCCAGTCCTTTTCATCAAAATCTGGAAAGAAGGCATCACCGCCCTCAACATTAAGGTCGATTTCGGTCAGGTACATGCGGTCAACAAAGGGTAGGGCTTGCGCGTAGATGTTAGCGCCGCCAATCACCATTAGTTCTTGCTGGGGGTAAGTTGTGCGTGCCAAGTCAATGGCCTCGGTCAGGCTTTGGCAAATAGTTACGCGGTCATGGTCGTAGGTGAAGCCGTTTCGGGTGATTACGAAATGAGGGCGTCCGGGCAGAGGTTCACCTCTACGAGAGAGGATCGATTCAAAGGTCAGGCGGCCCATAATCACCGGTTTTCCACGGGTGACGCTGCGAAAATGCTCCAAATCCTTGGGAATATCCCACGGCAGGTTATTGTCCTTGCCAATAACGTGGCCACGGGCGAAAGCGGCAATGAGGGAAAGTCGCTGATCCATGCCCCCTCTTAACGGGAAAAGAAGCAAAAGGCGAGAAAAAAATAAAATTCGGCTGTGTTATAGGCTTGTTATCTGGCCCAAGTTTTTTATAGTCATGCCATGAAGTTTTTATGCTCCCTTTTTATGTTTTTGATGTTTTTTACGCTCCCGCTTGCTGCGCAGGCAGGGCCTTTGCCAGTGCTTCAGGCGTCAGAGATTGAAAAACCTCTCACCAAGGGGGATGTAAGGCAGCTGATTGATACCCTCCAGAATGACAAAAGCCGCAAGGATTTGATTTCCAGTCTCAAAGTTTTGGCGAGCAGCAGTGCTGAAGATGCGGCTATTCTTCCTGCCGAACCTGAGCCGGAAATTTTGCCGCCCTTAGCCGAACAGATCGGAGTCAAGGAGACGGTTGATGTGGCGATGTCCTCTTACGACAAGTTTCTCAATAAGTACAAGCTTTCCTCCTCGCTTGTTAATCAAGCGGTAGGGTCGGTGATTGTGCTGATTTTTTCGGCCTTGGTCATTGTGATTGTCCAGAGATTGCTGCGCAAGGCCGTTAAAATTATCTCAACTTTTACTGAAAAGCGTGGGCTTTATTCGCGGCGTTTTGATAGCTACGCAAGGGCGTGCCGCTGGATTGTACGAATGTTCATCGTGGGCCTTGCCGTCTATACGCTGGGTAAAATCTGGGATATTGGCTTTATTGATAAAGTAGCCGACAGCGACTTGTTTGCAACGTTCTTGTCGTCTTTTATCACTATTATTCTGGTAGCGGTGGTGGCGGCAATTTTGTGGGAAATTGTCGGTCTGATGATTGCCTATTCGCTCCATAAAGCTGATGATGCGAATAACACCCGTATCCAAACCTTGCTGCCGATTGTGCGCAATATTTTGCTCACGGTGTTCGGGGTTTTGTTTGGACTCGTGCTGCTTTCTGAAATCGGGGTAAATATTGCGCCGTTGATGGCGGGTGCCGGTGTTATCGGCGTGGCGATCGGTTTTGGCGCGCAAACTTTGGTCAAAGATTTTATCACCGGCTTTATTATTGTTTTGGAAGATAATATGCGGGTGGGGGATGTGGTGGCGATTGCCGGTAATACGGGGGTGGTTGAAAAAATCACGCTGCGCAAGGTTCAGCTGCGTGATTTGGCGGGCACAGTTTATACCATCCCTTATAGCGAGATTACCATCATTCAGAACCTGACCAAGGATTTCAGCTTTTATACGCTGGATATTGGCGTTGCCTATAACGAAAGCACTGACCGTGTCTTGAGTGTCCTGCGCGAGGTAGATAATGATCTCCAGAAAGATCCCGAGTTCGGGGTTTATATACTCTCGGCTCTTGAAATCTTCGGGGTTGACCGATTTGCTGATAGTTCGGTGATTATCAAGGCGCGGCTTAAGACAGCGCCCGGCAAGCAATGGCCCGTGGGCCGTGAATTTAACCGCCGCATGAAAATCGCTTTTGATGCTGCAAAAATCGAAATTCCCTTCCCGCAGCGTACCGTTACTGTGCGCCACGAAGGGGCAGCGGGGCTGGATACATTCTCACCTGCTGTTATCAACGCGGTGGTGGATTAGTCCCTTATTCAACTGTTACTGATTTGGCGAGGTTGCGCGGCTGGTCAACGTCTGTTCCTTTGGCAATTGCTGCGTGGTACGCCAGAAGCTGTACGGGCAGGGCATAGAGGATAGGACTCACAAAGGGGTGAACCTTTGTCACGCTCACTGTCCATGTGGCAATTCCTTCAAGTTTTTTGGCGCCTTCGTCATCGGTGATGAGGAGGACTTTCCCGCCACGCGCGACGGTTTCTTGAACATTTGACGCTGTCTTTTCGAACAGGGCATCGGTCGGGGCGAGGGTGACCACGGGAACTTTATCGTCAATAAGCGCAATAGGCCCGTGTTTCATTTCGCCTGCGGCGTAGCCTTCGGCATGGATGTAGGAGATTTCCTTGAGTTTGAGGGCTCCCTCTAATGCTAGAGGGTAGAGGCTGCCACGGCCGAGATAGAGCACATCACGCGCTTCGGCTATTGATTTGGCAATGGTTTCAATCTCGCGGTCATGGCTGAGGATGGTGGTAGCCAGCTGCGGCAGAGAACGGAGCTCATACGCATGTTCGGCTTCCTGCGCGGGGTTAATAACCCCTTTTGCTGCGGCAAGGCCCAAGGCAAGACACGCAAGAGTGGTGAGCTGGGTGGTGAAGGCCTTGGTGGAGGCCACGCCGATTTCAGGGCCTGCAAGGGTGTGCAGGCACAGATGGGACTCGCGTTCGATTGTGCTTTCAATGGTATTGACGATGGAGAGGCACATCTGGCGCTCGCGTTTGCAGTACCGCAGGGCTTCGAGCGTGTCGAGTGTTTCACCCGATTGGGAGACAAAGAGGGCAAGACCATCTTTAGGCATCGGGGCTTCGCGGTAGCGGAATTCGGAGGCGACATCAATTTCGCATGGGACGCGGGCGAGCGTTTCGAACCAGTATTTGGCAACCATACAGGCGTAGTAGGCTGTGCCACAGGCAATCAGGGTAATGCGCGGCGCACGTAGCAGGGCTTCGAGGACGTCATCAGGGATAGAGATATGTCCCGTGGCGGGATTGATAAACGTGTTAAGCGTATCGGCAATCACGGCGGGTTGTTCGTAAATTTCCTTGAGCATGAAGTGGCGATATTCGCCTTTACCGGTGGTGCTGCCGGATTGCGCGGTCATGCGGATGGGGCGCTCGACAGGTTTGCGTTTGCTGTTCACAATCCGCACATTATCGTTGGTGACAATGGCACGGTCACCATCTTCTAAAAAGCTGATTTTGCGGGTGAGGAACGAAAGGGCGTAGGAGTCAGACGCCACAAACATTTCACCATCGCCGTAGCCTATGGCGAGCGGTGTGCCCTGACGCGCAGCGATCAGCATGTTGTTCTCGCCGTTAAAGAGCAGTACTACCGAATAAGTGCCGCGCAGGCGGTCAAATGTTTTATGCGCGGCCATTTCAGGGTTTTCGCCTTGTTTGAGGTACATATCGACGAGGTGGGCGATGACTTCTGTGTCAGTTTCGGTCTCAAACCGGACTTGATGGGCGGCGAGTTCGTTTTTTAGCTCGGCGTAATTCTCGATAATGCCGTTATGGACGACGGCAACACGCGCGGTGGCGTGTGGGTGGGCATTGTTTTCCGAAGGTTCGCCATGGGTTGCCCAGCGTGTGTGGCCGATGCCGATTGTGCCTGTCAAAGGCTCGGCTTTGAGGCGCTCTTCAAGGTTTGAAAGTTTGCCTTTGGCACGGGCGCGTTCGATATGGTCACCGACCAGCGTGGCAATACCGGCTGAATCGTATCCGCGATATTCAAGGCGGCGCAGGCCTTCGATTAGTTCGGGGACGATATTTCGTTTTGCTACGATACCAACAATGCCGCACATGGTTACTCTCCTGTTTGTTCGAAAAATCTAGTCATGACGTTTTAGGCGCCCTTTGCCCTTGTCCTCAAGTGTTTCCTGACGCGCGCGGGCAATGGCGAGAGCGTCTTTGGGCACATTGTGGGTGAGAGTACTTCCCGCCGCTACATAGGCGCCGTCTTCAATGGTTATCGGGGCGATCAACGCGCTGTTTGATCCCACCATCACATAGTCGCCAATGATGGTTTTCGATTTGGTTTTGCCATCATAATTGACGGTGATGGCGCCGCAGCCGAAATTGCTGTGAGCCCCTAAAACGGCGTCACCGATATAACCCAGATGGTTGGCTTTGGCACCGATTTTGATGTCGGAGTTTTTCACTTCGACAAAATTGCCGATTTTAGCATCCTGCCCGATGGTGGTGCTGGGGCGCAGGCGTGCGAAGGGGCCGATAGAGGCGCCGCTTTCAATCACAGCGCCTTCGATATGGCAGAAAGCCTTGATTTCGGCGCCTGTTTTAATATGTACGGCGGGGCCGAAGACGACATTCGGGCCAATGGTAACATCGCTTTCGATGGTGGTGTCGGGAGAGAAATAGACTGTTGCAGGGTCGAGAAGTGTTACGCCCCCGTCCATAATTTCAGCGCGTTTGCGCTGTTGCCATGCGGTTTCTAATTCAGCCAGTTGGGCGCGGGAATTAACGCCGCGCAGCTCCAGATAATCGCCGCGGATAACGCCTGACGCGCGGCCAGTTTGCGCCATAATAACAGGAATATCACCCATGTAATATTCCTTTTGGGCGTTGTTATTTCGGAGTTGATTGAGGTAATCGATAAGACCTTCCCCGTCATAGACAGCCAGTCCGCTGCCTACCAGCTTTACAAGGCGCTGTTCGTCACTCGCGTCCTTTTCTTCAACTATTTCTTTGAGAGTGCCATCGGGATTTTGGAAAACGCGGCCATAGCCTGTTGGGTTGGGAGGGGCCATCGCCAGAATAGTTGTTCCAAATTTTCCTACACGATGATGATCGATCAGGGCCTTGAGTGTTGCTGGCCTGACCAGTGGTACATCACCCAGCATTACCACAACATCGCCGTTAAAATTGCCTAATTTTTCGACGGCTGTTTTGATGGCATGTCCGGTCCCTAGTTGCTGCGCTTGAATAACCGTGTCATGGGGAACTGCTACTGCGGCAACATCATCCATATCGGGGGCGATTACGGTGATAATTTTTTTAGCACCGATATGTTCGGCAGTTTGAATGATGTGGCCAATCATCGGGACACCTGCAATTTTGTGCAGGACTTTGGGCAGGTTTGATTTCATCCGCGTGCCTTTTCCGGCAGCCAGAATAATAACGGCGAGCTCGCGCGCGGGTTTTGTAGTGGGTGTGTGGTCGTTTTGGGTCATTGAAAGCGGGGCTACAGATGTACTCATGTCAAATTTGTCTCGTTCTCATTCTGACCGGATGGAGGTCTCGTACAAGTCACTAAATATTGCACTGCGTTTCAGGGTTACTTGCCCTTTTTGGGTAGTTTGGTCAGTTTTCCTGCGTTGATTTGCCGTTCTTTGTAGCTGGTGAGGTGCATAAATAAAACCCCGTAGTCGGTTTTGACCTGAATTTTAACGGGGATAAAAGGGGCTTTTGCCCCACCTGCTTCCCCAAACCAGACTTTAGGGAGAGCGCCAAGCTGGCGGCCCTGTTCCTGAATCGAGAGCCAGCCGCGGGGCTTTTTGCGCCATTTGCCTTTTTCGGGTTTAACTTCGACGGTGCAGGTGATGGCTGTTCCATCAAAGATGTTATATTTTGTTTTACTCATGTTCTCGGTTGTGCTGCCGGAAAAGAGGAGATAAAAATTACGGTCACCATCGAAGATCAGGTCTTTGCTGGCGCAGGTTTTGGTTGTTTTGAGGTTTTCCATCATGCCAAGGGTTGCGCTTAAAATATCCTTGGTGCCGATAGTCAGAGAAAGGTCGAGGTCATCGGGTGTTTTATCCTTGCCACCTTCCTCTACCTTTAATCCCTTGAAATTTCCATTCTTGTCATAAGTGTAACTTTTAATTTCGGTTTCCTTTTTCCATGTCGAGGAGGTGATGTGTTCACGGGGATGAAATTGACCGTCTTTGCTTTTCCAGCCATGGGTGGTAAAGCGCCCTTCCCATGGGGCGAGGCTCCCCAAAAGGCCGTGCGTGGCCGAAGTTAAGTCCACAATATAGGCTCCATTATCCTGACGGGTGATGGTCAAGGTCGCATCAAGCGCATGAAAGCCACTCGCATAGACGTCATAGGTGGCCACATATTCCTGAGCGGCCCAAGCCTTATGGATAGATTGTGGTACAAGCCCTGCAAAAATAAGCAGGAAACATATATAACTTTCAAAAAAGCCCTTCACAGGAAACCTGACCTTCTCTAAACATAATTAACTCTATTGTTTTGCCTTTACCTCGTCTGGATTGTCAACTGTGCAGCTTTTGCTTCAACTTTTTCTTGGCGGACTCATGATTGGGGTCACGGTCGTGATTCACGCTTTTGTGTGCGATTTTGCGTTGCGCCTCGTTGACCGTTCAACGACTCACCTTAAAGAAAAACTGGGTGCATTGTGGCGGGTTGTAACGCTGGTGGCATCGGTTTTTGTGATATGCAGTGCCTTGATGTTTGAAATCTGGCTGTGGACTTTTTTGCTTTATTTTGTTGAAAGCGAAATTTTTGAAAATATCGAGTCCGCCCTTTATTTCGCATCAGTGTGTTTTTCGACACTGGGCTTTGGCGATATTACCCTTTCGCCCGATTGGCGGGTATTATCGACGGCGCTCTCGGCTAATGGGATGTTGTTGTTTGGCTGGAGCAGTGCCTTTATCTTTGAAATTATGTATGAACTTTACCATCGCGATAATGGAGGGCGACGACGCCATGACCGATAAGACAAAAAATCCCGTTAAAGCTGTTATTGAGGCCGCATGGGATAGCCGCAGCGACATTACAACCGAAACCAATGGCGAGGTGCGCGATGCTGTGGGTGAGGTTCTGCAAAAACTTGACAGCGGCGTATTGCGTATTGCGCATAAAACACCATCAGGCTGGGTGACGGAAGAATGGCTGAAAAAAGCTGTTTTACTCTCGTTCCGTCTTAGCGCCAATCGCGCTATTCCCAACATGACTGACACGCATGGTGCGGCACGCTGGTGGGACAAGGTGCCCCTCAAAACGGCGTATTGGGGGGATGATGATTTTGTTGCAGCAAAATTTCGCGCTGTGCCTGGATGTGTGGTGCGCACGGGGGCATATATTGCGCCAAATGTGGTTTTGATGCCTTCCTTTGTGAATATCGGCGCCTATGTAGATGAGGGCACGATGATTGATACATGGGCCACGGTGGGTTCATGTGCCCAGATCGGGAAGAACTGCCATATTTCTGGCGGGGTTGGGATTGGTGGCGTGCTTGAGCCTCTACAAGCCTCTCCGGTGATTATTGAAGATAATGTATTTATAGGCGCGCGCTCGGAAGTGGCGGAGGGCGTGATTGTTGAAGAAGGTTCAGTGCTGAGTATGGGTGTTTTTCTCGGGGCTTCCACTAAAATTGTTGACCGCGCTACGGGCGAGATCTTTGTGGGCCGCGTACCAGCTTATTCAGTTGTTGTGCCGGGGACGCTGCCGGGCGAGAAAGCCAACCTTGCTTGCGCGGTGATTGTTAAACGCGTAGATGCCAAGACGCGCAGCAAAACATCACTCAATGATTTACTGCGGGATTAGGGGAAGAGATGGCGGATTTGCCAATTTTTGATGCGGTTACGCTCACGCAGAATCAGGTGCGCTGCGCCTCGGTTACGCCGCGCGATGAAGGGGCGCTCGATACTCTGGTGCGTCCGCTCGAGCAACTGGGCTTTACCATTTACCGCTTGCGCTTTGAAGAGGAAGGCTATCCTCCGATTGATAATGTTTTTGCGCGTCGTGGCTCTATTGGGCCGCATTTGTGCTATATGGGGCATACGGATGTGGTACCCGCAGGACGTGCCGAGGATTGGACGCACGACCCTTACGGGGCGGTGATTGAAAACGGCGTACTCTATGGCCGCGGGGTTGCGGACATGAAAGGCGGCAATGCGGCCTTTGTCGCAGCCGCTTCCGAATTTTTGCACAAAAAATCAAATTTTAAAGGCTCGATCAGTCTTCTTTTGACGGGGGATGAAGAGGCTCACTCGGTTAATGGCACGGTTAAGGTTATTGACTGGATGAAAGCGCACGGGCATTTGCCGGATGTCGCTCTTGTTGGGGAGCCTAGCAATTTTACCCATATGGGTGAGAATGTACGGGTCGGACGGCGTGGCTCGCTCACGGGTCAGCTTTTCGTCGAGGGGGTACAGGGCCATAGTGCCTATCCGGAACGGGCTAATAACCCCGTTCACCATTTGGTCAAATTGCTGCACCGCCTGATTAGCGAAAAGTTCGACGAAGGAACGCCCGAATTTCCGGCAACCCATCTGGTGGTGGCGTCGGCGGATGTTGGCAATACGGCGTCCAACGTCATTCCGGCACGGGCGCATGCGCTCTTTAATATGCGGTTCAATAACCTTTGGACGGCGCAAACGCTTGAGACGCATTTGCGCCAGATACTCGATGAGGTTGGTTCGCCCTATACGCTCAAGGTACGCAGCAATTCACCGTGTTTTTTGACTCCTGACAGCCCGTGGCGGCGCCTTGTGATGGATTCTATTGCGCGTATTTCCGGTAAGCCCCCCCGTCCTGATACCGGTGGGGGTACATCGGATGCTCGTTTCATGTCACCTTATTGTCCAGTGGTCGAATATGGTTTGCTTAATGCAACAATTCATAAAGTCGATGAGAGGGCGCCAGTTGAGGACATCCAAATTTTGACTGCAACTTTTACCGATATTCTGCTTTCCTATTTTCGTGACGAAGCGCGATAAGGGCCGCGTAGGGTGAATATAAGGGCAAATATATTCGTACAAGGGAATTGACCTGACTTTCAAGAGTTTCTATGTTTTAAATGTTCTTTCGCCTATATTACTTTTCCCGTATGAGGTACCTATGATACGCATATTTGCTGCACTCTGCATTTTGGTTTTGCTAGCTGTACAGCCTGCCGAGGCTGGTTTGTTTGACAAGAACCCTGCGTCGGCAAGCGCTATCCCGCCTGTGGGAGCGCCGATGAGTTTTGCTGATCTGGCGGATACCCTTTCGCCTGCGGTAGTAAATATATCTTCAACCAAGAAGATGGACATGAGTGAAGGACAGGCCGTACCGATTATGCCGGATTTGCCCCCAGGGTCGCCGTTTGAGGAGTTTTTCAAAAATTATCAAAACCGCAACCCTTTGGAGAATCCCGAAGGGCCAATGGAGGCCCCAGTAACATCATTAGGATCCGGTTTTATCATTGATGCGGCCAAGGGGCTGGTTGTGACCAACAACCACGTTATCAAGGATGCTGATGAAGTGCGGGTAACACTTGCGGATAATACTATTCTGGACGCCGAAATTCTTGGCCGTGACGAGAAAACGGATCTGGCACTCCTCAAAATCAAAAATGGCACGCATAAACTGACGGCCGTATCATTCGGGGATAGTGACAAGATGCGTGTTGGTGATTGGGTTTTGGCGATTGGTAACCCGTTTGGTCTTGGTGGGACGGTAACAGCGGGTATTATTTCGGCGCGCAAACGCGATATTAATGCAGGGCCTTATGATGATTTTATTCAAACAGATGCTTCAATTAACCGCGGTAACTCGGGGGGGCCGATGTTTGACCTTAAAGGTGAGGTGATCGGGATTAATACAGCGATTTATTCCCCAACGGGAGGGTCCGTTGGAATCGGTTTTGCAGTGCCTTCGAATTTGGCCAAACCAGTGATTGACCAGCTTATTCAATATGGAAAGACCCGCCGTGGCTGGCTTGGGGTTAAAATCCAGACGGTTACAGAGGAGATTGCCGAAAGTTTTGGTCTAAAGGGTGTTCATGGCGCTTTAGTGGCCAGTGTGACACCAAAGGGGCCTGCCGAGGAATCCAAAATTCAGGCTGGCGATATTATCCTTGAATTCAATGGCCAGAAACTTGACGCCATGCGCCAACTTCCACGCATAGTTGCGGAAACGCCGATCGGAACAAAAGTCCCCGTCAAAATCTGGCGCGAGGGTAAGGAAATACGACTTGAAGCTAAAGTCGGCGAGCTTGAAAAAGCCGAAGAGACAGGTTTGGTTGAAACGGCACAAAATCCCGAAGGTGAAACGGCATCAAAGACAACCGAGATTGCTTCTTTGGGGGTCACAACAGCAGCTATATCCCCTGCTTTGCGTCAGGTTTACAATATTCCGGATGACGTAAACGGGGTAGTGATTACTACTGTGAAAACTGGCAGTGATGCCATGCTCAAGGGGTTGAGTGCCGGAGATGTTATTATCGAGGCCAACCAGCAAGAGATCAAGGACGTTGCCGCGTTGACCTCTGTCGTGGCTGATGTACAAAAACAAGGTAAAAACTCTCTGCTTCTTTTGGTTGATCAGGCTGGTCAAGGCGATGTACGCTTTGTTGCTGTCAAATTTACGCCTGCTAAAAAAGATAAAAAATAGCAAAACGAATGGTGGCCTGTATGGCTTTACCCAAGGTGACAGTGATTGCGGGACCGACTGCCAGTGGGAAGTCGGCCCTTGCACTTGATATTGCAAGAGGAGAGAACGGCGTCATTATCAATGCTGATTCCCTACAGATTTTTCAGGGACTTCCCTTATTGACGGCGTGCCCTTCGGCTGAAGACAGGGCTATTGTTCCCCACAGGCTCTATGAAGTTTTGGCCCCTGATGTGCCTGTTACCGCTGTGTCGTGGAGCGGGATGGCTCTTGATGAAATCCGCAAAGCACATGAGTCAGGCCAGCATCCTATTCTTGTTGGAGGCACGGGTTTTTATCTTAAAACCCTTATTGAGGGACTCTCTCCTATTCCTTCCCTCCCTCCAACCTTCCGCCTTCAGGCGGAAGAGGAACTGGAAACTCTTGGTGTTGCAGCATTTTTTGCTATGCTTTCCCATCTCGACCCTGCTTTTGCTGCGGGGGTTGATTCATATAATTCGCGGCGGTTGGTGCGGGCTTACGAGGTTTATCTGGCGACGGGGAAGCCAATGTCCTATTGGCAGTCGCTACCAAGGGAGCCTGTTTCCAATGAGAGGTATGACTTCGATGTGCGGCTGGTTCTACCGGCGCGAAAGGAGCTTTATGAGCGCTGCAATGAGCGGCTTCTTGCGATGATAGATCATGGTGTTCTTGATGAGGTGAGGGTTTTTGATTCCTTGATAGCCCGTGGGGAGGCAAGTTCCTCCTGTGGTTTGGTCAAGGCGTTGGGGTTCAAAGCACTTCAGGCGCATGTGCATGACGAGATTGATCTGGGTCAGGCCATCACCTTGGCCCAGAATCAGACGCGAGCCTATGCCAAGCGGCAGGAAACGTGGTTTCGTTATCAGATGCAGAGCAGCATCTAATCAATATCCGTGTCTTTGTAGGTTTTGATGTCTTCGAGCTTATAGTAGGGCAGGGTTAGATCAGGCGGGTTGGCTTCAAGGGCGGGCACCGTTTTGTTAAATTTTTCGACAAAAATAGGGTCTTCAACTATGTAGGCGCGATCCTTTCCATTGATATCCACCTTGTCTAGGTAGTTAGTGATGTTGCCTGCGCCATCAATTTTAAAATAACATTCGATTTCATTTACCTGTTCATTGCCAAAAGTATCAAACTTCTTGTAGGTCATGCGTATTTTTTTTCTGAAATCGAAAACCGAAAGAATTTTGATACTCTGCGGGTATGGCTCTGTTAGTTCGACAAAAACTTTACAGACTCCGTAACCCATCGTCCCTTGGGCAGGAAGGGACAGAAAATAGTAGGAGATGACCAGAAAAGTGATGCCGCCCAGCCAGAGAAATTTCTTGTATTTTTTAGGGATGAGCGATTTTTTTTTCTTTTTTGATCTGGGTTGAGGCGTGGCCATGAGTCGCGCTTTTCCTAGATTGTACCCAACAAGGCTTGCTTGTTGTAGGTGTCAATCATTTCATTCAATAGTTCTTCAATAACAGCGCTCATCGCGGCTGATTGGCTTTCATTGCCTTCCTGTGCTTTGGCAATGATCCGGCGTTTGATCTCGTTACGGGCGCTGCCGCCGGGGAAGGCGATCGCCAAAATCTGGCGGGCACGTTTGGCCCCGAATTTGGAGTAGAGTCGTGAACGGATAATGACATCCTCGACCGAGGTTGCAAAAGCCCAAAGTTCAATGGGACCCAGCGTGTTAATCAGGTGTTGTTCGTAACGGCCCTCATTGGTGCCGAGAATAAGGAGGGCAGGAGCTCCACCTGCCCGTGGACCAGTCAAGCGGTAACGGATAATGTTACGGGCGGTCGCAGTCAAGCCAAAGCGGTCTTTGATATTATCAACGGCGGAGTCAGATACAGCAGCACCCAGTACCCAGACGCCTGTTGCTAGATCAACCATGTCATCATCAAAGTCGTCAAGGAGCTGAGAGGCGAGAACAATCTGCACACCGCGTTTACGCCCTTCGCGTACGTCACGAATAATCTGTGCGCGTACGGATGATGAAGAACTGGTACGGTGAAACTCGTCATAACATAAACGCTTGGGTGTTTCTGCTAGATCCTGAATTTTAAGTTCGTGATAGGTTCTGAATTTTTCAGGGATGTTGGGAAGCGATTCTTTTCCTGTCCACCAGCTACGCACCATGGCGTGGCGCGCGAGCATATACATTACGGCTGTCTGGCGGTTGGCAGTATCGTCACCTTGCGGCGAGACATCCATCAAGTCAAGGGAACAGACACGGGCATCGGTGATTTCAAACTGGGTTACAGAAGAGAGAATAGGATATTCACGTACGGCGGATGTTATCATCCGTTCGAAGGCATTGATAACGGATTCCGAACTGCCGCCGATCGATGTCTGTTCAAGAAGTGTCCGTATTTGGGGGCGCCGCGCTGCGGTGATTGCATCACTCAGTGTGGGCGTGGCGTGGCGCTGGGCAAGAGTTGCTTCGTTGGTTTTACCAATTTCAAAAAGACGTTCAACCACATCCCACCAGTAAGGATCGGCGGGGAGATGAATATTGTATTTTTGGATAGATTCGTCAATTTTTGGGTCAAGGCGAGGCAGGTAAGGCCGCGGTTCTGCGTTTGCTACCGAATCATCGCGCCAGCGGTACATTTCATCGACGACAAGCCCTGCTAGCTGCTGGATACCATCATAGGGTTTGGTGTGGCCGGGTGGTGTACATAGCAGAACCATAAGTTCTACCAAGTAGCTGCGTTCGTCGATCATCGGGTAACGGCATCCAAGCTGGGTGTCGAAAGGATTGATCGCATATTGGCGTGACATTTGCAGACGATAGTAATTCGATTCGTGCTGGCGCTCAGCTGGCAGAGCCTCTTTTACCAGAGAGATGAGACCGGAAGAAGAGGGGCCAATATCGATAATAGCCACAAAAGGTAGTTTGCTTAGGCCCGGGGAGAGGATTGTCCCAAGGTTCAGGGTATTCATCAACACCGATTTACCGGCACCTGGTTGGGCAAAAATCAAATCAAACCACGTCGTTGTGAGGTTTGTCCCCGTTTGGTATGGCCATACTTTTCCGTCCGGTGTCCGCAGCAAGATTGCTCCGGAAGAGAACGGGCTTGAGGGGCGCTGCCACGGAACAAGTTTCATTACTTCTTTCATTGGCACAATAGCTGCTGGCGCTGAGCCAGCGCAGTGAATTCCCATGGCTGACGACATCACACAATCAAGTGGGTCGCCAGTCGAATTGCTAACCTGTGCATAACCCCAGCTTTCAATTGACTGCATCAGGATTGACCCTCGGTCGATGGCCAGATGAGGGTCTTTTGCGGGAGCCCACGTGGCAAAGGAGACACGAAGTTTGACGACTGGCTCGCTGCGGGCCATGGCTTGCAGATTTTCCATGGCGTATTTTATTTGTTTATTGAGCGAGTTGGTAACGCTGAGCATGGTGGCTACAAATGACTTGAAAGCTGAGGCTTCAGCCCCCCCGCCCTCAATCATAAAGGATATACGAAATGGTACTTTCGCCTCATAGAGGCGGTTGAGCAGCATTGGGAAAGGAGTAGCTTCCATCGGTCCTAACGTCATGTCGGCACCAACCCAGTGTGTATCACCCATCTGTACAACGCTACCATCCAGAACGCGCGCATCCCCCACACATATCTGACTACGGACGGGAGGCCAGAGAATGTCCGAGAGATCCACAGTGCTGGTTGGTGCGCGTGCAGGAATGGGGTCACCCGGCAGGCAGGCGCGCCACTGATCGTTAGCGCGTGCGGGGAACATATTATCTTTTACAGCTTTAAGGGCATCGTGTACCTCAAGAAGATCCGCTTTCATACCGATCTCGTTAAGAGCCTGCAATATTGCAGAAACATAACTTTTATGACGTGTCCTTAAAGCTTCGATGCCGGCTAGAGGGTTTTGAGCATAAGGAGCGGTCACCCATTTTTTGGCCTGTTCGCGTTTCTCTTCACCTGTGCGCACCGCTTCGCTTTTAGTCATGGCAGACGGGCGTGTCCAGAGAACAAAATAAATTTCCTCATGGCTGAGGAGGCCAGTCATAATCTTGAGTTTTTCTTCAATCAGGTCATCAACTTCGAGCTGGACATTTTGCGCTGTTGATTTTGTTCCACGCATCAAACCATCAAGATGCGGGCGGATGCGCCCAGGATCGCGCGAGAAGAAAATTTGCATGGCATGACCAGGGCGGTCAAATTTTGCCCCTAGCTTGATGGTTGAGGCCTCAACCAAGAAATTATATTCTTCTTCACCGATAATCTGGCGACTGCCATCAACCTTGACGTAGCTCACCAAGGAACCGTCACTTGCGGCCATGGTGGTTTCATTATCCGAGGTTTCAATCCTGACGAAGCTCTCAATCGAGTGTCTCAAGAGGGACTGGAACGGGGTCAATATTCTTTCAAACGTGTTCATAAAGGCTGGGAATCGCTGGTGTGTTATTTATCTAGCACTATACAGGAAAGCATGGATTTGAAAACACATCCTGCGCGAAAAAACAAAAATTATGAAAGTGTTTTAAGCGTTTCGCGGAAGAGGGATGTCCACAGTGTTGGTGCGCGTCCGCCAAAGGGGCCGTCTTTCGATCTCCAATAGGCCAAAATTTGGGGGAATTGGTTAAACTCGAGATCTGCTTCGCGGATTAGACGTCGGTCAAGCGGGAAAAGCCTAACTCCTTCGAGTTTTTCATTACGTTCTGCATAATATTTACCAGTCAGAAAATCTCGGAGTACTGCGGTCAGAACATAAGGGTCGTCTGTATGAATACGGCGACGGACCTCTTCGCGTCGGGTCATGATGGCATCCAGTGTGGTGCGAGCGGCCTCTGTCATTGGGCCTTGTGAAATGCGGGCAACGTACACAGCGCGCATGATATGGTGAAGGTCAATCTGTGATATTTCGGGAAGCCAGACCAATACACCCGAGCGCATTTGCGTGGCTAGATCCAGATTATAGCAGTGGTGGCAGAAAATACAGGTTGTAACCATATTGTCCATGGACAGGTTGCGGCGATCTTGATCGCGGAAATGGACTTCCTGATATTTTTCAGCGCGGAAACCGCAGCATTGGCATGTATGGCTATCGCGCTCGAAAACAGTGCGTTTTATTTCGGGCGTCAATACAGACGCATTCGCGCCAAGGTTGGCTTTGCGTCCTTTAGAAGCGGAATTGCCCGACGGGCGGGCAATTCCTAATGTAAGCGGTATTGTTTTCATAAGAAAATTGTAACCGTACTAGTTAATGTCGTTAAAGTCATCAATGTTAATAACTTTGACGCGGTCTACGTCAACGTTCGCACCGGCGGCACCGTTGTCAAGCAGATCCTGCATTGCTTGCAGAATGAGCGGCAGGGTGAAGAGCATACCACCAACAGCAAGACGGATCACGCCTTCACGCAGGGGGGTTTGGCTTGGGTTCTCAACGTGATCCTTAATTTTCAGGATACCGAGAACGGCAAACAGAACGCCGATAATATACGCGATAGCAGTGATAAAACCCGGCAAATCAGAAATCTGGTCGGTAATGTTGTCCAGAATGGTCTGAAAACCAGTTGTAGCGTTAGCATCCTGTGCTCCAGCCATGACACCAGTAATAACAGAAGCAGATGCATAAGCACCAAGACGGTTGGTTTTGTTAAGTTTCAGCATGATTTTTCCTCCTCTATGCTAAAAGTTATATTTCAAATAATACACCAAGAGTGTCTAAACCAAAAGTACTTTGTACCGCGTTTAAGAACGGCCCTAGATTCACAGCGATAACACCCCCAATAATGTGGGTAATTGCCGCCATGATCGAAGCTTGAGAGTGCCCTTCGGCAACTTCGCGGAGGATAAAAAATCCGCGGATAAAACTAAATAATCCAACTATTGTCATAAAAGCAAGGATTGTGCTGATGACGGCTAGAACGTGATCATCAATGACCCCTCCATCAATTTCGGTTTGCAACACGGCGTAGGTGGCTACTGTGCTATCGCCAAACAGGGTCACTGAAAAAGCGCCGAGTAATGAAGCGAGGGAAAAGAGTGCGCCAGCAATAATGAATGTCATAATTGTGCCAAAACTTGCCGGACCGCGCGGGCCATCTTGGGCTGTTTTAATCATGCGCGTAACGCCGACGAACACCAAAATGAGTCCAATGACGTAGCAGGCAACATATGTGATGGAAATAAGCGGTGTAAACAAATCTTGCATCAGGGCTAACATCAACCCGTCAAGTCCCATGGTTCCACCTGAATCGCCAGCGTATTCGCTCAGTTCCAGTGGATCAACAGTTCCATCATTAATCAGGTCTTGTGCGGCCTGAGTAATAAGAGGAAGCGTAAACAGTGCGCCGCCAGCTACAAAACGTTTGATCGAATCTGATAGAGGGGTCTGGTTGGGGTTGATAACATGATCTTTAAGTTTGAACAGGCCCCAGACACCAAACAGGAGCCCTACCATGTAAGCCAGAGCAGTGATAAAGCCGGGGGCGTCTTGCATGTCGTCCATAACATTACAGATGACATCACTTAGTTTTCCATCACCCTCGCAGGGGTCAGCCAGAGCAGGTGACGAATACGAAAACGCCAGCAAAGCAACGAAAGCAGCAAAGCGCAATGACCACTTCGATAACGGATTGAATTTTACCACGCTACACACCCCAACCTGAAAAGGCTTCATTATCTTTGTACGACTGGTTACTCCAGTGCTCATTACAATTCTACTACCATCCTCATTAAACCAAATTGTGTCAAAAAAAGCAAGTCTTGCCACAATTATTATGAACCTGACCTATTAACTCTAGCGTGAGATCATTAGCAATTAGTTAAAATTTTATCTGTTTATAGGCTTTCATGTTAAAAAGGTTGCCGGAATGGGGCAACCTTTTTGCGTTTTTCGGTTAGCTAACGTTTATGATTAGTTGATCATAAGTACGGATGGACCGTCAGGCTCGTTCGGAAAAAAGCGTCCACGGGGTTTTGGGTTTTCACGGCCGAAGGATGAAATCAGTGATTCCGTGGCTTCATTGAAAGTTCCGACATAATTGTAGGCGTTGGCGATCGGAAAGTCGTAGGGATTCATCCATTCCAACTCGACATTGGCGATCTTGCTCCATGTTTCAAGTGTTTGGCGCAGTGTTGAACCAGGGCGTGCTTTCCATTCGTGCTGTGTGGTGACATCGCCAGCCGCATGTTGAAGGGGGGCTTCTTGTTTAGGCGTTGTGGTTGCGGGGGCTATTATACCTTCGGTGAGCGCTGGCTCTGATGTGCTCAATTTAAGTGGCTCTTGTACGGCAGACATTGGCTCCTGTTGTTGCATTTCTATTGGAACAGGTTCCTGCTCGGGATCGGTTTTAGCGGAAATATAGAGTGTATCACTGTTGAGAGTGGCCTTCAGTCCCACAGGGGTGAGGCTGTTTTCAAGAACCTTTATCCAAGGCAGACCACCGTTCCATGAAATACGGACACCCGCATATTCGCTCTTTTCAAAAGCGTACGGATATGAAGGGGGCACGATGTCTCGCAGTGCTAGGGCCAAGGGGATGTCGCTTCCGAAACCGGAAATGACATTGGCAGCTCCAGCCGGTTCTTGTTGAGGTGTGGGAGCCTTTTGGTGGGGTTCCGTGGGGACGTTTGAGAGAATCTGCGGCTCATCTGGCAATCCTGAAGATGTTTTAGCACCCGGGACGGGGAGGTAATCGGAGTCGGGAGTTGCTGCTGGAATTTGAGTTTGTTCAGGGGCTTGGGGTTGTACAGGCATTTCGACGACAGGGGCCTGATCGACGGGGGTCACTGGCGCTATCGGCAAAGAATCCATTTCCGGAGTGAGCGGGCCATTGGGGGCAGGAGAGGGGGCAACCTTTTCCTGTGAGGGGGGCGGGGTCCATTCGAATCCGGCCAAGGCGGGGGAAGAAAGAGAGAGCGCACAGCAGGCTAAGGTACCTACAGCTAGCAGATTCGATGTTGCAACCCGAAGAGTGCGGATGGACATGTTTAAAACTCCACAAGACCTAAATACGGTTAATCAGCGGTAAAATTCTACTGACTCTATGTCTCTCGCTTAAAAAACACAAGCTACTTTCTGGTCTTTTCCGCCAAAAGTAGCAAGGGGACGTCCATATTGTGGGGAGCAGTTAACGCCCGAAGTCCTTGAGCGTGCGGTAGCGGAATTTTGCAATTCCCGGACGATAGGGGCCAAAGATGATCGGGCGCAATGATCGGAGAGCGGCGTCAAAGGTCAGTCCCTTTTTCTCGAGAATCTGAAAGAGAATCGTCATTACGATCACTAGAATGAGGGTTGACCAGCGGACATGGAACAACAGGATGCACCACGGAATAATCGCGCGGGAGTCAAAGTTAAAGAACCGGATCGGGCGCATGGTATTGCGCCAGTGCCAGTTAACTTGTTCTTTGAGATCGGCAATTTGATTGACAGCCATAGTGCGATCCTAGAGTGAAAAAGATACCAAAAGGTTAATTATCCCCCACCCGATGCGGTGAGAAGGAGATAGAAGCGTTTTTCGATCAAGCCTTTTTCAAAGGCGATTGTTGCCGATTTTGTCATGGTTTGACCATAAAAGGGGATCATCCGCTGGATTTCATTGGACCAACTGTCAAAATCCATATCGAGAAGTTTTTCGCGCACTTCTGGCGGAAAAGCCATCCATTCGCGCACACCCATCCGCCCGCCCGCTTTTTTGGGCACGAGCGCTTGCGTTACGATCATGCGCAAAGTTTCCATGAGAGCGTAGGCGCGTTCTGCACGTTCTTCTTTGTCAAAAGCGGAGATCATACGGCGAATGGTTGAGGCTACACCCGTGGTGTGGGTTGTTGTATAGACAGCGTGACCTGTTTGAGCCGCTTCAATGGCTGCAGAAATTGTTTCTTTATCGCGGGCTTCGCCCACCAAAATAATGTTGGGTTTACGGCGCAGGGCATTACGTACGCCTGCTGCGAAGTCCGGCAAGTGGCGGTGCACCTCGGTTTGGGACACGAGCGAACGCGGGGAGTGAATGGCGTCATAGGTGAATTCGATTGGGGCTTCATAGGTTACCATTTTGCCGCAGCCTAAGGGGCGTTCGAGCATCATGCGGTTTCCCGCGGCCAATAAGGTGGTTTTCCCCGAACCAGTTGGGCCGGTAATGACGACCATGCCCTGACGTGGTGCCCAGTTATCGATGATTTGTTGCTCGACCCCCAAATCTTCCATACGGGGAGGTTCGGACGGCATCACGCGCATTGTGATTTGGGCGGCATCGCGGCCACGCGAGAGAATAGCGGTAATGTTCACCCGAAAACGTGAACGGGAATAGCGGTCGGGTCGTATCTCGTAGGATACGTCAAGGTCGCGGCCCGAAGCCAGACGCGCAGCGGCATCGATCCCGTATATTTTGTTGAGGAAGGCCACCATATCAGCGGCATCAATTGCGCGGTAAGTTGCCGGATAGAGTGTGCCATAAACATCTGTATAAACGGGACGGTCAGTCTGGACGGTAATATCCGACGTTCCCTTTTTGACGCACCACATCAGAAAAGGGTCAACATGTTCTTCAGTAAAGCGATCCGGTTCATCCGGCCAAGTTTGGACAAGGGATTGGTCTCCCTTGACCAGACTTATCGGCTTGCGGGCTGCCATTCTGAGGTTTCCGTGATCAGTTGAGGGGTGCCAGTGATAACGACTGCGCGATCTCCTACGCGCATAGCAGGACCCTCGGCGGTAACGCCGCGGTCGATTTGTTGCGCGAAGGGTGGTGATACCATGCCGTTGGCCAGAAGTTTACGGTAACGCACCATGCCGTCAAAGTCGGCGAGAAGGCGTGCCAAATCACGTTCAAAAACCTCATTGGCCTGCTGAATGCCTTCATCCCAGCCTTTTTTGACATTAATGCGCCATGCCTTGCGCTCTTCGTCGTCTTTGGGGCGAAGAATTTCAGGAGGTTCCTCAACTTTACCCCAACTGCGTTCCAAATAAGTGTGCCAGTCGCGCGGCGCTGTTACAATTTTCACGTTTTCGTGGATACGGTAAATTGCATCGGACACCGCGGCTTTTTGCCCGTCATTTTCCACGAGCAAGGCGTTGAGCGATTCGGAAATAATTGGTGGCTCAATCATGAAACCTGAAGGTCCCGCAATCAGAAGTTGACGGAAATCAAAAACCTTCTCAAGGTAGCTGCCTCGTCCTTTGAGTTCTTCGTTAATGTCGTAACTGCGTGCCGCCAGCCCCCCGCGGGCGCCGTAAGAAAGGGCGGCCTCTTTTTGGGCTTCCTTGCGGATGTCGATGGGCAAGAAGGGTTTATCGTCGTCACCAGTAGGCTCGACATACCCGGGAATTTCCTGAAGGTCAGAGAGTTCCTTGGGTAACTCCATCTCGGTTTCAAAGTTACGGTCGGTTGATGTTTTATTTTCTTCTGCCAAAAGTTGATCAAGGGGGATGTCCTCAAGAACTGGAGCCTGTTGTTCCTGTTGTCCTCCCATGAGGCTCATCAGACTTTGAGCCATTGCCGAGGATGGTGTTACGCCCACCCATACCATGCAGGCTAGCGTCAGGGCTGGCCAGCGAGTCTTTTTTACCGGATTGGTGGTGCGCAGTATAGCTGTCATATGCTTACTCTCCATTGCGTGCCCGAAGGCTTATTCTAGCGTGACGCCATATCCCCAAGGCCTGTAATCGGGCTGTAGTTGAGTTCGACAATGTGGCTGCCGCTATCAACATAGACATTAGCACGGGCACCGAGTTGAAGGCCGATTGAGCGCAGAACCTCAATGATTGGGGTATTGGTGGCATCAACTGTCACGACAACCGGTGTTGATGGCTGTGTCCCCATAATTGTAAATTGGTATCCTGCGCGATCGGAAAGAAGTTTGGTAATCTGGTCAACCGGACCAATCCAGTTGATAGTAATGGCGCGGCGCAGTTCGGGTGGTGCGTTTTCAATTGCGGCAATACGTGCAGCGGGTGTACGTTTTTGTTCTACAGATGCCAGCGTTTCAAGAGCGTTGGAGGCCCGATTCGCGGCTTGGGCCAGCATCATCGATACTTTGTCGGGCTGTGCTACCAGCTGAGGGTCTTTCACTGTGACAGGAAATCCAGTTGATTCGCAACCGACCAATGTCAGCATTGTCAGAGAGAGAATCGTCAAAAATCGTACAGAACTGAACATAATGGCCTAGCACCCTTCGCAATCTATCAGTCGTCAAACCAGTAATTGAGCCAATTTATAACCGGCCGCCGTAAAAAATACTGCAAGCCCACTTTTTAAGCAAGCACACAGCTTTACCCCATGGGGATAAAAGCCATAACACCTTAGCCTCTTCGTAAAAAATAGACAAGATAGATGATGTAATATTCTGAAATAAACAGAGATTTCGCGGGACATGATCCAGAGGGTGTCTAGCGGCCTTCGTTAATCAGCCCGTTGCGGCGCATAGCGTTGACGACTTTTGACTTGTAGGGGATACCTTTGCTCGGGGTTTTGGAGTGGTAGTGAGCGATTGCCTTGGCAAGAGAACCCGTTTCATCCATATGGCGGCGGAGAATCCATGCGGCAACCCCCATGTTGGTGCAGGCATCGTCCCGTATCCATTTGGCAGCGGTCGTTTTGCTTACTCCCCAGAAGTCGGCGAGTTCAGGTACCCAGATAGTATTGATCTGCATGGGTCCGAGGTCATAGCTGCCATTGGTGTTTTTGACCTGTTGACCGATATTGCCACCCTCAACTTCCAAAATCCCCAGCATCACAGCCGGCGGCACGGAATAAGTTTGCGATGCCAGCATCAAACAGGCTGCCAGAACCTTACTCATGAGAACGACCCTTTCCACATATTATCACCATAGTGATATTATCCTCACCAGTATAAACTTATGCCGAAGATTTCTTAACAAAAAATGACATGGGATTTCCTTGGGGACTTCCTTGATGGGCATCATGAGGGGAGGATTGCGGTTGCTGCTCGGCAGCGGTTTGCACAGAGGCTGATTTTGCAGGTGGTGTTTGCAGCTGGACGACTTCTGATGTTTTAGTAGGAGCGGTGTTGCTGCGGGGGGGCTCGGCTTCTACTGGGGCTGGACGACGTCCGGCACCGCTAGAGGCTGCGGCAATCGTTTCACGTTTTCCGGGAATCAGGGCTTCACCTAGAATTTCGAGCATCTGCATACGCAAGATAAAAGATTGCCATAAACTAGTCATGGCGGGGGCAATCCCTTGACGCACCTGATCTTCGGTGGCCATGAGTTTGGCCATCTCCGCGAAATGGCACTGGCTGTAGATGAGTGAGGCCATACGTAGAATGGCTAAATCGGCTTTGGCGGCCTCGCGCGAACCTTCTTCCATATCAGTAAAAAGGCGGGTTCTGAGGACTTTGGCTTCACGGATGAGGCGTTCACTAACGTCTTGCACCAATTTTTTCTCGGATTGACCAAAAGCGTAAGCCATAACTGAATTGACAGCAGGGAGCATGGCGCTCATATAGAGGAGGGTCACCTGTGCGGGGTCTGCTGGGAAAAAGTCGGCGTCAATCTGGCTCATACGCGTTGTTACATCGGCGGCTGGTGCAAAGCTGTCAGCATAAGACATAACAGCATTCATGGCGGTGCTGATCCGCTCGATTTCCTCATCGGTTGGCGGACGACCTGCAAGACGATAAATATTGGCCATCAAGGGCGAGGAGAGACTTGTCAGTGCAAGACGCAGCGAATCTGCTTCCGATTCAGGTATTTTAAGGTCGATAAAATCAGTGAGAGCAATGCTCATTTGGGTTGATTTTGTCAGGAGTCCTGCAACCTGTTCGGCCTCGGGGCGCATGCTTCCCGCCTTAGCGGGGTCGGGAATCATCATGTTGCGTACCGACACTTCGCTGATAGCTGCGACAAGTGGTGCGGCAAGTTTCTCAAGCGCCTGAATCAGGAAGGTGGGTCGGGTTGTCATGTTTTTAGATACACACTCTATGGTAACTGTACAATATTGCCTGCACGCAATCTTTTAGCGTAATTCCTGAACTATGTCTTTAAGGCTGCCGGGGCGGCCTTGCAACACTTTAATTTTTCCATATCTATCTTTATAAATACTAAATGGTGTGACATCAAGCCCCCATTCTTGCATAATTTTCATATTTTTTTGAACACCCTGTGTATTCGCATTTTTATCAATCAGCAAAGCGCCATGGTCGCCATCAAGACGTTTGAACATATCTTTTTGGGGGTCGGGAGATGCCAGCAGGTAAGCTGCTTCGATCAGGCTGTTTTCACTCAAGACGCCGACTGGAATGAGGCGCAACTGGACAAGGCCCTGTTCAAGAAAGCCGGATTTACGCACATCTTTGATAAGATCGTGGCAATGTGGACATTCTGGATCGAAGAAAATGTAAAGGGCGGGCGCGGTTTTCTGGCCAATGGTGAACCAGTTGGAATTTTCTGCACTGTCAAAGAGTTTTTCAGCCTTGGTTTTTGCTACCGCTTTCATGAGTTTTTCGGGGGATTTTAGCTCTTCGGGGCTGAATACAGAGGCAGTATTTGTTGCAGATTTTTCTATGCTTTCAGTTGGGGCAAGAGCTGCGGGAGGGGTTGGCAGATCAAGGGGGGATGGGGTGGTGGAGGTCAGACGGTCAAGGGCTGACCCCTCTTTCTCGCGTAGGCGGGTGATTTGCTGCAAGGTCATGGCATCGCCCTTGTTGTTAAATAGGATGCCGAGCAAGATGGCTTGACCATCAAGTGTTGAATAAAAATACTGTTCCTGCCCGTTCTGGATGACTAGCCATCCGTCCATACCAAGGTCGCGTCCCATATAGCGGATTTGTGCTCCTTGTGAGGCCATATGCTCAATCGGAGCGGGCATGCGAGGGTCGTTCGTCGCGGCAAGGGCAGGCATGTTCACTACCAGTGACATGATCAGGATAAGAAGGGGGCGAAACAAGGTCATCAGAGACTCCGGTGTGACGAGAGCGTTATGCCGCGCATCATACGTGAACTGTGCGGGAGAGGGAAGCTCTAGTTATGCGAAAAATGACGTGCCTTTTATAAAATCAGGCCTGTTTTTGCAGGAAATAATCAAGGTTACCGGAGTAGCTGGTGACAAACTCATTGAAGGCTTGCAGGTTGATTGGTCGGGAATAGCGGAAACCCTGCACTTCATCACACCCTTCGGCCACAAGGAACTGCTCATGTTCGATGGTTTCCACGCCTTCAGCGATAACTTTGAGGTTCAAGGAGCGGCCAAGGCCTATAATGGTGCGGGCAATAGCGGCATCATCACTATTATTCAGGGCATTGCGGATGAAGGACTGGTCGATTTTTAAGCGATCAATCGGGAATTGGCGCAAGTAAGAGAGCGAAGAATATCCTGTTCCGAAGTCATCAATGGCAAGTTCGACGCCCAAGGCATGGAGTTCTTTGAGGGTGCGGATAGTCTGGGTAATATCCTCCATGAAGGCACTTTCCGTGACTTCTAACTCGACAAGGTGAGGAGAGATGCCAGTTTCTTCGAGGATTTTTTTGGTGACTGCCACCAGATTGCTTTTCTGGAATTGTTCACCGGAGACGTTAATGGCGATCCGGATGTTATGGCCTTCATCATGCCATTTTTTGGCATCAGCGCAGGCGCGCTGCATGACCCATTCACCGATGGGGACGATCAAGCCTGATTGTTCGGCAATCGGGATAAACTCGCCTGGCGAGATAAATTTACCACCTTCTTTGCTGTTGTCAGCTTTGAACCAACGAATCAGGGCTTCGGCACCGATAATTTTACCAGTTCGCAGATCCAACTGGGGCTGGTAGTAAAGGGATAATTGCTGATGTTCGAGAGCATTACGCAGATCACGCAGCATCAGGAAGCGCGCCTGAACGGCTTTGTCGAAGTCCTCAAGATATTCGCGGATGCAGTCGCGGCCATCCTCTTTGGCGCGGTTGAGGGCAATATCCGCGTTTTTGAGCACTTGATCGGGGTCAAGGGCGTCATCGGGAAAGGTTGCGACACCGATTGAAGCTCTGATCTGGAAACTTTCGTTAAAGACTTTGAAGGGTTCGTGTGTGATGATTGCACGAATTTTTTCGCCGACTTCCTTGGCGGCAGTGACATTACCCGTCAGAGGTACGGTTAGGGCAAACTCATCCTCTCCTGTACGTGCGACAATAGCACTTTCAGGAAGGGAAGTACGCAGACGGCGGCCTACGGCACCTAAAATAGCATCGCCTACGTTATGACCCATGGAATCATTCACATCTTTAAAGTGGTCAAGATCCATTGCGACAATGGCGATACGATTGATTTTTGCTTGATCGCCACCTGCCGTACGCACATGTTCTGAAAGTTTTTGAATAAAGAGCGTACGATTAGGAAGGCCTGTTAATGTGTCATAATAGGCCAGTTTGTGGATCTGGCTTTGCGCAGCGTTCTTGATTTGGCGCAGGTTTTTGGTGTTTTGTTTAATCAGTTCTTGTGCAGCTTCAATGGCTGAGCCGATTTCATCCGTCTGGTCAAAGTATGATTTCTGGATATTGGGGGCTTCCGGATTGGCTAAAGCCAAAGCCAAATTGTCTTTAAGGAAGAAGATGGGTTCGAGCAACCATTTTCCGACACCAACCATCAAAACGGCGGTCATCAGAATGGACATACTAATCATGACAAAAATATTTTGCTGTACATATGCGTTAACTTTACGTGAAACGCTTGAGGCATCAAGGCGGGCGACAATGTAGTAGGGACGGGCATTAAGGTCTTTGGGGCGAAAGACAAATTCATAGTTTTTGCCATCATTGGAGCGATATATTTTTCCTAAGTCGTTTTCATTAAAAAGACTAATTACCGGAGGTTCACCCTGAAACGAAATCAAGTGAAAATTTTGGGTAGAATAAACAGAATAGCCACGCAGATATGTCAGGGTCAGCAGGCGGTCAGATTGTGCTTTGGTAAAGGGGGTTTGCTGGTTGGCTTCCTCAGTAACGTCTGAAGGAGACTCAATCATTGGCGCAATCGAGTTTTTGGCGGATGCGGCCAGCTCTTCAAGCTGCGCTGCTTCATAATTATTTATGGTAAAGGCCAAGAGGGCCGCTTGTACCGTCATAATGGTCAAGAAGGCTGCGACAATCAATTTCCAGCTAAGGCGGCTGTACCATATCCGTGGGGATCCGGAAATTTTCTTACCGGAAAGCCATGCCATGACTCTTGCTTTCCCGCTGCCAGATGCTTCCGGGTCCGAAGTGTGCGCGGTTGAGGTTCTATTCATTTTTTGTTTCATAAGCCCATACTAATTTTTTGGAAAGGCGTGCCTTTCCTACGTATATTAGTTCAGGGTACAGGTTATTCGGCTAAAACTTGGTATATAAGATATTTGTGGAGGACATTATTAAGTTTATATGCTGATTTGTCACGCTCTAAATTAACGCTTTTGGCTAGAAAATCCTATACATAACAGTGGTAAATGGAACTTGATTAGTCGCCTTTTGTTTTTATTAAATTTTGGTTTCGATAAACTTCATGGCTTGACCTGCCGTGCCATCTAAAAGGGTCCCTTCGTGCATGGCGGTGCGTCCATGAACAAGAGTCATAACAGGGATCCCCTTCACTTTCATTCCATCGAAGGGGGTCCATCCTGCACGCGATTTTTGGTCACTGTCCTTAAGGGTTACCTCTTTTTTAAGGTCGATCACAGTAATGTCCGCGTCGTAACCGCGGGCAAGGCGCCCTTTCCCTACGATACCGTGAACGCGCTGTGGCCCGTAACACATAAGCTCTACTAGTTTTTCAAGGGTCAGACGGCCTGCATTGACGTGGTTCAGCATGACAGGAAGGAGGGTTTGAACGCCCGGTGTGCCCGAGGGACTGGCGGGATAGGTTTTGGCTTTTTCTTCGCGCGTGTGCGGGGCGTGATCGGAGGCAATCATATCCACGGTGCCGTTGGCAATTCCCCGCCAGAGAGCGTTTTGGTGGTGTTTTTCGCGGATGGGGGGGTTTTGTTGCGCTTTTGTGCCGAGCTTTTCATAGCAATCAGGGGCGTGGAGCGTTAAATGATTGGCGAGAACTTCGGCTGTTGCGATGTCTTTATGTTGCGCTAGAAATTCCATTTCCTGCGCGGTGGTGATGTGCAGCACATGTACACGGCGGTTGTATTTTTTTGCGATGCGTACCACGCGCTGGGTAGCGGAAAGACAAGATTCTGGCGAGCGCCATACGGGGTGCATGGCTACATCATGGCTTTCCCCAAGGATCGTCTTCTTATTTTCGATCATCATCATTTCATCTTCGGCGTGAACGGCTACCAGACGCCTACCGCTTGCGAAAATAGCCTCCACTTCGGTATCGGTTGCGGCTAGAAGATCGCCCGTGCTTGATCCCATAAATATTTTTATGCCGCAGATGCCGGGCAGGCTTTCCCACTCGGTGAGGTGAGGGGCGTTATTGACTGTTCCGCCGAGGTAAAAGGCGTAGTTCACCCATGGCGTTTTGGCCGCGCGGGCAAGTTTGTCGGTGATGGCTTCGGGGCTGGTGGTGAGGGGATTGGTGTTGGGCATTTCGAATATGGAGGTCACGCCACCCATGGCGGCCGCCATCATGCCGGTTTCAAGGACTTCCTTGTGGTCAGCTCCGGGCTCTCTAAAATGTACCTGTGTGTCAATAATGCCCGGCAAGATGTGAAGTCCGGTGCAATCCCTAATTTCTGCTGCGGGAATGGTGCTTAAATTTCCAATATCTGCAATCTTGCCATCTTTGATGCCAATGTCAGCTTCTACCGTGAGGCCGGGCAGTAACAGCGTGCCATTCTTCAAAATCAGGTCAAAAGAAAATGTTGTGGAGTGTGACATGCAAATATCCTCGGATAGGTCTCATTTCTAGCACTCGGCCTTGTGCGCGCCAATAGTTTCTTTTTTAAGGGCCATTTATATCGCTTGAGTATGGCGTACTTACATTGGCTGCGGGAGTTTCTATAAATCTTTCTGGAACGAGAGTCGTATCTGCTGTGATTTCGTGAAACACGGGATGGGGACAAATTTGACCTCAAAAAATTTCGTCATCAGGTCTATAACCGCTCTTTGTAATAATAAGTGTCATGCCGTTCAAGGCGCAGCACCCCCTTTATTAGAGATTAGTGGTTATGTGAAACAGCTTGTTTTATCTGGCAATGATCTAGGAGGTGCCGTTTACAGAGCTAGACGTTGCTCTTGCTCTGCAGCGGGAATCGCTGCGACCATATGGTCCGTTACAGAGGCATCTCCGTGTGCAGTATGAGCTGGCATCCATATGACTGATCCGGCACGGCGGTGCGTGCGCAGAAATTCATCGATAATGCGTGATGCCTCTCTAGCTCCGCCAAAATCAAGCGTCACTGCCGGCGATCCGGCTTGGAAGGCGCGGTTGATAATTTGTGCAAAAACTTTTGGGTTACGTGTTTCGTCGGGATGGGCGATGGTGGCCATACCGCGGCTTTGAAGGCGCAGCAAACGGCTCCACTGCTCCTTGTCAAAATCGCCATCACGCTTGGTTTTTGCGGTCAAGACGGCAGGAACGCCGGATGAGAGAACTTCCATTGTGGTATTGTAACCAGCATTGGAAATCGAGAAAGCGGCATGACGGAACCATTGTGGAAGGTCAGAAGTATCTTCGATACATTCATCTTGTGGTACTTGGTAAATGCCATTTGCTGGCGGCGTAAAGACTTCCTTGAGGCAGTGCAGTTTGTCACGGGATTCCCCAATCCGCGGGCCTAGAACATAGGTCCAGTTATGCAAGGCAATGTCTGTGCGACCGCGCGCGCTGTGCGCTGCATTGAGGACATGGTGCCCCAGATCGCCCGAACCGCTGGAAATAATCACTTTTTTGCTGCGGCCATCACTGCCTGCAGGCTGATCTGCGTCGCGTACAACATAGCCTGTATAGAAAAGCGGTATTTTAATGTCATCTGCCAAGGCAAATGTTTCAGGGAAGGTCACAAGGTGCGGATCTCCATGCACCAGAACGGCGGTTACACGGTTGTTGAGAATTTCGACTGCGCGGCGGGCTTGGGCGTTGTCATTGTCCGGTTCATCAAGGTCAATGCGCGAGAGAACATCACGGATCGATGAGAATATGAGGGGTTTTTGGCCGAAATGGCGTTCCTGACTTTCCTCGATTTGCTGCACAACGCCGCTAAATTCGTTGATACGCTTGAAAGGCCACCATTCGGGAATAAGGGCGTCAATTTTTTTGTGGCTGGCAATGTCTTCAATAGCCTTCTTCCGCTGAGCTTTCCAGCTGTTCAAGTCGAATTTCTCGTCTAAAACAAGATTGTTATGTTCGTCATAATAATGAAATTTTCCACCTACATTTTTGCGATTGGTGGGCAAGCGGATGAGATTAATACCAGAGTGGAAATATTCCTCCGGCTTGACAAATGATCCCGAGGCTACGGTGACCTCAAACCCGTCTTCGAAAAGCTGGTTGACGATTCCGCTGGCGCGGCGCTGGTGTCCTAGTCCGGTTGCGGTTTCATAGAGATAGAGTATATGGCCTTTGTGATTCATGATCTCCCCGATTTTTTCACGTTACCCGTTTTTCAAATGCAATGTGTTTTCATGCTGCTCTGGCAAACCGAGTTTCTTTCGGTAGAGCCCATCCAAATCGCGTGCCAGCCTTTGCGATGTCCAGCATTTGTCAAATTCCGCGCGCACGCCGTTTCGGTCAATATCCTTGATGTGGGCGACGGCGTTCGCCATGGCCATGATTGATCCGGCAGTATCCTGCGCTTTGATTTTATAGCCGCTGACACCTTCGTTGATGATTTCGTCCACAGAGCCGCAATGGGTTTTTCCAACTTGCGCGTTGGCGATGACCGGTGTGCCGCAGGCCATAGATTCGATCATAACGCGGCCAAAAGGCTCGGGCCATTCAATCGGAAACAAAGTCGCGGCAGCGTGCCCATAAAGGGCTTGTTTTTGTGGCTCGGATGCCGATCCGGCGAAAATGATGGGCGCGTTTGTGCCATATTGCTTCGAAATTTGCTGCAATTCGGCGCGTATTTGCTGCGCATCCATTTTCGCAAAACGGTCAAGAATGTTTGGGTCGTGCAGGGTGATGTGCGGTGCGATGTCGGCGTCAAAATGTTCCTGACTCTCTGGTTTACGCTCGAAAATGGTTCCGGCGATCATCAGGGGAGTCCCCGCTTGTCTGGCAACTTCGATGGCGCGGTGAGCGCCTTTGTCCGGCAGGAAGCGGCCAATCCAAGCGAGGTAGCCTGCGTGTTCGGGCGTTGCGGTATGGGTGAAGGAATCAAGCCCGTGATAGGCAACGCCAAACACCTGCGCATTAAATTTCTTTTTGAGTTCGCGCGCTTGGTTATGCGAGATGCAGATCACAGGATACTGGTAGTCCGCATAGTCTTTGCCGAGGCGCGGTGTGTGTTCATGGGTCAGGGTTTTATGCCCCAGATTGGCGGGAATGAGGAAACTGCCTGTCACTTCGCGGACATGGCTGTGAATGATGTCATAGGGGTTTTGCGCTTCGTCTGCCAGAAAAGCATGCCACAAGGCGTGGTTTTTGGCCTGTTCATCCGGGTCGCTATAGCCGATGGCGGGGATGCCGCTTGAGCGCAACGTGACAGAGCCTTCACGGCCATGTTCGGTTTTTACGGTGATTGATTGCCCGTTTGCGCTTACGGTGTGGCTAAGGTTCAGATGGCCTGCAACGGCCTGTGTGAAGGGAATAATGAGGGAGTCGGAGGATGCATAAAGGACAACTTCGTGACCGCATATGGCGGCCTGAAAAGCTGTCATTTGCGCCATACTCCTTTGTGTTCCGCCATATTCGGGGGCTGGAACGGGTTGGTACAACGTGCCTAAACGCGCGACTCTCAAGTTAAACCTTTTATACTCAGTCGTTTGTTACTCAGAAACTGTAGGTGGGGAACATTTGTTTCCACATGCGGCTATTAAGCGTGTTTTGCGGCTTAAATCAAGTAATAAAATTGCGATTTTTGGCTGATTTGTGCTGTTTTTTGCTATTTTAATGAAATCCTCACTTTTACTGTGATATTCTCAAACTATGTGGAGGTTCACTGATGAATCCCTATAAGGAAGGACTTTGCGATGTCTTTAGTGGCTTTGGCCTATCTGGCGGCGGGAAGTTTGACGGCTGGCACGGTGATGTGGATGCAGCACTCGCGCCGTTCGAAGAAAGCCCTCGTCCCCGTGAAGGCACTTGCGAGGGGCCGCGTTAGACGCTAGTCTTTTTCCGGTAAAACGGAAAGACGGCGTGGATGACGACCTCTCATATATTAAGAATTCATAATTCTTTGACGCGGACGAAGGAAGATTTCGTCCCTTTGGATGCCTACCATGTTCGAATCTATGCCTGTGGACCAACGGTTTACAACTTCGCTCACATTGGAAACGCCCGCATGGCGGTGGTCTTTGACCTCCTCGCGCGGGTCTTGCGTGTGCTCTATCCAAAAGTCACTTACGCGTCCAACATTACGGATGTCGATGATAAAATCATGGATGCGGCAACGGCAAGTGGAGCGCCTATCGAGCAAATTACGCGTCACTTTGAACAAGTCTATAACGCGGATATGGCTGCCCTCGGCGTAAGTCTCCCTGATATTCAGCCGCGCGCGACCGAACATATTCCCCAGATGATTGGTATTATCGAAAAACTCATTAGCGCAGGGCATGCCTACGCCGCTGAAGGCCATGTGCTCTTTAACGTGCCCTCGTTCACGGGCTACGGGGGCTTGTCGGGGCGTTCGCGCGATGACCAGATTGCAGGGGCGCGGGTGGATGTCGCCCCCTTCAAACGTGATCCGGCTGATTTTGTACTCTGGAAACCCTCAAGCCCCGATCAGGTGGGCTGGGATTCCCCATGGGGTCGCGGGCGGCCGGGCTGGCATATTGAATGCTCGGCGATGGCGCAGGCGCATTTGGGCCTTCCCTTTGATCTTCACGGGGGCGGGGCCGACCTTAAATTCCCGCACCATGAGAACGAGATTGCGCAAAGTTGCTGCGCAGCGGGACACGGCACAGACGGAAATCTTGCAGCATTTTCGCGGTATTGGATGCATAACGGCTTTGTGACGGTTGAGGGCGAAAAAATGTCCAAATCGCTGGGCAATTTCGTAACTGTCCATGATTTGATTGAGGCAGGCGAGGCGGGTGAAGCGATGCGTTATGCGCTGCTTTCGGCGCATTACCGCCAGCCGCTTGACTGGTCGGCGGAAAGCCTTGCCAATGCCCAGAAATCGCTCGATAAATTTTACCGCATTTTACATGATTTAAGCCACGTGCCCGATATGGACGCTCCTGTCCCCGCAGGGATTATGGAGGCGCTCCTTGATGATCTCAATTCTCCCAAAGCTTACGCTGAGCTCAACGCCTTGGCCAAAGATGCGGCAGAACTGAAAACCCCTGAGGCCAAGGCTGCCCTTAAAAAAGGCGCAAACCTTATGGGCTTTTTGACGCTTGATCCGGCTTTATGGTTCAGTCAGACCAGCAAAAATGCTGCGGTTGACGGGGCATGGGTTGAAGGATTGCTGCAAGAACGGGTGGACGCCAAAAAGGCCAAGAACTTCGCGCGCGCGGACGCGATCCGCGATGAACTGGTTGCCAAAGGCGTGGTGATTATGGACTCACCCACGGGCACAACATGGCGGATGGGGTAGTTATTCAATCGGTTTATAATCGAGGTTATTCCAGTATTTTCGGGGAATTGCCTCGTGCTGGATCACTTTTTCAGAATTGGTGCGTTGTTCACAAATTTTCTCAAAACGATTGCCGCGAAATTCGTAAAGTGCCCGCGCAATATCTTTTTGAACAAGTTCAGGAAATTTAGGCTCTTCTTGATCAGCCAAAAGATAGTCTTTTTTATTGATTGTAATAATTTCCCATAGCGTTGGTGCAAAAGGATAAGTTAGACCCAAAACATTTTCTGGTTTGGGGTCTGTTAAATCATATAGAGCTAGTCCTAAAAGTTTTTCATTTGCGGGGGTGTCTTGTTGCTTATATCTGTAATCATAGTCAACGAGCGAATTATTATTTAGTAAAAACAACATGGTGGTGTCGGTGTGGCACATCATACCACTTCCATTTACTCTATACTGCAGATAGGTCTCTTTTTTGCCATCTTGATCAAAATCAGCTGTGAATTTTTTTTGTGCAGTTTCGCCACTGCTGAGTTCGGGGTAGTTTTCATTGCTAAGGGAATGATGGTGTTGAATAAAATAATCATTTGCTGAAAGTTTCTGGCATATCGGGTTTTGTACTGGTGTGGCGGATTTCCAGCTGTATATTTTTGTGCGGAATTTGCATAGCAGAGTTTGTGTCTGGCCCTGCACGAGACGCATATCATTTCCCGACGAGAGGATTAAGTGTCCTTTGTAGTTAAAAGCATTGTCGGTGTCGGTCAGGGTATTGTATCCTCTGCTTTTATTTTGGACGACCATATCTTGTGCATTAAACTTACTATTAACATGCATAATGGGATACGTGGCGCAGGCACCACGTAGGCCAAATCTGACATATTGCTCATTGTTGTATGTAAAGCACTCGCCGTCTATTAATTGTTCGCTATTGTAATAAAATACTTCACAGGACGTCATCTCAATGGGTTTAAATTCTTCGGGGTGGTCGAGATAGGCATGGCAGATGTCATGGGCGAGGGTTTTGAGGTTCTCTTCGGCGTGCGCAGAAAAACTACCCAAAATCAGGCTCAAAACAGCCAATTGTAAGGCATACAGAAATTTTGGTGTCATGGAAGTTTCCTCGCATTCGTTTTAATCTATCATCTTTTTGATAAGCGTTCCAAGGGCTTCCAAATCTTGCTCGCGGGCGAGGCGGTGGTCGCCGTCCTCAATGAGGATCACCTCGGCTTGGGTGGGGGTGATGTTTTCTGCAAGCCTGTATGCCAGTTTGTAGGGCACTTCGGCGTCCAATTTTCCCTGCAGCAAAATGACGGGATAGGGCATCGGAAGCTTTTTATCCAGAATGAGGTGGTTTTTGCCGTCTTCAAAGAGGCGGAGGGTCATCATTTGCCCGTGTTCATCCTCGATAAAGCCGTTTTTGCTGCAAAAATCGCGCTGGGTTTGGCTCATATGCTTGTCCCACACCCATTGGGTGAAGTCAGGAGCGGCGGCAATGCCGATAAAACCTGTGATGCGGTTTTGCAAATGCTGCGCAAGGAGCAGCGCGATCCAGCCGCCCATTGAGGAGCCAATCAGGATCATTTCGCCCTTCACTGTATGGGTAATAATGGCGCGGGCGTCCTCCAGCCAGTCGCCGATACAGCCATCCTTGAAAACGCCCCCTGATTCGCCGTGGCCCGCGTAATCAAAGCGCAGCAACGAGATATTATGGATTGCGCAAAAACCTGCCAAAAACGTGGCTTTGCTCCCCAGCATGTTAGACGTGTAGCCGCCGCAAAACACCAGAGTGGGCTTTGCGGGGTCACCTTGTTGCAGGCGGTAGGCAAGGGCGATCCCTTGGGGCGTAATAAGTTTTTCGAAAGGCGTCTTGGTATCCATGAACAGGAATGCTATAAATTTCTCCACTTAACTTCAAGTCAGGACTTCACGTCAGGAATTATGGCGCCACCAAAACCCTATACCGTGCTGCAGGTTATCCCCAATCTCGGGGCTGGCGGAGCCGAACAAACTTGCGTGGATGTCACGGCGGCCCTTGTGGCGGCGGGGCATAAAGCGATTGTTGTCTCGAATGGCGGGCCGCGTGTGACCGAGATCCAGCGCGCCGGTGGCCTTCATATCGAGATGCCGGTACATTCGAAAAACCCCCTGCGGCTGCGGCTTAATGCCCGGCGGCTGCGCAGCATCATTGATAAATACCGCGTTGATATTGTGCATGCCCGCTCGCGCGCTCCGGCATGGAGCGCCTTCTGGGCGTGTGAGAAAAGCGCAGCAAAATTTATGACGACCTGCCATGCGCCCTATAATATCGGCGGGAGCGAGTGGAAGCGCAAATATAATGCGATTATGTGCCGCGGTGAGTTGGTGATTGCCAATTCCGACTTTGTGGGCCACTACCTTGTTGATAATTACGGCTGTCCACCCGCTAAAATCCGCGTGATTCCGCGCGGCATTCCCCTTGATAAGATTAATCCTCATGCGACCAGCGCCGAACGGCTTTTGCGGATGTCGCAAAACTGGCGGATTCCCGAGGTTGCGACGGTTGTTTTACTCCCTGGGCGCCTCACGCGTTGGAAGGGGCAATTGGTCATGATCGATGCCATGGCGCAGCTTGGCCGCAAGGATGTGTACTGCGTTCTGTTGGGTGATGATCAAGGGCGCGATGAATACCGTGACGAGCTTGAGGCCCTGATTGCGCATCATCATCTGGAAGAGCGGGTACGGATTGCGGGGCATTGCAGTGATATGGCAACGGCCTATATGCTCGCGGATGTGGTGGTGTCGGCTTCCATTGAACCCGAAGGCTTTGGTCGTGTCGCTGTTGAGGGCCAAGCTATGGGTCGGCCCGTGGTTGCAACCAATATCGGCGGGTCAAACGAGACGATTATCCCCAATGTGACTGGTTTTCTCGTTCCGCCTGATAATCCCGAAGCGCTTGCGGGCGCGGTAAGGCGCGCTTTGGCGATGCCGCCTGCCAAAAAAGCGGAGATGGGTCAACGCGGGATTGAGCATGTCCAGACCCATTTTTCCAAAGAGCAAATGACTTATGCTACGCTTCTGGTTTATGAGGAGCTGTTGGCCAAATGAGCAGTATTCTTGTCATAAAATTGGGTGCGCTGGGTGATTTCGTGTACGCGCTCGGGGCAATGAAGGCTATACGAGTGCATCATACGGGTGATCAGATCACTTTGCTTACAACAAAACCTTTTGTACGTCTGGCTGAGGCCTCCGGATATTTTGATAAAATTGTGGTCGATACGCGCCCTAAATTTTGGAATGTCAGAGGGTGGTGGAATTTGGCACGTACGTTTGATAGATTAAAAATATCAAGAGTTTATGACCTACAAAATAATGACCGTACGTTTATGTACTTTCGTATTTTTTCTCGTTTACTTAAACCCTTTCCCGAATGGGTGGGGGCTGTAGAAGGGGCCTCACATGCCAATTTATCGCCCGAGCGGACGCAGGGGCATGCTTTTACGGGACATCAGCAGACCTTGGCCCTTGCAGGTATTCATAATATAAAGCTTGATGACTTGTCGTGGCTTAAAAGTTCGCTTGATGGCTATAATGTTAAAAAACCTTACGTTCTGATTGTCGCGGGATGCTCGCCGACCCACCCAGAAAAGCGTTGGCCTGTAGCGCATTTCCGGACGGTGTGCGCTAAGCTGATCCGTTTGGGTTACCATCCGGTTTTGCTGGGCACGCAGGATGAGGCTGAGGTCAATCAGGCGATTGCGCGGGGCCTTGATGTCATTGATCTGACAGGGCAAACGGCTCTTTTTGATATTCCGGAACTGGCACGTGGCGCGTCGGGAGCTATCGGGAATGACACAGGGCCGATGCATCTGGCGGCACTGGCCGGATGCCCCGTGGTGATGCTTTTTACCACGCAGCGGAGTAAAATCAGTAAACATGCCCCGCCAAAAGATAAGGTGGAAGCCTTTGAAACCTACGATTTGAAGGATATTGCGCCGGATAGTGTGATGGATGCGTTTTTGCGCTTGAGCGCGCCTGCTAAATCAGCCGCGCAAGTTATTTTTTAAGCGGCTTCCTTATCGTCTTGCGAATAGACAGCATTGATGGATTTCATCATATCTTTGATGGCGCAGTTGCTGATTCGGTAAAAAATGGTCTGTGCTTCACGGCGTGTTTCGACCAATTTGTCTTCGCGGAGTTTGGCCAGATGCTGGGATAGTGCTGATTGTGAAATTCCGACAATTTGTTCCAACTCCCCCACGCTCTTTTCATTTCTGTAGATGGCGCAGAGAACCTGCAAACGGCGATGATTTGACAACGCCTTCAATACACGCGCCACCTCAGCGGTGTTTGACTCCAAAAATTCAACTTCCACACACATTATCTTACAACCAAAGTTATAATATTACACAAAACCGCATGGCTTTATTGCCGACAGAGCATAGCAAATATTTTTATCAAGTGCTAGTAAACAATTTTCAATTGTGTCTTTTTTTGTGTCTTTTTTTGTGCAGTAGAAAAATTTTATCCCTTTTCGGGTAAGCTGTGAGTGAGGTAATTTACCATTGTGCGCGGCAGAATGCTTAGGAGACTAAGCAGTATGTACATTGACCATGGGAAAGAAATCTGAGGTTTCTTTTTTGCGAGCTTGCCCGCAATATATTGCGCAGCATCATCCGTTTCCATCAGGAGTGGCATTGAAAATTCATTAGCTTCCGTCATGGGGCTTTTAATAAATCCCGGGCAAATGATGCTTGTATGCACATTGTGGGGAAGGAGTTTTGAACTGAGGGCCTCCGTGTAAAAACGGATAGCCGCTTTGGATGCGGCATAGGCGGGGGCGCTGGGAAGTGGCAAAAATCCGGCAAGCGAGCTAATAACGGCGATGTGGCCTTGTTTGCGTAGTGCCATACGTGGAATGATGGGGTGAATGGTATTGAGGACGCCGATTACGTTTGTTTCCAGAATCTTTTTCTCGCTCTCCAGCCCTTGTTCCATGTCACCCTCATGTGTATGGCCAAGGGATGTACCGCCAGATATGCCTGCGTTGGCGATGACCAGATCAAGGGGAGTTTCTGTGTCGGCCAGAAGTATCCATGAGCGCAGGGGTGGGGCGTCGAGGACGTCACAACAGAAAATATGGACGACAGCCCCACGGGAGCGGCACATATTTTTGACGTTTTCCAAGCGTTGGCTGTTTCTTCCAGTCAGATAAAGTGTTGTGCCTTTTTCTGCATATGTTTTTGCTAGTGCCGCGCCGATGCCGCTTGAGGCTCCTGTGATCAAAATGGCGGGCATCTCATATCCTCATGTTGTGACTTTAAGAAAAAATATATATTAAGGGCGTAGTGTTTCTCAAGATTGTTTATTATGCAGGGTTTTGTCCATGTCCTTATTTCCCGTTAAACGCCGTGGTTTGCTTTTTGTTCTTTCTTCACCCTCCGGAGCTGGGAAGACCACGATTACGCGCGCTCTTTTGGAAGAGGACAGGTACCTCAGTCTTTCGGTTTCCGTGACGACGCGCGACCCCCGCCCGGGGGAGGTTGATGGTAAGGATTACCATTTTGTTTCCAAGGAAAAATTCGACGCCATGGTCGAAAATAATGAATTGCTTGAATACGCCAAAGTTTTTGGTAATTATTATGGAACCCCACTGCGTCCCGTTGAGGAGGCTCTCGCCAATAGTCAGGATATTATTTTCGATATTGACTGGCAAGGAACCCAGCAGCTTAAACAAAAGTTGGTGAATGATCTTGTGACGGTTTTTATTCTTCCACCTTCGCAGCAAGAGCTTGAACGGCGCCTTCGCGCGCGGCAACAGGATGATGAGGCAGTTATTCACCAGCGGATGCAGAAGGCCTCGGACGAAATTTCTCACTATTCCGAGTATGACTATATCATTATCAACACCGATTTGCCCCAATCCATCAAGACGGCGCAGTCGATTTTGGTGGCCGAGCGTAGCAAGCGTCGCCGGTTGACCGATCTGCCGAACTTTGTCCGGACGCTCATGTCCGATGATGCGCAGGATTAGGCATTGGCTTTTGCCCGCATTTTTGGTATTTCTTAAGGAATACGTGGTGAAATATTACGGATTGTAGTCCCTCTCTTTTTCCGAGTAAGTAAAGTCAAGGAATGTCCAGTATGGTTGATACGAAGCCCCAGCCGCGCCAAAATCCGCGCAATATCAGGCCCGCTCCTGCTCAGGAGGCCGTCAAGGCGAAGCCTCAATCTGCCAAGCAGACTGCCGATCAGGGTGAGGTCGAGATGCTTAAAAGTGTGGGTGCTGTTGTCATTCGCAATGAATTTTATCGTGACGGTTACCGGAGTATTTTGCGCATTGCCGTTATTGAGGCCATGATTATTTTGGCGCTTGTCGGGGCCATGTTCTTCATTATTGAGGTTCATCAACCTGAGAACCGCTATTTTGCAACAACTGAAGATGGACGTCTTGTCCCCATGGTGGCCCTCAGTGAACCTAACCTTAGCGTTCCCGCTCTTATGTCGTGGAGTGCACAGGCGGCTACCGAAGTAATGACGTTTGGTTTCAACGACTATAAGCGCCGTTTGCAGGAAGCGTCCCGTAACTTTACGCGCTCAGGCTGGGCAAGTTTTACGTCAGCGCTTGAAAAGTCTCGCATTATTGAGATGGTGGAGACCAACCAGCAGGTTGTTTCCGCTGCGCCGTCAAGTGCTCCGATCCTGATCTCCGAGGGGTTGGTCATGGGGCGTTATCAGTGGCGTGTACAGGTGCCTTTGGTTGTCACTTATCAGGCTGGAGCTATGGTGCGTTCGGATAAAATGATCATCAATTTGACAATTGTTCGCGTTCCTCGTCTTGAAAGTGCCAACGGCATCGGTATTGAGCAATGGATTGCCCGTTAAGCTTGTAATTTTCTGTAAAATATAAAGGCGAAATATTATTTTGAATAACTCATATCTTGCTCTTGTGATTTATACGGTATATCCTTCCGGTGGTTTGTTGTGTCGCTGAACTTGTTGATAGTGGCTCAACGCGGGTCTATTCTCTAATTGGTGAGCACGGGGTGTGCATGAGGTTATCTATTTTCAACGTCGTAACGGCTGTTATGGCCCTGACCCTTTGTTGGGGGGCGACATCCTCCTTTGCTCAATCAACCCCTGCTGCTGCGCCGGAGACGCCCCCATCGCTGGAGGCCGAACCTCCCGCTCAGGTGCTTGCTCAGCCGGAAGAGGCTGTGAAACCTCAGGAGAGTAAAGCTAAGACAGCGGATGCCTCTGTTTCAAGTTTCCTTGAAGATGCGGGGATTGACCTCAAAACGGAGGGGACATCTCAGGAGGTTCCTTCTAAAAAAACTGCGACTGATGTTGGCGAATTATTGGATCTTGGCGAGCTTGAAGGTGGTATAGGTGGCAATGCTGTGGATCCCGAGCAAGTTAAAGCCGAGGAAGAAAGAACATTGCGCCGCGAGGCTTTTGGAGCTGCTGCTGGCAATATTATGCCGCTTAAGCCACCGGAAATTCGTAAACTCTTAGAAATGTACGATACAACAACTCAGGCGATTGAGACACCGGTTTATCCGATGCCTGAGCCTATTTCTTCTTTCAAAACCATTTCTTTGGCTCCCGGAACCAAGCCCGCGGTTATTCGTACCGCGATCGGCAATGTGACGACATTAAGCATCGTTGATCTCACGGGCCAGCCTTGGCCGATTATGGACATGACATGGGCAGGTGACTTTCAAGTTGAGCAGCCTGAGAAAGGGAGCCACTTGATTCGCATTACTCCGACCAAGGAGTTTGCGCGTGGAAATCTCTCGATGCGGCTTGTGGGTCTTAATCCTCCGGTTATTTTCAGTCTGAGCGCTGAACGTAATGCTGTTGATGTTCGTCTTGATATTCAGATCCCCGAAGTTGGCCCCAAAGGAATTTTGCCACCTGTTGATACGCCAATTTCAACGCGGGCAGGGGATGAACAATTGACATCTGTTTTGCTGGGAATGGCTGGAGCGACCACAGGCACCAAAACTCTTGGAGTTGAGGGTGTTGACGGGCGCACAACCGCTTATGATCAGGGGGGGATGATGTATGTTCGTACCCCTTACACTCTCTTGTCGCCTGCTTGGGCCAAGTCTGTTCAATCGGCCGATGGTACAAAAGTTTACGCTCTTAATTTTACACCAGTGCTTTTGCTTTCTGATAAAGGCAAAATGGTAAGAGCCTATATTTCGCGCGAGGAGCAAATCGATGACCAATTCTAAAGACGATTTTGACAATCCAGATTTTGAACCGGATGTTCAAGACGATGTTGATTTCAGCGATCTGGAAAGTGAAGAAAAATCATCCTCTCTCAGCACACTCTGGAGTACGCCGCTGGTCAAGTTTGGCTTGATTGGTGCTGGAGTCGTTGCAGCTATTGCAGCCTTTATGCTTTTTGGTGGTGATAGTCAAAAAGCCCTGCCATCGCACACGGGTTCGGGTAAGGAAGAACTTAAGCAGGCACCGGGCACTGAGGAAGTGACGCCTCAGATGAATCAGGCACTCGAAGAGAAAAACAAAGAGATGCTTGAGAAGGCTATTATGAATAGCCAAAGTTCTATCCCAGTACCAATTCAGCCGCCTAAGGTGCTTATTGATGTACCGACAGAGGAAACAACGGGTGAAGATCCGCTTATTCGTTGGAAAAAAATGCAGGAAGAACGTGTGCGTGTTCAGCGTGAGCAGCAGATGGCCGAGGAGCAAGCAAAGGTGCGTTCTCAGGCCGATCCCAACAAACAGGCCGCCCGCGATTCTTTGGCCCAGTCCATGATGGCCTACATGCAACAAGTTGTGCAGCAGACATCGGAAAAACCATCGTTGCAGCATACTGCCTTGTTTACGTTGGCTGAAATTGAGCAGGCAAAGGATTCTGCTGTTGCTGGTCTAGAAAATGTGTCTGGAGACTTGATGGGTGTGTCCAACGATGCCACTGACTCAGGAATTGCCAAGAAACCCGATACCATTATTATTCCCGCAGGTTCCATCCAATATGCCCAAATGTTGAACGAGGCCAACTCGGATGTACCGGGGCCTGTTCTGGGGATGATTGTAACGGGGCCGTTTAGCGGGTCGCGTATTATGGGGACATTTACGGCAGCTGAAGAACATCTGGTCATCCAGTTCTCGACGTTGGTCACCAAAAAGGGCACTAGTATTCCGATCAAGGCTTTTGCTGTTGATCCGGATACCTCTCTTGTTGCTTTAGCTTCGGATGTTGATCACCGTTATCTTGAACGGATTATCCTTCCGGCAGCTGCGAGTTTTATTGAAGGTTTGGGTGCCGGCTATGCTGAGACGACCACGACCGTAACTGGTTCAGGTGATTCGGCTACCTCATCGACAACAGATCTTAATACCAAACAAGAGCTGGGTACGGCGGTTGAGAATATGGCATCGACGGTTGGTGAAATTCTACAAGAGGATGGAAGCAAAGCAGAACCCCTTATCCGTGTTTATGCTGGAACGCCGATGGGTCTGATGTTTATGGCACCTGTGACGGATCGTGTTCTTTTGGAGGCGCGTCAAGGGTATAATTCTGAAGAGGCTGCAGCACAACAGCAAGCGAATCAGGCGTCTCTTTTGCAAAGTGGTGGCTTGAATGGTCTCCAGCAGTTGCAGCAAAGTCTGCTTCAGCAGCAATTGTTGCTGCAGCAACCGACATCTGGCACTACAACTCAAACCGGAAGTGCGCAGTAGCTGTAAAGATTTACGGTAGCGCACTTTCTTAACCTGTAAATTTATTCTGGAGAGATAATGTCTCAAAATCCGCAAGACGAGGAAGCATACACTGGGGCCGAGTATGATGAATACACGGATCAGGATTATGACGACCATGATGTAACAGACGAATGGCAAAATGATGATGAAGTTCTTGATGAGGATGCCGAGTCTGGAGCTCAGGAATCTGAGCCGCCAGCCAAGAAGAAAAAAAGTAATATTCTGACTTATGCCATTATCGGGGTTGTCCTTCTGGCCGCTGGTGGTTTTGCGGTTATGAGCATGGGCGGTAAAAAAGCCCCAAGCGGTGATGCAGCTCCGCCAGCGCAGCCTACTGCTTCTGTTGCGGAAGCTCCACCGCAGGATACACTTCAGGGCCTTCGTGATAAGGAAGTCTCTCAACTGCCTGTTCCTGCCACTTCTGCACCACCCGCTCAGGAAGAAGCGAAAGCTTCTCAGGGTGGATTTATGGACGATCCGGCTGTTTTGCAACAGCCTGATGTGTCGGCACCGCAAGCTTCTGCTGATTTGACAGCACCTACGCCATCTCTGGCAAATGCGCCAGCGCCTCAAGATCCGTTGGCTGGTCAAACACCGCAACCTGCTGAAGGAACAACCTCGACGGCACCTGTGCAGGCTGTGTCCGATTTCCCAACGGCTGATCAAGTTATGAAGGCTGGAACGCCGGAAACTGCGCCGCCTGCTGATATAGCTGCTGCCCCTGCCCCTGTACCGGATGTTCAGCCTGCTGTTCCCACCGAGACTTCTGTAGATGATATGACTGAAGTTCCTATGGAAACTACGACTTCAGGGTCATCTGCAGAACTTCTGGATGCACGTAGCCGAATCGCCGAGCTTGAGAAATCCTTGGCAGAAAAGGATCAGGCGCTTAAACAGCAACAAGCCTTGGCAACGGATGTTGATACGCTCCGTGGCAAGATTGTAGAGCTTGAAGATCGTTTGGCTTCTGCTCAAGCGGCGCAGAATGACATGACGGAGCCACCACCTGCTGAGACTTCCAAGCCCGTCAAAGCTGTTAAAACAACTAAGGCAGTTTCCCAGCCTAAAACAACCAAACCTGCTCCATCTTCGGCGCAATGGGTGCTGAAAGGTGCTCAGCCTGGTAAGGCTCTTGTCGCGCTTAAGGGGAGCAATGATCTTAAGACCGTGGTGGTTGGCGCAACGCTTCCCGGTATTGGCCGGGTAACCGCGATCGAGCAAAGCCCTGCGGGCTGGGTGGTTAAAGGCACACAAGGTTCCATCAAACAATAGCATTCCAATTTTTTAGAAAAACCCTGCTGTTGCAGGGTTTTTTTATGGAATCGCGGGCTTTTGTGGATAAAGTCTTGACTCACAGGGCGGGATTGTATAGAAATCCCCCACCTGTCCAAGACTGTGGGTTTTCTTTTTATAAGAAAATAATGGTTTCCGCCCGCATAGATAGGCCTGTATGACGTTGTTTCTGCTCTTGTGCTGAAAGATACTGGTCTTGATATTTGCGTTTTGGATGGGCGGCTCTTTGGAGCCGCTTTATTATTTTGGATTAACGAATGGAGACACGCGATGGATCGCGCACAAAAACAAACTGAAATCGAGCAGCTCAAATCGACTCTTGAGACCAGTGAGATTGTGATTGTAAGCCATAATAAAGGAATGACGGTGGCTCAAGTTACCGAGCTGCGCCGTTCACTCATGAAAAATGGTGCGCGTTACAAGGTCACAAAAAATACTTTGGCGAAATTGGCCGCTAAAGGTACCCGTAATGAAGCTGTTGCTGATTTGCTGGTTGGCCCAACAGGGCTTTCAACAACAACAGGGGAACCTTTGGTTGTTGCAAAAACTGTGTATGATTTTGCCAAAAAATATGATGGCAAACTGGTTCTTCTTGGTGGCGTATTCGGGGATTTAAAACTCGATGCAGCTGGCGTTGAAAAACTTGCAAAACTGCCAACACTCAACGAGATCCGCGGCAAACTGGTCGGCCTTATTCAGGCTCCGGCTGCTCAACTGGCTCGTTTGGCACAGGCTTATGCCGACAAAGGTCAGGCCTAGGATTAGGCCCGCTTATACTTATTAACGTAGCTTATTATCATTTTTAAAAGGAGACTAAATTATGGCTGCAAATCTTGAAAAACTCGTTGAGGATCTCTCAGCTCTGACCGTTATCGAAGCTGCTGATCTTGCAAAATTGCTCGAAGAAAAATGGGGCGTGTCCGCTGCTGCTCCTGTAGCTGTTGCGGCTGCTGGTGCTGGCGCTGCTGTTGCTGAAGAGAAAGACAGCTTTGATGTTGTTCTCGAAGCTGCTGGCGACAACAAAATCGGCGTGATTAAAGTCGTACGCGAACTGACTGGCCTCGGACTCAAAGAAGCCAAAGACCTTGTTGAAGGCGCACCGAAAGCCGTTAAAGAAGCTGTCGCGAAAGCCGACGCTGAGACCATGAAAAAGAAACTTGAAGAAGCTGGCGCGAAAGTGTCCCTCAAGTAGTCTTTTCGCATGGCGAAATTATCAAAACGGCCTCCTTGCGGGGGCCGTTTTTTATGCTAATGCAAAGTTTAAAAGGTAGCGTTTAAAAAAGGCGGGATATTCCGCCTTTTTCGAATTTAATATGCTTGTGCCTTCTAGTAACGGTAAGTCTCATTTTTGAAGGGGCCGCTTTGGGCGACGCCGATGTAATCGGCCTGATCTTTGCTCAGCACAGTGAGACGTGCGCCGAGTTTTTCGAGGTGGAGGCGCGCGACTTTTTCATCGAGGTGGCGGGGCAGCACATAGACTTCATTTTTATAGTTTTTGTGGTTTTGCCAGAGTTCAATTTGAGCCAAGGTCTGGTTGGTGAAGCTGGCTGACATCACAAAGCTTGGGTGTCCCGTCGCGCAGCCCAAATTCACAAGGCGGCCTTCGGCAAGGAGAATAATGCGTTTGCCATCGGGAAACTCGATTTCATCGACTTGCGGCTTCACGTTGTGCCATTTGAGATTCTTGAGGGAGGCGACCTGAATTTCATTGTCGAAATGGCCGATATTGCAGACAATGGCACGGTCTTTCATATTGCGCATATGCTCGATGGTGATGATGTCAACATTGCCAGTGGCCGTTACAAAAATATCGGCTTTGCTGCAGATCTCCTCCATCGGCAGGACATCATAACCTTCCATGACGGCTTGCAGGGCGCAGATTGGATCAATTTCGGTCACGATGACACGGGCGCCTTGTGAGCGCAGCGATTCGGCCGAGCCTTTGCCCACATCGCCATAACCTGCGACAACGGCAATTTTACCAGCGATCATGACATCGGTGGCGCGGCGGATGCCATCCACGAGGCTTTCGCGGCAGCCATATTTATTGTCAAATTTTGATTTGGTGACGGAGTCGTTGACGTTAATGGCAGGAACCATCAATTCGCCGGCTTTTTGCATTTCCTTTAGGCGGTGAACGCCGGTGGTGGTTTCTTCGGAAATGCCGCGGACGTTTTTGAGCAATTCGGGATATTTATCATGCATGATGCGGGTCAGGTCGCCGCCATCATCCAAAATCATGTTAGGTACCCATTTTCCCCCTTGGCCATTCGGGCCATGGATGGTTTGTTCGATGCACCAGTCATATTCCTCTTCGGTTTCGCCTTTCCATGCGAACACAGGGATACCTGCGGCGGCAATTGCGGCGGCGGCTTGATCTTGTGTTGAAAAAATATTGCAAGATGACCAGCGGATTTCGGCGCCGAGGGTGGTCAAGGTTTCAATGAGGACGGCGGTTTGAATGGTCATGTGCAGGCATCCGGCAATCCGCGCACCTTTGAGTGGTTGGGATGCCCCATATTCAGCGCGCAGTGCCATAAGGCCCGGCATTTCCGTTTCGGCAATGGTGATTTCTTTGCGGCCCCAGGCGGCAAGACTCATATCCTTGACTTTATAATCGGGGGTATCCGAGACAGTGGCGGTGCTGGATTTCATGGCTGTTTCCTAAGTTCGCTATGGGTGACACGTGTTTTCATAGAACGTTAAATCTTTTCTGCTAGCTTGTTCTAGACGAGAAAATATCGTCCCCAGAGATAGCAGAAAAACGGTCTTTGCCCTAGGGGGAAAATAAGGAAAATTAGGAAAAAATGCAGGAACATCATACCCATCAAACGTTTACATATCGCCCAAATCCAGTGCTAGCGCGTTCCTTTCTGATTTGTCTCAAGGATCAGAATGGTGATCTTTCGCCGATCGGAGATTATACGGTTCTGGATGAAAACGAAGATTTGTCTTTGTCCGAGAAGAAAGTCATGAATTTGGTGATGCAGCTTAACGGCGGCAATGAGCTTATCCCCTTGGGAGAGAAGACAAAATCGCGTTTGCTCTTTCATTGTAAGCCCAAGGCGGCAGATGATCCGCGTCAGGAAGTTATTTTTTATGCCTATTCGGGTCATGGGGTGTCCCGTGAAAATGCCATTTTAACCTTGGAGGGTGCACATGCCTGAAATTAATCTCAAATCTATGCTGCGGGGTTTTTGTGCCGCAAGTTCGTGCGGTGCGCCGTACCTTTCCGAAAATTTTGACCGCGCCACACGTGTAGCGGTTGGTGGGAATTCTCCTGAGATTGAGGGGGCTGCTCCGGCACCGAGCGGACGTGATTATACGCCGTAATATCCAGTTTTCTTTGGTGGAAGCAAAAGGGGCCTGATGGCCCTTTTTGTTGTGTTACCTTTTAGCGGAAATCCATGCCGCGTTCGCGTAGTTCGTGCCAGATGGTGTAGTTTTCACGTTCGACCAGTTCGTTATAGACAGAGCCAGCGATGCCTTGAAAATGCGAAGGATAGAGGCATTTGCGTTTTTGTTTGCTGCTGAGTTTTCCAAATTTGTGCGTAAAGCGTACCATGACATGATCAACCTCAAAGCGGCCCGGATCACTGAAAGACGGGCCTTCGAGGCCAAGGTGCAGCGACAGGCGTGAGCGTTCCTCATTATAGATGTAAGCCAAGGCAGCGGTGCGGTCAAAGCGGTCTTTGATGCTGCACCCAAGGGCTTGAGCCTCATCCGCGGTCAGGCCCAGTTTCTTCTTGGTGGCTGTGGCGTTTTGCGTCTCGGGGAGAAAATCGTCAAGCGGCTGGCCTTGCTCCACACTGGTCGTGACGGGGGCAAATGGTGTTGGTGTCGCTGCTGTGTCGGTTAGACCGAATGGCAGATCATACGAACATCCCGAAAGTCCACATCCGAGCGTGATGATCCCGCATCCATATATAACCCGACAAAGCTGCCTCAGGGTTACATAGGTTTGACAATTCATACTTTCAGTGTAACATTCGTTTTTACGTAACGCTATAAATTCCGCGGGTTTTGAGGAATAATTCGTTGCGGCTGTGCGGTAGATGCACAGCAAAAAATGCTGCGGGGGATTTAAAATAATGCTGCAATAAATTTAAAACGCTTTTTAGTGGCGATGGACACGCGCCTTGCTGCGTTTTTCCAATCATAGTAAAATGACCTATGGCTGCGTATGCGGTTGTAAGTTTTAAAACGAATGGGGAGCCTATTGGATCATTTGTCGCCAGAAAACAAGCGACCTACTTGGATTGTTTATGTGTGGGCTTTGCTGTGCCTTGGGTTGGTTGTAGCTACTGTTGTTGTCTATGTGGTGCGCGAACAGCAGGTTGCCCGCGAGGGCGTTTTTGTTGAACTTTCTCAGAACACGCACCTAAATATGGTCTGGGGAGAGCTTTTGAGCGTGGCGCAGGATGATGTGTTTCTCGCTGGCTTTGGAGGTGAAGACATGCTGGTGAATATGTCTGACCGCCAGAAATATTTTACGTATGATGCTTGGGCGGACTATCAAGTCTATGTTTCGTGGCAAAAAGAACAACTGAAAGTTAGGGGTTATTCTGAAGCTCTCAGTGGAGATACTGTAATCGGCACATACAGCGATAAAAATGGCGGTTATAGTATGAGAGATGATGGTCGTTACCAGTTACACAAAACCATATCTTTCAGTTATGGTAGTGGTTGCACTCACCTATTCGATGACAAAGTATCGCAGTTTGATATTCTTTTCACGTTAGACGGGCAAGGACAGCCGCTTATTTCGCAATGGACAGTAGGTCCTGAGGAAAAATTATAACTCCCCCCTTAAAAACCTGCGGTTTCAGGCGTATGATCTCTTTGAAAACAGAGCACGGCCATCGCCGTGATGGAATATCGGGACATGCCCCAAAAAATACAACATACAGCGCCTCCCAAGGTCATGGCGCCTTTACGGCAGAAGAGGGTCTTTTGGCTGGGGCTTACGGCTGTGGTGCTGGCGCTTGTTTTATGGATGTATTTTAGTTCACATGCATATCTTGAGGAGGTGCGTTCTTCCGAATATGCACAGGAGACGGCGCTGTTTAGTTCAATTATCGAGAAAACCTGCCTTAAAAACGCCCGCTCGCCCGAAAATGTGGGTCTGGACGGATCACAATTGTTGCCGTCCTCGCATTTTTTAACGGCGGTGCCGGTTCCGGCTGATGCGCAGGGATGGCTGCAAGGTTTGCCGGGAAATCTGGTGTTGCCAAACAGCTATGTGTTGCGGATCAGTAAACCCGGGGGTGGCAGCGGCTTTAGTGCCCAAACGGTGGCGGCGATTGACCGCAAGATTGATGACGGGCTTGCCGATTCAGGCATTATCAGGGGAGCGGTCCGGACGCCATGCCTGACGCGCGGTAGTCGCGATGCATGGATTTACCGCGATAGCGGGTATATGTGCCCCTATTTTTATGTGGTTCCAAGCTGTGTCGAGACCAGCCGCAGCGGTGATGAGTAGATGGTTCCGGAAAAAATAAAGACAGTGGTTGTTTTGCTGGTTTGGGCTTTGGCCTCTCCTGCGTTTGCGGCGGTTGAGGACAAATGCGCCATGAATGGGGCAGAGTATGTGCCGCAAAATCTAGATATTCAAAAAAGTTATGATGCAGCGACTAACCTCGTGAACAGGACCCTTTCCTTCGTGCTGCGGCTGGAAAAAGGTGACATGGAGGGGCCTACACGATCCATATTTTTGAATTTTGAGGCGTATAACACCAAGGGTGAAAAAGTCAGCTCTATGCGCCTGGGTGATACGCGTTCGAATGGTATATCACGGCATATCTTTTCAGCGTATTATGGTACGTTTTGCTCGTTTGCAATCGCCAAGGGTGATGATTGTCCAGAACTCAAGCATGATGCGCATCTTTACCCGATTGGCGTAAATAATGATTTATCCCCGTCACCTCTCGGGCGGGCCCCCGCGTTGTTGATTTTTCCTGATACCTATGGTGAACTCACTCAAAATTCATTCCAGCATCCCGAAGACTGGGACAAATATATCCATTTTGACACGCCTCAAAGAGTTTACCCAGACTTTAGGGGCTATGATTTCTGGGTGCGCCGTGCGTGTGGTGAGGGAAAAAACTAATGGTCGCGAAGATTAAGACGGTGGCGTTTCGCGGGATTGATGTGCTTGATATCGAGGTCGAGGTGCAGGTCGCGAGTGGTCTTCCGGCCTTTACCATTGTGGGGCTGCCCGATAAGGCGGTGGCCGAAAGCCGTGAGCGGGTCAGGGCGGCGCTTCACGCGATGGGCCTTGCCATGCCTGCCAAGCGCGTGACGGTGAACCTTGCGCCGGCTGATGTGCACAAAGAAGGCTCGCACTATGATCTTCCCGTGGCGCTCGGTCTTTTGGTCGCTATGGAGGTTGTGCCGCAAGATGCGGTTGAGGGGTATCTGGCACTCGGGGAACTCGGGCTTGACGGGAGTCTTCGCGCGGTCACGGGGGTTCTTCCGGCGGCGCTTCAGGCCGAGGTGCGAAATTGCGGGCTGATTTGCCCTTCTGATTCGGGCGCTGAAGCCGCATGGGCGGGGGAGCTTGATATTCTGGCGCCAAGCCATTTGCTGCAGCTCATAAATCATGTCAAAGGGGTGCAGGTGCTGAGCCGTCCCAAAGCCGAGCTTCACGCCGCCGATCACGTATATAGTCGTGACCTTGCGCAGGTGAAGGGTCAAGAAACCGCCAAGCGCGCCTTGGAAATTGCTGCGGCGGGCGGGCATAACTTATTGATGATGGGGCCGCCGGGTTCGGGTAAATCCATGCTCGCCTCATGTCTGCCTTCGCTTTTGCCGCCGCTTACCCCGCGTGAAGCCTTGGAAACCTCGATCATCCATTCGCTTGCAGGAACGCTGCCTGATGGTGGATTGCTGCGCACACGACCCTACCGCGACCCGCATCATTCGGCGTCCCAGCCGGCGCTCGTGGGCGGGGGGCACAAAGCCAAGCCGGGCGAGATTTCGCTCGCGCATCACGGCGTGCTTTTTCTGGATGAACTCCCTGAATTTGCCAAAGCCACCCTTGAATCGCTGCGCCAGCCGCTCGAGATCGGCGAGACCCTTGTGGCGCGGGTCAATTATCATGTGACCTACCCCGCGCGGTTTCAGCTGATTGCGGCGATGAATCCCTGCCGCTGCGGCTATTTCGGGCAGGTGGACGGCGAATGCACCAAAGCGCCGCGCTGCGCCGAGGATTACCAGTCTAAACTCTCGGGGCCGCTTCTTGACCGGATTGATTTGCAGGTGGAGGTTCCGCCGCTTTCGGTGGATGAGTTGGCAACGGCCCAAAACGGCGAGCCTTCGCATCTGGTGGCGCGGCGTGTGCAGGCGGCCCGAGTGTTGCAGCAAAACCGTCTGGAGGCACTTGGCGCGCCACCTAAAATGGGCCTTAACGCCCAAACGGAAGGCACGTTTTTAGAGGCGGTTGCGGCGCTCGAGCCTCAGGCCGAGCAGATTCTCAAAAAAGCGGCCGAGAAAATGAAGCTATCGGCACGGAGCTGGTTCCGCATGCTACGGGTGGCGCGTACTATTGCCGATCTTGACGGGGCACCTGAACTTATTGCGGCGCAACATGTGGCGGAGGCGTTGAGTTATCGCCGCCTGCGCTTGGCTGATTTGTAGGCTCACCTACCCCCTTATTTTCGAGAACCATATAGATATTGGTCATACGGAAGGGCATTTGGGCGATAGTGTGGTACTTTTGGTAGTTTTCAGCGTTTTTTACCCGATCAAACAGCACGACAACGCCATTCGGATGGCTATCGAGCCATGATCTGGCTTCTTCGCGTTTAATTTCTTCAATCGGGCGCGTGCGGCGGGCCAGAAAGCCGAATTCCCCTGCGTAATTTCCGGCAAAGGCCATGGGGCGACTTTCGAGCGGTTTTATCGCCTCGGCAATCGGGGTCAGGTCATAATATTTGAAGTAGGAATTGCGTACAGAGAGTTCGAAACTGCACATCATCAGCACTGTAAAGACAGCCATGACAATTATTGTCTTGATTTTATCGCGGCGTGACCAGATCACCATGGCCAGCAGCATCATGATAGCGCTGATAATCGAGAAATAGGGGTTTGTGTCCTCGAACATGTTGTCGAGGTGGGCTGATTCGGCGTAACTCTCTTCAAAAATTTCTGTGACCAGATGGACAAGATGTGGAAAGAGTGTCAGGAAGGTTCCGCCAATCGCCAGCGCCCGTACGTCCCATTTTTCAAGAGTTTCGCCTGTTTTCAGAAAAATAGCAGTGGTAAATAACGCTATGGCGGGCGCAAGGGGCAGAAGATAGTGGACTTGTTTGCCGCTGATGGCCGAGAAGGCGATAAAGACCGGTACAGCCCACGTAATAATGAATTTTATAGGCTGTACGCGTTCACGTACGACCTCCTTAACGCCCCGCCAGAAAGCTGGGGCAAACGCCCAAGGCAGAAAAAACAAGGGGATGAAGGTCATATACCAATAGAAAGGATGCTTATGGTCAAAGGCATTGACTACGCGTCCAGCGGTTTGACCCCAGAAGATTTTATCAGCAAATTCCTTCCCGCCTTCCATTGCGGCAGGTATGGCCCATAAAAGACCGATACCGGCTCCCAGCAGAATGGCGGCAAGAATTTTAAGGATTGTCGGGGCAAGTGGTGGTCGTTCTCCATTGGGGAGCCAGAAAGGGGCAAAAAGGGCAACCGGTAGGACTTGCAGGAGAATAACTGGACCTTTTATCAAGGCGCCGAAGCCTATCGCCAGAACAAGGAGAAGCAGGTGTTTGTTGTGACGGGTGGTGAGGAAATCCCACAGGGCTGTAATACCGATCAGGCTGCTCACGGTCAGGAGCGTATCGAACATAATCAGGTTTGTATAAACCACAAAAGGGAGTGAACCTCCCAGCAGCAGGGCCGCCACAAAAGGGGCTTTCGGGTTATGGGGGAAAAGGCGGGTGGCAAGGCGGGCGGTCAAGAGCAGAACGGCAAATCCGGCGAGGTAGGGGATCACCATCGGCACGGTTTGTGAGACGCCAAAGACACTCCAGAGCGACATAATCATCCAGAAGAGGACAGGGGGCTTATGGTGATAGGCTTCCCCGTTGAGTGTGGGGAGGATCCAGTTGCCGGAGCTAAACATTTCCCACGCGACAGTCACATAGCGTGTTTCATCAACCGGAAAGAGAGGGCGGCACAGCACCGATACCGCAAAAAGAAGTCCGCAAACGGCTGTAGCGTAAAGGGCTGTTTTGACGAAAATAGGGTTGAAGGTCATGGCGGGCGTTACCCTTTCGGGTGTTAGGGCTGGGTGTTAGGGGAAGGGGAGGAACTAGCACCTTCTTTGGTTTCCGGGGCTTCCGGCGCAGGGTGGTTTTTCTTGTAAATCAGATAGATATTGCGAAAGTAGATGATAAGGCCCGCGGCTTGGCCCACAATAAAAACCGGATCGGCGCGGTGGATGGCGTACACCAGAAGCACGGTGCCACCGCCTAAAGAAAACCACCAGAACATGTTGGGAACAATTGATTTCTTGACCTTTTCGGAGGCTAACCACTGCACCAGAAAACGGGCTGAAAAAAAGGCCTGTCCCAGAAAACCGATGGCGAGCCATACACCGTGATCCTTGGCGGCTTCAAGACATTCTTGTGCGGTCATAACGATTTCCTTATTCTTTCTTTAGCCTGTAACGATGTCGGTTTTACTGGCAGCGCGTGTCTTGAGCCAGAGCACACCAGTCAGGTCAAATATTCCGGCCCACAGACGATCCCAGAATCCGTATTTGGAGACGCCGCGCGTGCGGTGGCGGTGGCCGACGTCCCGCAGCAAAATGGTGCCGTATTCACGGGCAAAGAGAGCAGGCAGGAAGCGGTGCATGTGGTTGAAATAAGGCAATGCGAGGTAGTCATCGCGGCGGAACATCTTGAGCGAGCAGCCTGTATCCCTCACGCCATCTTTGAGCAAGGAACGGCGGATGAAGTTACCCGTGCGGGAGGTGAATTTTTTAAGGAGCGAATCTTGCCGTTTGGCCCGTTGACCTGCAACCAACAGCATTGAGGCTGCGGGAGAGGTGCAGAAGGCTTCGTAAAGCTGCACAATATCGGCTGGATCGTTCTGGCCATCACCATCCATGGTGACAACAACCGGGTTGCGGGCGACCCGTATTCCTGTCCGCAGGGCTGCGCTTTGCCCCGAGCGTACCGTGTGGCTCACGAGTGTGATTTTTGGGTTGGACGCGATTAATCCGCGGATGATGGGGGCGGTGTCATCTGTGCTGCCGTCATTTACCAACACAATCTCGGTGATCGGGACGCGTGCACTGGCGGTTTCGATTTCGGCAACCAAGACCGCGATATTCTCGGCCTCGTTCATTACGGGAATCACAACAGAGATGTTTAGGTTAGGTGTCATGCGCTGAAACTAGTAGGTAGAGGGGCTTTTGCCAAGCGCAATTTTGGATAAAGGGACGTAAAAACCATCTAAAAAGGCCCTTTAAGGGGACATGAGAATGGTTTGCAGATTGCTGGTCTCCCAAGGCTGGTCTCCTACCATCTTTTTGATGAGAATTCCTTGTTCATCCACGATGACAGATTCAGGGAGTTTATAGGTTTGGAACAGGCCTTGTGTTACGCGTTGCTGCGGATCGCGGGCGATAATGAAATTTGCGGGGATATCCAGTTTATGCTTGCCTAGAAAACGGGTGATATTGGCGTTGTCCGTATCGGAGGAGAGAGCCATAATGGTTATCTTCCCTTCGTTTTTTTGTGCAAAAGAAACCAGTTTGGGAAATTCGATCACGCACGGCGCGCACCAAGTGGCCCAGAAATGCACAATCACGGGCGTGCTGCGGTAAGCGCCAAGGGTGTGGGTTTTTCCCGCCAAATCCGTGACAGTAAAGTCCGGTGCTTGTGGTGCGGGGGTTGCTTCTTTTTCCTTTTCCGCCGGAATAGTCGCCATAAAAACGGGTTCATCGGCCTGTTGCAGAACGAGGGTTGTCAGGGCTCCCAAAACACAAATAATTGTCAGAACTAGAAGGTTAAGCCGCATGAACTTCCTCTTTGTTTGTTCCTTCCCTCACAAGGATTTTTGCTGTGGCAAGGCGCGCCCGCAAGACGAGGATGGTAATCAGGAGGATTTCAGCTCCTGTGAAAAGGCCCAGCCCCCAGAAGACGCCCTCAGTAAAGCCGTAGGAGTGAAGGCCGACGCCCAGCAAGTTAACGCCGATCCATGCAAAGGCGACAATGACACCGACAAAGGCCAGTCCTGCCATCCAGAGCGGGCTCGTAATTTGCCCCGCGATCCGGCCGTGAATTACCCAAGCGAGCCACAGGACGATGAGGAGAGCTCCGTTTTCCTTGGGATCCCAGCCCCAGAACCGTCCCCATGACTGGTCGGCCCAGATGCCGCCCAGAATGGTGCCGATAGCAGTAAAGAGCAGCGAAGTCAGCACAAGGATTTCAAGAGGCTTGCGGTAACGGTTTTTTGCGGTTTCGCTGATGTGGGGTGTTCCTTCGGCCCAGAGTAGCCCATGGGCGAGGAGAGCCGTCATCAGGCACCAGCCATAACCGATAGTGATGCATAAAACATGGGTCATCAGCCAGAAGCGGGTATTGAGCACGGCGGTGAGCATTTTAAAATTATCATCTTCTCCCATCATAGTCATAGCCATAAGACCAAGAGCCGTACCGGAAAGACCAGCCAGCAGCAGACCCGTACCGTTTTTAAAGCGGCGTTCAAGGATGATTGCGATCAATGGCGAGATGAGTCCTACAAAGAGAAGGGATTCATAAAGTGTTCCTACTGGTGGGCGGTCAAGAATATAGACCCTCCAGCCAAGTCCTGTCGTCTGCAGCAAAATGGCGGCGCTAGCGCTTAACCACGCCCCCCAGATCAGCGGTGTGCGGGGAAAGGCGAGTGTGACAAGGCCGAGCAAAAAAGTGAGTGCAAAGAGGATCAGGGCCGTTTGAAAGGGTTTAAGCGTGTTAAAGAGGCGTTCGGCGCGCAGGCGTTCGCGCTCGGCGGGGCTAAGGGTTTTGTTTTCTGTTTTTTGCTGCATTTGGGTAAGTGTGGCTTCCCACTGTCCTGTGTCCTGCATCTGGTAGGCAAGGGTCAAGTTGGCCCAGTCCTTCATAAACGGGGCGGTTTCAGGGGAACCTAGTCCTTCGGCGAGAAGGCTCCATGGGGCGACCATTTTGGCCTGTGGGCCTGACCAGTCCAGTGGAATAACCTTGAGGAGATCATTGCCGCCTGCGCTTTCGGCAATGGTCGAGAGTTGCCAGCTCAAGAGGGCCAGTGCCCGCTCGGAGGGGGCGTATTTTTTAGGGTCTTCGCCTTTGCGGGCAATGATTTTTTTGAGTTTTTGCTGCAATTCAGGGAGCTGGTTGCTCAGTTCCTTAAAGGTAATCGGCGATTCCGGCGCGATCCCCGCGGCGGCTCTTACATCTTCGGAAATATCGACGGCCAAGGGCAAAAAGAGCGAGAGGGAGCGCATAAGCTCTACAAATTCGGCAGCGTTTTCGTGGACGCGCAGTAAATCCTTTTCGTTGGGGGCAAGGTTTTTGGGCGGTTTGTCCATTAGACCTGTTACTTGCTCCGTGGTGGCGTTCAGGCCTTCTGCCAATTCCTCGAAACTGTAAAGGGTGCTGGGGCGCTCGATCAGAGAGAGCGCGTGACGGGTGGTGGGATCAGGAATATCAAAGACCGGAACCATGGAAGATCTGACAGGGTCGAATAAGGTCATCATCAACCATTCAGCGGCCCCTATCTCCTGTTCGCCTTCATTTATATTTGCGCGGGTTTTAAGGCGGGTACGTCCTGCGAATTTTTTAAGTGTGAGTTCAGCAAAGGTGGCCATCGGTTTCAGGCGCCCTTCGTGAAAGATAGGAAGCTCCATGAATTTTTCGCTCTCGAGCGGCTGGGGCGGGATAGTGGTGACGCCACCCCCTGTCACCCGCGCTTGGGATGGAGCGCTGGTAAGGGTCAGGATAATTGCTGCAATAACGCCGAGAGCTGGGGCTATTTTGCTGCGCTTGTCTTTAAGGCGCAGTACCAGATGGAGAATAAGGCCGAACGCCATGACAAGGCTTGCGATATAGGGAAAAACCTGCCCCTTATTTTCGACGACACTGAGTACGGTTTGCGGCGTCGGCCCCGTCATATCAAAGGAGGACTGGTAGATGGTGTAGCCTTTGAGGCGGACTGGTTCGTTCATGGCAAGGCGGGCGCCCCAAGAATTGGCCCCATCGGTGATGGTAAGATCGGAGATAAAGTCGCGCTCCATTTCCGATCCCTTGTTCATGTTGCGGGTGAATTTATCCAGCTTGACGCTAAAGGGGAGCGGGCGACGCGCCCGTTCAACCGTGATAGTATAAGTGCCTGTTTCTGTGACTTGCGGCATCTGGGCAGTGATTTGCGGAGGTTTGGGAAATTTGTCAAAGGTCAGATATTTGCCATCGGCCGCACCTGCGCCTGTTATTTTAAATTCGATCCCTGTCATGTTGCGTTCATCCTGCGGATCAGGCGGCGCGGGAAGGAGTTGCATAAATTTCCCCGGGCTTGTCCAGCCTTCTGCTTTATCGGCCGCGCGTTTCTGGATGGTGCAGTTTTCGCACAGGGTGAGGATATTCAGGACAAAGGTTGCGCCGTAAGGTTCTATTGTTTGCCCCTCTTTAAGTTTCTCAAAAGGCTGGCTGAAAATCATCTGGTTATTCAGGCGAATTGCTAGATTGCGCTGGTGGTAATCTTCGACCTCGTGGACGGTGGTTCCTTCGGGGATAACCAGATAACCTTCCTTTGCGGTGAGGGCGGTGAGGAGTCCCCCGATCAGGAGGAGGAGCACACCCAGATGGGTGATGATGCTACCGGCCTTCATCCACGACCATGTACTTTTATAGATGAACTTGACCAGCAGATTGAGGGCGAAGATTGCTGTGAGAAGAATTCCACCTGGGAAAGGCAGAGGGCCGAACCAGATGATAAAGGATGAGAAATACTGCTCTTGTGCAGCGTAGAGGCCGATCTCCTTTTGGGCGATGGTTCCCGCGATCAGCACTATCATCAGTAGTGGGAGTACCCAGAAGACAATTCTTGGGTGGGCAAGGGTGTTGATCAGGGGCTGACGGGAGGGAGGTGTTTTTTCCATGCCCTTTTCAATAGCCCACTATATGCCAAATTCAACCAAAATCTTTGGTTTTGTGCGAAAGCTCCTATTGAAGCCTTTACTGGCGTTCGTAAGAAGGCGGATTCTTGTCAGGAATGGCGGGGTTTGAGCTGCTCCATCCAGGCATTGACCCCGATTTCTCATGGGGGATGACCGATATGGTAACGGCGTGCCCCAAGGGCTGGTTTTGCGCCGAGAACAGATCGGCTGCGAGCAGGTAAATTCCTTTCATCGACGCCCCTTCAACGGCGGTATAACCGGCTTCTTTTTGGGCGATGCCCAGAGCCGTTGCATTTGTCAGTTCTGTGGCGGTGTAGGTCAGTACAGGGCCGTTCCCCGCTGTGGTGGTCAATGTCATGCCTTTTTGCAGTAAGCCTTGGCGCAGATAATGGTCAAAGGCGCGCTGGGTGTTGCTGTTATTTTCTGCGGTGCGTGGCGTGATGTAAAGCGCGCTGCCATCGGTTGGGAGAGAAGGCTGAAGCCTATCGAGAAGTTCGAACACACCACCTTGCCATGCGGCGGTGTTGCTGGCCATATTTTCTGTATCCTTAATAACGGCAGCATCATTCCATGGTTCGGTTATGGGCGGCTGGGTAACGGGGGTAATTTTGTCGTTGGTATAGCCGCGGGGCATCCATTCCTGTCCCAATTGGTGGGAACAGCCGCTGACGAGTAGGGTACCGCACAGGGGCAACATCAGGAGAACGGGGGCTTTAAAATTACGGAAAAAACTCATGAAATCCTCATTGGTATAGGGTGCGCCGCAGGCGAGACAATCGGGGGCATTCTAGCAGGAGTTGGGGTGCAGGAACAGGGCTAAAATGATAGGGGAACACGCGCGGAGCAGGGGCGTTATGCCACTTTGATTGCGGTGATTTTCTGGATGGTCAGGCTGGTGCCAATGCCTTCGGTTAACGGTAGAAGTCGTACTTCTCCGCCATAGGATTCGATGATGGTGGCTTCAGGAAGGGTATCGCGGGTGTAATTATCCCCTTTAAAGTAGTAGTCGGGCTTCAAATGCTTGATGATGTCCATCGCGGTATTGTCATCTTTCTCGCTTTCTGCGCCAAAAAAGACAACGAGATCGACGGCACCCAAAGCGCCCGTGACGGTAGCGCGTGAAGCTGCATCATTGATTGGGCGGCCCTCACCCTTTAAAAGCCGGATTGAGGCATCGGTGTTAAGGCCGAGCACAAGGCGGTCGCAATTGCTGCGGGCATTATTGAGGTAACTTACATGTCCCGCGTGCAAAATATCAAAGCAGCCATTGGTGAAACCGACCTTGAGGCCCCGCGCCTTCCAGCGCTGGATTTCCTCAAGCGCTTCATCCCAGTCGCAAATTTGGGCCATGCGGGAGCGGTCAAGGGCGGCGCGGTCGCCCGCGGGGGTTGTGGCAATGTGTGATCCGGATTGCTGCAGCATATCGATAAGTTCTTTGCTGCGGATCGCGGCGGTGCCGACTTTGCCGACAACAATTCCGGCGGCGACATTGGCGATGCTGGCGGCATCAATCAGACTCGCTCCACTGCAATAAGCGGCTGCTGCTGTGGCAATTACTGTATCACCCGCGCCCGAGACGTCAAAAACTTCAAGGGCGACAGTGCGCAGGTGCATAGGACGTTCAAAATCAGGGCGCTCAAAGTCATCTTGGGGCACGCTTTTGCGTGATACAATGGTCATGCCGTCCTGAGAGCGTGTGGCAATGATGCCGGTGATCCCGCACGCGTTGATAAGCGTGGTGCAGGCGGCGACAATATCATCATCTTCCTCCACAGGCAGGCCGCGGGCGGCTTCGGCGAGTTCCTTGCGGTTGGGGGTGATGATGGTGGCGCCGCGGTATTTGCTGTAGTCCGCTCCTTTGGGATCGACAAAAACAGGAATATTGTGATGGCGGGCCAGCGTGATGGCGACCTCCAGCACCGTTTCGGTCAGGCACCCTTTGCCGTAGTCCGAAAGAATAAGGGCGTTTTGCTGCGGAATCATAGCTCTGAGTTGCTCCAGAATCCGCTCTTCCAGTTCGGCAGGAATGGGGGTGGTCAGTTCATGGTCCACGCGCAGTAGCTGCTGATGGCCTGCGAGGAAACGGGTTTTCATGGTGGTGGGTGCGTGGGTGCGTTCCATCAGGTGTGAATCATCAATATTGTACGAGAGGATCAGACCGCGCAGAAGATCCCCTTCGCGGTCATCCCCGATGATGGCGCAAATATCGGTGCGGACGCCAAGCCCAACCAGGTTGAGGATGACGTTACCGGCACCGCCGGGCATCATGGTTTCTTGATGGGCCTCAAGGACGGGGACGGGGCTTTCGGGGGAGATGCGCGCGACATTGCCGCGGACAAAGCGGTCGAGCATTACATCGCCGATCACCATGATTCGCTTTGTCGCCATTTTTTCGACGATGGCGGTAAAATGGCCCGTGTTTGGCATCGTTATCTCCTCGTTTTGGGGTGAAAAAATGCGCAAATCCGCACTTTTCAACGTTTTTCTGGCATGGCGTTTATCTTTTGTCAACTTTTGCCGTGTTTAATGGAGGGAAGATAAAATAACCGTATCAGGATTAAAGCGCGGCGGTTGAGTAGGGGGATGTAGGAACAAGAATGAGTGACGAGGACAGTATGCCCCGAAAAAGCGGCTTTTTGCAGACGATTAATACCCATATCCAGCGTAACCGCCTTGGCGAACTCCTGGTTGTCCGCGGTAAAATTTCAGCTCCCCAATTAAAGGAAGCCTTGCGCCTACAAAGAATGCAAGGGTTGCCTTTGGGGCAAATTCTGTGCGATAGCGGCCTTATCCATAAATCCGACATTCAAAAGGCTTTGGCGCTGCAATCGGCTTTCCGTGTGGCGGCGGCGGTTGTTACCCTTTTCTGCGGGTCGTCGGTGTTTGTGCCACGTCAGGCAGCGGCTTCCGATATTGAAGATGTTCCGGCAGCAGTGATGCTGGCTTCAGCGAGTGCGCAGGCGGGGTCTGTTTACAAGGCTAATCTGTTCGGTACGCAGGAACAGGCATCGCGTGACTTATCAGCTTTTACCAAATGGAGCGCTATGTTCGAGCGTTTCCAGCACGACGCTGAATCATCCTCGTCAACACGTGTGTTGGCCAACTGGAAAGAAAATTTAGAAGCATTACGTGGTCTGCCGCTGGATGTGATGGCGCGCCGTGTGAATGATTTGATGAACCGTGTCCGTTATATCGGGGACAACCGCAACTGGGGAAAATCCGATTATTGGGAGACACCCGTTGAATTTATGACAAGAGGTGGAGATTGCGAAGATTTTGCGATTGCCAAATATGCGTCGCTCCGTGCCCTCGGGGTTTCGGATAACGCCATGCGTATTGCGATCGTTAAGGATATGCAAAAAGGCATCCCTCATGCGATTTTGATTGTTTATACCGAGGACGGGCCGATGGTGCTGGATAACCAGATCAAGACCATGACGGCGGCTGAGGATATCCATCACTATAAGCCGATTTTCTCGATCAACCGCACGGCGTGGTGGGTACATACCGACCGTATTCGGGATAACAGCGCCACGCAAATCGCTTCGGCTGCCCGCTAATTTCACAGCAGAGTTGATAAAAAGGCCGGGCGAGGTTGAAATCTTGACCGAAATGATCCATCTTATGGGATATTTTACGATAGGTTCGTTATGTCCCCCAATCCCCTGCTTACTCTTTCCCCGCTCCGTAACCATGCCCCGCAGTTCGATCTGATCCGCGAGGAGCATTTTGAACCCGCTGTCGAGGCGGGAATTGCGACTGCACGGGCCAATGTCGATGCGATCGTCGCCAATCCTGATGTCCCCAGTTTTGCCAATACGATTGTGGCTCTTGAGGCCGCTGCCGAGATGCTCGGAACAGTGACCAGTCTTTTTTACAATCAATTGAGCGCGGCCGGAACGGATGGCTTACAGGACCTCGCCGAGAAAATCGGGCCGGTGCAGGCCAATTTCGGCAGCGATGTCATTCTCAACGGCGCTTTGTTCGCGCGGGTCAAGGCCGTGTATGATGCGCGGGAAGGCCTTGGTCTTTCTACGGAAGAGATGACGCTGCTGGATGATACGTACAAGAATTTTGTGCGCGGCGGAGCATTGCTTGATGAGGCTGGGAAGGCGCGGCTGCGGCAGATCAACGAGGATATGTCGACGCTCGGGCCAGTCTTTGCCAACAATGTCAAAAAATCAACCGAAGCGTTCGAGCTATGGATCGCGGACGTCTCCGATCTTGAAGGTTTGCCACAATCGGCTATTGACGGGGCCAAGATGGAGGCCGAGGAAAAAGGGCAGGCCGATAAGTGGCTGATTACCCTTGATTACCCGAGTTTCGGTCCGTTTATTACCTATTCCAAGCGCCGGAATTTGCGTGAGAAAATCTGGAAGGCCAACAGCCAGAAAGCTTTTGGCGATGTGTTTGATAACAGTGCCACTATTTTTAAAACGGTACGCTTGCGTCATGAACGGGCACAGCTTTTGGGGTATAAAACCCATGCCCATTACGTGATTGAGCGCCGCATGGCGGAAAAGCCCGAAAACGTTATGACTTTCCTTCATGAACTGCGTGACCTTTATAAGCCCGCCGCACTCAAGGAGCTTGAGGCGATTAAAGATTTTGCGCGCGCGGACGGCGTGGATGAACTGATGCAGTGGGATGTGGCCTATTACGCCGAGAAATTGCGCGAGAAAACCTATGCATTTTCTGCAGAAGATCTGCGGCCCTATTTCCCGCTCGAGCGGGTGCTTGAGGGAACGTTCGGGCATTTTTCCAAGCTTTTCGGCCTTAAATTTACGCCAGCCAAAGATCTTCCGGTATGGCATAGTGATGTGACGGCCTATGATGTGAGCGATGTGGATACTGGTGCATTTGTCGGTACGCTCTATGCCGATTTTTATCCGCGCACGGGCAAGAAGCCCGGGGCGTGGATGACGACCTACCGCGATCAGGGACTTTTTCATGGCAAAGTCGAACGGCCCGTGGTTGCCATCGTGTGCAATTTTACCAAGCCAACCAAGGATGCGCCCTCGCTCCTCACCCATGATGAAGTGCTGACCTTATTCCATGAGATGGGCCATGCCACCCATGGGCTGTTGGCCAAGGGTACCTATACGTCGCTTTCGGGGACGAATGTTTTGTGGGATTTTGTGGAACTGCCTTCACAACTTCAGGAAAACTGGCTCTACGAGCCGGAAGTGCTCGCCAGTTTTGCGGTTCATTACAAGACGGGGGCACCAATTCCATCTGACCTTGTTAAAAAACTCAATGATGCCAAAAATTTTGATGCGGGCTGGATGGGTGTACGCCTGATTGCGCCCTCCATTCTTGATATGGAATGGCATTTGCGCGATCCGGCTAGCATTACCGATATTATTGCCTTCGAAGATGAAGTGGGGAAAGAAACCCAGTTCTTTCCACGTCGCGGTGGGCCGATGTCAGCATCCTTTGGGCATATTTTTGCGGGCGGTTACTCGGCGGGGTATTATTCTTATAAATGGGCCCAGGTACTGGACGCCGACGCGTTTGAGGCGTTTAAGGAAAACGGGCTTTATAACCGCGCAACAGCGCAGCGTTATCGTATGGAAGTTCTGGAAAAAGGTGGCTCGGAGCATCCGTCTATTTTGTACAGGAAGTTTCGTGGGCGCGACGCCGACCCGAAAGCGGTTCTGCGGCGCGAAGGTATTATGTGAAAAGAATGCACAGGAATGAGGCTAATTTTTCATATTTTTCTTGCGCATTTTTTTCTTTCTCTTTATACCAAGTTGGAATAAAGACAAGTTCTGCACTGTTAAAGGACGAATAATGATAACGACGGCACAAATACGAGGAGCGCGTGGTGTACTGAACTGGTCACAAGGTGACCTGTCGGAACGCACCGGTATTTCCCCGACGTCCATTGGTAGTATTGAGAATGGCCTGACGCAAGCACGCGCAAATACACTCGAAATTATTAAGACTGCATTTGAGCGTGGGGGCATCGAATTTTTGGGTCTTGACGGTATTCGCAAGCAAAATGCTTTCATCCAAACCCATACAGGGGCAACAGGTTTGCATGATTTTATGGATCATGTTTACGAAATTGCAAAAAACTATGGCGGCGAAATTGTACTCTTTAATGCGAAGCCATTGAACTGGGTTAAATGGCTGGGTGAAGACTGGCTCAAAATGCATTCGGAGCGCATGCAGAATTTGGGGAGTAAAATAAATTATAAAATTGCCACTAAAGAAGGTGAAACACAGTTTATTTCTAAAGATTTTGCCGAGTATAGATGGTTTCCGGAGGAAATGTTATCTGATCGTGCCATGTATGCCTACGGTGATCATCTGGCGTTTGTGAATTTTGAAGAAAATGCGGTCTCAGTCATTGTATTGAACCAACCCGAATTCTCGCAAGCCTTCCGTGTGTTGTTTAATATCGCATGGGAAAATGTGGCGACTGCTCCGGGTGAAACAAGAGTACAAAATGACTAAAAAACAAGTCATCATGTTTGTTGGTCAAGATATCACGTCCCATCTTATCATGAATAAGGTGGTTGCTGATATGTTGGCTAAAGATGTTTATCAGCCCGTGATTTTCCTGCCGAAACATGCGCCTTCCAAACGTTCTGACGTGCCGCAGCTGCGTGAATTTGGATTTTTTGATCGCGTTTTGTTGAATGAAACCGTTTACCCGTTTATTGAAGATCGTCCTTGTGTTTCCGCTCCCTACCTGAGTCCACGCCAATTGGCAGAAAAATATTCTTTGGATGTTTGTGACGTTGCAGATGTCAATGACCCTGCCTTTGTTGAATCTTTGCGTAACAACAAAGATATTGGTTGCGCTATCTCGATCCGTTGCACGCAATTGTTCCGTGAAGATATCGTGAATGCCATCAAGTTACGTGCTCCGTTTGTGAATCTTCACTCTGGACTTCTCCCTGAATACCGAGGCGTCATGCCGACCTTACGCCGCATGTTTGATATTGCGTCAGGAAACGCTGATTCTGTTGATTATGGCTGCACATTGCATAAAGTTGAGCCTTTTAACCCTAATGGCAGCGCGTATAACGGCGTGGATACAGGTAAGATTATCGAAGTAAAATCTTTGCCGCTTAATCCGGCTCTTTCGGGTTACCAAGCAAATGTAGGGCTTGCCGAAGCTGGGGCGGATGCGATTAACGGTGTGCTTGTTCAACTGCAAAAATACAGCGTACGTGGTTACCCGCAGACGCATGAGAGTTCACAATACTTTACCTTCCCCAATCAGCAGGAACTTGATCAGTGGGAAAAGAGTGGTGTTGTTCTCGTGCGTAAGGAGGATGTATTCACTACTCTGGTAGATGCGTTTAGCAAAGCCGGACATCGTCACGGCGAGAAGCTTGTTCAAGCAATGGAGCAGGCTACTAAAAAGTGGTATAAAAATGATACAGACTTTCAGAGTAACGGCATATTGATTCCTGCCGCCCTTGGTACCGATGTCGCCTCCGAAACGAAATCTGGGACATTGGCTGTTCGCGCCGCCCCCGAATCGCGCTTGGCGGCCTGTTAAGGTACTTCTAAAACAATTCCATCATCATGCATCTTGCGGCGCCGCCACCATATTTCTGGATGGTGGGGAGGTCTGTATAGATGATTTCCGAGACATGCCGCAAAAAGGCTTCTTTCTGGTCGTTGCGGTAGGCGCGATAGGCTGAGCCTGACATCACCAGTTTTTTTGACCCGTCACGGGCGCGGACTTCCAAGGCATTGCCACAAAATTCGAGCAATTGTTCGTTGGTAATCTCGATAATCTCGCGCCCCGTTTTTTCGAGATTTTCCCGTACGCGCATGCGGTCGTCGGGGAGGATACATTCAAGGCAAATGCCGACAAAATCTGTGCCGATAAACATCATGACGTCGGTGTGATAGACAGGTTTGCCCACATGGTTGCGGGTGTGGAAGGGGACATAGCTGTAGCCCATATGGGCGCACCATTTTTGGGCAAGCTCGGTGTCCGAGCGGGCCGAAAGAGCGGAGTAGGCGACCTTGTGGATACGGTCCATCCACAGGGCTGAGGTACTCTCTAAGGCTTTGTTATCTTTTTCGGCTGCGCTCATATCAAGATGAACTTTGTAGCCGCGCTCCAAAATCTCTTTCATAAAGGGACGGCGCTCAATGCGGCGGTTTTCATTCAGCATTGGGTAATAGACAATCACGCGCGCGCCGTTTTCAAGCACATGGACCGAAGCCCAGTTAGGAAAAATATCATCGGGTGAATCGGGGGCGCCCAGTGTGGTGGTCACGGCAATTCCGGCCCCCACCAGCGTATCGCGGAAGTTTAAAAATTCGGCGCGAGCGGCTTTTTGTACGGCGCCAATATCGGCGGGGTCGGCGGATTGGTAGCTGTTGGTGGCCATGGTTTGGCTGTTGGCGTGAAAAGCGACAGGTTCGGTCATCCAGATATGGTCGGCAGACTGGTAAATAGGCGTACGATTCATGAAAACTCCCTTATTTAACAGTACCCTAGCATAGATACGGGGGTATGCATACTAAAGATCACAATTTAGACAAAATTAAGGCAAACACCAACCATAAATTTGACATAATCATATGGCACACTTAAAGAATAGGAAGACAAGGTACAGCACAGATACCGACCTTCCTACCCTTAAGACACCATAGACCGACCACACCTTGAAGCCCGATGTCAGCCTCCTCCTGACATCGGGTCTTTGGTTTCTTGGTTGTTTTTTGTTTTACAGTCTTGCCGCCTGCTCAACTTCTGGAATATGATGACTCGTCTGTAGATTGAAATTAAAACCCGAGAGAGTCTCATGAAAAAACTTCCCAAGAAATTTTTGGATCGCGTTCAAAAATCGCTCCGTTCCTACCAAGATATTACTGCGTCTATTAGAACACGGGATGTATCTGAGGCTGATACTGTAACGGTTATTAAGGATATTCTCGCTGATGTATTTGGCTATGATAAGTATAATGAACTCACTAGTGAGCAGCAAATCCGCGGCACCTTTTGTGATCTGGCTGTCAAAATTGAAGAAAAAATCCATTTTCTGATTGAGGTAAAATCTGCTGGTATGGCTCTTAATGATAACCATTTGCGTCAAGCAATTAACTATGGGGCGAATAAGGGAATTGAGTGGGTGATTTTAACAAATGCTGTTGATTGGAGACTCTATAAAATCGAGTTTGGACAGCCTATAAAACATGAAGAAGTTACACGCTTTTCTTTTGTTGATTTGAGTTTCAGGAATGAAGAAGATCTCCAAAAAATCTTTCTGATGGCACGGGAGGGAATTTCCTCGAATGCTATACAAGAATTCCATCAGACGGCACAAATTCTCAATAAATTTACCCTTGCTCAACTCATGACGTCTGAAAACATGCTTGCGAACCTGAAACGAGAAATGAAACGGCTTTTTCCTGAGATTCGGGTGGATGAAGAGCAACTCAAGGATATGATCCTTAATGATGTTCTTAAGCGTGAGGTTATTGAGGGTGATAAAGTGAAAGAAGCTCAAAGTAAAATCAAGAAAATTTCTAATAAAATTGAGCGTGAGAAGAGTAAAAAGACTGTTACTGTAGATGGCGAAGTGGCCCAGCTGGAGGGCGCTGAAATCAAGAATCAGGCGGCCTAGCGCTTGTTTTTGCACTGGCGCTGGACGCTTTCATATTCGCTGAGTGAATCGATAGCTTGCTGGCGCTGCATGCGTTCAGTCTTCATGGCATCCATCTGGGTTTTGAGGACGGCTTGCAATTGGGCGCCGATGGCTTTTTGCAGATCAGCTTGCTGACCTGCGGGAACGGGGCCAAAGACGTATTGGGTATTGACCGCCTGCTGGAGCGCGGCGCCCATTTGCTGGGCGTATTTATTGACGACCAGCCGATCGGTCACAATGTGTTTTTGTTCGTGGTTCATGATGGCCGTATGCATGCAGGAGCCTTGCGGGAAGTTGCTCGCAATATAAATGGTCGGGCTGATATGCACGAGAACGTCAATCGAGTTGATCCAATAGCAAACTTGTCCGCTTATGCGGTTGGTAAGTGTGCCGTAATTCATGTTCTGGGTAGTCTCGATCCCGCCCTGCATTAGTCCGCCGACATCGGTGATGACATTATCCCCGTAAGGGTTGACAGTCGAAATGGTGAATTGATTCAGATCTTTTTCTGACTTGGAATAGTTGTAAGTTATGTTGTTTGTTGAGGTCTTTATATTGATTTTGGGGAGGTTGCTGGTCTTACACCATGATTCGGCGGCATGGGTTGTTTTTCCGGCTCCGGAGCTAGCCAGTATCAGCAGAATCCACAGTGCTATTTTTTTGAAATTCATTGCTATTTTCCGAACATACTCCTCTAGCCTACTATAACGGAGCACTCTTAACAATTTGTCACTGGTTGTCATGCCTTAAAAATATCGCTAGTATGCACGCGAAACGGAGTTTTTTTATGGGTTTTATTGCTTATCTTCTGTCGATGCTCATCAAGGGCTATATTTTCCTGATTATTATTCAGGTGGCGTTTTCGTGGCTGATCGCCTTCAAGGTTGTGGATACTGAGAATCAGCAGGCGCGGAATCTGATGGCGCTTATGAATAAACTCACCGATCCGGTCATGAAGCCCATCCAGAAATATATGCCGCCTATCGCCGGAATGGATCTTAGCCCCTTGGTGGTGATTATCGGCCTTCAGGTTATTGAGCGCTGGGTCATATGGCCACTTTTCGCTGGCTTTTAATCGTGTGATTCTTTGGCAGGATGGGTGACATCTCCTGTCGTGTCTGATGTCCCTGTTTCGGGGGAGTTTGACGCTTTTTGTTCGGTTTCGGCAAGGGTTTGGGCATAAACATTGCGCGCGCGTTCAGCTTCAAGGCGGCTTTCATGGTCGGGGTGGGCACCGATATAACAGATCCAGCTCCAGATACCGAGACAGAAGGCGAGCAGCAGCAGCAGGATGGCCCATGTGTTGGTCATCGAACCAATGTCAAACTGGCGGTCCTCGACTTCATCTTGAATGCAGGTAGCAATTTCCTTGCCGTTAAGGTCAAGAAAGGCTTTGCTGTTATCTAGGCGTATATCGATACGATTACCTGTTAAAGGGCCATCAAAGCGCAGGGCGTCGGTGGTTTGGAGCCACGAGCCGATTTGGGCTTGTTTGCAGTCCTCGAGTAATTGGCGTTCGAGCGATTTGACTGGTGCGTTGCCAATATTTTTGGCAAAATTGGCGACAGGTTGTTCGTAATTACCCTTGAGGGTGTCAAGGCGGCCGATCTGGTATTGGCCAGCAAACCACGTGCCGATGCCCGCGATCAGGGCAATGATGGCGGCCAAAGCCCAGAGCTTCCAGCGTCCCGCTGGGGCGCGGCCAAGATAGGTCCAGAGGGTCGATCCGTAAGAAAGCATGTTTTGATGGCTAGCATAAACGACAGATTCCTATAAGAGGGATTTTGCAGGGACTTGCAGTTTTTGCGAGTGAGGGGTATTTAAGCCACAGGGTTCCCAGTACAAGCCGCAGAAAAGAGGGTTTTATGGTGCAGATTATTGATGGAAAAGTGATTGCAGCGCGGGTGATGGAGACAATTGCTGCGCAAGTTGCTGCGCTTTCTGTGCCTCCTACGCTTGCTGTCATTCTGGTCGGGGATGATCCGGCCAGCCATGTCTATGTGGCTAATAAAATCAAGGCGTGCGGCAAGACGGGAATTGTCTCTGTTGAAAAAAGGTTGCCTGCCGATTCTTCATTGGAGGATGTCGCGGCGGTGATTATGACGCTTAATCGTGATCCTGCGGTTCATGGAATTTTGCTGCAGCTTCCGCTCCCGTTGCATCTTGATTCTGATCCGCTGATCCAGATGATTGCGCCCGAAAAGGATGTGGATGGTCTGACCATTCCCAATATCGGGAAATTGGTGGCTGGAATGGACGGGATGGTGCCGTGTACACCGCAGGGCTCGCTGATGCTGATTAAGTCGGTGATGCCAACTCTCACGGGCAAACGCGCGGTGGTGATTGGCCGCTCGTTGCTCTTTGGCAAACCGATGGCCCAGCTTCTTTTGGCTGAAAATGCGACAGTGACCATTGCGCATTCCAGAACGGCGGATCTGCCTGCTGTGTGCCGCGAAGCCGATATTTTGGTGGCCGCTGTCGGGCGGCCCAAGATGGTTAAGGCCGATTGGGTCAAACATGGCGCGGTGGTGATTGATGTGGGGATTAACCGCCTTGATACGGGCAAAATCTGCGGGGATGTTGATTTTGAGGCCGTGGCCGCAGTGGCCGGAGCCATTACACCCGTTCCAGGTGGGGTGGGGCCGATGACGATTGCGTGTTTGATGCTCAATACGCTCAAGGCGTATTGTATAGAGAAATCTTTTGCCTGAGTCTTCGTTATAGTGATGGTGGACGGAAAGTGCTGTTGCCTGAGGCAGGAGCTGATGGAAGAACAGGCGCTGGGCGGGAGGCGTCAAGTTTGTTGCTTGCTTGACGCTCTTCCTCAAAATGCTTTTGACAAATAGGTTTTGCAGCGTTGAAAGGTGAATGGCAATTGGGTTTTACCTGAGATGCGGGTTTTTCTTCCGTTCGTGGAGAGGTGTGTGGCGCATTTTCGCCGATGGGAAGGGTTAACCCATTAGCTTCTGCAGAAGGAGAGATAAGTGCCGTTGAGAGGCTTAGTGCTGCCCACAACGCTTTGGCTCTAAAATCTTGTCCCAATTTTGTATCCTCCGCAATTATAGCTGCTAATTGATAGCCAAATTACTTTATATTTTATGAAAAGTCAATAAGGTTTGTATTTTTTAAAGTTGTCTTGTGCCTGATTGTTAATATTTTTCAAAACTCTATGACAGGAAAATAGGCAACACCTTACACATATAATATAATTTGAACATCAAATATTGCGAGCAAAAGCGGCGGCTTGAGCAACTTGATCTTCTGTTGGATTACGTCCTGTATAAAGTTTAAATTGTTCAAGGGCTTGTATGACGGCAACCTGACCACCATCAATTGTTGGTATCCCCATAGTCCTTGCCAATTTTAGTAACGGCGTTTCAAGTGGGGAGGCAACAACATCAAAAACTAATTTGGATGATTGAACCAGTTGTTCGGGAAATGAAAGTTCATCAGCATTCGCACCCGTCATTCCAATAGGGGTCACATTTACTAATATAGATGGTTGGGAATTAAGGGGTAGCGTTTTCAGATAATCATAACCGTATAAATTAGCCAAAGGCTGACCTGTCGTTTTATTCCGCGCAACAATTGTTCCATTTGTAAACCCTGCATCCCTGAATGCTGCAGAGACTGCCTTAGCCATACCACCAGAACCACGAATAATAAACGATTCCTCTGTATTAACACCACTCGCTTTTAAAAGATCATAGACTGCTTTATAATCTGTATTATACCCGACTAATTCGCCATTTGTATTTACAATCGTATTCACAGAATCAATTGCTTTTGCTGTTTTATCAAGCCCATTCAGCATAGGAATAACAGCCTCTTTAAAGGGCATAGAAACAGAGCATCCACGAATACCAAGTGCTTTTACCCCCTGAATGGCACCCGACAAATCATCAGTTGTGCGTGCCATATAAACTAAATCAAGGTCAAGTAACGTCCCTAAAAAATTATGGAATCGAGACCCAAATGTGCCAGGACGTGATGCAAGAGAGATACAAAGCATAGTCGCGCGGCCTATTGTTTTCCTCTCAGTCAGCACTGTCTTTTCCACTGAAAAATTCCTCACATTTTAAATTTTCATAAATATATATTACCCCCCCAAAATTGTCAATATCCATCCGAAATTACATAGAGTGTGTCATCGATTGACTGATTAGAGCATATTTTTTCGTTACAATAAGCCGTTTATTATTTAAAACCCTTGAGTTGAAGACGCGGATGGAGGCTAGAGGCAATTCTCTTTGCTGAATTTCCTTGCATTTGGTGGGCAGAGGCGTTAGAAAAACCCCTGTTTGTGGGAGGTTGTCGCCCAAATTCCTTGTTTATCAAGGAGCCAGAGCGAGCCGCACCACGTCCCTTCAACGTTTAAACGGAGGTTTAACATGGCCAAAAAGGTAAAAGGCTACATTAAGCTACAGGTTCCAGCTGGTAAAGCGAACCCATCTCCACCTATTGGACCGGCACTCGGCCAACAAGGTGTGAACATCATGGAATTCTGTAAAGGATTCAATGCTAAAACTCAGGAAATGGAAGCGGGCATGCCGATTCCGGTGGTGATCACCGTATTCGAAGACCGTTCCTTCACCTTCATTATGAAGACACCTCCGGTGACCTACTTCATCAAGAAGGCAACCAAGCTTCAAAAAGGTTCCCAAACTCCGGGTAAAGGCGCGAAAGCTGCTGTTATTACCAAAAAGCAAGTCGAAGAAATTGCGAATGCGAAAATGGTTGATCTTAACGCCAACGACGTTGCTGCGGCCATGAAAATGGTTGAAGGTTCAGCGCGCTCGATGGGCATTGAAGTGGTGGAGTAAGCGATCATGGCTCATATTGCAAAAAAGATTAAAAAGAATAACGCCCTTGTTGACCGCAGCAAATTCTACACTGTTGAAGATGCTGTCGCGATTCTGCTCACCTGCGCTAAAGAGCGCAAGTTTGCCGAAACGATTGAGATTGCGATGAATCTCGGTGTTGATCCGAAACAAAACGACCAAGTTGTACGTGGCGTGACCGAACTTCCTCACGGAACCGGCGCGACGGTTCGCGTGGCTGTGTTTGCTAAGGATGCGAAAGCGGCTGAAGCTTTAGCAGCTGGCGCTGATATCGTTGGTGCTGACGACCTCGCTGAAGAAGTTATGAAAGGCAATATCAATTTCGACCGTTGTATCGCAACGCCGGATATGATGCCCCTCATGGCTAAACTTGGTAAAGTCCTCGGTCCTCGCGGATTGATGCCTAACCCGAAACTTGGCACTGTTACCATGGATGTTAAAAAGGCTGTTGAATCGTCCAAAGGTGGAGCGGTCGAGTTCCGCGCTGAAAAGTCAGGTATTGTTCAGGCGCGTGTTGGTAAAGCAACTTTTACTCAAGCTCAACTCGCGGATAATATCCGTGCGTTTGTTGGCGCGATCAACCGTGCGAAACCAGCGGGAGCCAAAGGCGCTTATATTAAGAAAGTGTCTTTGTCCTCGACCATGGGTCCTGGTATCAAAATAGAACTGGCCAACTTGAACGGTTAGTCTGGTTTCTGTTTACGAATTTAAAAACCCCGCCATCTGTGCGGGGTTTTTCTTGTGGGGGGAATGGCTGGTTCATTGCGTTTATCTTCTGTATCCTCTCTGGAGGCTGCCTTATATTTGCCGTAGGAGAAATTCATGTCCCTTCAAGCTTATACCGCGCTTCATCGTTTTGGGCTGGGCGCCGCACCCGGCGATACGGCAGTGGTGGCGCGTGATCCGTCCGGTTGGCTCCTTGCGCAGCTTAATAGCCGACCTGCGGCAGTGACTTATGATTTGCCGGACACCTCGTCGCTCGTGGTGCAACTGCGCGATATCAAGAAGGGTCTTAAAGAGGCCAAGAAAACGGATGAGGCGGACAGCAAGGAGATGAAACATATCCGGCAGGATATTGTTCTGAAAAGCCAGCGTGCCCGTTTTATGCAGAATTTGAATGCTCCTGATCCGTTTATTGAGCGGCTGGTGCTATTCTGGAGTAATTTTTTTACGGTCTCGATGAAGAGTAAACTGGCTGTTGCGCCCACAGCTGCTGCGTTCGAGCGGGATGCGATCCGCCCGCATGTGTTGGGGTCGTTCGAGGAGATGCTGGTGGCCGTAACCAAGCATCCTGCGATGCTCATGTATCTGGATAACCAGATATCGGTCGGGCCCAATTCGCGGGTAGGACAAAAACGTGATGCGGGGTTGAACGAGAATCTTGCGCGGGAAACGCTCGAACTTCATAGTTTGGGTGTTGATGGCGGGTACACGCAAAAAGATGTGGTGGCGCTCGCCAATGTGATTACAGGCTGGACGGTCGGGGCTTTGCGGGCTGATATTAGCAAACATTTTCCGCCTGATGCTTATGGTTTCAGCTTTGCTCCCGTCATGCATGAGCCCGGTTCACAAAGCGTCATGGGAAAAAATTACGCGCAAAGCGGCATGGATCAAGGTCTTGCGGTGCTGCATGATCTGGCGCACTACCCTGCAACGGCCAAGTATGTTGCCAAGAGAATGCTCCTTCATTTTGTAAGTGATACGCCGTCCCCACAAGATATTACGTGGCTCGCGCAGGTGTTTCAATCAAGCGGGGGGAATTTACGCGAGATGGCGGCGACTCTAGTGCAGATGCCTGCGGCGTGGGAAAAACCTTTGAGCAAGGTCAAAACCCCCTATGAGCTGGTGATTTCGGTTTTGAAAGTTTTACAAATTCCTGCTGCGCAAATCCCGTCCGAGAAAATTTATGGCTCGCTTAAAGCGATGGATCATGTGCCGTTTAATGCCCCCTCGCCTGCGGGCTGGGGTGATACGGCGGATGACTGGATGTCAGGAAATTCGTTGATGACACGGATCGAATGGTGCCATGCGCTCTCACAACTCGTGGGCAGCGGCGTGGACGCGTCGGCCCTTGCGCAGGATGTGCTGAATGGCGTGATTACGCCTACGACACTTTCAAGCATTTCACGGGCCCCCTCGGGTGTGGATGGCCTCGCTCTTTTGTTTGCGTCACCCGAGTTTCAGAGACGTTAGGAGAATTGTTATGGATGGATGTCACGATCACACGAAAACTTTACTTCTAAATCGCCGCCGCTTTTTGTTGGGGACGGGGGCTCTGGGGTTGGTGATGACCCTCAATCCCGGCCTTGTGCTGGCGAATGCCGCAACCGATGAGCGGTTTGTGTTTGTGATTTTGCGCGGTGGTATGGATGGCCTTGCGGCGGTGGCGCCTTATGGTGATCCGAACTACGCTGCTTTGCGCGGGGGGTTAGCGCTTGCGCCCGATACGCTCTTGAAGCTGGATAACCGCTTCGGGCTGCATCCGGCTCTTGCCCCTCTTTACGGCATGTATAAAAGCAGTGAACTGGCGCTTATTCATGCGGCGGCAACGCCGTATCGCGAACGGTCACATTTTGATGCACAAAATATTCTTGAACTGGGGTCGGTAAAGGCTCACGCCTTGCAATCAGGGTGGCTTAACCGCCTGATTGCGGCCATTCATGATCGCACCGATCCATCTTTTGCGCTGGCCATCGGCGATGCGGTGCCGATGGTTATTCGCGGGGATGCCAAATATGGCTCGTGGGCGCCGCAGGTTTTGCCCGAAGTAGGCGGTGATTTTATGTCCTTGGTGTCGCGTATGTATGGCGGCGATCAACTCTTCCAACGCACACTTGCCGATGGCCTTGCGGTTCAGGATATGAGCAGTGACGCGATGAAGGGCAAGGATGCAGGGGAGGAGCGCAAAAAGAGGCAAGCCTTTCCGTCTCTTGCCAAAACTGCTGGCGAGTTTTTGGCCAAGGCGCAGGGCCCGCGCCTTGCAACACTTGAGCTGGGCGGGTGGGATACCCATGTGCAGCAAGGTACAGAAGCGGGGAGACTTGCCGATAATTTTAAAACCTTGGCCGATGGTTTGGCGCAGCTTAAAAGCGCGCTCGGCCCTGTCTGGGATAAAACAACGGTGCTTATTGTCACCGAGTTTGGTCGTACGGCGGCTGTGAATGGCAATAAGGGGACAGATCACGGGACGGCTTCGGTGGCCTTCTTGTGTGGCGGACGGGTGAAAGGCGGGATTTATGGCGGCTGGCCGGGCCTTGCACAAAATGCGCTCTATGAGCAGCGGGATTTGATGCCAGTGACCGATATGCGCAGTATCATGAAGGGGGTTTTAAACGATGTGTACGGGCTTTCGCCTGCGACCCTCGACCATGATATTTATCCCGGCAGCTCGGGCGTTAATCCCTTGCGCGGATTGATCAGGGTCTAACCACCCGAGCGATGGCGACAAAATCATCCACGCTTAAATCTTCAGCGCGCAGTGTTGTGTCAATTCCTGCCAGTTCCACTGCGTCTTTATAATCGACCAGCGAAGAGCGGATCATCTTGCGGCGCTGGCCAAAGGCTTTGGCGGTAATGTCTTCAAAAAGTTCGAATGCAGGTTTATCAGGGCCTAAATTTTTAGGCGTGAAGTGGATAACGCTTGAGCTGATTTTAGGGGGCGGGGTGAAGGCCGAGGGCGGCAGGTCAAATAGTTTCTTAGGCGTGGTGAGCCATTGCGCGAGAACCGAGAGGCGTCCGTATGTTTTAGAGCCTGATGGGGTCATAATCCGCTGGGCGACTTCTTTTTGGAACATGAGAGCCATGAAGCTGATGGCTGCGGGGTCGGTGTGAATCTGTTTGAGCCAGTTGGTGAGCAAGACCGTCGAGATGTTATAGGGCAGGTTGGCGGCAATGGCGCGCGGCGCAGGAGTAATTTGCGTGACGTCGGTTTTAAGGGCATCGCCATGGATGATGGTCAGGCGTTCGCCGTACAGAGCTTTGAGGTCGGTGATCGCGGTGACGGCGCGCGGGTCAAATTCAATTGCGGTAACCGAAGCGGCAGGCGAGGTGAGGAGCGAGCGGGTCAGGCCGCCAGGCCCTGGGCCAATTTCGATCATGTGGAGGCCGGTGAGGTCGCCTGAGAGGCGTACAATCTTGTCCGTGATATTGCCGTCCAAGAGAAAATTCTGTCCCAGGGATTTCTCCGCCCGCAAATTATGCTGGCGGATCACCTCACGCAAAGGGGGGAGATCGGGAGTTTCAGACACGTTTTTCAATGAAGGCGGCAGCGCGTAGGTCGATCAAGTATTTACGCGCGGCGCGTTCCATCCGGCCCACGCCGATTTTTTCGGTGATCTCGTCGCGGGTGGGCATTTTACCTGCTTCAAGGCGGCGTTTGTCGAGCAGCAGCAGGATGTAATAGCCCGTTTTTGTCTGAATGGGCGCGGCGACTTTATCCTTGACCAGCGTAGGCAGGGCTTTATCGAGTTCTTCGGGAAGTTGCCCTGCGGTAATCCAGCCGATCAGTCCGCCTTGCGCGGCACCCGGGGAGGCGGAAAATTCTTTTGCATACTTGCCGAAGGCTTGTGGTGTAACCTGAAGCTGGTCAAAAATATTCTGCGCTGTGCTCCGCACCTGACCTGATTGTTTAATATCGAGCACTGGCAGGTAAATTTCGGCGAGTTTATATTGATCGGTGTTGATTTTGCCTTTAAGCGATTCCAGTTCGGTGTCGATGTCGGAGTCGGTTACATTCACTCGCGGACGGATGCGTTTTTGGATAATTTTTTGCCATGCGATCTGGGCTTTGATCTGGTCGCGCATGGTTGAAATGCTGATGCCTTGCTGACCAAGCATTTTGCGGAAGGTATCGGGCGGAATGTTGTTTTGTTTGGCAATTTGACTGAACCCGTTATCAATTTCTTTTTCCTCGACGGCGAGGCCAAGACGTTCGGCTTCCTGCGTGCGCAGTTGTTCTTCGATCAGGCTGTCCAAAATTTGCGGCCGGAGTTTATTCATCAGTTCCTTGGATTCGGGCATGCCGGTGGTTTTGGCAATTAACGTCAGGCGGGCATTCACATCCGATATGGTAACCACGCCGTGATTGACCACAGCGGCGATACTTTCGGCTTTTGTGGCTGCCGTTGCGGGCCATAGGGCAAAGCCTAGCCAGAGGGTAAGGGTGAGAAAAAAGGTAGAGGGTAAGTTGTTACGGGTCATCATGATTGGGCCTTTATGATATAGCTTGGCAGGGTTGCTGCAAGCGGGGTCGGGGTAATGCCGAGACTTTGCAAAGTCTCGTTTTTGCCATCCGCAATGTTGTCATGCTGGAGGCTGGTAATTTGGTCATTGGTGAGGGGTGGGGCGGCCAAGATTCCTATGGCGCTTGCCAGTTCAAACAGGCTGGCTTGCAGACGCCCCATCCACCATGGCAGGGCGATAAGGCACGGGGCGGTGCCTGTTTCTTGTGCGACCATCGCCACAATCTGGGCGAAGGTGAGTGTGTCAGGTCCTGTAGCATCATAAATTTTGCCACGCGTTTGCGGGGTGATCAAGCACGTCAGAACAGCATCCGCGACATCTTCGACATGGACAGGCTGGAATTTGCTGCGGCCGGCACCAAAAAGCGGGAAGACGGGGAGCGTGCGGATCATGCGGGCGAGCTTATTGGTAAAATTATCGCCTATGCCAAATATCACGCTGGGTCTTATGATGGTGGCGGCGGGGAAGGCTTTTTTAAGAGCGGTTTCCCCGTCGAATTTCGAGATAGCGTAGCGTGCGGCGGAGTAATTCACGGCGAGAGCTGATATATGGATAATGCGGGGGATCCCTTGTTCCGTAGCAATTTCGCCCAGTTTTTGCGGTAGAATTTTGTGCAGTTGCGAAAAGCGAGAGTGCTTTCCTTTTTCAAAAAGGATTCCTGTGCAGTTGATGACGGCTCCCGATCCGGCGAGGGCTTTGCCTATAGCCTCTTTTGAACTGTAATCGCAGCCAACGGCTGTAATCTGGGCGGGGGAGCCGAGAGCTTTTACTTCATAAGCGCATTGTGGGTGGCGGGTGACAATTTTCACGCGGGCGCCTTCGGCGGCCAGTTTTGCGGTGATGGCACGTCCCAAAAAGCCTGTTCCCCCCAGAATGGTGATAATCTGATCCCTAAAACGTTCGGTCACCGTGAAACTCTCCTTGATTTTTCCGTGCCTCACTATAAACATCCTCTTGGAAATACAAAAGGGGCTTTCTCAGCCAGAAAAGGTGTTTTATGAGCACAGTTATTCGTTCACGTCAGACTAAAATCGTTGCAACACTAGGGCCTTCCTCAAACTCGCAGGAGATGATCCGCAAACTGTACCTTGCAGGTGTTGATATGTTCCGCCTGAATTTCAGCCATGGCGAGCATAAAGACCACGCCGAGCGCGTCCAGTTTATCCGCGCGGTTGAAAAGGAAGTGGGTCGCCCGATTGCCATTCTGGCTGATATGCAGGGACCAAAACTTCGAGTCGGAAAATTTAAGGATGGTAAAATCGCGCTTGAGGTTGGGCAGGTGATCCGCCTTGATCTTGATACAACACCCGGCGATGAAAAGCGTGTCAATCTGCCACATCCTGAAGTGATTGAAACCATGCCGATTGGCTCATTCATTTTGCTTGATGATGGCAAGGTGCGCATGGAAATCGTCGATAAGGGCGAAGGTTTCCTAATGGGGAAAATCATTGCCGGACGCACCCTTTCCAACAATAAAGGCTTTAACGTTCCGGGTGTCGTGCTGCCGATTGCAGCGCTTACTCCTAAGGACAGGATTGATCTGGAAGCGGCTCTCGGCATGGGTGTGGACTGGATTGCCCAATCCTTTGTGCAAAAGCCTGAAGATGTGATCGAGGCACGTAAACTCATTGCTGGTCGTGCTGCCTTGATGATCAAGCTCGAAAAACCTTCGGCGCTTGATTACCTTGACCAGATGATTGCGCAGGCGGATGGTGTGATGCTGGCGCGAGGTGATCTCGGGGTTGAGATCCCGCCTGAAGAGGTTCCTCTTGCCCAGAAACGCGTGGTGCGCGCGGTACGTTTTGCTGGTAAGCCGATTGTGGTGGCCACGCAGATGATGGAATCGATGATCGAAAATCCCTCACCGACACGCGCAGAGGTAAATGACGTATCGACGGCTGTGTTTGATGGAACGGACGCGGTGATGCTCTCGGCGGAAACGGCTGCTGGCCAATATCCGGTTGAGGCGGTGCAGATGATGGACCGCATCTGTGCGCGCGTCGAGAAAGATCAGCTTTACCGCACGATTATCAATGCCGATCACCCTGATGCCCGCCATAACGATGCGGGGGATGCGATTACGATTGCCGCCGATCAGGTGGCTCACAACCTTCAGGCGGCCTGTATCGTAACCTATACGACTTCTGGGACGACATGTCTTCGCGCGGTGCGGCAACGCCCTGCGATGAAAGTGGTGTGTCTCACGCAGAACCTCTCTACAGCACGGCGCTTGTCCGTGTCGTACGGGGTTCATGCTTTGGTTACCGAAGAGATCAGTAGCTTTGGTGATGCGGTGAAAATCGCCCAGCAGCGCGTGGGTGCCGAAGGCATTGCCAAACGCGGCGAGCGATTCGTGATGACGGCGGGTGTTCCGTTCGGTACGCCGGGTTCAACCAATATTCTGCGTGTGGCGTGGGTCGAATAGATATTCTGATCAATATTGTATTGTCTGAAAACGCTGCGATGTAATTTTTGTAGCGTTTTTTGCTTTGCATCATGTTGCTGGAAGAGCACAGAGGGAGTGAAAATAGCCCATTTTAGTCATAATACACAGAAAAGCTTGTAAAAAAACTTGTTTGGTCCGGTTAGCTGTATAGCATAGGGGGACTTACTGCGTACTCTTTTATTATTTTCATGTTTATTCTGGAGGATCCTCACATGAAACGCATTCTTCTCTCCGGTGCTGCTTTGTGCGCACTTGCTGCTACGCCAGCGATGGCTGCCGATGATTCGGGCGTCAAGCTCTCGTTGGGTGGCTATTTCAAAGGCTATGTTTCCTACGTCGATCAAGACGAAGTTGCGGGTAGTTCGGTTCGTACAATCGACATTCTGCGCCAGACTGAAATCCATTTCGATGGTAAAACAACGCTTGATAACGGTCTGACCGTTGGTACCCACATTGAAGGTCGCGCCGATCCTGGTGATGACTTCGCTGTTGATGAGAGCTACCTGTTCTTCTCGGGCGATTGGGGTAAAGTAAATCTCGGTGCGACCTATGGTACGCCATACATCCTGCAGGTTGTGGCTCCAGCAGCTGACGCTAACGTTGATGGTCGTCTGCAACTGATCCAGCCTGTTGATTTCACGTCGGCTGGCATTGCGCTTGGTACCACCACCGAGACCGACTACGATCATGATGTATCGGCCAAGGTTGACAAACTCAGCTATATCTCCCCTGTGTTCTCAGGCTTCCAAGCTGGTGTTTCCTTCACTCCTGAAGGTGACCGTACGGCGTCCCGCGCTCTTTCCGGTAACGAAGCTGACAATGATGATGCCGATCCTTCGAGCGACATCTGGGAAGCCGCTGTCCGTTTTGAAAACAAGATGGATGACCTGACCTACCGCGTGGGTGCTGGTTACACCCAAGCCCAAGTTGAAACCGGTTCCGCTGACGATCGTCAAGCTTGGAACGTTGGTCTTGACCTTGATATTGGTGCATGGGGTGTTGGCGCTGCCTACCAAGTTGATGATCTTGGTGATGCGAATGATGACGTTAAATACACCGTTGTTGGTATCGATTATGATCTCGGTAGTGTTGTTTTAGGCGCGTCCTACTACAACAAAAATGACGATGTCAACACCGTTGAGCTTGACCGTTATTCGGTTGGTGCCAACTATAAAGTGGCAACCGGTATCGGTCTTCGTGGTTCGGTTGGTTACTACGATGTAGAAGATGTGAACAGCGATGCTCAGGCTACCGCTATTCTGATCGGTACGGACATCAAGTTCTAGTTCGGTCCTGATTTAATGAAAGCGGCGCAGTGATGCGCCGCTTTTTGTTTGGGGGTCATTGGATTTTCGCGCTATAGTCGCCCGCGGAACAGAAGATAAAAAGATGATCACGCCCCATTCCGAACATTTTGACGACATTTATTTTGCGGTGGAAGACGGCCTTGCCGAGAGCCGCTATGTGTTTTTGGATCACAATCATCTTCCGGCAGCCTTTGCGGAGCGGGAGCGGTTCGTGATTGCCGAAACGGGGTTTGGCACCGGCCTTAATTTTTTGTGCGCGTGGGAATTGTTCGAGCGCACGGCCAAGCCTTTCCAAAAACTGGTTTATTATTCGTTTGAAAAATATCCACTGGCTGCATCCGATATACTGCGTTTTTTGGGACACTGGTCGGGGGCGTTTGGCGGACGGCTTGAACGCTTTGCTGCGCTTTATCCCTTGCGGGTGGGAGGGTGGCATCGGATTGATGTTTCGCCGCACGTTACGCTGGTGCTGATTTTTGATGATGTGAACCGCGCTTTGTTCGAACTAGATGACCCGGTTGATTGCTGGTTTCTGGACGGTCATGCCCCAGCCAAAAATCCCGAGATGTGGAGTTCTACCGTTTTTGAACAGATGGGGCGTTTGAGCCGGAAGGGTGCGCGATTTGCGACTTTTACGGCGGCCGGATTTGTGCGGCGGGGGCTTGAGGCCGCAGGGTTTGAGGTGTCGCGCATGCGCGGCTATGGCCGCAAGCGCGACATGAGTGTGGGCGTCTTTACGGGGGCGGGATGCGTGGGCGATAATACGCCAGAGCCGCGGCGTGTGGCGGTGGTTGGTGGCGGTGTTGCGGGGTGTGCGGCGGCGGCGGCGCTTGCGGAGAGGGGCTGTGCGGTTACGATTTTTGAGCCTCATGGCATTGCCAGCGGCGCATCGGGCAATCCGCGCGGTCTTTATAACCCGCGTTTTAGTGCACGGCGCAGCGGGGAGAGCGATTTTTATGCTTCTGCTTACGCGCGGGCGGCGGCTGTTTTTTTGCGCCTCATGGCGCAGCATGATATTGGATTTGCCCCAGTGGGATGTTTGCATCTTATCACGGACAGTGACAAGGAAAGGCGCTTTGAGGCTTTTGCCGAGAACTGGGGATGGCATACGGATCACGCACGCCTTGTCGATGCAGCGGAGGCGTCCCTTCTGTCGGGGGTTACTCTCCAGCATGGCGCTCTTTACCTGCCGGATGCTGGAGCCCTTAGCCCCGCGCGGCTGTGTAAGGTGTTAAGTTCGGCGGCTTCTATCCGGCAGACACAGGTGAGGGTCCTTGAAAGGGTCAGTGAAGGCTGGCGCGTGGAAGGGGATGTTTTTGATGCTGTGGTGCTGGCGTGCGCGCGCGGGGTGCAACAATTTGACGGGGTGCCTTCCTTGCCGCTTCAAAGTATTCGCGGGCAGGTCAGTTTTGTGCAGGAAAATGCTGCGTTCCGTACCCTCAAAACGGCGTTATGTTACGGGGGGTATTGTGCCCCGTGTGAGGACGGTCAAGCGGTTGTCGGGTCAACTTTTCAGCATTGGCTCGCCCATACGGATTTACTGGCCGAAGATGATTCCAGTAATCTTGAAAAACTTGCGGCTTTTGCCCCGTCTTTGGCGGCAGGGGCGCAGGTGGTAGGTGGGCGCGCCGGAATCCGCGTGGCGGCTTCTGATCGTGTACCGGTTATCGGGTGTATTCAGGGACAAGACGGGCTTTATGTGTCTGTGGGGCATGGGTCGCACGGGATTTTATCGGGGCTTATGGGTGGCGCTTTTATTGCTGCCGATATGATGGGGGATGCCCAGATTTTGCCGCGGGCGGCGCAGGAGGCGCTTTCACCCGCGCGCTTTGCCGCGCGTCAGGCCCGAATATCTGGCACTTAACAGCTAAAACCCTTCAAGCGTATCGAGCATCACCAGATCGACAATTTCATCGTTAGTGTCGCTGTTGCTCTCGTCAACGCTATTTTCAGCGTAGTAGGTTTTTTTGTGAGCTTTGCCGTAGGCAAGATCGCCATTTCCTGATGAAGAGTGCTGGAAGATCGGGGCGATAAAGAGCAGCAGACAGGCGGCGATCATTGCGCCAATCCCGATGATTTCGGGAAGCATACGGGTGCGCGGCAGGGCGCTGAGTTGCGGTTCGTGCAGCGCCTTATCGGCCATCTCGCTCAAGCGAGTGCGGGGCATAAGGGGGACAATTTTGCTGCTTGATCCAAGAAGATCAAAGGGTTCCTGAAAGAAAGACATTTTTACCTCCATCTAGGTTGGCGGGGACATATTTTTCGAGCGTTTTAAGGCCGCGCGCGATCAAATGTTCCACCGCTTTTTCAGTTGTGTTCATATTTTTAGCTACTTCACGGCGGCTATTGTCGTGAAAGTAGGTGAGCAGCAGCGCTTCTTGCTGGCGCTCGGGCAAATTCTTCATCGCCGAGAGCAGAATGCTGCGGTATTCGCTGGTTAGCAAACTGTCATGGCTGGTGTCATCCACAGCCAGATCCTCTGGCATTTCTTCGTTTTTGTTCTTGCGCGCGCGGTGGACATCCATACAAGCGTTGTAGGTGAGGCGTGAAATCCACGCTGATGCCGATCCGTTTGCCTGCCAGCGAGGGGCATGCTGCCAAATTTTGACCAGAACGTCCTGTGTTATATCCTCCGCCATGGCGCGATCCCCTGATAAAAAACGGTAAGCCATGGCAAATATCTTTTGGCCCATGCCGTCCACAAGTTTGCGGAAGGCGATCTGGTCGCCTTGCGCTATTTTTAACATCAGTGCTGTTACGTCAGCATTATCCATTGTGTCGTCCGGTTATTCTGTTTCTTGTGCGCCAAGACCTTGTCTTTTCTTAAAGCCGCCGCCTCCAGCACCACCAGCGCCTCCTTTTTCGCGGAATTGACCCATGCGTTCCTTGAATTTGGCGCGTATCATTTCACGGCCTTTTTGGGCTTCCTCGGGGGAGAGTTTGCCGTCATTGTTGGTGTCGGCTTTGGCAAACATCTCGTTAAAGCGTTTTTCCTGCTGGGCCTGAAGTTCAGCCTTACTCAAAAAACCATCTTCATTGGCGTCGGCTTCGGCGAACATTTTGCCTTGGCCTTTTCCTTGACATCCGTCCTGTCCTCCCCCTTGTCCGCCACCTTGGCAACCACCTTGGCCAAAGTTACGAGGGCCGCCACCTTGAGGGCCTGCCACTGAAGGGGTATCTCCTGCCGCTGGCGCTGGGTCTTCCGCATAGGCGACCCCTGCCGTCATCAGTAAAAGGGTGGTTAAAAGCAGAACCGTGTAAAATTTTTGTGTTTTTATCATAGCAAGCGATCTCCTTACGCTCTTCGTCTCGTATTTTATTGTTAACTCGCTCATGCATCGCGTACATAATCATAACGCAGAGGTTTGTAAAAGTCCCCCGCGTTATTTGGCTTGCTGTCGTCTAATTTTATGACAAGAGTATTGTTGCGCGGTTAATTTCTGACCCGTTCTGGCCTGTATCTCCTGTTGGCAAGCAGCACTTTTGCCCTTATGATCTGTTCAGCACGTCAACTGATTCATCCGTTTTCATGGGAGAGTTCCTCTATGTCCAGCAAACCTGCCGCGCGTCCTTTGTCGCCCCATCTTCAGATCTGGAAGTGGACGCTCACCATGGCTTTGTCCATTTTGCACCGTGCGAGTGGTGTCGCACTCGTCGCCGGTCTTTTGATGGTGGTGTGGATGCTTTTTGCTGCGGCTTCGGGGCCGGAGGCTTATGACTGCTTTAAAGGGTTTGCAACCTCTATTTTGGGGCAAATCATGCTTCTCGGCTGGACGGGGGCGCTGTTTTTCCACCTTTTCGCGGGAATACGCCATTTGCTAATGGATATGGGCTATTTGCTGACCATTCCGCAGGCTGAGTTTGCCGGAAAACTCATTTTTCTAGGCGCTGCATTAATGACGGCGCTCGTATGGTTGGTTTGAGTCCTTTAAATGGGCTTTCTTAAATTGTTTCAGGAGTGATGTGATTATGGCTTACAAATGGGAAGATACAGCGTTTAAAGGAAGTTTGTCGCGGGCCAGAGGCCTTGGTTCGGCCCGCTCCGGTGTCGAGCATTGGATGCACCAGAAAATGACCGCGCTAGCCAATATTCCGCTGGTGCTTTGGGCGGTATGCTCCGTGGCGCAGCTTGCGCGCGCAGACGGCGGGCATCAGGTTGTGACCAGCTTTTTTGCCCAGCCGTTTAATGCGGTGATGATGACCCTCTTTCTGATCTCGACGCTTTACCACGCGGTGTTGGGGATTCAGGTTGTTGTGGAAGATTATATCCACACGGAGAGCACAAAAACTGTTTTGCTCATGCTGGTAAAACTCCTCGCTTTTGCGCTGGGGGTTGCCGGTATTTTTTCTGTCTTGAAGATGGCGCTTTAGGAGTCATAGTGCGTACGCTCGTTTTTGCCGCTTTGCTTTTTCTGGCTGCGTTTCCGGCTTTGGCGGGAGATGCAAAGGAGGGCGCTTATGAGCGTGTTGTCTCATCTGGAGTGGTGCGTTGTGCTTACGGTATATCCCCGCCTGTCATGGTGAAAGATCCGAATACGGGCATGATGTCTGGTCTTGACTATGAAATCTGGCAGGAAATCGGGAAGGAACTGGGCCTGAAAATTGAATGGACGGAAGAGGCTGGGTGGGGAAATTTTATTGAGGGACTCAGGTCTGGGAAGTATGATGCTTTCTGTACCGAACTGTGGCCCGATCCGGCGCGTTCCAAGTTCTTGAGTTTGGCGGGGCCTGTCGTATTTTCATTTGCAGATGCTTATGTGCGTGCCGACGATCACCGCTTTGATGGGGATCTGGGTAAAATTAATGAGCCAACGGTCAAGATTCCTGCGGTAGAAGGGGACATCTCGGTTGCCATGGCCCAGAACAGATTTCCCAAGGCCGGAATTGATTACCTTCCGCAAACGGCCACATTGTCGGATATGTTTTTGTCGGTGATTACCAAGAAGTCAGATGTCATTTTTATCGATCAGGCCATGATTGCGGCGTTGGATAAGAATAATCAGGGAAAAATACGCAGGCTGGAAAATGTCCCGCATGTGTTTACCTTTGGCTCGTATTTTGGTGTGAGGGCTGGTGAGTACCAGCTGCGTGACATGATCGCCCTTGCCTTGCGTACGATGAAAAATGACGGACGACTTGAAAAACTGGCGAAAAAATATTCGGATAGTTACGTTGTGCCGCGTCCGGATTTTGTTGGGGAGTCCATGTGATGCGGTTTGTTTTGGCTCTCGTTTTTTGTTTGTGTATATTGCCTTGCGGTTCTTTTGCTGCGGATAAAGAATCCGCTTATGAACGCGTGCTGCGAACTGGCGTTTTGCGCTGCGGTTATATTGCGTACCCACCGCACCTGATTGTCGATCCGGCAACTGGAACAATTAGCGGGATTTCCCACGATATTATTGAAGAGGCCGCGCAGGTGCTCGGTTTTAAGGTTGAATGGGCCGAGGAGCTGGGGTGGGCGACGACGGTTGAGGCGATGCGCTCGGGGCGCGTTGATGCGATTTGTACCAGTTACTGGCAGAATCCGGTCGAGGGTAAGTATGTAGGCTTTACCGTCCCGACTTTTTATTCCGCAGTAGGGGCCTATGTGAAGGCGGATAATAAAACGATCAAGGCCAATTTATCCAATGTGAATGATCCCGCGATCAAAATTTCGGCATCTGACGGGGCTATTTCATTTTTCACTGCGCAGCAGGATTTTCCTAAGGCCATGGTCATTTCTCACCCCAACATGACGGATGAGACGCAGATGCTGATGGACGTGGATAGCGGCAAGGCGGATATTACCTTTTGCGAGACATATTTGGGCGAGAAATTTATCAAGGCCAACCCTGGATCACTTAAAAATTTGGTGCCGGACCATCCGGTGCGGCTTTTCGGCAATACATTTGCTGTGCCGATGGATGATTATAAATTCAAGTCGATGCTTGATTCGGCCCTTATCCCTATGATTCAGGGCGGGCGGATTGAAAAAATTCTGGTGCAGTATGAGGAGTTTCCGGGCGGCATGTACCGCGTGGCGAAGCCTTTCGAGATGCCCCATTAATGAATGGAATAAAGAAGGAAAAAACATGACATACGAAGTTATTACTCATGAATATGATGTGGTTGTGGTCGGGGGCGGCGGGGCAGGACTTCGCGCAGCAATGGGCATGTCTGAAAAGGGCCTGAAAGTTGCCTGTCTGTCTAAAGTTTTTCCAACCCGTTCGCACACGGTGGCGGCGCAAGGCGGAATCTCGGCGGCGCTTGGTAATATGGGCGAGGATGACTGGCGTTATCACTTTTACGACACCATCAAGGGGTCGGATTGGCTCGGTGATCAAGACGCGATTGAATATATGTGCAAGGAAGCGATCCCCGCGATTATTGAGCTTGAACATTTCGGCGTGCCATTTTCGCGCACAGCCGAGGGTAAAATTTATCAGCGTGCGTTCGGCGGGATGACCACCCGCTATGGTGAAGGCACGGCGCAGCGCACCTGCGCGGCGGCTGACCGGACAGGGCATGCGATTTTGCATACGCTCTATACACAGGCGCTTAAATACAAAACCGAATTCTTTATCGAATTTATTGCGCTTGATCTCATCATGGATGAGGAAGGGGCATGTGTGGGTGTGCTCGCGTGGAATCTTTTGGATGGCACCATTCATGCCTTCCGCGGGCATCAGACGGTTCTTGCTACAGGCGGTTATGGCCGCGCCTATTTCTCGTGCACCTCGGCCCACACCTGTACAGGGGATGGTAATGCGATGGTGCTGCGCGCTGGGTTGCCACTTCAGGACATGGAATTTGTGCAGTTTCACCCCACCGGAATTTATGGCGCAGGATGCCTGATTACCGAAGGTGTGCGCGGGGAAGGCGGGTATCTCACTAACTCCGAAGGCGAGCGCTTTATGCCGCGTTATGCGCCATCGGCCAAAGATTTGGCCAGCCGTGATGTGGTGTCACGTTCGATGACGATTGAGATCCGCGAAGGTCGCGGTGTTGGCCCTAAGAAAGACCATATCTATTTGCATCTTGAACATCTGGACGCTGATATTATTCATTCGCGTTTACCGGGTATTGCCGAGACCACCAAAATCTTTACCGGTGTGGATGTCACCAAGGCGCCGATCCCTGTTCTTCCGACTGTTCATTATAATATGGGCGGTATTCCCACCAATTGGCGCACGCAGGTTGTTACGCCTCTGGCAGGAGACCCGAACCATGTTGTGCCAGGATTGATGGCGATTGGCGAGGCGGCTTGTGTGTCGGTGCATGGTGCAAACCGCTTGGGTTCCAACTCGCTGCTTGACCTTGTTGTCTTTGGACGCGCGGCGGCGATCACGGCCGCAGAGACAGTCAAGGCGGGAGCCAAACACCGTAAGGTATCGAGTGCCAGCATTGACCGTGCACTTGCTCGCTTTGACGGGTTCCGTCATGCGAGTGGATCTCTTACTACATCCGATATCCGCAATAATATGCAGCATACGATGCAAGATCATGCGGCCGTGTTCCGTACCGGTGAGGTGTTGCAGGAAGGGTGCACGAAGATTTCCGAGGTGTTTGCCTCCAAGCAGGACATCAAAGTGGGGGATCGTGGCCTTGTGTTTAACACTGACCTTGTGGAAACACTTGAACTTGATAATTTGCTCTCGCAAGCGGTGGCCACGATGTATTCAGCTGTCAACCGCAAGGAAAGCCGTGGCGCCCATGCCCGTGAGGATTACCCTGATCGTCATGATGAGGAATGGTTGAAACATACCGCCATCTGGGTGGATGAAGCAGGAAAAACGCGGATTGATTACCGTCCGGTGATCCTCAAGACCTTGACCGATGAGGTTGAAGTTGTTCCGCCCAAGAAACGCGTTTATTAGGATTTGAACAGAAAAAGGTAAGATCATGGCTGAATTTTCACTTCCCAAAAATTCACAAATTCAAGAGGGCAAGACGGTTGATGCCTCGCATGGTGGTACGAACACGCGAACGTTCAAGATTTACCGCTATGATCCGGCAACGGGCGAAAATCCGCATATGGATACGTTCAAAATCAATCTTGATGATTGTGGGCCGATGGTGCTGGATGCTCTCCTTCATATCAAGAACACTATTGATAGCTCGGTGACGCTGCGCCGTTCCTGCCGCGAGGGGATTTGCGGGTCTTGCGCGATGAATATTGACGGGTCGAATACACTGGCGTGTTTGAAGCCAATTGATGAGGTGAAAGGCGATGTTAAAATTACGCCTCTCCCGCATTTACCTGTGATTAAAGACCTTGTGCCGGATATTACCTATGTGGCCGCGCAGTATGCGTCAATTGAGCCATGGATGAAGACGGAAAGCCCTCTCCCCGCGCGCGAGCGCCTGCAAAGTCCTGAAGATGCCGAACTTTTGAACGGGTCGGATGGGAAAGGGCCTGCGGCCTGTATCTTGTGTTTCTGCTGCTCGACGTCCTGCCCGAGTTATTGGTGGAATGGTGATCGTTTCTTAGGCCCGTCGGTTTTGCTCCAGTCTTACCGCTGGCTCATTGATACGCGTGATGAAGCGACGGGCGAGCGCCTTGATGGTTTGGAAGACCCGTTCCGTTTGTATCGCTGCCACACCATCATGAATTGTACGCGCACCTGCCCCAAAGGGCTTAATCCGGCCAAGTCGATTGCCGAGATCAAGAAAATGCTGGCGAGCCGTAAGGCGTAGGGTTGGGGATGGTTCTGGGGTGCGAGGTTTTGGCTTGCTAAAACCTCATGTGGTGGTCATCATTCAGGTGAGGGGTGGAGTCTAAAGACAGCGCTCCAGCGCAGTAAGTGTTTTTTTTTTAGAAAAGCAAAAAAACACAAAACGAACTAAGAGACCCTTTAAAAGTCCATTTAAATCAAATAGTTATTTTATTATTCATAATATCAGTTATGCCTTAGGAATGACGCTCAGGCGGCCTTCATAGCTTTTGTCCACCGCGAAAATTTTAATCCGGTCGGTGGCACCCTTTTCAAGTGTCAATGCGGTTTTGGGAATTTTGAGTTCTTTGGAGAGGAGCTTGATCAATGCTTCATTGGCCTTGCCGTTTTCAGGGATGGTGGTAACACTCACACGCAGAAACGCTTCGTCCTTTTCGTCCCGATCCCAGCCTTTGATCTGATTGCGCGCGGCGTTTGGCGTGAGTTTGACGCGAAAGAGAAAGTGGGTATCTGAAGGGCTTACCATGAAAATTGTTCGCGCAGAATCCGCTCTTCGAGCGAGTGGCCTTCATCAAAAAGAATGGTGCGGGTAACGGGTGATTTGGCAATGTCCACATGGATGATATTGCGTACCTCAACATTATCGGCTGTGGCGCTGACGGGGCGGTTGCTGGCATCGAGAATTTCAAAACGGATGCGGGCGGTATCGGGCAGTAAGGCACCACGCCAGCGGCGAGGGCGGAAAGCGCTGATGGGGGTTAGGGCCAGAACGGGCGAGCCGAGCGGAATGATTGGGCCGTGGGCCGAATAATTATATGCGGTGCTGCCTGCGGCGGTTGCAACAAGGGCTCCATCACAGATCAGTTCGTCAAGGCGCACTGTGTCATCGACGATAATGCGGATTTTGGCGGCTTGATGTTCCTGACGCAGCAAGGAGACCTCGTTGAAAGCTGCGCCAGTATGGGCGGCTCCTGTCATGTCGGTGGCGGTCATGGTCAGGGGGTGAATGGCCACTTGCTGCGCTTTTTCAAGGCGTTCGAGCAGGTTGAGAACAGGATCAACCTCGTTCATCAGAAACCCGACGGAACCGCGGTTGATACCGTAGATGGGGAGGCGGTGGCTTTCAGTCTTGCGCAGGGCTTCCAACAACGTGCCATCACCGCCTATCGCGACGACGACATCGGCGTTTTCAACCTCGCTTTGGCCGAATTTTTCACTCAGGTTCTTTAAAACCTCTTGCGCCTTTTCGGCCTCTGAACCCCAAAAATGGATGCGCGGCGCGGTCATGTTTTAGACCTGTTCTTTTTTCGGGACAAGGTGGGCGTTGTCGCTCGCCCATTGTTCGGGGGCATTGAGAAAACTCTCAACCGACGACAATGTTTCCGCATCAAAGTAATGATGTTCTTTGGCAACCTCCAGCACGGCCCACCAGTCGGTGAGGTTATGAAGCTGCATGCCCCATTCTTTCATATTGGCCAGCGATTGCGGGAAGATGCCGTAATGGAAGACAACGAATGAATGTTCGACAATGGCTCCGGCAGCACGCAGGGCATCGACAAATATTTTTTTGCTACCGCCATCGGTTTGCAAATCTTCAATCAGGATCACTTTTTTACCAGCGTCGTCCATACAGCCTTCGATCTGTGCCATGCGGCCAAAACCTTTGGGCTTTTTACGTACATAGAGCATGGGTTTATTCAGGCGATCAGAGAGAAATGCGGCATAAGGAATACCGGCCGTTTCACCGCCTGCTAGATAATCCATGTTATCTGCGCCCACTTTCTCGGTGAGAAGCTTCGCCCCCATATCCATAAGTGTTGTGCGCTCATTCGGGAAGGAAATCAAGCGGCGAATATCGACATAAACGGGTGAGATGCGGCCTGACGTAAAGACAAATGGCTCGCGGCTGTTGAACAGCACGGATTTTGTATCGAGCAATATTTTAGCGGCGATTTTGGCATCGAGGGTCATGGTATTTTTCTCCATCCAGTTATTTTTATACGTTTTAGCGGCTTTACCCTTAAAGCGCAAAGCAAAGTTGGGCTTTTTCATATATTTCAAAGGGATTAATGTTGTCGGGTTCTCAACATTTGGCGAGATACTGGGGCTTAATCTTAACCAGACGCTTACGGCGATTTTCTTTTTCAAGGTAGGCAGCTGCCAGTCTTTTGCCGAGAATTATATTGACCGATTTGTGTTTTACCATGCCAACTTCAAGGCCTTTTTTCTCCATCGCCGGATTCAGAAACTCAGTGGTGTGATTGACCATCTTACCGACAGTATCAAGGCTGATGAAACGGCGGCCAAGGTACAGGGTATTTCGCACGATTTGCGCTATATCATGCACGATATAAGCCGTAGATCTTAGAGCACCTAATTCGTCACATTTAAAGCTTGCCTTTTTATTTTCATATCTGTATAAGGGCGCAACTTTGAATAAAGATGGGTGAAAACATGTCAGCGCAACCGAAAAAAACTCCTGAACTTCCCTTTGCTGGGGCTGCTGCAGGTTATCAACAACAACAGCAACAACAGCAATACGGCAATCTTTCGGCAGATGCTCGTGCCGCCATGTTGATACAACAGCAACAGCAACAACAGCAACAGTGCCAGCTTTAGGCCTTTGCAGTTTTAATGTCATATAAATAAAAAAGGATTGAATCAGCTCTGACCCAATCCTTTTTGTTATCTGTAAGTCCCTAAGGTCAGGCCGCGTTTTTGCCTTTGATCAGGGTCTCCACAACGGTCGGGTCTGACAGGGTGGACGTGTCTCCCAAGCTTTCCAATTCATTGGCAGCAATTTTGCGCAGGATGCGGCGCATGATTTTGCCCGAACGCGTTTTGGGCAGATGCTGGGCCCATTGGATGACATCAGGGCTGGCAATCGGGCCGATAATCTTGCGTACGGTCTGGATGATTTCCTTGCGTGTTTCATCAGTCATCGTGATGCCATCATGGAGCGTTACATAGGCGTAAATGCCCTGTCCTTTGATGTCATGCGGGTAGCCGACAACGGCTGATTCTGCAACAGAAGGATGTTCGTTAATGGCGCTCTCAATTTCGGCGGTGCCAAGGCGGTGGCCCGAAACGTTGATTACGTCATCCACGCGCCCTGTGATCCAGTAATATCCGTCTTCGTCGCGCCGCGCGCCATCCCCTGTAAAGTACATGCCCTTAAAGGTCGTGAAGTAGGTTTGTTTGAAACGGTCGTGATCCTGATAGACAGTGCGCATCATACCCGGCCATGAGTCGGTGATAACGAGGTTTCCCTCAGTCGCGCCTTCGAGAATGTTGCCTTCATTATCGACAAGTGCAGGCTTAATGCCAAAGAATGGCAAAGTGGCGGAACCAGGTTTGGTGCTGATTGCACCGGGGAGCGGTGTAATCATGTGACCGCCAGTTTCGGTTTGCCACCATGTATCGACAATCGGGCAACGTCCTTCGCCGACAATATGATAGTACCACAGCCACGCTTCATGGTTGATGGGCTCACCCACGGTTCCCAGAATGCGCAGAGAGGCGCGGGAATATTTTTGAACCCATTCATTGCCTTGCCGCAAGAGCGAGCGGATGGCGGTTGGCGCGGTGTAGAAGATGTTGACCTGATGTTTATCGACAACCTGCCAGAAGCGGCTCCAGTCCGGATAGTTCGGAACGCCTTCGAATACGAGTGAGGTTGCGCCATTGGCCAGCGGCCCATATACGATATAAGAATGGCCCGTCACCCAGCCCACATCGGCGGTGCACCAATAGATTTCGCCTTCACGGTAATCAAAGGACCATTCATGGGTCAGGCTGGCATAGACCAGATAACCGCCTGTGGTGTGCAAGACGCCTTTGGGTTTTCCGGTGGAGCCGGATGTATAGAGAATAAAGAGCGGGTCTTCAGCATTCATCGGCTCGCAGGGACAGTCTGTCGATTGTGTGTCCACAGTCTCATGCCACCAGACGTCGCGCCCTTGTGTCCAGCCTATTTTCCCGCCAGTACGACGGAAAACCAGAACGTTTTTGACGTCAGGGCAGGAGGTGAGGGCTGCATCAGTATTGGCTTTGAGGGGGACGGTTTTACCGCCACGCAGACCTTCGTCAGCTGTGATGATAAAGGTGGAATTGCAATCAAGAATGCGGTCGCGCAGCGACTCTGGCGAAAAACCGCCGAAGACAACAGAATGCACCGCGCCGATGCGGGCGCAGGCCAGCATGGCGTAAGTGGCTTCTAAAATCATAGGGAGATAAATTGTCACACGGTCGCCTTTTTTGACACCCATAGATTTCATGGTGTTGGCGAGTTTTGACACTTCATCTTTGAGCTGGGTATAGGTAACTTTTGCATCATCGTTGGGATCATCCCCTTCGAAAATGAGGGCGGTTTGATCCGCGCGCTTGGGTAGGTGGCGGTCAATACAGTTATGCGCGACGTTGATGATCCCATCCTCGTACCATTTAACAGTGACATCGCCAGTGAAGGATGTGTTTTTGATGGTTTTCGGGAAGGTGAACCAGTTAAGACGCCGTGCCATATCCCCCCAGAACCCGTTCGGGTCATTGACAGATTTGGCGTAGAGGTCTTTATATTTTTCAGCAGTGATATGTGCGGACTCAGCCAGCGCCGCGGGCGGATCAAAACGTTCCTCAAAGGACATGGTACCCCCAAATAGGTATTAAAATCAGATGTATGATCTTTTAATCGTACCATGTGGGGCTTGTTAAATCATTATGCAGCGCAGCAAAACATGCGCCATTAGGCGACAAATTGTGCCAAGGATAAGAACTGCTGGAGGCGCTCGGATTTCGGATTTTCTAATATAGCAGGGGGGCCCTGTTCGGCAATATGCCCTTCCGCCATGAAGACGATTTTATCAGCGGCGTTTTTGGCAAAACCCATATGGTGCGTGATAAGAAAAACGCCAATCCCGCGTTCCTTGAGGTGGGTGAGCTTGGTGAGGATTTTGGCGGTTTGCTCGACATCGAGTGCCGAGGTGATTTCATCCAGCATCACATAGCGCGGATTGAGGATCAGGGCGCGGGCCAAAGCCACACGCTGGCGCTGGCCGATGGAGGATTGGTTAGGAAAATTATCAATGAAATTCTGCATTTCGAAAAGCTGGATCAGGCCTTCGATATCTTTTTGTGCGTTGGGATTTGCATTGCGCGCGGGCAGCATGATGTTTTCGCGCAGCGTCAAATGAGGCCAGAGAAAGAGGGATTGAAACACGGCGGTGACATGGGGCCATGGGGCGGAGGTTGATGACCCATCTACCGAGATACTGCCTTGATCAGGCTGTTCAAGATGACACAGCAGGCGCAGAAGTGTTGTTTTTCCGGTGCCTGAGGGGCCAATGGCGCAGGTGATCGCCCCGGGGGCAATATCAATATCTACCCCATCCAGAATTTTGCGGGTGCCGTAGGTTTTATGCAGATTACGCGCAGAGAGCATTTAGTCCACTTTCGCAGGGTTAGCTACGCGCAAGAATGTTTTCCCGGGCTCTGCTTCCCATTTACGCAGCAGACGGTCTGTGTCCCCGTTATAATCCATTTCGTGGATTGATTGATTGAGAAAGTCGTTTAAATCTCGCTCTCCGATTAAAACGGCCAGATTGAATGATTGCAGTTTGATCGGGTTTTTTTCGTCGATAATGCGCAGAATATCTCCGTTGGTTTTTTTAAACTGGTAGAGTGTGTTGCGGTCGGAGATCACGACATCCGCTTTTTTGGCAATCAGGTTCTGGTAGTATTCGCCGCCGTTTGTTGATGCAGGCAGCGTGTAATAGGTTGCATTCGGAAACACTTCACGGGTGAGTGTATCAGTGTTGTTCCCTTCCTGTGTGAGGATGACAATATCTTTCTGGTTCAGGCGTGCGTGATCCGCGTTTTCCAGTTTTTTATTATCATTGCGGGCTAAAGGGTAGAGGCCGGAGAAAAAAAGTGGGTCGGTAAAACTGACCACCTTGAGCTGAGGCATGTCCGGCCACATCGGGGTGCAGGCCACGTCATAACGGCCCGCGCGGAGTTCCTCGACCCAGTTGGCCCAAGTGACTTCGGTTGACCATTCGACTCTGAGACCTGCGCGCTGTGCGATCTTATTCATGTAATCAACCGAGAATCCTGATAATTCCGAGGTGTTCGGATCTTTATAAACCACGGGAGGAAACACGTAATAGCCGCAGCGGATAACACCAGTGCGCATCACGCGGTCAAAAGCTGATTCTTTGGTGTCATCTGCCAAAGCAGGAGGGGCGAGCAACAGAAGGGCTAGGGCAAGGATAAGATTTTTCATTTAATGCTCCGAGATGTTGCGGGTAAAACGTGATTTGAGGAGATAAGCAAAACCGTTAATCGGTAGGCAAACGGCCAGAAAGAACACGCCCAGAGCTGTGTAAATTTCGACAGGGCGGTAAATCTGGGCGTTGATGCGCTGGGCGACGCGAAAGATTTCCTCGACCGAAATGAGGCTCGCAAAAAGCGAGGTATGGAGCATGGCAACCTGCAGCAGCAAGAGCGGCGGAATAACCTCGCGCAGGATCAGAGGGAGTTGGATATTAAAAACAGTCTGGGCGCGGGTGAGGCCCGTGACTTTGGCGGCAATCAGGTATTGTTTTGGGAAGTAATGGAGGCTTCCCCGCACAATGTCGGCGACAGAAAAAATATTCACAACCGAGAGGGTAAAGGCGGCTGTGTAGAAGGGGTCAATCACGACATCGAACATGGCTTGCACCGGATAATGGAGCCAGAAGAGAAAGACAATTAGCGGGACGCCACCAAGGAAGAACGAAAAGCCATAGGAGGGCAGGCCCACACCTCGCGGGAACTTGCTGCCCAAAAGACCCAAGGCTCCACCCAGTACCAGACCGCTGCCCCAGATGAGGGTGCAGAGCTGCAATGTTACGGCCAACCCCTTTAAAAAGGCGGGGTAATAATTGGTCAGAATATCCCAAACAGTCACGCGGGCACCTCGAAAACGCGGCTATGCTAGCATAGTGATGCGCTTTCGCAAGCTGGTGGCACCCTCTTTTCGAGAAAACGGGAAAAACATGCTTTATTTTTCTGATGATTTAAGGTTGAATATATTCTGTTTGCATTCAACTTGCGCAGAGGGGCAAGGGGGGTGTGTCGTTTTTCTGCCGTTGTGAGGTGTAACATGAAGCATTCATCGGCTTTTCTGCGTCCTGAGAATCCGCTCTGGTACGTATCGGCGATGGAGTATCTGGTTGATGTCGTGCAGGATATGTCCCATGCGCGTGATATTCAAACGGTGGTGAATATTGTGCGCACCGCGGCGCGCGAACTGACTGGTGCGGATGGCGCCACTTTTGTCCTGCGGGACGAGGATAAATGTTTTTATGTTGATGAAGATGCAATTGCGCCTTTGTGGAAGGGAGGGCGTTTTCCTATATCGGCCTGCATTAGCGGTTGGGTGATGATAAATGCCAGTTCCGTTGTCATTGATGATGTTTTTGATGATCCACGTATTCCCCATGATGTGTACCGCGCAACCTTCGTCAAAAGCATGGCGATGGTGCCGATCCGCATGAAAAACCCTGTCGGGGCGATTGGGAATTATTGGGCAGTCAAACGTCACCCGGGGCAGCGGGAAGTTGCTATTTTACAGGCTCTTGCCAACGTGACGGCAGTAACACTCGAAAACATTGACCTTTACGAGCAGTTGCAAACAAAGCTGCATGCTTTGGAGATTTCCAATGATGAGCTTAACCGCTTTGCTTGGGCGGCGTCGCATGATTTGAAGGCACCTTTACGAGCCATTGATAATCTTGCGGCGTGGATTGAGGAAGATGTGTCGGGTTCATTGAGTTTGTCGGGAAGAAACTATATCCAGATGATGCGTGGCCGTGTGTGCCGGATGGAAAAACTTCTTACTGATATTCTCGAGTTTGCACAGGTCGAGCGGCAGATGAGCCGTAAAGATAATGATATGGCTACTGGAGCAGAGTTGGTCGAGGATATAAAAATGATTGTTGATCTGGGGGAAGGGTTCCATTTGGGTGTGACCGATGACTTTCTTGTCGCACGTGTGCCGCGCAAACCCATGACACGGATTCTGATTAATCTGGTTGGAAATGCCATCAAGCATCATGACAAGGAGCAGGGGTATATTATGCTTTCAGTCAGGAATACGCCACAAGGTCGCGTTTTTTCGGTTGCCGATGATGGGCCTGGCATACCGGATATGTATCATGAACGGGTTTTTGCGATGTTTCAGACCATTCAGCCCCGTGATGCCAAGGAAGCCAGCGGGATGGGCTTGTCGATGGTTAAAAAAATCGTGGCGCTTTATGGTGGGGATGTCTGGGTTGAGAAAAATGTCGAAAAAGGAACGGTCATTTCCTTTGCGTGGCCGAGGGAGATTGTATGATGGAGATTACGCGTGAGAATTTTATAATTAACAAGGAGACCATACCTGCACTCTTGCTGGTTGAGGATGATGAGATTGATACGGAGAGCTTTATGCGCGCTCTCAAAAAGAGCCGGATACCAAATGCACTCTATTGTGCTAGTGATGGAGTCGAGGCGATGGATTATTTGCATGGTGAAAATGGTAAGCAAAAACTGGTGCAGCCTTGCGTTATTTTCCTTGATATTAATATGCCGCGGATGAATGGGTTTGAGTTGCTCGAAGTTATTCGGGCCAATGGTGATCTTAAAAATAATATAGTTTTTATGCTCACAACATCAGCGCGGACCAAAGACATTGAGCTGGCTTATAATTTTAATGTTGCTGGATATATTGTTAAAAGCAATTTGCTGGATATGACCGAGCTTTTGCAAAAATACTTGGGATGCAATGAATTTCCGAACTGAGAAGGATTTATTCAGCCATCTTATTTATGATCGCCCATTCTTCGGGCGTGATAGGCATGACGGAAAGGCGTGACTGCTTGATGAGAGCGATGTTTGCAAGGCGTGGATCGGCTTTGATCTGACTGAGCGTGACAGGTTTATTAAAGGCTTCTTTGCATTTTACATCTGTGAGCACAAAGCGCGGGTCAGTAGAGTCGGGGTAATGTTCCTTTACCACTTCCATGATCCCGACGATTTCGCGGCCAATGTTGGAGTGATAGAAAAAGACAAGGTCACCTTTTTTCATGGCTTTCATATTATTGCGCGCCTGATAGTTGCGTACATCCGTCCACGGAGCTGTGCCATCAGCTTTGAGATTGTTCCAGCCATAGACATCGGGTTCTGATTTCATCAGCCAGTAGGGCATGTTAGTGACTTTCATATTTCGAGGGACGATTCAACAGTTCAGTGACGGCTTGCAGCACACTAAGATTTTCGTACAAGCAGGCGTTAATGATACTTACAATCGGCATGTCGATACCCTTATCTTTGGCCAGTAGCAAGGCGGCTTTGGCGGTGGCAACCCCTTCGGTTACACCCGTACGGCAGGCCAAAATATCTTCAAGGGTTTTGCCGGATGCAAGTTCGGTTCCCAGCGAAAAGTTTCGTGATTTCATACTGGAGCAGGTGAGCATCAAATCACCCATGCCGCATTGCCCCATGAGGGTTTCGCGCTCCCCTCCCAACGTGGTGGTGAGGCGTGCAATTTCAGCAAGGCCGCGCGTCACGAGGGCGGCGCGGGCGCTCTCACCCAGTTTTAGGCCTTCGCAGATACCGCAGGCAATCGCGATGACATTTTTAATGGCGCCGGCCACTTGGGCGCCGATCAGGTCGGGGGTGAGGTACAGGCGCAAATTCTTGGCAACCAAGGAATCTTGCAGCAATTTTCCTGTTGCTTCATCAGCGGCAAGGGTTGAAGCCGAAGGCAGGCCTCGCGCAATATCGGCGGCAAAATTGGGGCCGGTGAGAATGGCAGGACGGGCGAGGGGGATTTCCTCAGCTAAAATTTCTGACATGAGTTTATGCGAGATTGTCTCGATCCCTTTGGCGCAAATGACAATGGGTTTGGGCGCGGTGAAGAGAGGAGCTAGAGACCGGAGGTTTTCGCGCAGATGCTGCGCCGGAGTGACATTGAGAATAATACTAGCTGCTGCTGTCTGCTCCAGATCGTGTGTAATAGTCAGGCGTTGATCAAGGGATATGCTCGGTAAATGTAGGGCATTTTCCCGTGTTTGGTTCATCAGCATAGCTTGTGATTCTTGCCGCGTCCAAAGAGTGACGTCATGCCCTGAGGCTGCATATGTTTGGGCAAGGGCTGTCCCCCATGCGCCTGCGCCGATCACTCCTATTTTACTCATAGATCGTTTCCTTTAATTCTTCGAGGGGCCACCGCGGACGGGCTTTGGTTGCAAGTGACGCTGTGCGTCCGGCCTTTAGCAATTCTACACCTGCCCACGCGATCATGGCACCGTTATCTGTACAATATTCAAGGGGCGGTGCTGCCAGCGTAAACTGGTGGTGCCGCGCTTCCATTTCAAGGGCTGTGCGAATGCTGACATTGGCGGCGACACCTCCGCAGACGATAAGGTGCGGGTGGTTGTGGTGCGGGTAGAGATTTTTAAATTTTTCCATGGCTTGCCCCGCGCGCAAGGCCAGTGTTTGGGCAATCACGCTTTGGAAGGAGGCTGCGAGATCTGGTAAATCATCGCTGTTTTGTAGTTTGTCAATTTCATTTTTAACAGCGGTTTTAAGGCCGGAGAACGAGAAGACCATCTCCTTGTTATGTTGCATCGGAATCGAAAAAGGGAAGCGGGTTTTGGCCTTGGCCAGATCACTGCAGCGCGTGGCCAGTTTTTCGAGATTAGGGCCTCCCGGGTAGGGGAGTCCCATCATCTTGGCAGTTTTGTCAAAACATTCCCCGACGGCATCATCGCGAGTGGATGCCCAGAGGTGGTAATGGCCGACTTTTTCTGCAACAAGAATTTGTGTGTGACCGCCCGAGACCAAAAGAACGATGTAGGGGAAGGGAATATCATGCGTAAGACGTGGGGTGAGTGCGTGAGCCTCAAGATGATTGACTGCCAAAAAAGGTTTTCCGGCGGCATAGGCGATAGCCTTTCCGGCCATCATGCCGACCATCACACCCCCGATGAGGCCGGGTCCGCAGGTAGCGGCTACGCCATCAAGGTCGGAGAAAGTCAGCCCAGCTTCTTTCAAGGTGTCGCGGATAAGGGGATCAAGATGGTCCAGATGGGCGCGGGCGGCAATTTCAGGGACAACGCCCCCGAATTGCTGATGGTCTTTGATTTGGCTGAACACCAGATGTGCCAAGACCTCGCGGCGGTCATTGACCACGGCGACGCCGGTTTCATCACAACTTGTTTCGATGCCTAAAATATTCATAAAATGAGGTTTAGCCTGTCTTTATCCTGCCCGCAAGCAGCCAAATGGTCTTTGTGTTGCCAAATGTCGCCATTTGGGATAACGGTAAAAGCCGGAAAACACTCAGCTTTGATATTCACACATGGCCCACATACTTCGTATCGGAACACGCGGTTCTCTTCTTGCCAAAACCCAGACCGGCATGGTGGCCGATGCCCTGCGCAAAACTCACCCTGACTTGCAGGTCGAGATTATTGAGATTTTGACATCGGGGGATTGGAAACCTCAACATGGTGAAACGCGCCTGATGGAGGCGAAGGGTGGGAAGGGCCAGTTTGCTCATGAGATCGAGCAGCGCATTTTAAGTGGTGAGATTGACTGTGGCGTCCATTCACTTAAAGATATGCCGTCTTTTTTGCCGGAAGGCCTTCAGATCGACCATTTTTTGCCACGGGAAGATCCGCGTGATGTGTTTGTGTCATTCAAATATAAATCAATTGATGATTTGCCCATTGGCGCAGTTGTCGGAACGTCGAGCCTTCGGCGTCAGGCCTTCTTATTACTGCGGCGGCCTGATCTTAAAATTGTTCCCTTGCGCGGGAATGTGCCAACTCGTCTTGAAAAACTCTCTCAAGAGCAAGTTGATGCGACGTTTTTGGCTTTGGCCGGATTAAAGCGCCTGAGTTTGCTTGGCGAGGGCATGAATATTCTGGCGGAAGACGAATTTCTACCGGCGTGTGGTCAAGGGATTATCGGTATTGAAACGCGTGAGGGTGATACGAAGACAGCCGCGTTTTTTGATGCACTCAATTGTGCTCGAACGGCGTGCGAAGCGACGGCGGAACGTGCCGTGCTGCAGGTTCTTGATGGTTCCTGTCATACGCCTGTGGGGGCATTTGCGCAGCTCCAAGATGGGGTCATGCAGGTGCGGGTGCAGGTTGCTTTTCCTGATGGATCGGCGAGTTTTGCTGATCACCAGTCCGGTCCGGTGAACATACTGGATGAGGCGCGTCTTTTGGGGCAGGTTTTGGGACACCGGATCAAGGCGCGGCTTCCTGAGGGGATTTTATAAGATGGGCAAGTTGGTTCTGGTGACACGTCCCGAGAACCAAGCGCAGCGTTTTGCGGAAGATGTCCGTCGTGCAGGAGGGTATCCGGTTGTGGAGCCACTTCTGCATGTTGTTCCACTCTCCCCTGATTTTCATTCTTTGCCCCTTCCTTCCTTGATTGTGGTCACAAGTCCGCAGGCTGTTCTGGGGCAGCATTTTCCTTCTGCGTGGTTTGGTATTCCGGTTTTGTGTGTTGGGGATCAAACGGCAGAGAGCGTGAAGGAGTCCGGATTTATGCGGGCTACTTCGGTTCAGGGTTCTAGCCGTGACTTGATTGCAACTTTGTGTGTCATGGAAAGACAAACTGTTTGTTATTTGCGTGGTGAGGATATTAAAACTGATCTTGCTGCTGCGCTGCCGCAGCATCTTTTTTCCGAAATCATTACTTACCGCGCTGAAGGAGTGCCGGATCTTTCTTCCGATGTTATTCGTATTTTTCCGCATCTTCACACGGTCACGTTATTTTCGGCCCGCGCGGCGCAGGTTCTTGCGTGTCTGATGAAAAAGCATGATTTAGGGAGATTTTCTTCTTCCATAAATCTCTTGTCTCTTGCCCCGCAGATGTTAGAGTATTGCCATGATTACACTTGGGGAGGCCAGTTTTTTGCACCCCATCCCGATCAGGCCCACATGAGCGCGTTGCTGCGTGAGATACTTGAGGACAACTATGACTGACGATTCCCCCGCGCCCAAATCTTCCGAATCTGGTTTAGGCATACCAGATGCCGCTGCTGTTATCGAACTGTTTGGTGGGATTCGTCCGATGTCAGCCAAGACGGGGATTGCGGTGACGACCATTCAAGGATGGAAACAGCGCGGCGTTATCCCGATGAGCCGTCGGCAGGATTTGGTTCGTGCCGCCAATGCTCACGGCATTGACCTTTCAGAGATGCTGATCAAAATTGCTGAGCAAAGCGACAAGGGGGCGCCTGAAGAGATTGTGCTGGCGGTGGCGAATTCTGAACCTGAGCATCTGCGTACCATACCGGAAGATATGCGTCCTGCGTCATCCCACACCACTTTGATTGTTGCTGGTGTTTTGATTATTTCGGCGGCGGCGCTGGGCGCTGTTTTTGCGGTGGCTCCCAAGGTCAAGGAAGTTTCCGAGCAGGAACAGCGTATCCGCGCTTTGGAAAAAGAATTTGTGCGGATGCAGGAAGAAGAAAAACAGGCGCAACAAGCGGAAGCTGAGGGTGGAACAGGACTCCAGTTTGAAATTCCAAAAGATATTGAGGCTAAGATCAGTAATCTTCAGGGGCAAGTAGGTGAACTTAGTTCACTTGCGGATCAAGCTAAAAACTATACGCAAATGGCAAAGGATTTAAGTTCCGGTTCAGCGGAACAGCGCCTTGCTGCCCTTGAATCCAGTATCAAGCCACTTCTCAATCAGGCCAATGTTGCTGGACTTCAAAATACCCTCCACAAACTTGAGTCAATGCGCGGTTCGGCGCAGGGTATGGGTGATTTACAACAGCTGATGGGTGCTTTCATCACGGCGGGGAATGAAGCCGAAACGAAGTCTGCGAGTGAGACCGCGCCCTACATTGTTACGGCAAAAACTGATGGGACAGAGAATCAGGAAGAGGTTTCTTTGCCTTCAACAGAAGGTCAAATTGCGGCCCAGCAGCAGGACGCAGTTGCTGCGGCTTTTGAGAAATTGAAGGAGACGGATCCTCGCGTGGCCGAGACGTTCAAGGATGTTGCTCCTGAAGACATGAAAGCAGCGGTGATGCTGCTCGGTATGTCACAGTTGCGCGTCTCACTTGCGCGTGATCGCAGCTCCTTCGATCAGGATTTGAAAATTCTCAAAATGACAGTGGCCCGTGATGATACTCAGCTTTCCGAGGCGATTGATCGGTTAGCTCCTAAGGCGAAAAGCGGTGTCTTGACACCTAATGGCTTGTCTAAAGAACTACGCGGGTTGACAGGCGAGATTGTAGCGGCCTCAATCACGGGCGAGGATGTATCGGTCGAGGAAAAGGCGTTGGCGCGTCTTGGGGGGTTGGTAAAAGTCGAGAAAGACGGCGAACAAATTTCCGGTACTTCGACCCAGATCGCGATTGCAGAGGCGCAAAAGAAACTTGATGCAGGCGATGTTGCGGGGGCGGTTGAATTGCTTCAGACGATTGAAGGGCCTGCAGCAGAGAAGACCAAGCCAATTATTGATGAGGCGCAGGCAACGTTGCTTGCCCAGAAGGTGCAGTCCATGTCCGGAGAGAGTATTGTGCTTAAACTCAAAGGTCTGGCAGGAGGGTTTGCAACTGGAAAGAGTGGGGCTTATCTGGCTTCCCCTTCGGGGCTTCAGGGCGTGACCAATACAATTGAGTCTCTTGGCGGGCCGGAGGCAAACTCCTTCCAGAATGCTGTTCCCAACTTACCCCAACGTTAGGCCGGATTATGATCAGGGGGCTTTGGTATCTCTTTAAAATTGTGGTGGTGGCAGGGGTGGTTGTTTACCTCTCCAGCTTGCCGGGGGATATTGCCTTTATGTGGGGTTCCTACAAGGTGGAAATACGCGCTGGCATCGCGGCCCTCCTCGCATTCTTTGTACTTTTGATCGTCTTTCTTACTGCTGATTTTCTGGCGCATATGTCGCTGTGGCCGGAGCGGATCGTCCGATTTAACAGGGATCGACGTCGGGTGCGCGGCTATCAGGCTCTTATTCGCAGTTTAACAGCTTCGGCGGCGGGGGATTATAAACTGGCTTATTACCAGGCACACCGTGCCCATCATTTGTTACCGGATGAAGAGCAGGCTTTGCCGCTTCTTCTGGAAGCGCAGTCACAAAGCCGCCTTCATGCGGGGTCGGATGATGAGGCGCTGGTACGCGAGCCTTACCACATGCTGCTCAAAAATCCTGAAACAGCATTGCTGGGGCTTCAGGGGCTTGCGCAGAATGCCATTATGACAGGTGATTTTACCAAAGCGTTGCTTTTGGCCCGTGAGGCGCTGAAACAAAACCCGCGTAACTATTCGCTGCTTCGGTCGATTTATGACCTTGAACTTAAAAATCAGCTTTGGAGCGATGCGCTGCTAACGCTTGAGCAAGCGCAAAAGCGCAAGGTTATTGATCGCTCTGCTGCCAATCGTGACCGCGGGGCTTTGTATCTGGCGCTTGGCTTTGCGGCACGTGATGAAGGACGGACACAGGAAGCGCGGATCTGTCTTGAAAAGAGTCTTTCTGCGCGGGCGCATTTTGTTCCTGGGGTGTGTGCATTGGCTCGTCTCTATCTGAATGAAGGGGAACGCCGTAAAGCCTTGAGCCTTGTGAAGGCGGCGTGGTGCCAGAAGGGAAGCTCTGGCGGGCATCCTGAATTTCTTCCTGTGTGGTTTGATTTGGCACCTGAGCCACGCGCTGGGCGCGAGGGACAGGTGTTCGAGTGGATGTCGTGGGTGGATGGCCTCCGCCCTCACTCTCTTGCAGGCAAAATAGGTTTGGCGCAAGCGGCTATTGCCGATGGCCTATGGGGGGAGGCACGTCAGGCGCTTGCTGACGCTGAGAAAATCCGTCCATGCGCCGAGATTTATAGATTATGGGTACAGCTTGAAGAAAAGACGAGTGGCCGCGCGGATGTTATCAGAGCGTTTCTTGACCGCTCCTATCAAGCTCCTGCACAAGGTGTCTGGGTGTGCCAGAAGACACTTCAACACTTTGAGATGTGGGTTCCTTTTGTCGCGTCAATCGGCCAGTTCAATACACTGGAGTGGATAGAAAAGCCCCAGCTTTCAGTGGCGACGGCGATGTCTTTCGCCATAGAGAAACAGGCCAATTCCGCCTAAGAACCCCCCTATATGCGCCACCCATGCGACGGAAGATCCGTCTGGTGCTCCCATCAAGCCCGTCAGAGCTGAGATAAGTATGAAAATCATAATGACAGGTATCAGGCCTTGCAGAGGATTATCACCATATCTGTGCTGACGCATCAGAATGAGCAGCACACCAAAGAGACCCCCAATACCGCCTGAGGCTCCGACGACTGGCATGTCTGAAAAAGGGGAAAAGGCAAGGTGCGTGAGCGCTGCGATAAAGGACGATCCCCAAAACAAAATGAGGAAACGTTTAGCCCCTAAATTTCGTTCGACTCCGCTGCCCAGAGCCATCAGCATGATGGTGTTGACGCCAGTATGTAGCCAGCCGCCATGAAGAAGGGTAAAACTGATGAGGGTTAGTGGCTCTGTCCACGAGAAATCAGCGAGGTTTGTCCAGTGGGTAGGAATGAACGCGCCATAATAAAGGACAGTCTCGTGAAGGTGGAGGGTGGGAAGAAAAATATCGCTGAGACTGAAAATTGCCTCAATCCCCAAAATAAGGCCGAGAATGATTTTAGTGACTGGCGGTACGTTTAGCATCGGGGGTTGTTTGTTTTTGGGTTTTTTCTGGGGATCAGGTTGGCCCGGAAATCGGATGATATTGCTGTCGTCGTCAGGTCTGAAAGGAAATATTTTATAAAAGCGCATGATAGGCGTGATTATAGCTTTAAAAAACCCGCCTGCAAGGACGGGTTTTGAGTTCTCTCATATATATTGTTGCCACATAGATGGTTTTATGGCATGACCCCCGTGAACATAACCTCGTTTTTCTCGCGGTTATATTTATATACTTTGTCTTCGTCCCCTTTGGGTTTCATGAAGGCGGGTGGCGTGAATTTGGTCACTAGCCGTCCGGCGGCAACCATTAAATCGGTTGCCGAAATTTTCGCGTGCTCTACTTGTGTGAAAAATTTATCGACGACATTCACAAAGGCTTCATGAGCTATTTTTTTACCCATGATAACAATTTCCCTGAGGATGCCTGAGTTGGGTTTTGCTCCTTCCACAGCACTGGCGAATGAAAGTCTATTCTCGCTTTCTTTCATTTTACGGGACGGGCGTTTGCCGCCGCCGGATTTGCCTTTGCTGCCCTCGCCATCTGTTTCGTCTTCGTCATCTTCATTGGAGATCCCTTCACGGTTCAGAGCGCGTATTTCGCCAGTCTGGACGTCAATTTCCATGTAGGTCGCGGCCTGAAAGCAGACGGGGTAACGGATAAGATCCTTGTCGGGGAGGTCATGGCCGCTTAGCCCAGCTTTTATCTCGATACGGATAAGATTCGGGTTGCGCCAGTCATACACCACACAGTGGCTTTTATATTCGCCGGGTTGCGGGCAAGGTTTTACAGCCCGCTTTCCCGGGTAAAAAGGTTCTTGAAGGCCAGCTTGGCTGATAAATTCTTGTATATTGACCTGCATAGTACACCATCCTCTTCTTCTGTCTGTCCTTGGAAATACTGAATTTGGCGGTACAGACATGCTTAATTGTTTTCTATAATGGTGAAACTTTATGAATCATTGGTAAATTTTTGTTTGAAAATCAAAAAATATGAAAATTATTACGGAGGACATTTTTATTGGCAATTTGCATAAAATTTTATCCTTTTATGAAAACGTTAAGACTTTTATGAAAGTATGGAATAGGCAGGTCGTAAAAGGGTGATTTACCCATGTTGGTGGTTTCCTGCGGTGTAAGAGACATAGGCAAAGCGAAGAAAGGCTGGTCAGGTATGGGAAGTGTGGGGATTAAGTTGTTAGGGACTGTGGCGGTTGTCGCGCTAGTTCTATCAGCGGGAATATCGGGGGCTTATGCAGCTTCGGAAACAACGCTTGTTTCTAGTATTGAGAAGAAGGTTACATCAAAAGTTTCTCGTACAGCCACGAATGAGGCTGCAGCAGCACTTACTGAGCAGCTTCAAGCTTCGGGTATGAGTTCATCGGCAGCCAAGTCTCTTGCCAAATCAGCGGTCAAGGGATTATCAACAGGGAATATGAGTTCTCTGGAGACAGCGTTGTCAAAATCGACAACCAAGGGGGCCACGGAGATGTTGGCCTCAGCTCTTAAGAGCACGGGGGTCGGCTCGTCTTCTGGCTCGTTGGCGAAGGCGGGTGTTGGGGCCGTTCTTTCAGGGAACACCAGCAAACTCGAATCGTCCCTTACTAAAATGGCGACCAAGGCAGCAACAAAAGAAGCTACATCAGTACTTGTTGCACAGCTCAAGGATTCAGGTTTGAGTTCGTCGGCAGCTAGGTCTCTTGCTTCAGCAACGATGAAAAGTTTGGCCACAGGGGATACGGCTGCGCTGGAGAAGGCTCTTACAAAAACCGCCTCCAAAGAAGCTACGGCAGCTTTAAGTTCGGCTCTTAAAGATATGGGGTTAGGTTCGGCTTCTGGTTCTTTGGCCAAGTCGGGAGTTGGTGCTCTTCTTTCGGGAGATACCAGTAAGCTTGAGGCTTCACTTGCTAAAATGGCAACCAAGGAAGCTACATCGCTTCTTACTGGTGCTCTCACTGGGAGTGGTTCAACGTCAGGTCTTGTTTCTAGCTTGACTGGAAGTGGTTCGACGTCAGGCCTTGTTTCTAGTCTTACAGGAAGTGGTTCGACGTCAGGCCTTGTTTCCAGCTTGACTGGAAGTGGTTCAACGTCGGGTCTTGTTTCTAGTGTAACGGGAAGTGGTTCGACGTCGGGTCTTGTTTCTAGTGTGACGGGAAGTGGTTCGACATCAAGTCTTGCTTCCAGCGTGACGGGAGGGGTCACAGGTTCTGCGACGAAAACTGGATCCTTCTCTGTACCAGATACCAACTGGAAACTGTAACTCCGGTTTTATAACTGAAACATGTGGCAGGGGCGCTTTTGGCGCCCCTTTCAACTGTCTGAAAAATGATTTATAGGGGTAGGGTATGAATTCCATGTCCTTATTCTTTTCTCGGGGCATCGCGCTCCACGGTGCGATGTTCATTGCAGCGTTGCTTGTGTATGGTCTTTATGGCGTGCCGACTCCTGATGATTTTGGCATAATAGAAATCATTGTGATGTTCTTATTGCTTGGAGCAATTTTCTGGGATGATCTGGCGCAGGCCTATTTCCAACTATCATGCCTTGCTGGTGGTCTTTTCATCCCTCTTCTCGTTGGTGCACTTTACGGCCATGATACAGGGGATATGTTGCGTGATATGGCGGCTTATCTTATTCTTTTTCTTCCTCTTTTTTACAGGCGTTCGGTGAGGCAAGTCGGTCACCTCTATTTTTACTTACTTACTTTTGTCGGCTGCGCTTTTTCTTTTCGTACGCTTTTTTCCTATGGGGTTGGATTGTGGGATATTCATACATGGATTTCCGGTGTGCCGCCCGATACGCTTTATCTTGCGAACAGTCCCGAAGTTTTGTTCACGGCGCTTTATGGGATAGGCTTTGCCGGTGTTCGTTTCATCAGGGGTAAATATGGGGAAGCTGCGCTGTATGGAGTTCTTGCATTTTTCCCTCTTCTGGCCATGACGGTAATGATGCAACGCGCCGGTATTGCGCTTTGCGCTGTTTTGACTGCTGGAATTCTTGTCCACGCAATGTGGATATGTCCATGGCGGGCGGTTATTCTATTGGCAGGGATTGGCCTTTTGGTTTGGGGATTTGGCGCAACCGAGCCGCAAATAGTGAGCGCTTTTTTGTCTAAGAACGAAATTACGGGATGGAACGGACGCGATCGAGAGTGGGGGCAGGTACTATCTCTTGTTTCTCAGGATTTTGAACATGCACTGTTTGGTCTCGGGTGGGGCGGACGGTTTGAAAATCCGGCAGTGGCGGGGCTTGAAGTTAACTATACCCACGCGCTCTTTTCTTCAATTGTTTTGAAATCGGGATTTGTTGGCATCTTTATTCTGGGTGGGGCAGGGGTATTTTTTGCACAGCGTCTGGGGCGAGGGTTTTCTGCGTCATTGCTTCTTTCCCCTCTTACCTATGCGCTGGTCTTTCCCCTGATTCTCGGGCTTTTGCTTTATGCTAGCTATAAATCGCTAGGCTTTGGACTCCTAATTTTGGGGCTTGCCCTTCATTTTTCGGGGGAAATTTTGCCAAATTCGTCCAAGAAACTTGAAAATCCAGCCCAAGCTGTGCCATAAATGACGGACTTCACCACTTCTATGAGTATGTAATTGGGAATGCAGAAACCATCCGTTCTGTTTATCAACCGCGTTTATCCGCCAGCCAAAGGTGCCACAGGCCGCGTTTTGCGGGACTTGGCGCAGGCTTTTTCGCGTGATGGGTGGGATGTCACCGTTTTAACAGCAGGTCCGACTTCGCAAGACTATATGGATGATAAAGTTCGGGTGAAGCGTGTGGCTGTACGTTCCGGCAAAACCGCTTTCCGGTACTTTATGGTGTGGGTGACCCTGTTTTTGGCCGCGCTGCGTTTGCCCCAGCACAAGATGCTTGTTACTTTAACTGATCCGCCGCTTCTGGTGGTTGCAGGGAGAGTTATTGCCCGCATTAAGAAAAGTTATCATATTCATTGGTGTCAGGATCTTTATCCCGACATTTTGCCGGTTTTGGGGCTTGATATTCCGCCGCGTGTCATGAGTTTCCTGCGTGATGTGTCGCGCCGTGCCATGAAATCTTGTGACCGTGTGGTGGTGGTGGGCCGCTGTATGGCGCGTCATTTGGCTTTTACGGGCCTTGATGTCTCAAAAGTTTCGGTAATTCCAAACTGGCCAGATGTAGAGCTTACCCCTTTTCACAAACCCAAGGGACAGCCCGTGAAGGTTAAGGAACCCGCGAATGTCAACACATCCAAGGTGCGGGCAGCGCGCGATTTCCTGAAGGCCAAGCCGTTTTTTGTTGATGAAGCCCCAAAATTTCGTGTGCTCTATGCAGGAAATTTGGGGAAAGCCCACCCGATTGCCGCTATTTTAGATGCTGCGGCGTTGCTGGCGTCCGATTATCCCGAGATTCAATTTGTTTTTGTAGGGGATGGCCCTGGGTTTGACCGGATAGCGCAGGAACGTGCCCGACGCGGTCTCGATAATATCCGCCTTTTGCCGGCGCAGCCTTTGACTCGCCTTAAAGATCTTATGGAGAGCGGGGATTTACACCTGATCAGCATGAAACATGAGGCGGCTGGGATGCTTGTTCCCTCCAAACTCTATGCCGCGCTTGCGGCGGGGCGCCCCTGTATCCTGATTGGTCCCGAACAAAGCGAAACTGCGCGGGTTATCCATGAATATGGCGCGGGCCGCGTTGTTCCCCAAGGTCAGCCGCGTAAACTGGCAGCTGAAATCCTTAAATTCCGTATGGATGCCGCTGCGTGGATTGCCGCGCAGTCGGGGGCGCAGCGTGCGGGGGCCGAATTTACGCCACCCCAGTCCATTTCCACGTGGATTAAAGGCGCGCGCGAGACAATTCGCTCTCGTGTTGCCTGATTTTTCATTCTATAACGGGGTATGACCTCGTCTGCACTGTCATCTCCTCAAACTCTACCCGAGCTGCTTGAATGGCTCTGGAAAGGGCGCCTAGTCGTACTGGGAGGGCTTTTGTGTGGGATGTTGTTTGGCACAGTTTTGCTGATGTCTTTGCGGCCTCAATATGAAGCCAGCATGATTGTTGCACCAGTGTCAGAAGATCAACTGCGGGCAGGATTTGTTGAGGGGCGTTTTGTGACGGCACCTGCACGCGAAGTTCAGGTGCCACTGGGTGCACCCGATTTTATCCGGTTCGAACAAAGCTTGCGTGGAGCTGCGGTTGCCAGTCTTTTTTTCAGTATGGAGTCGGTACGCCCGAAACTGGTGGAAGATACGATGTGGCGCTGGGGTGAGAACCGTTTTGAACGCTATGAAGATGTCATGGTGTATCTTGGCCGCGCGGTGTCGATTGATCCGGTGGGTGTTACGGCGAGCCGCCGGATTACTTACCGTCACCCTGACCCTGATTTTGCTGCGCATATGCTTCAGCTTATCCGCAAGATTGACGATCAGCTGATCCGTGTTGCGGTGCGTAACCAGACGGATGAGAAAATTCAATGGCTCAAGAACGAACTTAAAAAAACACTCAATCCTGATCACCGTACTGCGATTGCCGAACTCCTTATGATGGAAGAGCGCCGCATGATGCTGCTTACCCTTGATGCACCGTTTGCGGTTGACGTGATTGAAGATGCTGCGGTTCTTCCGCGGCCAGTTGTTCCAAACGTTTACTTGATTCTGGGTGTTTCTTCCATACTTGGTATGTTGGGCGGTGTGCTGGTTCTGGGGTGGAGGCAAAGGAAATCTGCATCATGATTCCCGTTTCGGTGATTGTGGTTACAAAAGATGAAGCGGGGCGTATCGGCCCGTGTCTTTCTGCTCTTCAGGATTTTGCCCAGGTCGTGGTTGTTGATTCAGCAAGCCGCGATGGGACCGTTGATAGTGTAAAGCAGATGGGTGTGCCTTGTATCAATTTTATCTGGAACAAGATGTATCCTAAAAAGCGGGGATGGTGTCTTGACCAACTGGAAGGTCTTTGTGACTGGGTTTTTTTTGTCGATGCCGATGAAATTGTAACGCCCGAACTAGTTCAAGAGATCAAAGACGTTGTAAGGGGTAAGTGCATATATGCGGGTTATTTTATTACCGGACGTTATACGTATGGCGGAGAGCTTTTGCGTCATGGGGCTGCCAACCATAAAATTGCGCTTTTTAATCGCCATGTGATGGAATTTCCGGTGGTGGATGACCTCGATATTCCGGGAATGGGGGAGATCGAAGGGCATTATCAGCCTGTCCTTAAAGCCGGATATAATCTTCCTATCGGCTCTTTGCAGGCCCATCTTGTGCATACGGCGCTGGAAGATGCGCGCGCGTGGATTTTCCGGCATCAGAAATATGCGCGCTGGGAAGCGGGAATGAATGTTAAGAATGTTTGGCCGATTGATCCTGTGCCATGGCGGCAAAGGGCCAAGGTTTACTTACGCGGGAGTAACCTGCGCCCTGCTTTGATGTTTTTATACAGCTTTGTTTATAAACTGGGGTTTTTGGATGGCGCGCGCGGCATGAAGTTTGCGCGGGAGAGGTTTATGTATTGCCGGATGATTGCGGGTGAGACCAAGAGGCTCCGCGCAGCTTCCAATAAAGAGACGGCGCTGCATCTTTCACAAACTGGCTGAGAGTTTGCCTGATATAAATGAGAATATTTTGGAGAAGGGGGATTTTGTGGCGTTTGGCTTCGAATTGCTCCTGTCTCCCCACTTTTGCCGCGCGCTGGGAAATCCCGTCTTTTTCAAATAGACAGACGGGATGCGGGATATACAAAGTATTCGCACCATCTTCAAGAAATCTGAATGTCAAATCATAGTCGGCGGCAATCGTGAAATGAGGATTGAAGCGGTAATCGGCAAGTTTCTGTGTTTTATAGAGCATAGCTTGATGATGGGTGAACATACCCTGTGTGATGGTGGTGTGCGGGCGTGCCGGTTTGAAGATCGTGTGTTTGCTGGATGTCTCTTCCAGCGCATCACCATACATAAAATCAGGGTAGTGCGCGCTCATGGCTTCTTTTATTTTTTCAAGCGTATCGGGTGAGGCAAGTGTATCTCCTGCATTGAGGAAGAGCGTGTAGTCGCCATCAGCCAGTGTAATGCCTTTATTCATAGCGTCATAGATGCCTTCGTCAGGTTCGCTGACGATCAGGGCGAGGTCGGCATAATTTTTGAAATCATCTTGCGATCCATCACCCGAATCTCCGTCAATAATGATCCAACTGAAATCCTTGCAGCTTTGATTTTTAATACTTGCGGCTGTTTTTGCAAGGCCAGCGCGATTGTTGCGGGTAATGGTTACAATTGAAAAAAGTATTTTAATCTCCATCTGCGATATCTTCGGCGAAGATCGCGGTTGTAGCGAGATTTGCCAAGATTTGCGAGAGGTCTTTCGCGCCATCCATAAAGGTAAGGGGTTTAGGATCGCGAGGCACGATAATCGTTGAACCTGGGGGGATCATATCATCTTTGTGATTCCAGCTTGAGACGGCCAAGGGGTTTGCGCTGCCATCAGGGTAAATCACGAAAGCGCGGTCGCTGTCGGCGTCATAGGTAAAGCCGCCTGCTTCATCAATATAGGTACGCGAGTCTTTGCCCGCGCGGAATTGGAGGGTTGCAGGCGAGAGAACCTCACCTGCAACACGCACGGAAAGTGGGCGTTTGGGAATATAGAGACGATCCCCACTTTCAAGTAACATGTCGAGTTCCGGGGCAGTGGCCAGAATATCAGGGTTAGATTCAAAGGTGATGCGCCCTAAAGCCTGCGCACTTTTTAGCTCTGCAATCAGGTTGCGGGCAAAGCCCAGCTCTTGTTCTGAGGGTTCATGATCTTTATTTTTTTGTTGAAGAGCTTCAGCTAGCCGCAATTCAAGTTCTTGAGCTTGCGCTTTGTAGCGTTGCTCTTCGCGCATGCGCTCAGATTTGCGGCTGAGGATGGCGCCGGAAGGATAGGCATCGTCGGTTAACCCTCCTGCACGCGTAATCAATTTCGATACCGTATCGCCAGCGATGATGTCATAGGTTCCTGGATTTTTAACCTCGCCAGTCAACAGGACATGTTTATCTGCAATTTTGCGAAAATTTTGGGCAATACGAATAGTATCAGATGGGTGCAGTGTAATAAGTGCGGCGGGGGTTGTCGCAAGATTGATGGTGGTGCGTTCCTGAGTTTTGTCGGCTAGTGGCTGGGTAATTTCTACGCGGCGCAGGTTTGCCTCGAAAGAGGGCCTCCAGCAACTGACAAAACATCTTCAAGCGTTGTATCATCGGCAATCGGGTAGGTGCCTGCTGCGCGGATTGAGCCGCGCAAAAATACCGAGCGTTCGGTTAAGAAATTGCGAATTTGGCTGGGGATTTTCATCTCTTTTCGTTTATCCGCGCGTTGGTTTTCTTCATTATGTTCGTCAGAAACAGTTATATCCTCTTCACTTTCTTCGGCTAAAGGGGCTGCGCCCGTAATATCTTTGCGGGCAAAGAGTGTGACGGTATCGGACTCGTGAAGGGTGACATCGCTGTCGCCGTTGATAACGTGGAGTGGTGAAAAAGAAATAAGTTCATGCGCGAGACGTTCATTGTCCCACCGTTCAATGACGCCGAGGAGAGGATAGGTTTGCGCGGTGATTGCTTTATCGCTACTCAGGATATGGCTGAGTCTGGGGTTTTCGGCGAGAGTATAGAGTCCGGTGGCTGGCGTTTCGCCTTTGATCTCAATGGCGCCATCAATACGCTCACCGCTGCTGCGGCTTGAGGACATTACCAAAATATCGCCATCTTCAAAGAGTTTTGATCCCATGTCACTGATGGGTACTGCGCCGCTCTCATCATCTATACTGAGTTTAATGAAGCGGTGCTGTGCGGGGGAGAGAGTTCCTCCTGAGAGATCCATAAGATCCGAGAGGGAAAGCTTTTGGCTGCGTTCGCCGCGCGGAGTCCAGAGTGATTGCTCTGCGGGAAGAATTTCATAAATGCCGGGGCGTTTACTTTCACCTGCGACAGCGATGGTGGGGCCAAGGGGGCCTACCACAATACGGTCACCATGACGCAACGACAGATTTGATGTTCCCGATCCATATACCAGTACGCCGTATAAATCTACGCGAGTGGATTTTCCATCGCGAATAAGTTTGATTTGGCGCAGTGTCCCTGTTTTTGATACGCCTCCTGCTATTTTGAGCGCATCAAGGAGCGAGGCAAAGCTGGTGAGGTCATACTGCCCGGGCAATGTGACGTCTCCTGCAACTGTGATCGTGATGTTGCTGGTCTTGGCGAGGGAAACATAGATGTCGGTATTATAGAACTCCTTCGAGTAGGCTTCGATTTCGGCGCGAACTTCCCTCAAGCTGCGGCCTGCTGCGGCAATGGGGGGCATTGTATCAATGATAAGTTGCCCCTCATCATTAACGGTTGTTGTGGTGCGGCCATTGGTTTGTCCCCTGATGAGAATCGAGATTTCATCGCCGCGTTCGAGAATGTAGGAATCTTGTATGGCGGCAGTGGCTTCGCCGCGGGAGGCAGGAGCGCCGCCCCAGAGGAGATTGTAGCCGAATTGGTGGAGCGTGCAGTTGCAGCGTTTACTATAGAGGCTTTCCAACTCCGATAGAGGGCGTTGTTGCGTTGTGTCTTGCTGTGGTACCGCGTGGTTTGATAGGGGAATTTTGCTAAAGTCAAAATCCTCGACGTCATCACTACGTAAAAGTGTGGGTGTTAAGGCAATGTCCCTTTTCTGTATATAAGGGGAAATTTCGTCAATAATGGCTTCGGATGCAGATTGTCCTGCAAAGGAAGGTAACGCCGCGGCATAGATGATGCCCGCAGATATGACGGCATAATGGATTTTCTTCATCATTACGTCTGTTTCTCCCCTTGAGGACTTTACCTTAATGGAGGAGGGCTACGTGGGGAAGGGCGAGATTTTGGGTTATAAACAGCGGATTTTGTAAGAGTTCCAAAAAATTTACACTTTTTTAAAAAAGATGTTTGACAATGGAGTCTTGCCCATATATAAGGGCGCTCTCCAGACGGAATGGACTTCAAAAACTGAAGAAAATCAACGCTCTGGAGCCTAAATTAAAAAAATGTAAATTTTTGAAATTTAGGGGTTGACGACGAAAAAGCTAATCGCTATAGTCCGCAAACCTAATCGAAATTGAGGGCACTGAGCGCCCGGTGAAAAACCGGATGTCCAGACTGTTCTCTGGTTATTGAACATCGTGAAACGAAAAGAGAAGATTCGCAGGCAGCAGTAGCGTGATTATCGTCACGTTGTTAAAGATCTGTTGTTTGTGTAATCTGCTCATGCAGACTTATTTAATACGCAAATTTGCAGGTCTAAATTAATTTACTTGAGTAGTAAAACAGTTGATGTTTTCTTTGCTCATGGAATCAAACTTGAGAGTTTGATCCTGGCTCAGAACGAACGCTGGCGGCAGGCCTAATACATGCAAGTCGAACGGACGTAGCAATACGTTAGTGGCGCACGGGTGAGTAACGCGTGGGAACGTGCCCTTCAGTACGGGACAACGTCGGGAAACTGACGCTAATACCGTATAATATCTCCGGATCAAAGATTTATCGCTGAAGGATCGGCCCGCGTCTGATTAGCTAGTTGGTGAGGTAATGGCTTACCAAGGCTACGATCAGTAGCTGGTCTGAGAGGATGATCAGCCACACTGGGACTGAGACACGGCCCAGACTCCTACGGGAGGCAGCAGTAAGGAATATTGGACAATGGGGGAAACCCTGATCCAGCCATGCCGCGTGTGTGATGAAGGCCTTAGGGTTGTAAAACACTTTCGTCGGGGATGATAATGACCGTACCCGAAGAAGAAGCCACGGCTAAATTCGTGCCAGCAGCCGCGGTAATACGAATGTGGCAAGCGTTGTTCGGAATCACTGGGCGTAAAGAATGCGTAGGCGGCTTGACAAGTCAGGAGTGAAATCCCAGGGCTTAACCCTGGAACTGCTCTTGAAACTGTTAAGCTAGAGTCCCGGAGGGGTTGGCGGAATTCCGAGTGTAGAGGTGAAATTCGCAGATATTCGGAGGAACACCAGTGGCGTAGGCGGCCAACTGGACGGGAACTGACGCTGAGGCATGAAAGTGTGGGGAGCAAACAGGATTAGATACCCTGGTAGTCCACACCGTAAACGATGTGTGCTAGTTGTCAGGCAGCGCTGCTGCTTGGTGACGGAGCTAACGTTTTAAGCACACCGCCTGGGAAGTACGGCCGCAAGGTTAAAACTCAAAGGAATTGACGGGGACCCGCACAAGCGGTGGAACATGTCCTTTAATTCGTAGCAACGCGAAGAACCTTACCTACCCTTGACATGCCAGTTGGGATTTCCAGAGATGGATTTCTTCATTTAGTTGGACTGGACACAGGTGCTGCATGGCTGTCGTCAGCTCGTGTCGTGAGATGTTGGGTTAAGTCCCGCAACGAGCGCAACCCTTGTCGTCTGTTGCTACCATTTAGTTGAGCACTCAGATGAGACTGCCGGTGACAAGCCGGAGGAAGGTGGGGATGACGTCAAGTCATCATGGCCCTTACGGGTAGGGCTAGAGACGTGTTACAATGGTGGTGACAGTGGGTCGCAAGGTCGCGAGGCCAAGCTAATCTCAAAAAGCCATCTCAGTTCGGATTGTACTCTGCAACTCGAGTACATGAAGTTGGAATCGCTAGTAATCGTAGATCAGCACGCTACGGTGAATACGTTCCCGGGTCTTGTACACACCGCCCGTCAAGTCATGGGAGTCGGTTCTGCCTGAAGGTAGTGCGCTAACCGCAAGGAGGCAGCTAACCACGGTAGGGCTGGTGACTGGGACTAAGTCGTAACAAGGTAGCCGTTTCGGAAGGAGCGGCTGGATCACCTCCTTTCTAAGGACGTTGATGGTTTTTATGTCTGCTGCTGCCGGCGTGTCCTCTCTTTTCGTTAAATTATCCCGGGATCGCCCTTTCTTAGTGAGTAGGCCCCTAAAGTTGCTCGTGAAGCGTTTCCGGGTTAGGGGCTTGTAGCTCAGTTGGTTAGAGCACACGCTTGATAAGCGTGGGGTCGTAAGTTCAAGTCTTACCAGGCCCACCATTTACCCGATTTCCTTCGCTTTATGTGAAGACGGGCCTTTAGCTCAGCTGGGAGAGCGCCTGATTTGCATTCAGGAGGTCAGGAGTTCGATCCTCCTAAGGTCCACCATTTGGTTCCTTGGGCGAATAGGGTAAAAAGTAAGTTTGAGTTTTCGTGTAAGTGCAGGTTCTGCATTTGGATGAAGGCTTAGGTCTTCGGTTATTATTACATCGTGAATATTTGAATAACAATAGGTTCTTGTCTATGGCGAGCCGCTATAGATGAGAAATTTTTGTCAAGACCAAATTAAACTGAGAATCTCAACATTGCGTGCAGCGGATTTGTCCCTGCGCGTGATATTAAATTCAAGCGTTAAAGTGCATCTGGTGGATGCCTTGGCAATCAGAGGCGATGAAGGACGTGGTACGCTGCGATAAGTTTCGGGGAGCTGTGAACAAGCTTTGATCCGAAAATTTCCGAATGGGGGAACCCACTGCGCAAGCAGTATCCCCACCTGAATACATAGGGTGGGCGAAGCGAACCTGGGGAAGTGAAACATCTCAGTACCCAGAGGAAAAGACATCAACCGAGATTCCGTTAGTAGTGGCGAGCGAACGCGGAACAGCCCAGTAGTTATTCTGTAAGAACTGGAAGTCGTTGGAAACCGACACCATAGTGGGTGATAGTCCCGTACAGGTAGAAAGCAGAGTAACTCTTGAGTAGGGCGGGACACGTGAAATCCTGTCTGAATATGGGGGGACCATCCTCCAAGGCTAAATACTCCTGATTGACCGATAGTGCACAAGTACTGTGAAGGAAAGGTGAAAAGCACCCCAAGCGGGGAGTGAAAAAGACCTGAAACCGGATGCATACAAACAGTAGGAGCTGACTTGTTCAGTGACTGCGTACCTTTTGTATAATGGGTCCGCGAGTTAGTCTTGCATGCGAGCTTAAGCCGTTAGGTGTAGGCGTAGGGAAACCGAGTCTGAATAGGGCGATAGTATGCAGGATTAGATCCGAAGCCCGGTGATCTAGCCATGGTCAGGTTGAAGTTGCAGTAACATGCAATGGAGGACCGAACCCATATCTGTTGAAAAAGATTGGGATGAACTGTGGTTAGGGGTGAAAGGCCAATCAAACCGGGTAATTGCTGATTCTCCGCGAAAACTATTTAGGTAGTGCGTCGTGTCTTACCTTCGGGGGTAGAGCACTGGATGGACTAGGGGGCCGCAAGGTCTACCAAATCCAACCAAACTCCGAATACCGAAGAGTACAATCACGGCAGACAGACAGTGGGTGATAACGTCCATTGTCAAGAGGGAAACAACCCAGACCTACAGCTAAGGTCCCCAAATGATAACTAAGTGTGAAAGGAAGTTGGATTTCCATGACAACCAGGAAGTTGGCTTAGAAGCAGCCATCTTTTAAAGAAAGCGTAATAGCTCACTGGTCTAAATAAGAGATCCGGCGCCGAAGATGTACCGGGGCTAAAGTTATCTACCGAAGCTTAGGATGCCTTATGGCATGGTAGCGGAGCGTTGTGTAAGCCTGTGAAGGATAACCGTGAGGAAGTCTGGAGGTATCACAAGTGAGAATGCGGACATGAGTAACGATAAACAGGGTGAGAGACCCTGTCGCCGAAAATCCAAGGTTTCCTGTCCAATGTTAATCAGGGCAGGGTTAGCCGGCCCCTAAGGCGAGGCCGAAAGGCGTAGTCGATGGGAACACGGTTAATATTCCGTGGCCTGCTGGTAGTGACGGTGGCCGAAAGCTGTACATCCTTAACGGATTGGATGTGCGGCCTGGGACATCCAGGAAATAACTCCAGCGTATAGACCGTACCCGAAACCGACACAGGTGGATTGGTAGAGAATACCCAGGCGCTTGAGAGAACGGTGTTGAAGGAACTCGGCAAATTGCATGCGTAACTTCGGGATAAGCATGCCCCATCAGAAGGCAACTTTTGGTGGGGGGCACAAACTAGGGGGTAGCGACTGTTTACCAAAAACACAGGGCTCTGCGAAATCACAAGATGACGTATAGGGTCTGACGCCTGCCCGGTGCCGGAAGATTAAGAGGAGGGGTTAACGCTCTGAATCGAAGTCCCGGTAAACGGCGGCCGTAACTATAACGGTCCTAAGGTAGCGAAATTCCTTGTCGGGTAAGTTCCGACCTGCACGAATGGCGTAACGACTTCCCCACTGTCTCCAACACCGACTCAGTGAAATTGGATTCCCCGTGAAGATACGGGGTTCCCGCGGTCAGACGGAAAGACCCTATGAACCTTTACTATAACTTTGCAGTGGCAACACGATTGACATGTGTAGGATAGGTGGGAGGCTTTGAAGCCGGGACGCTAGTTTCGGTGGAGCCAACGTTGAAATACCACCCTTGTCCTTCGTGTTGTCTAACCACGCTCCATTATCTGGAGCTGGGACCCTGCATGGCGGGTAGTTTGACTGGGGCGGTCGCCTCCCAAAGTGTAACGGAGGCGCGCGATGGTAAGCTCAAGACGGTTGGAAATCGTCTTCAAGAGTGCAATGGCATAAGCTTGCCTGACTGCGAGACTGACAAGTCGAGCAGAGCCGAAAGGCGGTCATAGTGATCCGGTGGTTCCGAATGGAAGGGCCATCGCTCAACGGATAAAAGGTACTCTAGGGATAACAGGCTGATAGCGCCCAAGCGTCCCCAGCGACGGCGCTGTTTGGCACCTCGATGTCGGCTCATCTCATCCTGGGGCTGGAGCAGGTCCCAAG
>Ga0172380_10000124_pt1 | contig 159640 bp, 138 predicted proteins | sample Leawe162metaG_FD_119747 | JGI IMG/M metagenome (GOLD analysis project Ga0172380, IMG submission 119747) | Leachate microbial communities from a municipal landfill in Southern Ontario, Canada - Leachate well 162 metaG | ecosystem: Engineered > Solid waste > Landfill > Unclassified | place...
AGGAGTCAGAATTCAGGATACAGAATAAAATACGTAAGAATCGGAAGAACGCGACAGACATTCCGCCAAGGCCTTGTGTTTAGCGCCGATTCTCTTCGTATTCGCTTGGCCTATACGGGTTCCGTATTCTGACTACTGACTCCTGAATTCTGACTCCTGAGCAGTTACAGCGGCCGTTCGCCAGAACGGCAATCCGCGGTTCTATCGAACCGCATCCACACCCCTGCGTCACTGCCCCATTGCTTTCCCCGCCGGTTTGTCGTTGACTCCGCATAACGAAGTCCTGCCATATCTAAATATCTTGCGCGCGGGCGTGCCGTTATCGGACTGCGCTGCGGCTCATTCGGGCCGTTGGGCAATAAAAAGATATGGACATGGCGAGGGCGGAAGCATATTCTATATGCATTAAAGGCGATTAGGATGCATATAGAATGGAGGGGCGATGAGAACGACACTGGACTTGCCTGACGTGCTTGTGCAAGCGGCGATGAAGGTTTCCCAGCAGAAGACTAAGACGGCTGTGATCATCACGGCCCTGCAAGACCTCGTGCGGAAGAACCGGCTTCAGGCGTTGAGGCAATTCAGGGGCCGGATGGATATAGACCTGGATTTGAATGCTGTCCGAAAACGCGTATGAAAGTTCTAATCGACAGCTCGGTTTGGGTGGCCTATTTTCGCGGTGTGGACGATGTGGCAACGGTGGATTGGTTGATCGAAGAGGGGCTCCTTGTCACCAACGACCTCGTTCTGGCTGAACTGACGCCGCCGCTTCTCGTTCGTGGAGAGCGCAAACTCATTGGCCTCCTTCGCGAGATCGAGCGTGTGCCGCTGGCTCTTGACTGGGACGGCATCATCGCGATGCAGGCGACGTGCCTCCGTAACGGCATCAACAAGGTTGGCATTCCCGACTTGATCATCGCCCAGCATGCCATCCAGAACAACCTGTCGCTTTTTTCGCTGGACAAACACTTCGCGCTCCTGGGCCGGCACATGTCCCTGAACCTGTATTGAGCGAGATAAGTTTTGAACAATGCCTTCGGCGTACTGGCGAAAACCGCCGTCCGGTCCGGCCCTGTTTTGCGGCGCGCCCGCGCGCCGATTGATGGGTCAAAAAGCAGGTCAACTTGCCGTTGGCCGAAAGAGATGATCGAAAACACTGGCGTCCCATAGGGACACCAGTGAACAGGGAATAACGTTTGCCGCCCATCCATGAAGTGGTAATTACCTTTCTTGGCCGGCTCGTTCTGTGAATGAAAACGAAATGGAAGATCACCATCGGCGTGGGATTGGCGCTGCTCGCCACGGGAGCAGGGCTTGCCGCTTTCATCATTCATTCGTCGATCGAAGTCGTTCGTGACTCGTATGCGCAGTGGGATGCGGCCCTGTCAATCATCTGCCACATGAAAACCCATGACGAGGCGTGGCCCAAGGATTGGGAAGCCCTCCACGAAGCTTGTCTTTCGGCGCCGGACCTGCGTGGTCCTGGCTGGGACAACCTGATAGAACGCGTTGACGTCGATTTTTCTGCTGATCCACATCAACTAAGTCAGGCGGAGTTCCGAAGGGAAGTTCCTCCTTTCAGAGTTGTATGGTTGCGCAACGGCAAAAAACATCATTGGTCAGGAGCGGAGCCAAACGGATTGATTCTGGAATATTTGAAGAACCGGAGTGCGGAACAACGCACGGGTGAATAGCTCGACTCGTGAAGGGTTTTGCCCCCACAGGCGCCCCGTTGGTTTAACAGATGAAACCTGGCATACAGAAGATTATCCAAGGGGCATTGTTCGTCGTCTGTGCCATTCCGGGCCTTTTGTTTCTCCTTGTGTCGACACTTGAATTGTTTGCCTACTTTGATCCGATGACACCGGTGTCCCAAAACGTTCCGAACCCCGTAGTGTCCATTGCTGTTCTTGTCGGCAGTTCGTTCCTTATGCTCATAGGTGTTGGAAAATGGCGGCAGTGGCGATATCTATTAGTGTTTCTGGCAATTCCGATCTTTATGGGGGTTAGTTTTCTGATACCATTCAAAGACAAATTCTCGCCGGTATTATTCATCGGATTCGCCACGTTTCTGACCTATCACTTGGCAAGAGTAACTGACGGCATACGCCATTGACAACCATTATGGTTGTGATATGGTTGCGGCATGAAAACAATAACTCTAAAGGGTATTCCGCAGCCGGTTCACGCCGCCCTCAAGCAACGGGCGAAACAACACGGAAGAAGCCTCAACAAAGAAGCCTTGGCCTGCCTGGAAACGATCGTCGCGCCGGCCAGAGTGAATGTCAACGCCTTGCTTCTCGACATCCGAAACCATCGGGCATCCCTTCCGGGCCGATTGAACGATCGCCTGATCCGGATGGCGTCCGACGAAGGCCGCCCATGATCGTTGCCGATTCAAATCTCATCGCCTATTTGCTGGTCCCGGGCGACAAAAGCGCATTGGCCGATGCAGTGCTTCTCAAGGATGCGGATTGGGCCGTGCCCTTGATATGCAGGTCGGAGGTGCGGAACATTCTGTCACTCTATATGCGCCATGCCGGCATGTCGCTCTCGCAGGCCAGAAGGACCATGGGGAAGGCCGAAGCCCTTTGGGAGAGCCGGGAATTCGCGGTCCCATCCGACGATGTACTGGAGTTGACCTTTCACCACAACATCACCGCCTATGATGGCGAATTCGTCGTCTTGGCTAAACAACTGGGCGTGCCATTTGTGACATTCGACAAACTTGTGCGGAAGGCCTTTCCAATCGTCGCCATTGCGGCAGAGGATTTTCTGAATCGTTGATGCGCACAACCATTAAGTCCGTAGTTTGACAAAATTCCCCGCACCCGGTATGTGTGATCTTCCCGGTTTTAACGGGCATTGAGCGATGGTTTCCGACTTGAATTCTGCTGTCGGCCCCCGCCAATTCGATTTAAAAACGCAATTTTAAAAAAGCTTGCGTTGTCGAATCCTCGTTGGTATGCTCAAAGCCCGTTTGGTAGAGATGCCTCGATGTCCTTGGTTTTTGCGGCGTTGAGCCGTGTGGCCGCGGGTTTGGATGCTTCCGGCGGCGCGGGAAAATGTCGCGAAGGGGAGATATTTCATGGCTTTGCACGATTGCGAGAGAGGTCCGCGGGAGGCGTGCGGATTGTTCGGCGTCTTCGGCGTGCCCAATGCGGCGCCGCTGATCTACCAGGGTCTGTTCTCCCTCCAGCATCGCGGGCAGGAAGGCGCGGGGATCGTCGCCAGCGACGGCCAGCGCATGCGCTCGATCAAGGGGCTTGGGCTGGTCAACGAGGTGTTCGCTTCCAGGTCGTGGGACGAGTTGCCGGGGCATGTGGGGATCGGGCATGTGCGTTATTCCACAACCGGCTCCACCCGGATTCAGAATGTCCAGCCGCTGGTCGCGGAATGCAGTGACGGCATCTGGGCCATCGCCCATAACGGCAACCTGACCAACGCCCGCAACCTGCGCCGGATGTACCGGGACGCCGGCGCGATTTTCCAGACCAGCACGGACAGCGAAGTCCTGGTCCATCTGCTGGCCGACCCCATGTATCGTTTGCGCCCGTTGCGCGTGGCGCGCGCCTTGAACGAACTCCGCGGTGCTTTCGCCTTTCTGCTGATGACCAAGGATTGCGTGATGGCGGCGCGCGACCCGCTGGGATTCAAGCCGCTCTCGATCGGCAAACTGGGCGATGGTTATGTCTTTACCAGCGAGACCTGCGCGCTGGTCCAGACGGGGGCGGAATATATCCGGGACGTCCAACCCGGGGAGTTGGTGGTGGTGAACAAGGATGGCATGAAGGCTTCGCAGTTTGCCGCCGCGCCGGGTCCGTGCCAGGCGCAGTGTATTTTCGAGCATGTCTATTTCGCCCGGCCGGACAGCCAGGTTTTCGGCGAGAGCGTCCATGGGATCCGCCGTCAATTGGGATTGCGCCTGGCCCGCGAACAGCCGGCGGACGCGGATGTTGTCATCGCGGTGCCCGACAGCGGCAACGCCGCGGCGCTGGGCTACTCGCAGGGGAGCGGTATCCCGCTGGACTACGGTTTTATCCGGAACCATTACGTGGGCCGGACGTTCATCATGCCGGAGGCGAGCCAGCGCTCCGACAGCGCGGACATGAAGCTGGCGGTGGTCCGGGACGTGGTGAACGGCAAGCGCGTAGTGGTGGCGGACGATTCCATCATCCGCGGAACCACGGCGCGCCGGCGGGTGGCCGCCTTAAAGCAGGCGGGGGCCCGCGAAATCCACCTGAGGATTGCGTGTCCGCCGGTCATCCATCCCTGCTTTTTCGGCATCGATTTTCCCACGCAGGCGGAACTGATCGCCGGGCGGCGTTCGGTGGACGAGATTTGCCGTTTTCTGGGCGCGGATTCGCTGGGCTACCTGAGTATCGAGGGCTTGCTGGCGCCTTTCCATTTTCCACGCGCCTATTGCACCGCCTGTTTTTCCGGGACGTATCCGGTTGACGTGGGGGGCGTGCAGGGCAAGACGGAATTGGAAGATGGCGCTCCGCTGGAGCAGGTCGAGGGCCTGTTGCCTAAATTCAGTTTCTGAACGGGATGAGGGAGGAAGAGATGAAATCGTTGCCGCATGTGACCAAGCATATTTTTATTACCGGCGGCGTGGTGTCGTCGCTCGGCAAGGGCATTACGGCGGCGTCGTTGGGGCTCCTGTTGTCCCGGCGGGGCTACCGTGTCCGCATGCAGAAGCTGGACCCCTATCTCAACGTGGATGCCGGCACGATGTCGCCCTTCCAGCACGGCGAGGTGTATGTGACCGCCGACGGCGCGGAAACGGACCTGGATCTGGGCCATTACGAACGGATCGCCGGGGTCGCCTGCACACGCGACAGCAACTATACCACCGGCCGCATTTACAGCGCGGTCATTGCCCGCGAGCGGCAGGGCGGCTACCTCGGCAAGACCGTCCAGGTGGTGCCGCATATCACCGACGAAATCAAGGCGGCGATCGCTTCGCTCGACGGCGACGACGTGGATATCGCCATCACTGAAATCGGGGGCACGGCCGGTGACATCGAGTCCCTGCCGTTCCTGGAGGCCATTCGCGAGTACCGCCAGGCCATTGGGCGCCAGAACGGCTTGTTCATTCATCTGACGCTCGTGCCGTTCATCAAGGCGGCGGCTGAGCTGAAAACCAAGCCGTCCCAACAATCGGTTGGCATTTTGCGCACCATCGGCATTATCCCCGATATCCTGGTGTGCCGTTGCGAGCAGCACTTGACGCGCGAGCATCGCGAAAAAATGGCCTTGTTTTGCAATGTGGAGCTGAACCTGGTCATCGAGGAAATCGACGTGGAGCACTCGATTTACGAGGTGCCGCTGGATTTGGCGCGGCAGAGTATGGATGTTTATATCCTGGAAATGCTGAATCTGCACGTGCGTCCGCTGGCGATGCAGGACTGGGAAGCCATGCTGGCCGCGCAGTTGCATCCGAAATCCGGCGCGGTTGAAATCGCCGTGGTCGGCAAATACATGAGCCTGAAAGACGCCTATAAAAGCATTTACGAGGCCCTGACGCATGCCGGCATTGCGCACCAGACGGATGTTCGTATCCGCCAGGTGGAGTCCGAGGACATCGAAAAACAGGGCTGCGAACCGTTGCTCAAGGGCGTGCAGGGCATTCTGGTTCCCGGCGGATTCGGCGACCGCGGCATCGAGGGCAAAATCGCGGCGGTGCAATATGCCCGCACCCGCGGCGTGCCTTTCCTGGGCATTTGCCTCGGCATGCAATGCGCCGTGATCGAATTCGCCCGCAACGTTTGCGGTCTGGAGCGGGCCAACAGCACGGAATTCGAGCCGCAGACGCCGCACCCTGTCGTGGATCAGATGGCGGACCAGAAACGCCTGACGGCCAAGGGCGGCACCATGCGCCTCGGACTGTTCCCCTGCGCCTTGGGCGAAGCGACGAAGGCCCGCGCGGCGTATGACGCGGCCGAGGTCGCCGAACGGCACCGCCACCGTTACGAGTTCAACAGCCGCTATCGCGAAAAAATGGAGGCGCGCGGCATGGTTTTTGCGGGGATCAATCCGGCGTCGAGCCTGGTCGAAGTCATCGAGCTGGCCGACCACCCCTGGTTCGTGGCGTGCCAGTTCCACCCTGAGTTCCAGTCCGCGCCGTTAAAGGCCCATCCGCTGTTTAACCGGTTTATTGGCGCGGCGCTAAAGAAATTGAGCGATTAAGCGATTCAGTGATTCAATGACTGAAGCGCAAGTGTAAAAATAATCTCTCATTTGGAAATCGCTAAATCGCTAAATCACTAAATCGCTAAATCGCTAAATCGCTAAATCGCCGAATTTCTTCCATGCCAAAACGCGAAGACATCAAAAAGATCATGCTCATCGGCGCCGGCCCGATCGTCATCGGCCAGGCCTGCGAGTTCGATTATTCCGGGGTGCAGGCTTGCAAGGCGCTCAAGGAAGAGGGCTATGAACTCGTGCTGGTCAACAGCAACCCGGCCACGATCATGACCGATCCGGAATTCGCCGACCGGACCTACCTGGAGCCGCTGACCGAGCCGATCCTCGAGGAAATCATCCGCCGCGAGCGGCCGGATGCGCTCCTGCCGACCCTGGGCGGCCAGACGGCGCTGAATCTGGCCATCGCCCTGCACGATCATGGCGTGCTGAAGCGCTACCAGGTGGAAATGATCGGCGCCCGCGCGGAGGTGATCCGCAAGGCTGAGGACCGCAATCTTTTCAAAGAGGCGATGACCAAAATCGGGATGGATGTGCCGCGCGGACAATCGGCGCATTCCATGGCCGAGGCGCTGAAAATTATGGCCGTCATGCCCGGCTTTCCCCTCGTCATTCGGCCCGGTTTCACCCTGGGCGGCTCCGGCGGGGGCATTGCCCGGAACGAGGCGGAGTTCCGGACGATCGTGGCGCGCGGCTTGTCGTACAGCCTCAATTCCGAGGTGCTGATCGAGGAATCGATGATCGGCTGGAAAGAATTCGAGTTGGAAGTCATGCGCGACCGGAAGGACGATTGCGTGATCGTCTGTTCCATCGAAAATCTCGATCCGATGGGCATTCACACCGGCGACAGCGTGACCGTGGCCCCGGCGCAGACACTGACGGACCGCGAATATCAGCGCATGCGCGATGCCACCCTGGCCGTTATCCGCGAGATCGGCGTGGAAACCGGCGGGGCGAATGTCCAGTGGGCGGTTAATCCGGCCACCGGCCGCATGGTGATCATCGAGATGAATCCGCGCGTGTCGCGTTCCAGCGCGCTGGCCTCCAAGGCCACCGGGTTCCCCATCGCCCGGATCGCGGCCAAGCTGGCCGTCGGCTACACGCTGGACGAATTGCGCAACGACATTACCCGCGAAACCCCGGCTTGTTTCGAGCCCGCGATCGATTACGTGGTCACCAAGGTGCCGCGGTTTACGTTCGAAAAATTCCCCGCCGCCGATACCACCCTGGGCACCCAGATGAAATCGGTCGGCGAGACGATGAGTATCGGGCGGACGTTCAAAGAATCGTTGCAAAAGGCCTTGCGCTCCCTTGAAACCGGGCGGGCCGGTTTTGGCGCCGACGGCAAGGACGGTCCTTATGAAAGCATGGCGGATGCCGAATTGACCGCTGAACTGGTCCGGCCGAATTCCCAGCGCCTGTTTGTCGTCCGGGCGGCTTTCAAGCGGGGGTGGACGCCGGAGCGCATTGCGGAGCTGACGCAGATTGATCCCTGGTTCCTGGGGCACTTGGAGGAACTGACGGCTTTCGAGGAGGAAATCCGCTCGGCGCGCGATCTTGGCGGTTTGAAACAAGATCCGGCCCTCTTTCGCCAGGCCAAGTCGTTCGGCTATTCGGATAGGCAGATCGCCTTCCTGTTGGCCGCCACGGAAACCGAGGTGCGCCAAGCCCGTGAATCCATCGGTCTGAATCCCGTTTTCAACCTGGTTGACACCTGCGCGGCGGAGTTCAAGGCCTTGACGCCGTATTATTATTCGACTTATGGCACATTGGACGAATATCGCCCCGACGAACGCCGCAAGATCATGATCCTGGGGGGCGGTCCGAACCGGATCGGGCAGGGGATCGAATTCGATTACTGCTGTGTGCATGCCTCGTTCGCCCTGCGCCAGGCGGGGTTTGCCACCATCATGGTCAACAGTAATCCGGAAACCGTCAGCACGGATTACGACACCAGCGACCGCCTGTATTTCGAGCCGCTGACCTTGGAGGATGTCCTCAATATTTACCGCCGGGAGCAATGCTGGGGCGTTATTGTCCAGTTCGGCGGCCAGACCCCGCTCAACCTTGCCAAGGCCCTGGAACAGAACGGCGTCCGGATCATCGGCACGTCGAGCGCCAGTATCGAGGCGGCGGAGGACCGCAAGCTTTTCAAAGAACTGATTACGCGCCTGGGTATCCGCCAGCCTGACAGCGGGCTGGCGACCAGCGTTGCGGAGGCCGAGCGGATTGCCGAGCGGATCGGGTTCCCGATCCTCATGCGGCCTTCCTTCGTGCTTGGCGGGCGCGCCATGGTCATCGTTTACAACCAGGAGTCCCTGCGGAAATACATGGCGGAAGCCGTTGAGGTTTCGGAGGATCGCCCGGTGCTGATCGACGACTTTCTCGATAACGCCGTGGAGGTCGATGTGGACTGTATTGCCGATGGCGCGACCGTGGTCATTGGCGGAATCATGGAGCACGTCGAACAGGCCGGGATCCATTCCGGCGACAGCGCCTGTATGATTCCGTCCCACACGCTCTCCGAACCGGTCAAGGCCACGATCCGCAAGCAAACGATCGAACTGGCCCGGGTCTTGAAGGTGTGCGGGTTGATGAATGTCCAATACGCGGTCAAGGATGGCGCGGTGTATGTCTTGGAGGTGAATCCGCGCGCCTCACGGACCGTGCCCTTTGTCAGCAAGGCCATCGGGGCGCCGTTGGCCAAACTGGCGGCGCTGGTGATGGCCGGCGGCAAATTGAAAGACCTGGGCTTTACCCGCGAGGTCCTGCCGCGACACGCCTCGGTAAAAGAAGCCGTCTTCCCCTTCGTGCGCTTTCCGGGGATCGACACCGTCCTCAGCCCCGAGATGAAGTCAACCGGCGAAGTCATGGGGATCGACATGAATATCGGCATGGCGTTCCTGAAAAGCCAGGTGGCCGCCGGGAATGTGCTTCCGGTTGCCGGCAATGTGTTCTTGAGCGTGCGGGACTCGGACAAGGACGCCGTCATTCCATTGGCGCGGCGTTTGTGCGCCTTGGGATTCACCATCTATGCCACCGAGGGCACCAGCACGCTCCTGCGCAATCATGGCATTCCCAGTCAGGCGATCTTTCGCATTTCCACGGGCCGGCCCAATGTGCTCGATATGATTCAGGAGAAACAGGTCGGTTGGATCGTGAGTACGCCGTCCGGCGGGGAAGCTCCGCGCGTGGATGAAGTCAAAATGCGGGCCGAAGCCGTGATCCGGGGCGTTCCCATCACCACCACGCTCAACGGGTTGGAAGCGGCCGTAAAAGGTTTGGAAACGTTCCGGGAGACCAAGCGCATGGAAGTTTGCAGTCTCCAGGAGTATCATCGGCATGTCCCGCGTCTGAAATTGCCCGGAGTGGAGAAAGGCGCATGAATTCAAAGTGGAATTGGCGCGCGCAAAGGGAACGAACCGCCTTCCTGGCCCTGGCGGATGGAACGGTATTGCATGGCTATGCCGTGGGGGCGCTCACGGATGCGCTGGGCGAGGTGGTCTTCAACACCGGCATGACCGGCTATCAGGAAATTCTCAGCGATCCATCCTATAGCGGGCAGTTGGTGACCATGACCTATCCGGAAATCGGGAATACCGGGATCAATGCCGCCGACATGGAATCGGCCCGCTTATTCGCCAACGGATTCATCCTGCACGAGATGAATACGCCCAGCAATTGGCGCGCGGAGGTTGCGTTGACCGAATGCCTGCGCCGCAACGCCATTCCGGCCATCGCCGGCATCGATACCCGCGCGCTCACCTCCAAGCTCCGGGACCAGGGCACGCTCAGAGGTTATCTGGCGGTGTCCGGTAAAATTGCCGAGCAACAGGCCGTCCGGCTTGCGGCGGAGTGGGGCGGGCTGGATGGGCAGGATTATGCGGCCAAAGTCAGTTGTACAAAGCCTTATCTTTGGGATGAGACGGGGCGCCTGACGGCGTCCTGGGGAATTGCCGATAAGTTGCCGAAGGCCGACTTGAAAGTCGTTGCTTACGACTTCGGCATCAAATGGAATATCCTGCGGAGTATGCGCCGGAACGGCATGGCGGTCACGGTGGTGCCGGCGGCGACCTCCGCCGCCGATGTGCTGGCGCTGAAGCCCCAGGGGGTTTTCCTTTCCAATGGGCCCGCCGACCCGGCCGCGGTGACCTATGCGATCGACAATGCGCGTAAACTGCTGGGCAAGACGCCGCTCATGGGGATTTGTCTGGGGCACCAGATTCTGGGGCTGGCCTGCGGCGGCCGGACCTTGCGTCTCAAATTCGGGCACCACGGATGCAACCATCCGGTCAAGGATTTGAAGACCGGCCGCGTTGAAATCACATCGCAAAATCACAATTTCACGGTGGATCCGGATTCCCTGGATCCGGCGAAAGTGGAGATTACCCACGTCAACCTGAACGACCGGACGGTCGAGGGGCTGGCGCATAAACAAGCGCCCATGTTTTCGGTGCAGTATCATCCCGAAGCAAGTCCGGGTCCACACGATCCCTATTACCTGTTCGGCCGGTTCCGCGAACTCATCGCCAAGGCCTGAGCATGCCTGGTTAAAAAGCATGACAAGTTGAAATCATGCCGCCCTTGGCTTTTCGGTGGCGGCCCTGGATTTCCGGGGTGGCGCGGGCTGGCGTTAGGCTGTGTCGCGCTGGGGCCGTGTAACCGCCGCGCCGGAATCAGGTCTTCCGGCGCGGCGGTTTCAGTTTGTTATTTCCTGGCTTTGGCGTTGATGGCCGACTGGGCCGCCGCCAGCCGCGCGATCGGCACGCGGAACGGACTGCAGCTCACATAGTTCAACCCGGTCTTGAAGCAGAACTCGACCGAGGCCGGATCGCCGCCCTGTTCGCCGCAGATGCCGATTTTCATGTCTTTGCGCGTCTTGCGGCCCTTCTGCACGGCCATCTGGATCAATTGCCCGACGCCTTCCTGGTCGATGGTCTGGAACGGATCGGCCGCCAGGATTTTTTTCTCGATGTAATCGTGCATGAATCCGCCGATATCGTCGCGGCTGAACCCGAAGCCCATCTGGGTCAGGTCGTTCGTGCCGAACGAGAAGAACTCGGCTTCCTCGGCCATCTTGTCGGCCGTGAGGCAGGCGCGCGGGATTTCAATCATGGTCCCGTAGGCGTGCGGGATCTTGTTGATATTCATCTTGCCCAGCACTTCGTCATAGACCTTCAGGCAGAGCTTCTTTTGGTCGCGCAGTTCGCGCGCGTCGCAGGTCACCGGTATCATAATCTCCGGCTTGCATTTTTTGCCGGCCTTGATGAGTTCCCCCGCCGCCTCGAAGATGGCGCGCACCTGCATTTCGGTGACTTCCGGGTAGGTGACGCCTAAGCGCACGCCGCGGTGCCCCATCATCGGGTTGGATTCGTGCAACTGTTCGCCGCGCTTCTGGATTTCCTCCACCGTGATGCCCAGGCTGTTGGCCAGGTCGCGCTGTTTTTCCTCGCTCTGCGGCACGAATTCGTGCAGAGGCGGATCGAGCAGGCGGATGGTGACCGGCAGGCCTTCCATAGCTTCCAGCGTGCCCTTGATCGAGGCTTTGACGAACGGGAACAGCTCGGCCAGCGCGTTGCGGCGCTCGTCGGCCGTTTTGCTCAGAATCATCTTGCGCAGAAGGAAGAGCGGCTGGTCGCTGCCCTTGCCGTAGAACATGTGCTCGGTGCGGAAGAGCCCGATGCCTTCAGCCCCGAAAGCGCGGGCGATCCCGGCGTCAGAGGGCGTATCCGCGTTGGCGCGCACGCCGAGTGTCCGGAATTTGTCCACGATCTTCATGAAGTGTTGGAAGCGCGGATTTTCCGAGGCGTCGATCATCGCCAGCTGGCCCGCATAGACGTAGCCCCGCGTCCCGTTCAGCGTGGCCCAATCGCCTTCTTTCAGCGTCTGGCCGGCGACGGTCACGGTTTTGGCCTCGGCGTTGACGTGCAAGGCCCCGGCGCCGACGATACAGCACTTGCCCCAGCCGCGCGCCACGAGCGCTGCATGGCTGGTCATGCCGCCGCGCGCCGTCAGGATGCCCACGGCGGCCTGCATGCCTTCCACATCTTCCGGGTTCGTTTCCTCGCGCAGGAGGATGACTTTCTTGCCGGCCTTGACCCATTCCACGGCAGCCTGGGCCGTGAAGACGAGCTGACCCACGGCCCCGCCCGGCCCGGCGGGCAGGCCCTTGGCCAGCACCTGGGCGGTTTTTTCGGCGGCGGGACTGACGATCGGGTGCAGGAGTTCGTCCAACTGGGCGGGCGTAACCCGCAGGACGGCCTGCGCCGGGGCGATCAATTTTTCGGCCACCATGTCCATGGCCATGTTCAAGGCCGCGGTGCCGGTGCGTTTGCCCACGCGGCACTGCAACATATAGAGCTTGCCGTCCTGGATCGTGAACTCGATGTCCTGCATGTCGTGGTAATGCTTTTCGAGTTTTTTCTGGATGCCGTCGAGCTCGCGGTAAAGCGCCGGCATGGATTTTTCGAGCGAATCCAGGTGCACGTTCTGCTCGTTTTTGGTGGCTTCGTTCAATGGACTGGGCGTGCGGGTGCCGGCCACGACGTCCTCGCCCTGGGCGTTCACCAGCCATTCGCCATAGAATTTGTGTTCGCCGGTGGCGGGGTTGCGGCTGAAAGCAACGCCAGTGGCCGAGGTGTTGCCCATGTTGCCGAAGACCATTGCCTGGACGTTGACCGCCGTGCCCCATTCGTCGGGAATGCCCTCGATGCGCCGGTAGGAGATGGCGCGCTTGCCGTTCCAGCTCTTGAAAACGGCGCCAATGCCGCCCCACAACTGCTCGATGGCGTCGTCGGGGAACGGCCGGCCAAGCGCCTGCTGGACGCGTTTCTTGAATTCTTCGGCCAGCTCCTTGAGGTCGGCGGCGGTCAGGTCTGTGTCGGCCTTGTAGCCTTTTTGCTGTTTGACCGCATGGAGCATTTCGTCCAACTGCTTGCGGATGCCCTTGCCTTCAGCCGGCTCGAGGCCTTCGGATTTTTCCATGACGACGTCGGAATACATCATGATCAGGCGCCGATAGGCGTCATAAACGAAACGCTCGTTTTGCGTTTTGGCGATCAGGCCGGGGATGGTTTTCGAGCAGAGCCCCACGTTGAGGACCGTTTCCATCATGCCGGGCATGGATTTGCGCGCGCCGGAACGGCAGGACACCAGGAGGGGGTTGACAGGGTCGCCGAACTTCATGCCCATCAGCTTTTCCGTTTTGGCCAGGGCCGCTTCGACTTCCTTCTTCAGGCTGGCGGGGAATTTGGATTTGTTCTTGAAGAAATCCACGCAGCATTCGGTGCTGATGGCAAAACCGGCGGGCACCGGCAGGCCCAGCAGGCACATCTCCGCCAGGTTGGCGCCCTTGCCGCCCAGCAGGTTCTTCATGCCGGCGTTGCCTTCGGTGTTCTTCCGGCCAGGTCCGAACAAATACACGTATTTCTTGGATTTGACGTTTTTCGCGGGCTTCTTGGCGGGCATGGTTGGCTTCTCCTTGGTTATTGCGGTTATACGATCGAATTTATGTGTAAAGATTGCGCTCTGGGGTAGCCGCGCCCGCCCGCCCGCCTGCAACGCTATGCGTAGCATTGCGGGCAGGTGAGGGCGTGGATTCCTCCGACAGCCACGGCGTCACCGCCGCGGCTACACAAAACAATTACCCAAGACCGAATTATGATGGCGCAGGGCGTGCCTTGCGCTTCACAAAGCGGGAAAGATTAGCAGGTCGGATTAGGCTGTCAATGACGAAAAAAAGCCGGCGCCCCGAGCAGAGGCGCCGGCTTGATTAACGCATAAAGAAATGCCGGACAGACAACACTTTAATACATCACAATATTGGCCGCACTGCCGCTAAAGGCGTTCGTGACAATGGGGTTGGTGATATACATTCCGCCGCCTGTCACATTCGTGCAGTCCACCCACATGCCCTGACCGGCCACTTTCACGATATTACCGCCCTGCGGTTTCTTCGAGTTATAATCCGTTTCCCGCGGACTTTGGCAATGATTAAGGCCCCAGTTGGTGGCGCCCGTGCCGGCAATGGACATGGGTCCGTTCTGGTCACAGATGATGACTTGGTCGCCCCGGTCGGAGGAGCGGCTGGTGAAATAATTGTAACAACTGTTGGACTCGGTTATATCCGCAAGTGTGCTGGCGGGCTTAATGCCGAAATTACCGGCGGCGGTCGGACAAATGAACATTTCCGGCGTGATGCCGCCTTCCTTGGTAAGCGCGCCGTCGGCGCCGGCCAGATGGCCGGTGGGGAAAGTCGGACGGAAGGAGTCGGCCGGATTCAAACCCCAGGCCGAAATGGTTTTCCAGAGGCCGTTTTGATTGGAGAGACAGTTCACGCGGCGGGCTTTTTCCCGCACGGCGCCCAGGTTCGGCAGGAGCAAGCCGGCCAAAAGGGCGATAATGGCGATGACTACCAGCAGTTCCACCAGCGTGAACGCGCGTTTCGAGATCCGCCGCCAGATGCATTTCATGATGTTGCCCTCCTTGAGTTTAATTAAAAGCGCCGATTTTCGGGTCGTGTTTTATTCAGTGGTAATTTCCTTTTCATACAGTAGTCAACCGTTTATTGTAAGTCAACAGGAATTTTTAAAATTCCAGGAGTCGGTAGACAGAATACAGAATGAAATGCCCATGCGTATGCCATCCCAAAGACGAAATTTAGAATTACGGCTCCTGGTATGGCTTCCTTTATTCTGAATTCTGACTTCTGACTCCTGAATTCTGGCGCCTTTACGGTTATGAAAACCTCCGACTTTTTCTATTCCCTGCCTCCGGAGTTGATTGCCCAGCAACCCCCCGCCGACCGCGTGCAGGCCCGCATGATGGTCATCCGGCGCGCCACGGGCGCATTCGAGCACCGGCGCGTGGCCGACCTCCCCGCGTTTCTACATCCGGGTGACTTGCTGGTGGTGAACGATACGCGCGTCATTCCCGCCCGCCTATACGGCCAAAAGATCCATATCGGCGGGCCTGACCACCGAAGCCTTGGCGTAGGTGGTCGTGTGGAAATCCTGCTGATCGAGGAAACGGCGTCCGGCATTTGGGAGGCGCTCCTGCGCGCCCGGCATGTCAAGACCGGCGCCCGGTTGGAACTGGCCGGAGGCCGGGTCCAGGCGGAAGTTTTGGCGGTCCAGGAGGGGGGACGCGTGACGCTCCGGCTTCGGCATGAACGTCCGCTTTTGGATATCCTCGAGACGGATGGCGTGACGCCCCTGCCGCCCTACATCAAGCGAGCGGCGGCCGATGCCTTGCAACGCGTTGCGGACCGCGAACGTTATCAAACCATCTATGCCTGTAACCCCGGCGCCGTGGCTGCGCCGACGGCCGGCCTGCATTTCAGCGAGGCGCTTCTAACGACGCTGGAACAGCGTGGCGTTCGCCGGGCCGCCGTAACGCTCCACGTCGGACCGGGCACGTTCAAGCCGGTGACCGTTGCCGAAGTGGAACAGCACCGTGTGGATGCGGAGCGCTATACCGTCCCGGAAGAGACGGCGCGGACGATTAACTCAACCCGCGCGGCCGGAGGGCGGATTGTGGCGGTCGGCAGCACCGTCGTGCGCACGCTGGAAACTGTGGCGGCGGCACACGGCATGGCGGTGGCCGCACAGGGCCGCAGCGACCTGTTCATTTATCCGCCCTATAAGTTCAGGGTGGTGGATGCGCTCCTGACCAATTTCCACCTGCCGGCCTCCAGTTTGCTGATGATGGTCAGCGCCCTGGCCGGGCGCGAATCGATCTTGCGGGCATATAAGGAGGCGATCCGCGAGCGCTACCGCTTTTACAGCTACGGCGACTGCATGCTGATTGTCTGAAGAAATGCAGAATGCAAAATGAAAAATGCAGAATGATCGGATTCTTTTTCTACACTCTGGCTTGATTCAATTTTTCATTTTGCATTCTTCATTCTGCATTTTTTACTCGCTCCATTCCGTGATCGCGGCCACGGCGGCGCAATCCACGATGTCGTCGGCGGAACAGCCGCGCGAGACATCGTTGAACGGACGGCGCAAACCCTGCATGAGCGGGCCGATGGCGGTGGCGCCGGCCAGGCGCTCGGTGGCCTTGTACATGGCGTTGCCGCAGTTGAGGTCCGGGAAAATCAGCACGTTGCAGCGTCCGGCAATGGCGGAATGCGGCGCTTTCTTGGCGGCCACTTCGGGAATGACGGCGGCATCGAACTGGAATTCGCCGTCAATCTTCAGATCCGGCGCCAGTTGTTGGGCCGTGGCGGTGGCCGCGATCACCTTGTCCACGATCGGGTCCTTGGCGGAGCCTTTCGTGGAGCAACTGATCATGCCGACGCGCGGCTCGTCGCCGGTGAGCGTCCGGTAGGTGCGCGCCGTGGCCACGGCGATTTCGGCCAGTTGATCGGCGGTGGGATTGATGTTGAGTCCGCAGTCGGCGTAAAAGAGCGCGCCGTTGAATCCCCAGCGCGGATCGCGAAGCTGCATGATGAAATAGGAGGAGGCAATCTTGATGCCGGGCGCGGTTTTGAAAAGCTGGAGCGCCGGGCGGGTCTTGCCGGCGGTATCGTGGTTGTAGCCCTTGGGGTTGCCGCCGCCGGAAACATAGCCGTGGGCGTCGCCCGCGCAGACCATGGCCGCCGCGAAGACGCAGGTGTCCTTGATCCAGGCGCGCGCCTGGTCCTCGGTCAGTCCCTTGGCCCGGCGGAGTTCCACAAGTTTCGCGATGTAAGCGTTGAGCTTGGGATGCTTGAGCGTGTCTGCGAGTTCCACGCCTTCCAGCGCGGTCCGGTTCGCGTTGGCCAGTTCACGGATGGCCTCGGTATTGCCCACCAGGATGGGCTGGGCGTATCCCGTTTGCGCCAGTTTGGCGGCGGCCTGAAGATTGCGGAGATCGTCACTCTCTGTCAGGCATATTTTGCGGTTGAGCGACTGGGCCTTGCTGCGAATGCGTTCCAATACGGTTTCTGACATAGTGGTTGGTTCCTGTTTAAATTTCAAAACATAGCGGTTCTAACGAACCGCAGCTACACTACACCAAATCGGTGTAGGGGCCGTTCGATAGAACGGCAAAGTTGCATCGATGCGCTCTGCCAAAAGCCGTGTTACGCCGTCAGCACCCGCAAGGTCTCCCGCGCGATCATCAGTTCCTCGTTGGTGGGGATGACCAGCACCGCCGGCCGGCTGTCCTTTTGGGAAATGGTCAAATTATGGTCGTTGTTCAGCGCCGGGTCCAGGCGGATGCCCAGATAGGTCAATTGCTCGCAGACCATGGCGCGCACCAACGGGGCATTTTCGCCGATGCCGGCCGTGAAGATCAGGGCGTCGAACCCGTTCAGCACGGCGGCATATGCGCCGATGTATTTTACCAGGCGGTGCACGAAGACGTCCAGGGCCAGCTTGGCCGGCGCCGAGCCGCCGGCGATGGCCTTCAAAATATCGCGCATGTCGTTGCTGCCGATGCCGGCCAATCCGCGCAAGCCGCTCTCCTTGTTTAAGATGCGGTCCACTTCGTCCAAACTGTAGCCCAACCGGCGCAGGAAGATGACGACGGCCGGGTCGATGTCGCCGCAGCGCGTGCCCATGACCAGGCCTTCCAGCGGGGTCAGGCCCATGCTGGTATCCGCCACCTTGCCGCGGTTGACCGCCGTGATGCTGCAGCCGTTGCCCAAGTGCGCCGTAATGAGTTTCAGGGTGTCGAGGTTGCGGCCCAGAACTTCCGCGGCCGTGACCGCCACGAACTGGTGTGAAGTGCCGTGAAACCCATAGCGCCGGATCTGGTTTTTTTCGGCGATCTCCCTGGGGATGGCGTAGCTGTATGCGGCGCTCGGCATGGTTTGGTGAAAGGCGGTGTCGAACACGGCCACCATGGGCACATTCGGGAAGAGATGCTCGCAGGCCTCGATGCCCTCGTAGTTGGGCGGGTTGTGCAGCGGCGCCAGCGCGAAACAATCCAGGATCACCTGCTTGGCGGCGGCCGAAATTTTGACCGCGCCGCTGATGGTCGCGCCGCCGTGCACGACGCGGTGCCCGATGCCCTCGATCTCGGTGAGGTTGCCGATCACGCCGCTTTTTTTATCCATCAGCGCCAGGCAGGCCTCGGAAATGGCCGCCTCGGAGGAGTTGGCCGAAATATCCTTTTCCATCTTCTGCCCGCGATGGTTGGAATACTTCAAGCGCGTGTCCGGCGCATTGATCCGTTCGATGAGACCCTTGGCCAGCAATTTTTCGCCGGCGCTTTCGTATAAATTAAATTTGACCGACGAACTGCCCGCGTTGACGACTAATATTTTCATGAGGAGATGTGGATGCGACGTTTTCGAAAGTCCGCTTTTGCAAGCGAATACAGAAGCCGGAAGTCAGGATTCAGAATTGTTATACTTGCTAATGTGATTATTGCCCATGATTTGCATTTATTCTGAATTCTGTCTCCTGAATCCTGAATTCCTGCAAAACTGACCGGACAGTATCAGCTTCGCCTGCGCCTGACAAGTTTCTTGTGGCGGAATCTGCGAAAAATGGTAAATGGATGATGGTTGATGGAAGCCACAGAACGACGAGACCTTGATCGGCAAGGTATGCTCAATCTGGTCTTGATGAATCGTGTGGCGTCTTTGCCGCATTGACCATTGCCCATCAACCATTAACCATCAACCATTCCCGATCTGCGTCGCGCAGATCGGGTCTGAATGCCCGGTCTTGCTTTTTTTTGGCGGGTCTTTATGATAACGGCGTTTTTGTGACAACCCCCATCGATTATCGGAGGAAACGCAATGAACCTGCAACTGGTTGCCAATACGATTCGCGGTCTGGCCATGGATGGCGTGCAGAAGGCCAATAGCGGCCATCCGGGCATGCCCATGGGCACGGCCGATTTCGCCGCCGTCCTGTTTCTTAAACACCTGAAATACTGCGCCGCCAATCCGGCCTGGGCCGACCGCGACCGCTTCGTTCTCTCGCCGGGACACGGCTGCATGCTCCTTTACAGCCTTCTGCACTTGGCCGGTTATGACCTTAAACTCGACGAGCTCAAGCAGTTCCGCCAGTGGGGCAGTCGCACGCCGGGCCACCCGGAACATGACGTAACCCCGGGCGTCGAAACGAGCACCGGCCCCCTGGGCCAGGGCTGCGGCAACGCCGTGGGCATGGCCCTGGCGGAAGCCATGCTGGCCGAGCGTTTCAACATGCCCGGTGAGACGATCGTGGCTCATCATACCTACGGCATTTGCAGTGACGGCGACCTCATGGAAGGCGTTTCCCACGAGGCGTTTTCCCTGGCGGGCCATCTTGGGCTCAACAAACTCATATTTTTCTACGACAGCAATAAAATCACGATTGAAGGCAGCACCGATCTGTCTTATAGCGACGATGTCCGCAAGCGCTTCGAGGGCTATCATTGGAACGTGCTGGAAGTGGATGGCCATGATATCGCCGCCATGGACCAGGCCCTGACGCAAGCCCGCGCCGAGACCCAACGGCCGACGCTTATCATTGGCCACACCACGATCGGCAAAGGCAGTCCCTGCATGGCGGGTTCCTGCGAGTCGCACGGCGCCCCCCTGGGGACCGCGGAAGTTTCCGCCACCAAGAAAGCCCTGGGGTTGCCGGAAGATCAGGACTTCTTTGTGCCCGATGAAGTGCGCGCGCTCTTTGCGGTGCGCGCCCGCGACGGGCAGGCCCTTGAGGAGCGCTGGCAGACCGCCTTCCGGCAATATCGCGCCCAACACCCGGACAAAGCCGCCGCCTGGGACGCCGCCCAGACGCTCGCGCTCCCGGCGGACCTGGAAAAGAGTCTGCCGGCGTTCGATCCCGCCAAGCCCGTGGCCACGCGCAACGCGTCCCATGCGGTGATCCAGAAGTTGGCCGCGGCCGTGCCGTATCTCGTGGGCGGCTCCGCCGATCTCGCGCCCAGCACCCGCACGATCATGGATGGCGCGGGCGACATCAAGCCGCATTCTTTCGCCGGCCGCAATTTCCATTTCGGCATTCGCGAGCACGCCATGGGCGCGGTCCTGAACGGGCTCGCGCTCCACGGCGGGTTCCGCGCCTACGGCGCCACCTTCTTCGTGTTCTCGGATTATTTTCGGCCCTCGATCCGTCTGGCCTGTATCATGAAACTGCCCGTGATTTATGTCCTGACCCATGACAGTTTTTATGTGGGCGAGGATGGGCCCACCCATGAACCGGTGGAGCACGCCATGGCGCTGCGGGTCATGCCGAATATGACGGTCATCCGGCCGGCCGATCCGACCGAGACCGGCGCCGCCTGGGTCGCCGCGTTGAAAAACACGGGAGGCCCCACCGCCATCCTGCTGACGCGCCAGAATCTGCCGGTTCTTGACCGCGCGCAGTTTCCCAAGGCGAACAAACTGGAGCAGGGCGCCTATGTGCTCTGGCAGAGCGCGCCGGGCCGGCCGCGGATCATCCTGATTGCCACGGGCTCCGAAGTGTCGCTGGCGCTGGATGCCGCCCGCGAGGTGGCCAAAGACGGCGTTATAATCAGGGTGGTGAGTATGCCGTCTTGGGAGTTGTTCGAGAAACAGTCCGACAAGGTCAAGAAGGCCGTTCTGCCGCCCTATTGCCGTTGCCGCCTGGCCATCGAGGCGGGCGTGACGATGGGCTGGGAGAAATACACCGGCCCCAAAGGCCGTATTTTCGGGCTCAACCACTATGGGGCCTCGGCGCCTTACAAAGTGCTGGCGAAGGAATACGGCTTTACCGCCGAAAACATCGCCCGCATCGCCCGCGAAATGATCGCGGGGAAATAAACCGCCATGTCACGCTTCATCATCAACGGTCGGCGCAAGATCGGCGGCGCGTTCCAGCCGGCGGGCAACAAGAACGCCGTTCTGCCCATGCTGGCGGCCTGCCTGTTGACCGATGAGGAACTCGAATTGCGCAATGTGCCCCGCATCGAGGACGTGGCCACCATGCTGGCCATCCTGGCCGAACTGGGGGTCGGCGTGAACCAGAAGGAGCGCACCGTCCGGCTGTGCGCCCGGGGCATCCGCAAGCGCCGGCTCAGCCGTGAACTTTGCCGCAAGGTGCGGTCTTCCATTTTATTTGCCGGTCCTCTGGCCGCGCGCCACGGACGCGCCGTGATTTTTCCGCCGGGCGGGGACGTCATCGGCCGGCGGCGGTTGGATTCGCACCTTTTGGGACTGCGCGCGCTGGGGATCGAGATTACCGGCGGCGAACATTTCACCTTCCGGCGGCGGACTTTGCGCGGGGCCGATATCCTGCTCGACGAGGCCAGCGTCACGGCGACCGAAAACATCCTGATGGCCGCCGTATTGGCGCCGGGCGCGACCACCCTGTTTAACGCGGCCTGCGAGCCGCACGTGCAGGACCTGGGGAGCCTGCTTATGAAAATGGGCGCGCGGATTACCGGGCTGGGCGCCAACCTTCTGCGCGTGGAAGGCGTGGAAACCCTGCACGGGGCCGCGCACGATGTCGCGCCGGATCACATTGAAATCGGCAGTTTCCTGGCGGCCGCCGCGGTCACGGGCGGCGACTTGGCGATTACCCCCGTGTCCCAGCGCGATGTGGCCCCGATCCTGCATCCGTTCCAGACGCTGGGCATGGCCTTGACGCTGGGAGAGGACGGTCTAAAACTTGTCACACGGCGGCGGCCGCGTGTGCGTTCCGAGCTGGGGCTGGCCGTGCCGAAGATTGAGGACGGGCCCTGGCCGAATTTTCCGTCCGACCTCATGAGCGTGGCGATTGTGGCCGGCACGCAGGCGCAGGGCACGACGCTGTTTTTCGAGAAAATGTTCGAAAGCCGCATGTATTTTGTGGACAGCCTCATCGGCATGGGCGCGCGCCTGGTGCAATGCGACCCGCACCGCGTGGTGGTGATCGGGCCCGCGAGCCTGCATGCCACGCCGGTTTTCAGCCCCGACATCCGCGCCGGCATGGCGCTCCTGATCGCCGCGCTCTGCGCCAAGGGCGCGAGCGTCATCAACAACGCCGAGGCGATCGACCGTGGTTACGAGCGCGTGGAGGAGCGCCTGCGCGCCCTGGGCGCCGACATTGTGCGGGAGCCATGAAAAAAGAGCAATATATCCTTGTTTTCAATTGCGGCAGTTCTTCGCTGGGATGTAAAATATTCCGTTGCGCCGAGACCGTGCAGGCCGAGCCGGTTTTTTCGGCCAAAGCGCATCGGGTCGGCGTGGAGGGCAAAGAAGCTTCTTTCCTGCAATACCAGGCGGATGGGACCTCCGCCAAGGTTGTGGTCCCACTGCCGGATCACCGCACGGCGGCGCGGCGGATTCTGGAATACATCCGCGCCAGGAATGTGCCTGTGGATATGATCGGCCATCGCTTTGTGCATGGCGGCGATTTCTTCAAGGAGTCCGCCATCATCGATCGCGGCGTGGTGGAGCTTTTGCGGCAATGTGTGCCCCTGGCGCCTATTCACAATCCCGTTTCGCTTTCGGTCATACACGAATGCCGGAAGACCATGCCGGGGTTGCCGGCCTATGCCGTGTTCGACACCGCCTTTCACGCCACCATCCCGGATTATGCTTATACCTACCCCGTGCCGCAAAGCATCCGCGAGCGCTTTCATTACCGCAAATACGGCTTTCACGGATTGTCCTATAAATACATCGCGCGCGCCGCGCCGGCTCTGCTCGGCCTGCCCGCCGATAAAGCCAGGATGGTGGTTTGTCACCTTGGCACGGGCGGCTCCAGTGTCAGCGCCATCCGCAACGGCGCATCGCAGGACAATTCCATGGGGTACTCGCCGTTGATGGGACTGCTGATGAGCACCCGTTGCGGGGATATCGACCCGATGCTCGCAATTTATCTGGCGGTGACTTATGATATGCGGCCGGACGATCTCCTGAACATGCTGACCGAAAAAAGCGGGCTTTTGGGAGTGGCCGGCTTTTCCAGCGATCTGCGCGATATTATTCGCGGCGTGACGGGCCAGGAAGACGATCGCGCCGGATTGGCCCTGCGCATGTATGTGCACCGGCTGAAAAAATACATCGGAAGTTTTGTGGCGGCGCTGGGCGGCATGGACGCCCTGGTTTTTACGGACGATATCGGCGTCACCAACTGGCTGGTTCGCGAAAAAGCCTGCGAAGCCATGCAATGGTGCGGATTGAAGTTGGACCGGGAGGCCAATCGCAAGGCGTCCCTGACGGACGCCACCCTGGTCAGCGCCGCCGATTCGCGTATTAAAGTCCTGAGTATGCCGACCAAGGAGGAACTGATCATCGCCGAGGAAGGCGCCAGGCTTATGGCAAGGAGGGAAGCGCATGATTCTGCTGTTTGATCCTGCGCCGCCCCGCATGCAATGGGGATTGCTTCGTGATGGCGGCGCCGACGCGCATGCCGTGGAAGCCAAAGCCGGCTGGCAGGAAAAAATCGCAGCCGATCTCGATGGGTGCGGCCAGGTGCAGTCGGTCGGCTATGTTTTGCATAACGGCGGCGACCTGATCAAGGATGCCGTCGCTCCGATTACTGCGGAAACACTGGCGTGCTTGAAGGACTGTGTCAACCTGCTTCCCGAACACAACAGCCTGACCCTCGCCGCCTGCCGCCACTGGATGGAGTGTCAGCCCCGCGCGCGCCATGTCCTTTTGTGCGACACGGCCTTTTTTGCGCGCCTGCCGCCCCATGTCCGCGATTACGCCGTGCCGCATGCCCTCACGCGCAAGGGATTGCATCGCTATGGCGGGTTCGGTCTGGGTCATGCGTGGGTCTGGAATCGCATTCAGGACTTAACCGGGGGCGCCGCGCGCAAAATCGTCAGTATTCATCTCGGCAATCATTCCAACCTGGCGGCGATCGAGGACGGCCATCCCGTGGAAACAACGGTTGGGTTTACGCATCTGGAGGGCGTTATGTCGGCCGAAGGCTGCGGCGACATCGACCCGACCATTATCTTCCAGCTCAAGGCGGCGGGGTTTACCTACTCCGTCATTAACCGCCTGCTTTCCACGCAGAGCGGGTTTTCCGCCCTGGCCGGCAAGCCCTGCCGGCTCGGCGATATTCTTGTTCAGTCGTCGCATCCCGGCCTGTCCCTGGCGCGGCGCGTTTTCCTCTACCAGATTGTGAAATCCATCGGCGCTTTATTGGCCGCGCTTGACGGCGCCGACGCGCTTGTCTTGCATGGCGCGCCGTCCCTGGATATCATGCCGTTTGTCCGCGAGCTTGGCCTGGCCCTCGCTTTTCTTGGCATCCGCATTCGCCCGGAAGCCCTCCGGAGCGGCGGGGCGCCGCAACGGGTTTCGACGGCGGACTCAAGCCTGCCCGTGTTTGTCATGGCTTATGATCGATGGGCCATGCTGGCGGGATCGATGCGATCGTTGGATAATAAAAAGGAGCAGACAAAATGAAAACACAGCGGAAAAAATTCCTCGTTGACGTGGGCATGCGCGATTTGCCGTTTCCCATCAAAGTGATGTCCCGGAGCGCGAGCGACGGGCAAACGACGGTGGCGGGCATCTCCATATCGGCGCGCATTATGCACGAATTCGAGGCGAGTTGGATCGATACTTTCATTCAAATCGTCCATCAACACCGCGACCGCATCGGAACGGCAACTCTCAAAAAAAACATTGTCGATTACATTAAAGCCTTGCAGGCTTCCACCGTCACGGTGTCCTTCGAATTCCCGTTTTTTTACGAGAAGTTGACGCCGGTCTCGCGCGAGAAGTGCCTGGTCCGCTACCTGTGCGCTTATACGGTCAAGGCGCATTCCGTCGAAGGGACGGCCAAAGCCACTCTGCGGGTTAACGTCCCGGCCCTCACGACCTACCCGATGTCGGCGGCGGAAGCCAAGGGCGGATTGTTCGGTCAGTTGAGCGTCATTACGCTGGATGTCGAACCGCGCGCCGAGGTTTTCCCGGAGGATATCATCGATGCGGTGGACAAACACGCGCTGGCGCCGATCTACTCGTTCCTGACACCCGAGGATCAGGCGCATCTCATCCACAAGGCGCATACCGAAAACAAACCCAGCGTGGTGGTGTTGGATAAAATCAAGGATGAATTGGCCTACAACAAGAACATCGAATGGTACGCCGTCACCAGCGCCAATTACGGCATGCTGCATTCCTACAGCACCGTGATCGGCACCGAAAAAAACCTGTGGGTGCCTTTCAGCGGCGCCGACGCCGATGCATGAAATGGCTGTGCCATGCGTAGCCCGGAAGGGCGAAGCATGGTGGGCCGTGCAGGGCTTGAACCTGCGACTTCTACCGTGTGAGGATAGCACTCTTCCACTGAGTTAACGGCCCATGCAATCGGAAAATCGAAGGCAAATGTCGGACGCCGGCGAAAACCCGCGGGCGAGCCGACAAGAAATCCTGATCCATTGGTGAAGGACAATATGAAGGATTGTCCCCGGGGTTGTCAAGCGCGCACTGCGGTTGCCTGCCGAAGCGGACAGCGGCCATCGTCCTGATGGGAGCGTGTAATTGGCCGGCGATCGGTTCTCCGTCCGGACGTCCGGCGCCTGGGCGGCCATGGTCTGGCCGGGAAAACAAAATTCACTCCTGCCACGAATGGAGTGAGGCGCAACGCGCTCCGCCCGACGCCGGTTTCAGAACTCGGACGAAGAATTCGAGTGTCTTGCGATTCATCGCCATAATCGCGGGCATGGTATAACCGTGTCCTTCGCCTTGCATGGCGTGAAATTCGACGTCCACCCCGGCCTTTTCCAGCGCTTTGTGGAGCAGGACGCCTTCGTCGAACGGGACGACCGTGTCCGCGGTTCCGTGAAAGATGAGAAAAGGCGGACACCCCCTATGGACATGCGTGAGCGGACTTGCTTCTTTCGCCAACGTCATACGATCTTCTATGGGACCGCCCAGGAAGGACGAAACCACTTGGTAGAGACGCGCGTAGGCTTTCTTCAATTCCGGTTCCGCCATGCGGGAAAGAAGGCTCGGCCCATTCACATCGCAAACCGCCTGAACCTCGCGCGATTGATCCGCCAGTTGCTTCGGCACGCTCCAATTCTTGACGCCGGCGGATGTTCCCAGGAGCGCCGTCAAATGTCCGCCGGCGGAGCTGCCCCAGGCACCCATCCGATTGGGATCGATTCGATATTGTTTGGCGTGGGCGCGCAACCAGCAAACGGCCGTCTGCACATCCTCGATCGCGGCGGGGAATGCGCGCACCGCGCTAAGGCGGTAATCGATGGCCGCCACGGCGATGCCGGATTCGACGAACCAGTGATCCGGAAACAGATCTTTGCCGCCGCCCTGCCATCCGCCTCCGCAAACCCAGACAACGACAGGACATGGCAGTTCGGAGTCCTCCGGGAGGAAAAGGTCCAGTTTTAGCGGCCGGCCTTCGTGTTCGACATAAACGATATCGCGCATGGGTTCTTTGGTCATTTGGTCGCCAGTGGCGTTTGTTTAAGGACGCATTTCGTTATGCACGGTCATTTTAATTTAAACGGAGATGACCGCGAAATACAATCCTTGGAGGATGCCGCGATCAAGCCGGCAAGTCAAGAACCCAAATCCTCGCCTAAGGCGCATCGAGAAACATGCTTGACGTTTTTACCGTTTATCGTCCATGATGCTTCCCGCTTGATTCCCAAGTTTTCGCGCTTTTAGCGCGACTGGGTGTGTTGTTTTTGGAAAAGCACGTTGTGTTTGTATATATCCCTCATTCGGCATCTCTTGGCCGGTATTATGTTGGGATGTCGCTCAATCCCTGGCAGCAAGCGGGTGTAGCTCAATGGTAGAGCCCCAGCCTTCCAAGCTGGTTGTGAGGGTTCAATTCCCTTCACCCGCTCCCTTTCATTTTTTACAGGCTGTTTCCACGAAAAGGATTGAATCGCATGCACAGGCAAGACATATCCCGCTACGAACATCAGCACGTTTTCCACCACAGCGGGGGACGGACTGAAAAGAAAACCATGCGGGTTGTCTTGCTGACTGTGGTTATGATGATCGTCGAGGTTGTCGCCGGCTGGGTGTTCAACTCGATGGCCCTGTTTGCCGATGGTTGGCACATGAGCACGCACGCCGCGGCGCTGACGCTTTCCTGGGGCGCCTTTGTGTTGGCCCGCCGCCACATTGCGGACAGGCGCTTCGCCTTCGGAACTTGGAAAATCGAGGTCCTGGGCGGGTTCGTAAGCGGCATTCTCCTTGGCTTGGTCGGACTTGTCATGGCGGGTATTTCCGTTCTGCGTCTTTTCCATCCGGCGCCGATCCAATTTAACCAGGCCATCTTCGTGGCGGTCGTCGGACTGGCCGTCAATCTGTTGAGCCTTTTCCTGTTGAGCGACCGTCAGCATGAACACGCCGGCCGGCATCGCGATCCTCGCGGCCACGCTGACAACTCCATCCATAAGAACCTGAATCTTCGCGCGGCCTATCTGCACGTTGTCGCGGACGCCATGACTTCGGTGTTGGCGATTGGCGCGCTTGTTGGCGGGAAGTTGCTACACTGGAACTGGCTGGATCCGCTTATGGGCATCGTAGGCGCAGGCATGATCATCCGATGGACTTGCCTGCTATTGGCGGAAACCGGAGGCATTCTGCTCGATCGCGAAACGCACAACGAACTGACAAGCAAGATACGGAGCGCCATCGAAAGCGACGCGGATGCCCGCGTCAGCGACCTGCATGTCTGGAAGATCGGACAAGACAAGTACGCCTGTATTGTGGCTGTCGTCGCGGCGCACCCTCTCCCGGCGGAGGACTACAAGGCGCGCTTGCGCCGGTATGAATCGCTGGTTCATGTGACCGTCGAGACCGCCGGCCTAACTGACCCTAAAGAGACATAGCCGAATTCCGTGCGGCGGGAAGGCCTGTTTGTTGGCCGGCGGCAAGCAGACCGCCTTACGCTGGATGCTAAGTAATCTTCCGCCATAGGCGGATCCGCCTCCGGCGGAATACCGGCTATCCTATGCCGAAGATAGCCGACGTAAAGTCGGCTCTACATAAAAAAGTCGCCCCGTTCCTCGGGGCCTAATTTGATGCATAGGAAATTCAAAAGGTAGGGCTCGGCCTCCGGCCGGGCCGTATTACAAGAAGACGGGCCAGCCGGAGGCTGGCCCCTACCTTGATGTACAGGAATTTTCCGCCATTGGCGGATCCGCCTCCGGCGGACAAAGTTTGTAGTCGCGAGACGACCCGCCTGCAACGCTTCGCGTAGCGATGCGGGCAGGTAGGCTCGCGCGGTTGACCGAAAACGCCAGGCTTCGCCGGAGCGCTTCGCCCAGGCGAGTCGGCCTAAACGTCCGACGGCCTGCCCGCAGTGCTACAGCGTTGCAGGCGGGCTACAGCAAAGTAAAATTCGCCCCGCTTTGCGGGGCCTACCTTGATGCATAGGAAATTCAAAACACAGCGGTTCTATCGAACCGCAGCTACACCTCTGGCCGAGTTCAGACAGGCCGTCCGGTGTAGAGGCCGTTCGATAGAACGGCATAGTTGCCGAAGGCCTACCTTAAATATATACCACCTGCAAGCTATGACTTGGCGGGCCCGCCTGTCTGTTGTCAAACCTCAACAATCAGCCCGTCGTAAGGAATCTCGACTCCGGCGGGCAGGGCTTGGGCAGTGGCGGCGTGGTCCAGGTCGTGGGTCATGTGGGTGATGAACGAGCGGCGGGCGCCCAAGCGTTTAAGTTCGGCCACGCTCTGGTCCAGCGAAAAATGGGTGGGGTGGGGCTTGCGGCGCAAGCCATCCAGAATCAGGCAATCCAGTCCGCACAGGCGCTGGGCCGCGGCCGCGCTCAAGCGGTGGCAATCGGGCACATAGCCGAGCGTGCGTCCATCCGCCTCCAGCCGATACCCGTAGGTTTCAATCCCGGCATGTTCCACCGCCAAGGGTTCGATGCGCACTGGTCCAATCGCAAAGGGGGCCTCCACTGCCTGGAAATCCACGCGCGGATAGGAGAGCCCCGGCTGGGCCGTTTGGTGCACGTATGGAAAAAACCGATTCATGGCCGCCAGTGTGGCGGGAGAGCCATAAACCGGGATGACGGCATCCTGAATCTCGTTGAACCGGCGGATATCGTCGAAACCGAAGACATGGTCGGCATGGGCGTGGGTAATGAGCACGGCATCCACCCGGCTTACGCCGAAGGTCAGCGCCTGGTCGCGGAAATCCGGCGGGGTATCGACGATAATGTGCATGCCCGCCGTCCGCACATAGAGACTGGAACGTCGGCGTTTATTGCGCGGATCGCCGGATTGGCAGACGGCGCACCGGCACCCGATGGCGGGCACGCCGCTCGAAGTGCCGGTGCCAAGAAAAGTAAATTTCATCAGAAAACCAGAAGTCAGAAGTCAGAGGTCAGAGATCAGCGATCAGCGATCAGCGATCAGAGGTCAGAGATCAGCGATCAGAGATCAGAGATCAGCGATCAGAGATCAGAGATCAGCGATCAGAGATCAGAGATCAGAGATCAGAGATCAGTCAGAACAGGAATTCAGAAGTCTGAATTATCGAATCGGTTTCGGTCTGACCTCTGGCCTCTGACCTCTGACTTCTGACCTCTGACTTCTGACTTCTGACCTCTGACCTCCGACCTCTGGCCTCTGGCCTCTCTCCTATTTTCCGTCTTCCGGGATGCGCATGCCGTAAAACGAGCGGTAAACGAAGACCAGCGCCACGAGGAACAAGACGCCGCCGATGGCCAGCGAGGTCTTGGCCATGCCGGCCTTCTGCATGGTGACGGCGATTTCCACGGCCAGCAGGCCGAAGAGCGTCGTGAATTTGATGACCGGGTTCATGGCCACTGACGAGGTGTCCTTGAAAGGGTCGCCCACGGTGTCGCCCACCACGCTGGCGGCATGCAGGTCCGTGCCCTTCATTTGTAAATCGACTTCCACAATCTTCTTGGCGTTGTCCCAGGCGCCGCCGGCATTGGCCATGAAGATGGCCTGGAACAGCCCGAAGAAGGCGATGGCCACCAGGTAGCCGATAAAGAAATACGGGTTGAAGAACGGGAGCGCCAGCGCCAGGCAGAAGATCGTGACGAAGATATTGATCATGCCCTTCTGCGCGTAAATCGTGCAGATCTTGACCACTTCCTTGCTGTCCTTGATGGAGGCGGTGGTGCTGTCCAATTTGATATGTTCCTTGATATAGACCACCGCGCGATAGGCGCCGGTCACGACGGCCTGGGTGGAGGCGCCCGTGAACCAGTAAATCACCGCGCCACCCATGAGCAGGCCCAGAATGATCTCGGGTTGAACGATGCTCAAGGCGTCGATGACGGGTTTGAACGGACCGGCCAGACCGGAGACCAATTGGGCGTCATACATGCTCTGCAACAGCAGGATGATGCCGAAAATCATGGTCGTGGCGCCGACAACCGCGGTGCCGATCAGCACCGGCTTGGCGGTCGCCTTGAAGGTGTTGCCGGCGCCGTCGTTCTTTTCCAGGCATAGCTTGGCCTTTTCGAAGTCAGGCACGAAGCCGAACAGGCGCTTGATTTCCTCCTTGATGCCCGGACGCGATTCGATCTGGCTCAGTTCATAAACCGATTGGGCGTTGTCGGAGACCGGCCCAAAACTGTCCACGGCGATGGTCACCGGCCCCATGCCCAGGAAGCCGAAGGCCACCAGGCCGAACGCAAAAATCGGCGTGGCAAACGCCAGGTTGGCCGGCATGATGGCGAGCAGATCCGGGTGCCGGGAGAGCAGGTAGCTCGCCAGCATCAATACCATGATCAGGAGGCCTTCCCAGAAGGCCGAGAAATTGCCGGCCACGAATCCGGAAAGAATATCCAGCGAGGCGCCGCCTTGTTTGGCCGAGACAACCACTTCCTTCACGTGCCGCGAATTCGTGCTGGTGAAGGCCTTGGTGAATTCCGGGATGAGCGCGCCCGCCAGCGTGCCGCAACTGATGATCACCGAGAGCACCCACCACAGACTGCCGTGGTCGGCCGCGGGCAGGAGCAGGTAGCTGGCCGCGAATGTGACCGCCACGGAAATGAGCGACGTAATCCAGATCAGATGGGTCAGCGGCTTTTCCGCGTCGAATTCCTGGGCGGCGGCATATTTGGCTTCGCAGAGCTTGGCGTTGATCCCATAGGCCACCAGCGAGGTCAGGATCATCAGAATACGCATGACGAAGATCCAGATGATGAGCATGCCGCACATCGCCGGACTGGCCGCCAGGGCCAGGGCCAGGAAAGCGATCAGGGCCACGCCGGTCACGCCGTAGGTCTCGAAGCCGTCGGCCGTCGGACCGACGCTGTCGCCGGCATTGTCGCCGGTGCAGTCGGCGATGACGCCCGGATTCTTCGGGTCATCTTCCGGGAGCTTGAAGACGATTTTCATCAGGTCGGACCCGATGTCGGCGATCTTGGTGAAGATGCCGCCGCAGATACGCAGGACGCTGGCGCCCAGTGATTCCCCGATGGCGAACCCGATGAAGCACGGCCCGGCCAGGTGTTTGGGCAGGAACGCCAGGATGCAGATCATAAAAAACAGTTCCACGCTCACCAGCAGGAGCCCGACGCTCATGCCGGATTTCATCGGGATGGCCAGGGCCATCCAGGGTGTGCCGCGCAGGGCCGCAAAGGCCGAGCGGGAATTGGCGCGCGTGTTGATGCGGATGCCGAACCAGGCGACGCCATAGGAACCCAGGATGCCGAGGATCGAGCAGGCCAGGACGATCAGGATGTCGATGATCGGTTTTTTCTGGAGGGCGCCGAAATAATACAGCATGCAGGCGCCGACGAGCACCCACAGGATGGCCAGGAGCTTGCCCTGTTGGAAGAGGTAGGTTTTACAGGTTTCCCAGATGGTCTGCGAAACTGAACTCATGCATTCGTGGACCGGCATGGCCTTGGTCTGGAAGTATTGGACCAGGCCGAAAATCAGGCCGATGACGCAAACCACCAGTCCGCCATAGAGCAGGGTAAGCCCGTTGACCGGGGATCCCAGGATGTTAAAGGTAATGGTTTGCAGATCCGGCAGATTGATGTCCGCCTCGCCGGCCAGGGCCGTCGCGCCGCAAGTGCTGACCAACACGCCCGCCAATCCCAATGCCCAACGCGACCAGTTGCTCGAGAATCGCATGATGCCTTTCCTCCCTTTTACTGCGGTTGCTTGTTCGAACGAACAAGCGGCGAAGTATAGGAGGCGTTTGCGCGGGCGTCAATCAAATTCCATCTCGCGCCTAATTTATAGCGTGCATGCCGGCGTGCCCTATAATACAGTATCCCATTTGTTGGGAAGATTATGAAGGCTCAGGGCATCTTTATTACCGGCACGGACACGGGAGTCGGCAAGACCTTTGTGAGCGCCGCCTTGCTGTGCGTGCTGCGTTCGCGCGGCGTGGATGCCGTGCCGATGAAACCGGTCCAGACCGGCGCCAGGCAAACTAACGGACGGTGGTGTTCGCCCGACCTGGATTTCTGTCTGGCGCTGGCCGGCCTGAAACCGGGACCTTCGGAATATGCCCGCATGGCGCCCTGCTGTTTTGCCAAGGCGTGTTCGCCGCATCTGGCCGCGGCAACAGCCGGACGCCGCATCGGATTTTGTCGCATTAAGGCTTCCCTAAATTCATTACAGGCGCGGCATGCGTTGGTCATCGTGGAGGGCGCCGGGGGGGTGTGCGCGCCGATCCGGGGCAGGCGGACGATGCTGGAGCTGATGGGTGCGCTGGATTTGCCCGTGGTGGTGGTGTCCCGCCTGGGGCTGGGAACCATTAACCACACCTTGCTCACTCTTCACCGTCTGCGATGCGCGCAAATCCGTGTGCTGGGCGTAGTCTTCAATGCGACCGCACCGGGCCGCTTGGGCTATATTGAGCGGGATAATATCGAAACCATTGCGCGTTTGGGTAAGGTGCGCGTGCTTGGCCGCTTGCCGTTTATTCCCAATCTTGAGTCGCGGCCGGCCGCTCGATTCCAGCGCGCGGCGGCCGCCGGTCTGCCGCCCGCCGCAACGCTGCTGAAATGGATGCAATCATCATGAACACGGAACAATATCGTTCGCTCGATCGCCGGCATCTCTGGCATCCTTATTCGCGGCATTCGGCCATACAGGACACGGCTTTCCCGGTCATCGTGCGCGGGGAGGGTGTCTATCTCTTCGACAGCGACGGCCGCCGTTATCTGGATGCGATTTCATCCTGGTGGGCCTGCAACCTGGGGCATAGTCATCCCCGCCTGGTTAAAGCGATGACCGCCCAGGCCCACTGCCTGCAACACAGCATCCTGGGCAACCTTTCGCATCCCGGCGCCATTGAGCTGGCCGCGCGCCTGGCGGAACTGTTTCCGGACAGGCGCCGGCGCGTGTTCTTTGCGGGCGATGGCGCCGGCGCCGTGGAAGCGGCGCTCAAAATTGCCGTCCAGTATTGGCACAACCGGGGGCGGCCGGAGCGGCGCCGGTTTGTGTCGCTGGACAGCGCCTATCATGGCGATACGCTGGGAGCCGTCTCGGTCGGCTGCCTGCCGGAATTCCATGCGCCGTTCCAATCCTTGCTTTTCCCGGTGTTCCGCGCGCCGACACCCTGCTGTGGAACCTGCCAGGCTACGCCGGAGCGCTACGCCCAGGCGAGCGCGCGCGGCCGTCTGCCGGATACCTGCGCGCAGGAGTGCCTGGCGGACCTGGCTGAAATTCTTGAAAAAAATGCGTCCGCAATTGCGGCCGTGATTGTCGAGTCGATGTGCCAGGGCGCCGCCGGTATGCGGATTTATGCGCCGGCTTGTCTGGCTAAAATGGCGGCGCTGTGCCGGGAATACGACGTCTTGTTAATTGTCGATGAAATCGCCATGGGGTTCGGGCGCACCGGGCGGATGTTCGCCTTCGAACATGCCGGGATCGATCCCGATATCGTGTGCGTCGGCAAGGGCCTGGCGGGCGGCTACCTGCCCATGAGCGCGACGATCGTGCGCGAGGCGATCTATGAAACCTTTGCCGACAGCAAAGCAGACCATACCTTCTATCACGGGCACACGTTCGCGGGTAATCCCGTGGCGGCGGCGGTGGCGCTCGAAACCCTGCGGATTTACGAGCAAGACCGGATTGTGGAACGCGCCCGCGAAGCGGGCGAGCGGCTTCAGGCCGCCTTGGCGCCGCTTCGCGGCCTGAGCGGCGTGCGGGATGTCCGCGGCCTGGGACTTCTGGCGGCCGTCGAACTGGACGAGAATAAGGGACAATCGGGCCCGGAGCGGGCCAAGCGGGCGGCGGCCTGGCTGTTACAGCAAGGAGTGCTGATCCGTCCGTTGGGATCGGTCGTGTATCTCATGCCGCCGCTGATTACGCCCGCGCCCGTGTTGGAACAGCTTGCCGGCCGGGTGCGGGAGGCCATTATTCAAGAATGATCGTCATGAAAATCGGGATTGCATGCGGCGGTACGGGCGGGCATATTTTTCCGGGCCTGGCGGTGGCCGAGGAGCTGCGCCGGCGCGGGCATGCGGTGGTTCTGTGGCTGGCGGGCAAGCCGGGCGAAGACCTGGCCCTGGCCGGATGGAATGGCCCGATTGTGACGGTCTATGCCCGCGGCGTGTCGTCGCATGCTCCGCGGGCGATGATCGCAACCTGCTTCCGTCTGGCTCGGGCGGTCCTGCAATGCCGCCGGTCGCTGAAACGTTTTTCCCCGGACGTGCTTCTGGCCATGGGCAGTTATGCCTCGGTCGGGCCGGTGCTCGCCGCGCGCTGGCTCAATATTCCCGTCGTCCTGCACGAGGCCAACGTCATTCCCGGCCGGGCCATCCGGTTCCTGGGCCGCTGGGCGGAGGCCGTGGCCGTGGGATTCGAGGAAACGCGCTCTCATCTCGCGCACCGCAGACTTGTGGTAACCGGGATGCCGGTGCGGGAGGGCGGAGAGCGGAGAGCGGAGGGCGGAGAGCGGAGAGCGGAGGGCGGAGAGCGGAGAACGGAGAGCGGAGAGCGGAGAACGGAGAGCGGAGAGCGGAAAGCGGAGAGCGGAGAGCGGAGAGCGGAGAGCGGAGAGCGGAAAGCGGAGAGTGGAGAGTGGCGGGCGGAGAGTGGAGAGCGGCTGGCGGACGACGGACGGCGGATGAAGCCAACGCCCAATATCGAATGTAAAACTGAAGAATGCAAAAGGCCTCAATCGGAAATCGGCAATCAACAATCCGAAATCAAAAATCAAAAATCCGAAATTAGTTGGGGCGCGTTGGCGCCCACGGTTTTCACCCTCCTGGTCATGGGCGGCAGTCGCGGGGCGCACCGGCTGAATGAGGTCGCTTCCCAGGCGATTGTCCGTCTGCATTGCGAAGGGAATTCGCTCCAGGCGATTCATCTTGCCGGCCCGGCGGATGAGGGCGCCATCCGGCAGGTCTATCGGCAGGCCGGCGTGCCGCACGCGGTGTTTGGGTTCCTGCACGAGATGCCGCGGGCTTATCGACAGTCCTCGCTGGCCATCTGCCGAAGCGGCGCCTCCACTTGCGCGGAACTCTCGTGTTACGGAACGCCGGCCCTGCTGGTGCCGTATCCGTTCGCCATTCATCAGCACCAGGCCGCCAATGCCGATGCCCTTGCCGCGTCCGGTTCCGCCGATATTTGCGACGAACAAATTCTGACCGTGGATTGGCTGGTTGGCTATGTCGCCGGGTTGATGCGCGACCCCGCGCGACTGGCGCATATGCGGGCGGCCGCGCTCCGGCGCGTCACGAACGATCCGGCCTCTGCCCTGGCCGATTTGGTGGAAGAAGTGGGAAACCGGACGACGGACGGCAGACGACGGACGACGGGCGCCGGCCTATGAAAGAAAATTTAGAACACGTACGCCGATTTTTGGCCGGTAAGCCGGGCCATGTTCATTTTGTCGGCATTTGCGGGGTGGGTATGGCCGGGCTGGCCTTCCATTTGAAACGCAAGGGCTGGCGCGTCTCCGGGTGCGATTTGCAAGGCAATGCCCTGTCTGCCTGGCTGGCCGCCACTGGCATTGAAATCCGGCTGGGACACGATTCGGCGCATCTGGCCGGTGTGGACTGGGTTGTGCGCACGACAGCCGTCCGACCGGACCATCCGGAAGTTGCCGCGGCCTTGGCGCAAGGCCTTCCCGTGTTCCAACGCGGCCTGGTGCTTGCCGCGCTTCTTTCCGGATTTACTTCGATCATTGTCTGCGGCACGCACGGCAAGACCACGACCACTGCCATGCTCACGCAGATTCTTTTGGCCGCCGGCCGCGATCCTTCCTATTGTATTGGCGGCGTCCCTGCGGCGGCAGGCCCTGCCGCCGGGAAGCTTGGCGGTGGCGACGGCGCACCGGCCGTTGCCGGCGCACCGGTCGTTGCCGGCGCACCGGCCGTCGCCGGCGCGGGGCAGGGCGACTGCATGGTGGCGGAGGCCGATGAGAGCGACGGCACCCTGGCTTATTACGAGGCGGATATTGCCGTGGTGACGAATGTCGAGTTCGATCACGCCGAGCATTTTGCCGACCTTGGCGCACTGCGCGTCTGTTTCGCCAACATGCTCCGGCAGGTCCGCCGGGCCATCGTTTATTGCGCCGACGATCCGGAAGCCGCCAGGCTTTGTTGCGGTCTGACAAAAAGCGTCTCCTATGGATTGGCTTCCGGCGCCGATTGGCGCGCCGCCGCAATCGAGACTGTGGCGGAAGGTGTTTCATTTCAAGTCTGGCATGGCAAAGAAATGCTGGGCGTCTTGTGCCTTCCGGCGCCTGGCCGCCACAATGTGCTGAACGCTTTGGCGGCCTGCGCGGCGGCCTCGGTCAATGGTGTCGGCTTCGATGCCATGCGCCTGGGTTTGCAACGCTTCCAGCCGGTGCGCCGCCGTTTCGAGCGGGTGATCGAAAAGGACGGCGTATTGGTGCTCTCAGATTATGCGCATCATCCGACGGAGATTGCGGCCACCTTGCGCACCCTGCCGGACCTCCGGCGCGAACGCTGGCTGGTGGTATTCCAGCCGCATCGTTACAGCCGCACGCGGGCCCTGGCCGGCGATTTTGCCGCCGTGTTGAAAGGCATGGCGGAATTGATCCTTGCGCCGGTCTATGCCGCCTCGGAACCGATGCTGAGCGGCGGAACGCATTGGAACCTCTTTGAGCAGGTCAGGCAGATCGGACAGATCCGAGCATTCGCCGCAACTTCGCTGGTCCAGGCTTGGGATTATGTGCGCACCGCGCTCCGGCCCGGCGACGGCTTGCTGATCATGGGTGCGGGCGATGTCGAACAAATTGCCCGCTGGGCGCGCGCGGAATTGGCCGAGCGCGGGTTGGCCGCCCGGGACACCGGGTTCGCCCTTGATCCGGCGAATGCCTGGACTGCGGCGCTGGAAAAAATGCAATGGAAATCGGCGGTTTTAAAACGACAGTCCTCCTTGGCCGATAAAACGACCTTGCGTGTGGGCGGCAACGTTGATATTTTGGCCGACTTGGCCGATGAAGAAGATTTGACAAAAATACTCGAATGGACCAATGCCAACCGGGTTCCGGTCAATGTTTTGGGCGCTGGTAGCAATGTGCTGGCAAGCGATCTGGGTGTGCGCGGGGTGGTGATGCGCCTGGCGGGCCCGGCGTTCCGGCAAATCCGGATGGTCGCTGGCGCCGGCGCGTCCGTCTGTCGTCCGGCATTCCAGATGGTTGTTGGCGCCGGGGTGTCCCTGCATGAACTGACCAATCGGCTGGCGGAGGAGGGCCTGGCAGGTTTGGAATTTTTGGCGGGCATTCCGGGCACAGTTGGCGGCGCCCTGCGCATGAATGCGGGCGCCTGGGGCGAGGATATCGGATCGCGGGTGGCTTGGGTGCGCTTCCTCAATCCCGATGGTTCGGGACAGGTGGCGGAAGCGACCGCCCTTGGATTTGGCTATCGCCACTGCATAGGATTAGCCGGAACCCCGGCTGGGGCCGACACCTCGGCTGGGGACCGCAAGATTGTGGTTGAGGCGGCGTTTAACGTGGCGCCATCGAATCCGCAAACGGTGCGCGCTCGGATGGAAGACATCCTCAAGCGGCGCGCCTGGTTGCGCGCCTGGCATTCGGCCGGTTCGGTGTTTAAGAACCCGGAAGGCGATTTTGCCGGGCGCCTGTTGGAACAGGCCGGAATGAAGGGGCGCCGTGTCGGCGGCGCCCGCGTGTTGGAGGAGCATGCCAACGTGATCGTCACGGAGCCAGGCGCGATGGCCTCGGATGTCCGCGCGCTTTTGGAAATCATGCGCCAGGCCGTGCGGGAAAGCGCGGGAATCGAATTAATCGAGGAGATCGTGTGTCTTGAGTAATCAAATATTATCCGCTTACGGCGGGCAATCTTGCGGTTCTATCGAACCGCGACTACGCCAATTTAGTGTAGCGGCCGTTCGTAAGAACGGCAAGGTTTCCGGGAAGATCGTGAATTATGAATAATACGACATTTTCCGCCAGAGGCGGATCCGCCTGCGGCGGAAAGCATGTCGCGGTGCTGATGGGCGGGCCTTCCTCGGAACGGGAGGTTTCCTTGCGGTCGGGGCGGGCGGTGACGGAGGGCCTGCGCCAGGCCGGTTACGAGGCGATGGAAGTTGACGTTAAGGAGCGGACCTTCGATTTGCCGCCGCAGGTGGAAGCCGTTTTTATCGCTCTGCATGGCGAGTTTGGCGAAGACGGGCAGGTGCAGGATATTTTGACGCTCAAAAACGTGCCGTATACCGGATCGCGGCCGGAAGCCAGCCGGATAGCGTTCGACAAGGTCCGTTCCAAACAAATATTGACGCGCCATGGCATTCCGACGCCGGTTTTCGAAGTTCTGCGGCCTGGTCAGGCGCGCACCTTGCCCTTGCCCGTCGTTGTCAAGCCGGTGCGGCAAGGCTCGAGTTTCGGCTGCCACAAGGTGACGGCCGAATCCGATTGGCCGGCCGCCCTGGCCGATGCCATGATTTATAACGGCGAGGCGTTGGTGGAAGCGTATATTGACGGCAAGGAATTGACTGTGGGGATTGTGGAGACGGAAGTCTTGCCGGTGATCGAAATCCGCGCGCCCGGCAACAACTACGATTACCGGGCCAAATACACCAAAGGCGTTACGGAATACCTGGCGCCCGCGCCGCTGGACGCCGCCGCCACGCGCCTGGCCCAGGACCTGAGCGCGCGGACTTACCGGGCGCTTGACGGGCGCGGCATGGGGCGCATCGATTTGCGCATGAGCCCCGATGGCCGGATGTATGTCCTGGAGTTGAACACGATCCCCGGGTTCACCGAAACCAGTCTCCTGCCCAAAGCCGCCCGCGTCGCCGGCTATGAATTTTCCGCCCTGTGCGACCGCATCATAAGAACAGCCTCCTTGGATTAGCGGTCCGCTATTATTGACGCTTTAAATATGCGAATTTGTTCGCGTCCCTCATCTCGCTGTATACGCCGGTTCCATTTGCTCCCCGCCGTGCTTTGCTCTTGACGGAGTGGAGCGGAAAATCCATATTGATTTTGTCGGCATTTGGAATGGGTCGGAAATGCAATCGCCGCCTTCTGCGCAAAAGGAAACCGTTTGCTTATGTGGTGGAGACGCGCAAGTGAACAGCGACGTCGGTGGGGGGGGGCTCGCGCGGATCGGAGCGTCCGGCGGGACTCCGCCTTGCGTTTCAGCGCCCGCGATCGCACCGGCGGCAAGGAGTGGGGGCGCCGCCTGATAATTGCGGCAGTCATGCTTTCCAGCCTGACGGCCTGCGGTTTTCTGGCCTGGGTGGGAACCCAGTCTTTGGGGTGGTTGTTATTCCGGCAAAACGACCTCTTCCGTGTCCGGGACATCAAGATCGAATGTAATGGCGACTCCCTCACGCCAAATCACATCGTGGAATATGCCCATTTGTCGGAAATGAAATACCTGTTTGCCACGAATATCGTGGAGATTCGGGAGCAGTTATTGATGCAAGTGCCGCGGATCAAGGCTGTGGAAATCAAGCGCCGCCTGCCGGGCGAATTGATCGTTCATGTCCGCGAGCGCGTGTCCATGGCGCAACTGGAGTTGAGCGGTTATTATCTGACGCTCGACCGGGAAGGTTATGTGCTGGGGAAGGCCGTCGAATCGAAAGCCTTGCCGATCATTGCCGGCTATGATTTGCCGGGCATCCGGCCGGGCGTGCAATTGAGCGCGGCAGGCATTCGGAATGCGTTGGAGGTCCTCGATGTCTGCCAGACGACGCCGATCGGCCAGGGGGTCCGGATCGCTTCCATCGATGTGCGCAACGCGCAGGCGCTGGAACTCCGCCTGGCGAACGGCGAGCGGGTCCCGTTTGCATGGCCTCATATGGGCGAACCGTCGTCGCTGGCCCGCGAACAGTTGGAGCATAAACTGGCGCAACTGGCCGAAAACCTTAAGTCGGCGGCCCATCGTAACAAGCGCATTGCCTGGATCGATATGACGTATGAAAACAATTTTCCGGCCCAGGAATACTGAAGAATTGCGGATTGCCGAAGAAAGAGGTCAGAAGTCAGATATCAGAGGTCAGATGGCGGCGTCCGTCGTCTGTCGCAGGATGGAGATAGGTCGGCGTGAATTCATCGCTGATCTCTGACTTCTGACCTCTGATCTCTGGTTTTGATTTCCGACACGAAAGGATAATGAGACATGGCGTCCGAGCCGATTGTAGCGGTTGAAATTGGGACCTCGAAAGTATGCGCGCTGGTGGGGGAAGCGCGCGAAGACGGGCATATCATGGTCACCGGCATTGGGCATTGCGCGTCCTGCGGCGTTCGCAAGGGCGTCATCACGGACCTGGAAAAGGCCAGCGCTTGTGTGCGGACGGCCATCCAGGGCGCCGAGCAAAGCGGCCAGGTTGAAATCGGCAAAGTGTTCCTGGTGATTGCGGGCGAGCATATGCGCAGTATGACCAGCCAGGGCAGCACCCCGGTGATGGACGTGAAAGCGGGGGTGACGCAGGACGATATGGCGCAGGTCATGGATATCGCCCGGGCCGTCAATCTTTCGCATGACCGCGAACTGGTGCATTCTATTCCGCGGCAATACATGGTGGATGACCAGTTGGTGGTAAGCAACCCGGATGGCATGCGCGGCGCTAAGCTGTCGCTGGATATGCTGATTGTGCATGGCGCGCGGAATGTGCTGACCAACGCCGTCCAAGCCGCGCGCAACGTCGGCCTTGATGTGATGGATATGGCCTTTAGCGGGTTGTGCGCGGCCATGGCGACGCTGACGCCGGAACAGAAAGAATGCGGGGTGGCGCTCATAGACCTGGGCGCCGGCACGACGAGTTACCTGGTATATGCCGGCGGCGCGATTGCCCTGGCGGGGGTGTTGGCCGTGGGCGGCGATCATATTACCAACGATATTTCCCTCGGTTTTTCCGTGTCTTTGAAGCGCGCGGAAATGCTTAAGCAGGAAGCGGGGGCGTTGATCCCGGATGCCGGCACGCATTTCCAGCGGATCGCAATTCCGGCGGAGGTCGGCTTTCCGGCCTGTTCGGTGGCCGCTTCGGACTTGCGCGCCGTTATTCAGGCGCGGATGGGCGAGACGCTGGAACTGATTGCGGCTCTTTTTAAGAAGCAGGGGCTCACACAACAACTGGGCGCCGGCCTGGTTCTGACGGGCGGCGGGGTCCACCTGAAGGGCGTTGTGCCGTTGGCGGAGCGGATATTCGATTTGCCTTGTGCGATCGGCATGCCTGTGAATTACAGCGGAATGGCTTCGGTGAATGAGGGGCCCGAGTATGCCGCGCCGCTGGGTATGTTGCGTTATGCCGTGCGTAGCGGTGCCTATCGTCAAACGGAATCGATCGGTTGGAGCGGCTTCTTGAGCAAGTTGTGGGGGCGGTCATGAACACTGCCGATAAAGTTTGCCCGCCGCCGGCGGGCCGGGCGAAGAGCGCGGCGCGATTAATCTTGCCGCGAACGCTGGTGGTGGGCCTGGGCAATGGCGGATGCAAAACCGTGGCGGCCATGGCCCGGCAATGGAAAGATGGCCCGCGTGTGGTGGCGGTCAATACGGATGGCCGCAGTTTGACGGATGCCGGGGACCTGTCCGGCCTGCAAATCGGCGCGCGTGTCATCAAGGGGCTGGGCACGGGCGGTGAACCGCGCATGGGTCAGCGCGCGGCGGAATCGGATATCGAGGCGATCCGCGGATTGTTCCGGGAGGTGGATGTCGTTTTTCTGGTGGTCTGTCTTGGGGGCGGCACTGGCACCGGCGCGGCCCCCTTGCTGGTCGAAGAGGCGCGCAAGGCCGGCGCGTTGGCGCTTGTGTTTGCCTCCCTGCCGTTCGAGTTCGAGGGCAAACGCCGCATGGAACATGCCCGGCGTGGTTTGATGGCTCTGCATGCGGGGGCCGATGCCGTCATTTGTCTGCCCAATCAGCGGCTCTTGAAACTCGTGGAGGACAAGACCAATATTGCGGCGGCGTTCCAGCAAGCGGACGAGATGCTCGCGCGCGGGTTGAAAGCCGTCTGGTGCGTGATCAGCCGCCGCGGGGTCATTAACCTGAATTTCGAGGATGTGAGCGCGCTGGTGCATAAGGGCAATGGGCGCTGTGTCTTTGCCTGCGCCGAAGGAACCGGCCCGGACAAGGTCAATCAGGTTCTGCAGGCTGTGCGCGCTCATGCCCTGTTGAACCAGGGCGCCGTGCTGGCCGAGGCCGAGGCCTTCCTGGTTAGCGTGATGGGCGGCAACGATCTTTCCTTGAAAGAAGTGGATCAGTTGATGTCCGGTATTGCCAGGATCGGCCGCGCGGAAGCGCTGACGATGACGGGCGTTTGTTGCGAGAGCGAATGGCAGGACCGCCTGTTCGTTGTCTTCCTGGTTGTGGAAAAGAAGGACGCCGATGGTCTGGCGTTCGTCCCTCCACAGCGCGACGATGAGGCGCATGACGGTCCGATCGGCGCGGCGCCGGATGAGGCGGCGCCGCCGGAACCCGTGGCCCGGAGTAAAATCACGCAGGCCGATCTGTTCGGCAAATTCAACCAGGGCCGGTTCAAAGATGTGGATGCCACGGTGGTGGAAGGCACGAACCTGGATGAGCCGACATTCAAGCGCCGCGGCATTATTATTCAAAAAGTCCTGCGCAACCATAACAACTGACAGAAATGGTTAATGGTTGATAGAGGTGATCGCGAAAAATGACGTTGGCATTATTTCCATTCTCTTCAGAAACCATTATTCATTTGCCATTAACCATCGACCATTAACCATCGACCATTCTTCTCATGGATCTCTCCATCATCATCCCGGCTTATAACGAAGAAGCCCGTCTGGGAAGGATGCTGGATCAATACCTGCCGTTTTTCAACGCGCGCTATGCCGGTCGCTATGAGATCCTGGTCGTGGTCAACGGCTCGTGTGACCGCACGGAAGACGTTGCCCGCGAATATGCCCGCAAACATGAAACGGTTGTGGTTGTTGTGGAGCCGCGCCCGATCGGCAAGGGTGGGGCGATCATGCTGGGCTTTGCCCGGGCGCAGGGGCATCTGGTGGGTTTTGTGGATGCCGATGGCGCCACGCCGCCGGAAGCTTTCCATGAACTCGTGGAACATATCGGCGCGGCGGGCGCCATCATCGCCTCGCGCTGGATGACGGGGGCGCGGGTTAGTCCCCGCCAGCCTTTGGAGCGCCGTCTGGCTTCGCGTCTGTTCAACGCCCTGGTGCGCTTGATGTTCGGTTTAAGGATTTCGGATACCCAATGCGGCGCCAAGTTGCTGACGCGCGAAGCGCTCCTGGCCGTTCTGCCGTACATTGGCATAACCCAATGGGCCTTCGACGTGGATCTCTTGTTTCAACTGCGGCGCGCCGGATTCGAGATTACAGAAATTCCGACCGCGTGGCATGACGTATCCGGATCGCGTTTGCGCGTGGGCAAAGCTTCGGCCGACATGTTTGTGGCCATGGTGCGTCTGCGGCTGATCTATTCCCCATTCCGGTGGGTGGTGACTTTGTATGACCGTAAACTGGCCCGCTATGTGCATAAATAGGGTTTTTTTGCAATTGGAGTTTTACACCGGCTATGATAGCCGACGTAAAGTCGGCTCTACCTGGATGGGGCGCCTATGAACCTTAAAGGCAAAACAGCGTTGGTGACCGGCGGCGCCCGGCGAATCGGCGCGGCGCTTTGCGAAGCGTTGGCGGCGGAAGGATGCCGGGTCGTGATTCATTATAACCGCTCGGCCCGCCCGGCGCAGGCGCTCGCCGCGCGTTTGCGCCGGAACGGCGCGCAGGTTTGGACGGCGGCCGGCGATTTACGCGTCCCGCGTTCCGCCGATCGCGTTGTATGCCAAGCTGCAGCCGTGGCCGGTAAGTTGGATATTCTGGTCAACAATGCCGCTGTATTCGATAAACAGCGGTTGTTGCAGTCCGCCGTGGCGGAGATTCGCGCGGAATGGGAAGTCAACCTGCTGGCCCCGCTCCTGCTCATGCAGGCGTTCGCCCGGCGCGTCAAGCGCGGACGCATCGTCAATCTGCTGGATTGCCGCATCGCCTCCAATCGGTCGGACGCCGTGCCTTATAGTTTAGCCAAAAAGTCCCTGGCTGACCTGACGCGCATAGCCGCGCTGGAACTGGCCCCGGGAATCACCGTGAACGGGGTGGCGCCGGGTCCGGTCCTGGCCGCGGATGCCGTCGGCGCAACCCGCGAAAGCGCCGGGCCGTTGCCTTTGACGATCAGGCCCAGCGTGCAGGAAGTGGTCAAAGCCGCTCTTTTTCTGCTGGAGTCGGACGCCATTACCGGTCAGATTGTTTTTGTTGACAGCGGGCGGCATTTGCTGGGATGAAGAAAGACCGTAGGCTATAGACTGTAGGAGGAAGGAATTCAAATCCGAAATCAGCAATCCGAAATCAGCAATCCGAAATCAGAAATCGGTAATTGGATGGACCAAATTCAAATCCGGCAATTGAAACTGAACGTCGTGCTTGGCGTATATCCGCGCGAACGGAAAGCCCCGCAAGCGGTGATCGTGGATCTTGCCCTGCACACGAACCTGCAAGCGGCCGGACGGAGCGACCGGTTAACGGACACAATCGATTATGCGGCGCTGATAGCGCGTGTCCGGAAGGCGGCGGCCAAAAGCCGTTGCAAGCTCCTTGAAGCCCTGGCCGAGCGCATTGCCGGCCTCTGCCTGCGCGAGCCGCGCATTGCGGCGGTGGATGTCAGCGTGGCCAAACCCGGCGCCCTGCCGGGCATCGGCGTGGCGGTGGCTATCTGCCGTTCCCGAGCGCGACGCGCATCGGACGGGATCGACGCCATAGGGTGATCCCGACTTTATGCGAGGGCGGGACATTGCACTCGAAGGATTCAAGTGTTACCGATCGGATACCGGCCGAATTCATTTAGCGCCTTGTACAAAGCCTGTACGTTGGCCAGCGGTGTTCCGGCCTGGATGTTGTGAATGGCGTCAAACACAAACCCGCCGCCGGGCGCAAAACACCGCAGGCGCTCATGCACCTGCCGGCGCACCTCGGCGGGGGTTCCAAATGGCAATACCCATTGCGTGTCCACGCCGCCTCCCCAGAACGTGATCCGATCGCCATACTGGTCCTTGAGCGCCTCAGGCTCCATGCCGGTGGCCGAGCATTGCACGGGGTTCAGAATGTCGAAGCCGGCCTCGATAAAGTCGGGGATAAATACGCGCACCGATCCGCAGGAATGCATAAACGTCTTCCAGGTCGTATGGCGATGGATCCAGTCATTGACGGCGCGATGGAAGGGCTTGAACAGGCGGCGATAGGATTCCAGTGAAATAAACGGCCCGTTCTGGCACCCGAAGTCGGTCCCGGTCAGAAACACGGCCGTCACGCGGTTGCCGACGACCTGATGGATTTTCGCCAGATTTGCCAGGGCGATTTCGCATTGGCGCTCGAAGATTTTATGGATGAAATCCGGGCGGGCCTGGGTGCTGACATACCATTCCTCAATGTCCCGGATACCTTTGGGATGCTTGAGCCAGGGGGCGGGGACGAGCGCAATGTCGCCAAAGGCCGTTCCGCCGAAATTAGCTAAAATGGCCTTGTCGGTTTGCGTGTGCAGCCGTTCGGCTTCGCGCTGGAAATAAGCCAGGGTTTCCTCCGAAATTTGGCCGAATTCCTCCAGATTGTCCTCAACGCGCAGGCGGTCCTCATCCAGCGGCGGCTGGCGGATGATGGAATCGAAAAAGTGGCCGCCTTCCGGCATCCGGCCGCTGGGAGGGACGGACCGGTCTCCTTCCGGATACTGCAAAAGGTCGCCATTTGGTTCGGGAGTTGTGTTGAAGCCTTCCGGCACGAGGGTGGGTGTCCCGTCAGCCATGGTCCAGGTTTTCCAGTTCTCGTTCTTAAACCCGAACAACGCGGTTGGCCCCGGTAGCCCGGCCACGTCCACGCCCAGGGCATCCATTAGATCGGGGGCGATTTCGCCCAGCATCTGGTAAGGCTCCACGACCTTGACCGGCGTGCCGGGTTGGCCCAGGCCAAGGGCCTGGCGCAACCGGTACACCATGCTGACATGCATGCCCGTAACCGCGCTTGCGCCCAAATCCAGTGGAACGCGGTCGGGCTCCTTGTGATCGAGCGCCAAGCGCACGCGCTCACGGGATGTCATCGTTTGCATGTGTTCAGCCCTTTCCGTAATGCATGGTGAATAACGAGAAATATTCGTCGGCATAACAAGGGGAATCGCAGCGGCATATAAATTCGGGGGCGAGCGTTTGCTTGAACAAGGCGTGCCATTGCGTGCGGCGCATGTGATAATCGTTGCGTTCGCCCCGCCGCTGGGTGAGAAAGCCGGCGGGACAGGCGTTGAAAAACAGCATCGTGTCGGCCCTTGGTTTAGAACTGGTACGAAACGCCGAAGGAGAGCACGGGATAGATCCGGAAGACGTCGGCATCGCCCTGGATATCGCTTTCCTCTTTGGCCAGATCCTGCTGGAAGGTCGGATCGCCGGCCTTGGCGCCGTTGGACGAAAGCGCGACGCTGGGGCTGCCCTGCCACATGATGCCGATGTCGAACACAAAGCCCCAGGTCTTGTCGGCATCCAGCACGGCGTTGCCGTAGCCCAGCCCGATGTAGGGCGCCCAGTTGTTGAAGCGCACGGAACCGCTCAGTTCGCCGATTTCCTCGGGCGTGTAGTCGTTGTCGCCGATTTTCGTGGTCTTATTGGGCGTTCCGTCCAGGTCGGCCATGTTGCGGTTATAGACCACGCCGCCCGAGATGCGGAATTCGTTCTCGAAGGGGTGCCAATCCGCCAGCAGGGGCACGGACGCCAGCTTGACATCGAAATCGTATTCGACGTCGCGCACGGAGCCGCCGTGTCGAACCCGGAAATAGTTGCCGCCGGCGCGCAGGTTCAGCCATTCCACAATCCCGATGGTGGCTTCCAGGCCCGGACCCAAGGTGCCGATTTTGGCCGCCAGCCCGATGTAGGGCGGTTCGTAATCGATGGTGTATTCGCCGGGCTGGTTGCGGTCCGAAGGCGTTGTGCGCGGTGCGGCCGTCGGCGCCGCGATTTCCGGATTGGCCGAAACGGCGCTTGATGCGCCGGGTGTGGCTCGGACAGTTGCGGGGGAGGTCATGGGCGCGGCGGCCATGACGAGCGTATTCGCAATCAGCAGCGCCATGGCGCATAACGTTTTTTGTTTCATGAAGCGTTTCCTTATGAGATGCATTGGCCGCGACGGCATTTGTATGTGAATGGCAAATATAGGAGCAACCGCCGCCGGGATGCAAGTCCGAAAGCGCATATATTTTGATTGCGTCCGCCCTGGCGAAATGTTGTGGAAAAACATTGCGTTGTTTGTCGATTTTCGCTATATGTTCGATCGGTTATTAACGATGACCGCTGGATTGCGGGCGTTTTCGAACGGGCGGCGTGCGGAGGAGTGTGCGGCCGTGATGGTTTTAAAGATTAACGCGTGGATCATGGCGGCGGCGCTGGCCGCGAGTCTGCTGGCGGGCTGCACCTCGCGGGTGCAGGAGCAGGACGCGCTGGAATTCAATTATCCGGCCATCCGCAAGGCGCGCGCCAAACTGCGCGAAGGCGACAAGCAGGCCGCCCTGGAACTGCTTAACCGGGCGATCGATGAAAAACCGAAACTGGCCCAGGCCCATTTGGAAGTCGCGCAATTGTACGACGATTATGACCACAACTATGTGCGCGCCATTTATCACTACGAGCGTTACTTGGAATTGCGGCCGCAAACCGAAAAAAAAGAGATGATCGAGGGCTTCATCCGCAAGGCCCGGATAGCCTGCGCCGCATCCGTGGCCGAAAAGGTTCCCGGGCTGGATAAGAAAGTGCAGGCGCTTCAGGAGGAGAACGATCGGCTCAAACAGGATTTGCGGCAAGTCCGCGAAAACCTGGCCCGCCGTGTTGCCGCGCCGGCGTTGTCCCGCCCTGCCGTTCCCTCCCCGGCGGCGAATGGCGCGCCGATTGACGCGCCGACGGCGGTCGGACCGGCCGTCGCCGAATCGGACATGGGCCCGGCGGCGCCCGCCAGACCCGGGACGGCCAATAACGCGGCCGGCGCCCGTTACAAGGTCCAGCGCGGCGATACGCTCTCAAGCGTGGCCGCCCGGATGTATCACAATCCGCGCAAGTGGAAATTGATTTACGATGCCAATCGTGACACGCTGGGTGGTTCGCAAAAATTGAAGACCGGCCAGGTGCTCGTCATACCCAGGTAAATGCAGCATGAATTAAAAAACGAGGAGCCACAAATGAGCAACACCGATTTTATCGATGACGACCTGATCCAGCGGCGCGATGTAGTCAAGGAAGTTAACATGGGTCCGGCGCATAAGGGCTTGCCTGTCAGCGACGTGCCGCGTTCGGAACCGGTGCCCACCGGAGACTTGAACCTGACGCCGCTGACCAGGCGCAACGAGGAAATCAACAGCCAGGTGGCCACCAAGCTGGATGAACTGGAGCGGTTGCGCACGAAGCAGGAAGCCTTGGAGCGCGAAAAAAACTCCCTGGAGAATTTGCGCAACAACCAGGAAAAATATGAGTCCGGCAAACGCGAGATGATCGATCACCTGGAAAAAAGCCTCATCGCGCTGGAACGCGAGGAAATCGGCCTGAATCAGCGGCTGGAACTGTTGACCGAAACGGAACGGCGTTTCAAGAAAATGTTGAACGATATGCGCGGGTTTAACGAGGAGCAGTGGGCGACCGACACCGATGGCCTGCGCGAGGATCTGAGCAAGGCGCTGGTGGTAATCGATAATACGCGCAAGGAATACAACAAGGCCTATGCCCGGATCGAGGCCATGCGGGAGAGTCACAATATCGGGGTGATCGCCAAGCCGGCCATGCAGGATGAGTCCGCCGGCCTGGGCCGTTATCCGCGCGGATTCTGGGATTGCGTGAAAACAGGGCTGGCCTTCAGCCTGCCCTTGGTTGTTTTGCTCATCGTCTTGATCGTAGTGCTGATCGTTAAGTTGTATTAGGAGCGCGGACTACTCGGGAGTCAGAATTCAGTAGTCAGAATACAGAATGCAAACGGAGTGTTCGCCCGTCTTTGGCGCCGTCGTAGGCAGACCAGGGGCCATGCCGTTTTTCCTGATTCTTAATTCTGACTCCTGAATTCTGTCTCCTGATATATTGCGGAAGGTTTGCCATGCTGTTCGGAAAGAAGAAAACGAACGTCATCGACCGGCGCATTCATGAGCTCCGCAAGGAGATGGAGCGCGTCCGGGGCGAAATGAAGACCGCCGCGCGGCCGGTCGTGGCGCCGCCGCCCATGTCCGCGCCGCGCGTTTCCACGGCGCCGGGCCCGGTCTTTGGGGCGAAGCCGCCGCTGGGCAAGCCCGAAAACGATTTGTTCGCCCGCGCGGCGCGCCAGTCGGATGAGGACGCCGCGGCGGCGGGGCGTCCCTTCGCGGGCGATAGCGGCTATCCCTCGCTCTTCGATCAGCCGGACTCCAATCCGCAGACCGTCCGCAAAAAATTCGCCAATTATTTCATGGCCGGCCACTTCCAGAATTTGCGGCCCTTGCGCCAGGAAAGCCGGATTGTCAGAAACAAGGCCATTGTGATGGTGAGCTTGGTGCTGGCGCTCATTGTCTGGCTGGTGTATTATTTAAAGACACATTGATTGACCGTGCGGTTAAACAAACGAGGAGTACCAGAGAATGAAAACCGGAATGCTGTGCGGCTGCATGGTAACGATGGCGGTGTCGCTGGCCCTGGGCGCGGAGCCGATGCGCGTGGCCTTGCTGGACTTTGACAACCAGGCCAGTGTGTCCGCGGATGCCGCCGTGGTGGGCGGCGTGACGCCCAAAGCCCTGGCTGACAAGGGCGTTTTTGCGCTGGGCGCCCTGCTGGCGAACGACCCGGGGTATGTGCTCGTCGATCGCCGGGATTTTATCGCCCAAATCCAGTCGCTCTCCCTGACCGATAACGATAAAAAAACATCGGTCAAGCCCTCCTTCCTGCGGGCGGCCCAGGCGGTGAATGCGGACGCGGTCCTGCGCGGAAACCTGCTGAGCTATTCGCCCGGCAAGGAAGTGGTCAACCAGGGCGGACTCAAGACCGAATTTCAAACCCTGACCCTGCGCGTGGCCTTGCAGGCGCTGGATACCCGCGACGGCGCGGTGATCGCCATGGAGGAAGGCGCCGCCAGCCGCAGTTTCCGGCAATCGGATGTGCATCAGACGGTGGTGGGCGAGGATGAGCTGGTGCAGTTGCTGCAAGCGGCCCTGGCCAAGGCGGCGCCGGGCCTGAATGCCAAACTGCAGGCGCGCCTGGCCCGGCAGAACAGCCGTCCAAAAATAAAGCTCTCGGTAAAAGCCGGCGCGGCTGACCCGGCCATGGTGGAGATCGACGGCATGTTGATCGGCACGACGCCCCTGACGAATTTTCAGGTATATGCCGGCGACCACGTGATTACCATCGGCAAGGCCGGCTACCAGGACATCAGCAAGCAAATCCTGCTCAAGACCGACACGGCCATCGAGGTCCCGCTCTTTCGCACCAAGCTGAGCGCCGAGGAAATGAAAGAGGTGCTGGATAAAGCGCGCGTCAACGTCATCGCCGGAACCGGCGGCGCCGAGCCCGCCTGGATCATCAATACGGTCGATACGGGGAAGTAATCGTTCGTTCGGCAATTTGCAGTTCTTCGTTCTTGGTTCTTCGTTTAGGAACATCAGGATGTTGCGTAGCCGCGCCCGTGCGGGCGTGGATTCTTTCAGCGGCCACGGCGTCACCGCCGCGGCTGAATCAACGAAGAACAAAGAACCAAGAACCAGGAACTAAGAACGGCGTATTACTTTCCCACGTCCCGGCAGAATGAGATGAAGGTGTGGCCGCGGCGGGTGATGGGGGTGGCGATGACTTTATTGCCCAGCGTGGCACCGGCGGCGCTCTTGAAAACCACGGTGTAACTCTTCAGGCCGGCGGGGCAGGGGACGCGGGCTATTTCCAGCCACAAGGGCAGGGTTTCCCAACAGCGGGTGTCCGGCGCCTCCATCGCGAATAACGCCAGCCAGACCAGCGCGCCCAAAGTGTCGTTCTGTTGTTTTACGGCCTCGGAGATCGCGATTTTTGTGGCAATGCGCGTGGCGTCCTTCGCCAATTGAATGGCGGCCAGCCGGCGCCGGCTGGCGCCCATCAGGGCGGCGGTATTGGCGAACGCATAACTGCGCCCCAGGTATTCGCCGCCGCAGTAAATTTCCGCATAGGGCGGAAACCGGGAATAAAAATCCCCGTAGATTTCGCCAACCGGCATGCGCCCCAGGCTGATGAAACAAACCAGCTCCGCCTGTTCGGTTTGCAAGGCGGCCTTGGCGATGGACTTTACGGCGCGAACGAGATTGGTCTTGGGCAGAATAGCGCCCGAAAGCTGATCGATCAGGATGTCGTTTTTTAAGAGCCGCTCGGCGGCTCGATACTGGATGGCGGCGTTGCCTTTGTCGTTGATCAATTCCAGGCAGAACCCGGCCATGTAACGGCCGTAGGCGATATCAGGAAACCCGTCCAGGTTTTCCAGTTTCTTGATGATGTTCCGGGCGCAAATGGCGGCGTAATCCCAGTTCGAATCGGCCAGGTAATCCTTGGCCAGGAAGGCGTACATCAGCGCGCGCTCGAAGGGCATGCCGCGGAAGGCAAGCGTGCGGTCGTTCACGACCAGGCTGGAGGCGCCCTGGAACACGCTGTAGGTCTCCAGCTTGGCGTCTATGTCCCCCGCCCGCCGCCAGTCCAGCGCGCTGGCCTCGTACTGGCCGAGGTTCTGGCGGACCATGCCGCGCTCCATCAGGTATAGAATCTCGTCCTTGTTGTCCTTTGGAATGGCGGCCAGATTCGTGTTGGCCTGCTCGAATCGCCCGGCGTAGAAGTTGGCGCGCGCCGTTTGCAACGGCGGGGAGGCGCAGCCGGCCAGGAATCCGGTCAGGCACACTGCCAGCACAGCTCCGCCCCTGAGGAACGGGGGCATTCCCGGAAAGGCCTGATGCATGTTACCATCCAATGAGCGGCTCTCTGGCCGCGCGCGCGAATTCTTCCTGCGTGGACCAGGCGATGATCCCGGTTTCGAGATCGGTGATTTCGATGGTCAGCTGGTAATACACCAATTCGGTCTTGGATACCCGGACCTGTTTCCCGGTTTGCTTCTGCATTTCGATGAGCGCGCCGGTCAGCATGAATTTGGCCCCTAACTGTTTGCCGACGGCCGCGCGGGTGTCGTCGGTGGCGTTCTGGGCCTGGAAGCCCTGTTCTTTCATCAACTCCTGGCGGCGGCTTTCGTTGACAAACTGAATCTTGTTGTTGCTCTTTTGCATCAGGGTATTCCGCAGGCGGTCGGTCATGGCCTGGGTATCCACGAAGGTGGTTGTGCGGGGCTGGACGCCATAGACGATCATGATCAGATTGGTGGGCTGGTTCTTGATGAAATCGCTCGTGGCGATGCTCGTGGCCACTTTTTCGCTCAGGTTGCGCAGGTCCTGGGCCCCGTAAGTGGCGTCATAGGCCGGCAGGTTGGAGACGTCCTTGTCCTCCACGTTTACCCGAAACATGGCGCATCCGACCAGCGCCAGCAAACTGCCAACTGCCGCGCCCGACATTGCCGCACGGAAAATGATTTTCATCGCTTTGCTCCTGTTAAAACGTGATTGAACGTGAACCGTCCTTTTCGTCGATTATCATGGCTATTTCAGGCGCGCGCGTCAATGTTTTTTTGCGATTGCGGCGAGGGTCCACGTTCAGGCTAAGGAATTTTCCGCCATTGGCGGATCCGCCTCCGGCGGAATACCGGCTATTCTGCCCCGATGATAGCCGACGTAAAGTCGGCTCTACATGGAAAAAATTGCCCCGCTTTGCGGGGCCTAAATTTATGCATAGGAATTTCAATCCACACGGCGGCAAGCGGTTCTATCGAACCGCAACTACACCGGCTCGTTGTAGCGCCGTTCGAGAGAACGGCAAAGTCGCGGCCTTTGGCCGCCTAACTCGTGGCGTGCTACGGAGATGTTCGAAAAATTATAACGCTTGCATTCCACGATATTTTTTATCATTATACAATCAAAAATGACGAGGTTGACATGAATGCAATGTTCTGGCGCACAACCGGATCCGGTAAAATTCAATGCGAACTTTGCCCGCATCACTGCGTGATCGCCGAAAAGAAAACCGGCTTGTGCGGTATTCGGCGGGTGGTGGCCGGCAGTCTGGTGGCGGAGGGGTATGGACGGCTTTCGTCCCTGCATGCCGATCCGATCGAGAAGAAACCGCTGTTCCATTTTCATCCCGGCAGCGCCATTTTCAGCATCGGCGGCTGGGGCTGTAATTTCGCCTGCGGGTTCTGCCAAAACTGGCAGATTTCCCAGACCATCGCCGCGCAATCGCAATCGTTCCAGCCGGACGAGGTGGTGCAGGCCGCCCGGGACCGGCATTCCCCTGGCATTGCCTATACCTACAACGAGCCGTTGATCAATTATGAGTTCGTTCGGGATTGCGCGCAACGGGCGCGCGCGCAGGGGCTGTTCAATGTGTTGGTGACCAACGGCTTTATCGAGGAAAAGCCCGCGGCGGAGCTGTTGCCGCTGATTGACGCGCTGAACATCGACATCAAGAGCATGGATGAGGCCTTTTACAAACAGCAATGCCGCGGCGCATTGGCGCCGGTGTTGCGGTTCGCGCGCCAGGCCGTGGCGGCCAAGTGTCATGTGGAAATCACCAACTTGCTGATTCCCGGGTTGAATGACGGCGAAGAACAGGTCGGCCTGGTCTCGGCCTGGATGGCCGCCAACCTGGGGCGGTTGACGCCGCTCCACTTGAGCGCTTACCACCCGGAATACAAAATGGATATACCCTCCACGCCGCCGGCCGTGTTGGAACGCGCCTACGCCCGGTGCAAGCGGGATCTGGCCTACGTTTACATGGGCAATGTGATGACAGGCGCCGGGCAGGACACGCTCTGCCCGCAGTGCGCCCGGGAACTGATCGTCCGGCAGGGCTACACCACGCGCATCGTCGGTATCGTCAACCAAGCCTGCCGCCAATGCGGCCGCCCCGTCGACGTGGCGATGTGATATTGTAAAAATATCTTTTGCTTTTTCCCGCCAGCTTGCTTAAGGTAATCGGCAATTGCGCTTGGAGAAGTCAATTCAGAATGGAGCCATTATGAAAGCAATTGTCTTAGCCTATCATGATATCGGTTGTGCCGGACTCGATGCGCTTTTGCGCAACGGGTTCGAGGTGGCGGCGGTCTTTACCCACAAGGACAATCCCAACGAGGCGGTCTGGTTCCATTCCGTCGCGGAACTGGCGGCCGCGCGCGGGATTCCGGTCTATGCGCCGGAAGATATCAACCATCCGATCTGGGCGGAAAAAATACGGGCGCTGAAGCCGGACATCATTTTCTCCTTTTATTACCGCCAGATGGTGAAGCCCGTGATCCTGGACATTCCACCCAAAGGGTGCATCAACCTGCACGGGTCGCTCCTGCCCAAATACCGCGGACGCTGCCCGGCCAACTGGGTGCTGATCAACGGCGAAAAGGAAACCGGCGTGACCCTGCATTACATGACGCCGCGCCCGGATGACGGCGATATTGTGGCCCAGGCCGGGATCCCGATCGACAAGGACGATACGGCCCTGACGCTTTTCGGTAAAATGACCGCCGCCGCCACGCGCCTCCTGGATGAGACCCTGCCGCGCATCCGCACGCTTAAGGCGCCGCGTGCGCCGCAGGACCATACAAAAGCCACCTATTTTGGCGGACGTTGCCCGGCGGATGGCGCCATCGACTGGAACAAGAGCGCGGCGGATATCGCCAACCTGGTGCGCGCCGTGACGCATCCTTATCCGGGCGCGTTCACCTGGAGCGGCGATCGTAAATTGCTGGTGTGGTCGGCCACGGCTTCCGCCGGCGGTAAAAAAGCGAAGGCGAACGAGAATCCCGGAACGGTGCTGACCACCGAGCCGTTGACTGTGGCGTGCGGGCAGGGCGTCGTGCAATTGGACCAGGTCCAGCCGGAGAATGACGTTGTCATGGCGGGAGCGCAGGCCGCCACGGTTTTAGGATTGGCGAAGGGGACGCGCCTGGGCGCGCGGCGCCAGATCAAGGCCAAGCGCAAAACCGCGGTGCTGATCCTGGGCGTGAACGGGTTTATCGGCAATGCCCTCAGCGAGCGGTTGCTGGATAGCGGCCGTTATGTGGTGCATGGCATGGACCTGCATTCGGACAAGATCGGGCGCCTGCTCAAGCGGCCCGATTTTTATTACGACGAAGGCGATATTTCCATCTCGCGCGAATGGATCGAGTACCACGTGCGCAAGTGCGACGTCATCCTGCCGCTGGTGGCCATCGCCACGCCGATCGAATATACGCGCAATCCCCTGCGGGTCTTCAACCTGGACTTTGAGGAGAACCTGCGCATCGTGCGCTATTGCGCCAAATATGGACGTCGCATCGTATTTCCCTCGACCTCCGAAGTGTACGGCATGTGCGACGACCAGGAATTCGACGAGGACAATTCGCGCCTGATCGTTGGGCCCATCCGCATGGAGCGCTGGATTTATTCCTGCTCCAAACAACTCCTGGATCGCGTAATCTGGGCCTACGGCCGGCACGAGAAACTACGCTTTACCCTGTTCCGTCCGTTCAACTGGATCGGCCCGCGTCTGGACAGCCTGACCTCGGCGCGCATCGGCAGTTCGCGCGCCATTACCCAGTTGATTCTCAACCTGGTCGAAGGCAGTCCCATCCGGCTGATCGATGGCGGCGAGCAGAAACGATGTTTTACGGACGTCAAAGACGGCATCGAAGGCCTGTTCCGGATCATCGAAAACCAGGGCGGTAAATGCGACGGCCAGATTTTCAACATCGGCAATCCGGTCAACGAGGCCAGCATCAAGGAACTGGCCGAAATCCTGATCCGTAAATTCAAACAGCATCCCCTGCGGGACAAGTTCCCGCCGTTTGCCGGCATCCAGGAAATGGAAAGCGGCCGCTATTACGGCGCCGGTTACCAGGACGTGGCGCATCGGCGGCCCAGCATTCGCAAGGCTCAAAAACTGCTCGGCTGGACGCCCGCGATCACGCTCGAACAGTCGGTGGATGAAACCCTGGATTTCTTCCTCCGGGAAGCCGTCGCCTCCGGCGAATTCGGCATTGAAGACGAAGCATGAAAATCGGGCTGCGCATCGATGTGGACACCTTCCGCGGCACGCGTGACGGCGTGCCGGCCTTATGCCGCCTGCTGGCCGCGCACGGCATCCGCGCCACGTTCTTCTTTTCAGTGGGACCCGACAACATGGGGCGCCACCTCCGGCGCTTGGCGCGTCCGCGCTTCCTGGTGAAGATGCTGCGCAGTCGGGCCGCGGGGCTTTATGGCTGGGACATTCTCCTGCGGGGCACCCTGTGGCCGGGGACGATCATCGGCAAGCATCTTGGCGGTTGCCTGCGCATGGCCGCCGGCGCCGGGCATGAAATGGGATTTCACGCCTGGGACCACTACGCCTGGCAGACGCACATCGAAAACATGTCTTCCGAGGCCATCCGCGCCGGCTTGGCCCGGGGCGTTGAGCTTATGACCGCGATTGTCGGCGCGCCGCCGACCTGTTCGGCGGCGCCTGGCTGGCGTTGCACGGAAGCGGCCTTGTATGAAAAAGAGCGTTTCCCGTTCGTCTTCAACAGCGATTGCCGCGGGCAGACGATCTTCCGCCCGCTGGTCGCGGGTATTCCGTTAAGCCAGCCCCAGATACCTGTCACCTTGCCGACCTATGATGAGGCGATTGGCCGTAACGGCGTTGACATCGAGGGCTACAACGACTACCTGCTGGATAAAATCCGCCCCGACATCGTCAATGTCCTGACCATCCATGCCGAGGCCGAGGGCATCGTATGCCGGGATCTGTTCGCGCGGTTTGTGCAGAATGCGCGTTCGCTGGGCCACGAGTTTGTCGCGTTAGGCGCCCTTTTGCCCGCCGCTTCGTCAATTCCGCCTGGGCGCATCGCGAAGGGGACCGTGCCCGGGAGGGACGGCTGGGTCGCCGTGCAGAATCAGTGTCAGGCTTAAATATTAAACATTGCGGCCAGTTGCTCAAAGCGCCGGCGCCCGCCCCGTCCGCCGACGGACGTGACGCTACAGCGGGATTTTTACAAGGGAAGTAATTTGGGGTGAGGTGGAGGCATTCAAGAAAAGGCGGCGCGATGTGCAGGCGCGTGCATTGGCGCCCTATTATTTGGCATGTTATGCGGGATTGACGCAAGGGGAAGTGACGGAGTATTTGAGTGTTGGAACAGGTTCGGCTGCGGGCAAACAGATAAAGCAGTTGGTTCATTAGCATCCCATAGGATGCTCAGACTGTAGGCTGAAGGCTGCAGGTAAAATCACGGAAAAAAAGCAAACTTTACTGATGTTTTGCAAGCTTCAATGCAGGTGAATCTAAATTGCTTGCCGCAAAATCTTAATTCCAGGGCTGACCCCGATGCTAAGAATCTGTCCACAATGCGGCGCTGAAAACGTAGCGGCAGCCATTCATTGCCGGAGTTGCGGCGTCAAACTGCCGGAACCGACCGCCGCCATGATGGGGCCATCGCCTTCCGTGCGGCGGCGTTCGTTCTTGCGCTCGGCCTTGTGGGCGCTTGTGCTGCTGGCCATCGGCGCGACCGGGTTCTGGGTTAAAGAAAACGTGGATTGGCGGGACGTTCGATCCGGCGCGGATGAGTTTTACGCGAATTGCCGGCGCGTTTCGTCCGACGTGTCGGGCACCATGCGCCGCTGGTATGCCAAATGGTTGTCGGCCGAGCCTGCGCCCGCTCCTGTTCCCGCGCCCGCGCCGACGCCACCACCGACAAATGTTGTTAAGATCCGTTGTCAGCGGTGCGGGGGCTTGGGATATACGAGCGATGGCGCCGCAAAGTCCACCTGCATTCTTTGTAATCAGAGTGGCGGGCGCACAATTACGCTCCCTGCCGGCGCGGAAGTGTGCGCCGCATGTCAGGGCATGGGAGCGATCGTTCGCGTGGTCCACGGCAAGGAAATAAGAATATTGTGTAAAATGTGCGCGGGCAATGGATATGTCGTGCGCAAGTATTAAAATAGGCGTGACATGGCGTTCGTGTATTTCAAATGCGATTGCGATAAAAGCCTGGCGGTGGAGGCTTCCGGCGCCGGCCATCAGGTTCAATGTCCGGACTGCGGCAAGTCCCTGCGCGTTCCGGCGCCTGAGCTTTATTGGAAGTGCGCTTGCGGCGAGGAGATGTCCGCCCCAAAAAATCTTTCAGGCGTATCGGTGCAGTGCGCCGCTTGCGAGGCCGAGCATGCCGTTCCCGTGCGGTTGGCGCTGAAACGCGACCGGCAACGGCAGGACGAATCGCAGCCGGCCGTTGCCACTGCGCCTCTTGGCCGCACAAAGCAGATGCAGTGTCCGAAGTGCGGCCATATGAGCGCCGCAGTTTTGACGCGTTGTCCGCAATGCCAAAACTATCTGCACAAAGGCGTCGTCATTCGCCGGCAATGCCTTGCGGCGGCGCGCGTGATTTTTTTCGTCGGTTTGGGATGGTTCCTGGCGGCGTATTTTACGCGCATCGGCGGCTGCGCGAAAATTCCGTCCGGTATCGCAACTCCCCAAGAGGTTTCACAGGTCGAGTCGCTGTCGAATTCAGGCCATGCCATTAAAGCTTCTGCCGCCGGCGTGTTGCCAGGGGAATGAGATCTGTGCGGTTTTGTCATACCTCCATCGTTGGCCGGCCATTGCCGCTTGATTTTTACCGTAGGGCGGACGTGGTTCAGATCGGCCGGGACCTGCTTGGGCAGTATTTATTCACCCGCATCGGCGGACGGGTGGTGACCGGCGGGCGCATTGTGGAGACCGAAGCCTATGCCGGGGCCACGGACCGCGCCTCGCATGCCTACGGCAACCGGCGCACGCGGCGGACGGCCGTCATGTACGAAACCGGCGGGGTGGCCTACGTTTATTTATGTTACGGCCTGCATGCGCTCTTCAACATCATTACCGGCGGCGAAGGAATCCCCCATGCCGTCCTGATCCGCGCCCTGGAGCCAACCCATGGCATCCCGCTCATGATCGCGCGCCGTCACAAGGCCCGTTTGGACCGGACGCTCGCGGGAGGGCCCGGCGCCCTGGCCCAGGCCCTGGGTATTACGGTGCGTCATTCGGGCCAGAGCTTGCAGGGGAATACGATCTGGCTGGAGCAGGGGAATGCCTTGCGTCCGGAGGAGATTGTCGCCACTGCGCGCGTAGGCGTTGATTATGCGGGGGCGGATGCCAAGCGGCCCTGGCGTTTCCGGGTGCGCGCGAGCGCCTGGAGCAGTCTGGCCAAATAATCCCGAAAACCGTGGTCTGTCTATTTGCCTTTAACGGGCGTCGTGGCAATGCTTTTCCAGACGCGCAGGCCGCGGCGGGAAAGGTAAACGGGCAGTGTCAGATAACCTTTGCTGTCGAGCACTTTCTGCATTTCGCGCTTCTTCGACATGTCCCCATCCGTCAGGATGGCGATGGAGCCGCCGTCGCCGCCGGCCCCATTGACTTTACAACCCAAGGCCTGGTAATCGCGCGCCACGGAAATGATCTCCTCGAACGCGTCGCAAACAAGGTTCTTGTGCAGGGCGCGCTGCGCCGCGGTGTTCTCATCGAAGATGCGGCCCAACCCGGTAAAATTTCCGGCTTGCAACGCGGGCCGGGCCTGATGGGCCAATTGCCGCAGTCGTTCGAGGCGCGGGTCTTTATGGGGCGCAGACCCAAGCCCGGCAATGACCATCTTGTGGATGGCGGACGACTGGTGGGGCTTGCCGATATAGGTCAGAACCAGGCGGTGTTCAAGCTCCCACCAGATAGCGTCGGTAATCGCCACTGGGGCGATCGTTGCCTTGGGAAAATCGCTTATTTCGATCAAGTTGATTCCGCCATATGCGCTGGCAAGTTGGTCTTGGACGCCGCATTCCAGTCCCAGTTCCTTCGTCTCGATGGAATGGGCCAGAGCCGCCATGGTGTGCGGCGCTTTGTTTTTGCCCGTCAGCATGTCCAGCGCGCCAATCAGGGCCACGGAAACGGCGGCGGAAGTGCCCATCGAGGCGCCGGGTGGGGCATGGGAGAAAACGTTGATTCGCAAGGCAATATCCGGCGGGAGCGCCATGCATTTGATTGCCGCCTCAATCAGGGGATGCTTGCCGTAAACGATATTGTCGGGGTCCAAGGTGTAGGAGGCGCCGTAATTCTCGGTCGAAACGATCAAGCGGCCATCCGACTCGCCGGGCGTCATCGGATGGATCTGGACTTCGACATAAGGATAAATGGCGACATTGAAGACCGCCCCGTATTTCGCAAAATGGGTGTCGGTCCAGCCGCCGACATCGCAAATACGCGTCGGCGCCACGGCATTGATCGCAAATGGATGCATATTGTTTTGATTTTATGTGATTTATTTGCGAAAGGCAATTACGGAGCGATTGCGAACGGCGATTGAATCCATTTAAATTGGGCCAAGGCCACGATCAACAAGGTGTAGAGCAGTGAAATCAGGAAGTAGCGCCTGAGCGAAATTCCGCGTTCCGGTTGACGAAACAATTTGCGGGCGCTCACGTGCATGCCGAGCAGGCCGAGCAGGTTTGTGGCCCAATAGGCGCCGACAAAAGCAATCAGGAATAAGCGCGGGTCAAGGAGCGCCGCCAGTTGCGCGGCCAGATACGCAATGGGCAAATTGACCACGGCGTCGTTCCACCAGCTGATTGGCGACAGCATAAAGCCGATCGTGAACAAGTTGCCCCAGACTATGCGCCGCCAGTTGTCGCTTGTGCGTGTCATGGGGGGGCGCTTGACTGGTTGATGAAATAATCGCTGGGTGCGCCGCATGCGGGCGGCCTACGGCGCCACAGCGGCCGCCAGTTTGGCGCCGAGCGCTTTCAAGTCGGCGGCCTCCTTGCCATCGGGATGGCCTTTGACCAGCACCGCGTCGGCCGCTTTCCGGAGCTTGAAGGTCTGGGCCGCCGATTCGATGCTCTGAATGGCTTTGCCGCCGCCGCCGTGCGTGAGAAAGGCGACATAAGGTTTGCCGGCGACCTGGTTCTGCGTGGGATAAAATGCGCGGTCGAGGAAATCCTTGAGTCCGCCGCCCATGTAACCGAACGCGTCATAGGAACCCAGCGCCACCGCCTGACAATGCAACAGATCGGCCGGCTGGGTTTCAAAGCCGTTTTTGACCACCACTGTGGTGCCCGTGGACCGCGCGCCTTCCGCCACCGCTTCGGCCGCCGCCCGCGTGTTGCCCGACAAACTGCAATAGACCACCAGTATTTTGGACATGGCTCCGCTCCTTTCACAACGATGCTGGTTTTATCATTATCCTGAAATCCAAATTGGGTTAAGCATAGCGCTGATATCCGGCCAATGCAAGTCAGCCATTTGCGCTGCGTGCCAGGGCGGCGTGTCATCAATCAGACGATTGCCGCCAAACGTTGTCTCAGGCGGGTGCGGCGCTCGACGGTGGCGTTGTTACGGATGGCGATTTCCACCGCCTTTTTCGAGCCGATCAGGCACACTAACTTGCGCCCTCTTGTCAGCGCGGTGTAAAGCAGGTTGCGCTGGAGAAGTTTGTAATGCTGGGTGGTCATCAGGATTACCACGGCGGGGTGCTCGCTGCCTTGCGCCTTGTGGATGGAGCTGGCATAGGCCAGGCTGAGTTCGTCCAGTTCATAAAGCTGGTAAATCACCCGCCGGCCGTCGAAATCCACCGCGATTTCCTGGTCCTCGGCGGCAATCGCTCGAATCTGCCCGATGTCCCCGTTATACACGTCCTTGTCGTAATTGTTGCGCATCTGCATGACGCGGTCGCCGGCGCGGTAGATGCGCCCGTAGCGCGTGACCGATTCGCCCTTGGGGTTAAGCACGTCCTGCAGGATGGCGTTCATATTCTCGGCGCCCAACTGGAACCGGCGCATGGGCGTCAGGAGCTGGATATCCGTGCGCGGGTTCAGGCCGAAGCGCTGGGGAATGCGCTTGGTGATCAGTTCGATGGCGGCGCGGATGACCTTGTCGGGGTCGTTTTCGTCCACAAAATAAAAATCGGAGTCCTCGTCGGCCGGCGGCATCTCGAAAAACCGGCCGGTGTTGACCCGGTGGGCGTTATGCACGATCCAGCTCCGGGCGCTTTGCCGGAAAATGACATCCAGTTTTACCGATGGCAGGGCGCCGGACGCAATCATGTCGCGCAGCACGTTGCCGGGTCCCACGCTGGGCAATTGGTCGGCATCCCCCACGATGATCAGCCGGGCCGCGGATGGCAGGGCCAGCAGGAAGGCCAGCATCAGGCCGACATCGATCATGGAAACTTCGTCCAGGATAAACACGTCGCCGGCCAGGGGCTTGGCCTGGTTGTGATCGAAACGGCCGGTGGCCGGCATGAATTTCAAGAGCCGATGGAGCGTCACGGCCGGGTGGCGCGTGGCTTCCTCCATGCGCTTGGCGGCGCGTCCGGTCGGCGCCGCCAGACACACGGTTAAGCGCTTGGCCGAAAATATATCGACCAGGGCGCGAATAATGGTGGTTTTGCCGACGCCGGGTCCGCCCGTGATAATGCCCGCTTTTTCCATCAGCGCCAGGGTCAGGGCCTGAATCTGGCCGGGCGCGAAGACGATTTGCATTCGCCCGGCGGACCACGCCACGGCCTTGGCGGTCTCTTCCGGCGTCCAACACGGCGGGGTTTTCAGCAGGCGCGCGATCTGCGCGGCGATGCCGGTTTCGGCATAATAAATCGATGCCAAGTAAATGGCGGTGTCTTCCGCGATCAAGTTCCGCGTGCCGAGTTCGAGCGCCAACGCTTCTTCCAGCACGACGCGGGGAATGGCCAGCAATTGCTCCGCCGCGGCCAGCAACTCCTCGCGGGGACAGAAACAATGACCCTCATCCGTCAGGGTATGGAGCGTGTAAACGATGCCGGCCTGGGCGCGCACCACCGATTGCGGCGGGATGCCGATGGCCATGGCGATTTTATCGGCGGACTTGAAGCCGATCCCCCAGATATCCGCCGCCAGCCGGTAAGGGTTGGCGCGCACCAGGGCGATGGCGTCATCGCCATACGTGCGATAAATCCGCATGGCCTGGGAAGTGCTCACGCCGTGGCCGTGCAGGAAAATCATGATGTCGCGCACGGCCTTCTGTTCGTTCCAGGCGGCCTTGATCTGCTCGCGCCGCTTTTTGCCGATGCCTTCGACCGATTCCAGACGCGCCGATTCCCGATCGATGATCCGCAGGGTATCCTCGCTGAATTTCCTGACCAGCCGTCCGGCCAGGACCGGGCCGATGCCTTGGATGAGACCGCTGGCCAGGTATTTTTCGATGCCCGCGGCGGATTGCGGTTCGACGCATACCATCTTGTGGGCGTTGAACTGGAGCCCATGCGTCTTGTGGCGGGTCCAGCGTCCTTCGGCCTGCAGATTTTCCCCGGCCCAGACGGCCGCGCATGTGCCGGTAACCACGATGCCATCCCGGTGGCCGGGAGTCTTCAGGACGCAAACGGTGTAGCCGGATTCCTCCGAACGATACACGATGTGGTCGATGACACCCGCGATGGTTTCTTCCGGGGCGCCGGCGGATGGGGCAGGGGTGGCCATGGGGATTTAAGGCGCGGGAATCGGCAGACGGAGCTTGACGGCGTTGGTGGTTATCACGATCAGGCTGTTGTCCGCTTTGGATTCGATGGCCGGCCGCGCTTCGGTCGGCGCCGCGTTCATGATTTTGCGTTGCACTTCTTTCATACGCTCGTGCAAAACTTGCAGTTCGTTGTCACGGTTTTGCAACAGGTTCTTGGTTTGCGCGTTCTGGGATTTGAGCAGATCGGCCAGCGCCTGTTTTTTGTTTTCCAGGTCCGATAAGAGCCGTTTGATGTCCGCCTGGGCCCGGACGGTATTGGTGTCGGCGGATGTATTGCTGATTTCTGATTGTTGATTTCTGATTGCCGACATCTGACCTCTGACTTCTGACCTCTGATCTCTGGTCTGAGCGTCGGGTGCGAGCGCTTCGGGGAAGGCGTGCTGAAGCAAAACTTGCAGCGATCGGTCCGCCGTTTGCCGCTCTGCGCGCAGTTGGTCCAACAGGCTGTGGGCAAACCAGAGACCGCCGCCGATGGCCGCGGCCAGGAGCGCGAAAAAGAACATGCCGATGCGGACATACTCGTTGCGCAGGCGTCGGCGCTCGTTTTCCAACATCTGCTCGAGGAGCTGTTTCAGCATTTCGGTCGTGGGCGATGAGACCGGCACGGTCGGCAGATGTTCCCCCGCTTTCAGGTGCACCACGTCGCTTTCAGCATCGTTGGCCATATTCGTTCTTGATTTTTTGAGCGGACGGTTTATAGTAAGCGGCGTTTCCCAAAAAAGCATATTGCACGGGTGGCGGAATGGCAGACGCGTTAGTTTAAGGGGCTAATGTCAGCAATGACGTGCGGGTTCAACTCCCGCCCCGTGCACCACTTCAAGGTTAAAAGGTTCACGGTTCACCGTTCAAGGTTGAATTGCAGCGGCTAAATTCCATATAACCTTGCGCTATGAACCTGGAACTTAAAATCCTTGCCTGAGTAATACTGCCGTTCGGCGCACGGCCTGTCAATCACTTTTCATGAAACTCCTGATCGCCAGCCGTAATCCTCATAAGCTCGCGGAAATCCGCGCAATCTTTAACCTGCCTGGCATGGAAATCGTTGGCGCCCATGAAATCGAGGGGCTTCCGGAAGTCATTGAGGACGGGCGGACTTTCCAGGCCAATGCCGTCAAGAAGGCGGTTTCGCTGGCCATGTTGACTAAACTGTGGACGTTGGCGGACGATTCCGGTTTGGAGGTTGACGCTCTAAACGGCGAGCCGGGGGTCTATTCCGCGCGTTTTGCCGGCGAACCGGCGAATTACGCGGCCAACAATGTCAAGCTGTTGAGTCTGCTGGCGCAGCAAGATCGGCGTGCGGCGCGATTTGTATGTGTCATGGCCCTTTCAAGTCCCAGCGGCCGGGCCCAGATTGTCGAGGGTGTTTGTCAGGGCCGGATTTTGCGCGAGAGCCGCGGCACGCAGGGGTTTGGCTACGATCCGCTCTTTGTGCCCGATACCTACGAAGAGACGTTTGCCCAGATGGACGCCGCGCTCAAAAATAAAATTTCGCACCGTGCCATTGCGCTCAAGCGCGCCATGCAAACCTGGCGCGACCTGCTGGGGGAGTCGACCGCCGATTGGCCCGCGCAGCGGACGAAGCGGAAGATTGCTCAGGAGTCGGAATTCAGAAGTCAGTAGTCAGAAGGCTGATTCTTGCGTATTTTATTCTGGATCCTGAATTCTGACTACCTGAGTTGTTGCAAGACGAATCCTTTTAGTGTCCCGTTCCTGGCCCGATCTCCAGATGCACCACCGCGTTCGAACCTTCCGGTTCCATCCACAGCCTGCACGATTGGAGCGGGCGGATTCGATCCAGGAGTGTCCGCGCGGCCTTGATAGCCGGCGGCATCGAAGGGGCCTCGGCCGTGCGCCGACTCAGGCCCCACAGGCTTAACGCCAACTGAACGGTCTTGCCGCCGGCATCGAGGTCCAGCCAGATTAGTCCCGATGTGTTTTTGGCCGACATTGCGCCATGCCAGTCGGCCGGCGCCGGCGGCATTTCGTTGTCCAGTTTCTGGAGCCGTTGTATAAGTTTGGCCAGACTGCCGGCCTGACTGGACACAATCAACCAGTCGCCGACGAGCGTGTAGGCCGGCCGGTCTTCCGCCTCCAGCTCAGCCAGGATGTTGTTGCTGGTGATTTCGACCGTATGGATCGCTTGTGTTCCAACCGTCAGCGGCGAGGGGTCATGGATGAGCCCCAGCCGGTGCTGGGCATTCAGCAGGTCGAGTTCGCGCCCAATCGTGCGGCGCACACTCTCCGGTTGTCGCACGCGGGCAAAGGCCATGAGAGCCGGAATACTCATGCGCAACGGTTTGCGGCCATAGCCGCCGCCATACTCGCCGGTGAAGAGCGCCAATACCAGATTGCCAGGCTCCGCCGAAGCGCTACGTCCAGACGAGGTGCTATCCTGTCGAATCCAATCGGATTGAAGAATGCGCCGGGTTGTCTGGAGCCAGGCGGGGACGGTTGGTGTTGAGCGTAGTCCCTCCTCAAGCGCGGGCAGGGGCAACGCCATGACCAGCGCCGGCAGGTCTCCCAGGACCCGCTTCACGGCGGCCACGTCCATGCTGTCGGCCAAGCGGGCCTGTCGATATGGACTTGGTTTTAAGCGAATGGTTGCGGAAAGCCCCTGGTCATCGAAGCGGGTAAGTTCGCCGGCCAGCGTAAAAAGTTCCGCATTGGCGGAACCTTGCCATTGCCCCCACACGATATCCGGAGAAACCGGTTCCGGCATTGTCCGTAATTCGGACTGCGCCAAAGTCGAAGGAATCAAGCCGTCATAGGCCATGAGCACATAGCGGATTGCGAACGGATCGGGCGACAAGCAGGCCAGTAAAACACCGTCGCCACAGGCGAACGATAGGTGTTGACCGCCGGCCAGGGGTGACCGCAAGCCCCACATGGTTCGTCCTCCAAAGGCGCCTATGTCTTCGATGCCCCGCCATTGGCTGCCCGGCCATCGGCCCCAAACCAGGGCCCAGCGTACGCAAGGGCTCCAACTGCCAATCCAGGAGGCCGCCATCCACGTGGGCTTGCCCGTGCCGCCGGGCGCCGGGAGATAAGCGAGTAACGTGTCGCGCCGGGCCAGCCGGATCAGTCGTGAAATCGAGCGGAGTGTGCCGGCCGCCGGGGTCTGCCCGGATGTTTCCGCCGCGCCGAGCCAGGGATTCAGCCAGATGTTGGTGGCCAGTTGGGGCCAGCGTTGCGCCAGGTTCTGGTGCGAACTGACCAGTGCGGCGTCGGCGGGAATGGCGCGATACAAGCCGGCGGGATCGTAAGGAATCCAGAACAGGTAGCTGCTCGCGGCGATAAAAAAAACAGCCAGCGTGCATGATATGAGCCATCGTCGTTGCCGTGTCATATAGATTGCCTTTGTCCTCGATGTCCAATATGAAAGTGCTCTTTCGCAGCCGCTCCCGCTCGCCTCGGCGTAGCCTCCGGCGGAGCCTGGGTGAGGGCGTGGATCCGGTCTGACAGCCGCGGCGTCACAACTGTATTGAAAATTTGGTTTCCAGCGTGCCGACCAGGGCGCGCACGGAAGGCAGCCGATGCCGTGCAAGATAGGCCGCAATGCCTTCGATAATCGCCAGTGTGCAAAGGGGGTCGCTGAAATTGGCGGTGCCCACGGCGACTGCGGAAGCCCCGGCGATGATGAAGGCCAAGGCCTCTTTGGCCGAGGTAACCCCTCCCATGCCGATCACCGGGATTTTGACGGCGCGCGCCGCTTCCCAGACCATCTTAAGCGCGATGGTGTGAATGGCCGGGCCGGTCAAACCGCCCGTGATGTTGGCCAGGATCGGCCGCCGCGTTTCGATATCGATCGCCATGGCGGGAAATGAATTGATCAGCGAAATGGCGTCGGCCCCGCAGGCTTCCGCAATTCGCGCGAATTCCGCGATGACCGTGACATTCGGCGAAAGTTTCGGAATCAGCGGCAGACGGGTGCGCGCGCGCACGGCGGCGATGACCCGCCGGGCTGTTTTAGGGTCGGTGCCGAACGCGATGCCGCCGCGCTTGATGTTTGGGCAGGAGATATTCAATTCCAGGCCGTGTACGCCGGGCACATCGTTGAAGCGTTCGGCGATGGCCGCGTATTCCTCGATCGTATGGCCCCAGATGTTGACAATCACCGGCGCCCGGCACTGGCGCAGGAACGGAAGATAGTCGCGGACAAAGCCATCGAAGCCCGGGTTTTGCAGGCCAATGGCATTGAGCAGTCCGCCCGGCACTTCCACCAGGCGCGGGGTGGGATTGCCTTGGACCGGTTTAAGGCTGATGCCTTTGACCACGATGGCGCCCAGCCGGTTGAGGTCCACGAGCCGGGCAAATTCCGGCCCGTAGCCGAATGTGCCGGAAGCCGTCATGACCGGATTCGGCATGACAAGGCCGCCGATGCGGACGGAAAGGTCTGGTTTCGATGGCATAGTGCGTTTATTCATTATCAGTGTGCCAGTCATGAGAAACAGCGCAAATGAAAACATCGAACATCGAACGCTCAACATCGAACGCTCAACATCGAAGTAAAGATATCAATGATTTTCATTCGATGTTGGATGTTGGGCGTTGGATGTTTGCTTTGGTCTTTGCAGGATTATTCATCACTCTCCCACATAATGTCCCGGCAGGCGAAAACCGGCCCCTCCGTGCAGACGCGTGCCCAGGCCCATGTTTCCTTGCCGGCCGCATCCTGCTTGCGCACTTTTTGCACGCAGGCCAGGCACGCCCCCAGGCCACAGCCCATGTGGCGGTCCATGGAAACCCAGCCGTTCCAGCCGCGCCGGCTGGCGCGTTGGCACACCGCCTTTAACAGGCCGTTCGGGCCGCAAGCGAAAAACTCCGGGGTGCGCCCGCGCAGGTCTTTGGCCAACCAGGCGTCCAAAATGCGCGTGACGAGTCCCTTGTGGCCGGCGCTGCCGTCCTCGGTCGCCACGCGCACGGTCCAACCCAGTTTCCGGAAATCGTCGGCGCAGAGGATGTCGTTCGCGCTTTTCCCGCCGACAAACACGATGCCTTTGGCCCGTGCGCGCCGGGCCACCAAGTAAAGCGCGGCCATGCCGTAGCCGCCGGCCACGAGCACCGGCAGGCTGTTTTCATGCGCGGCGGGATATCCATTGCCAAGCGGGCCGAGGAGATTGATCTTATCGCCGGTGCGCAACGACTCCATGGCCTGTGTGCCTTTGCCGACGGTTTTATACAGGATCGCCAATCGGCCGGCCTGCGCCAGGAACACGCTGAAGGGGCGGCGCAAAACGGAATCCGCCAGGGCTGGCACACGCAGATGCACGAACTGACCGGGCTGGACTAATGGCGCAATTTTTTTGGACTTCAATGTCAGCAGCCGATAGCCGCCCTTGATCGGCCGGTGGCTGAGAACGATGGTGTTTTCGATGAGCATGATGTGACGTATTACCGGCGGTTTCCGATTGGCCGTAAAACACATTCAGCATGTGACAAAGCAGGGGAAGGAGTCAAGTTTTTTCACCTGGTTTGCGTTGCGTCGTTTAGCTTGCCCAGCACCTGTTTGGCCGGCAAATCGATTTCCCATTTCAAGCCAAACCGGTTTTTGGATTCCGTGACAAGCGACCAGGCCAACTTCCCGCTTTTGACGTCGAACAGCCTGGTCTCCACGGTCATGACGGCGTTCGTCATCGGATCCGGCGGATCGTAATTATCCTGCCAGGAGTGTTGTAAAAATCCAGGCAGATTCATTGGGGCGGGGAGCGCATTGCCTGCCGCAGTTTTCATGCGTTGCCTGCTGTTGACCATGCGGAGCGCCAGGACGCCATCGGCGCCCACGGCCTGCGCCAGGGTCGCAATCCGCGCGGTTGTGTTTTCATTCAGGCTGGGCGTCAGGTTGTAACTGCGTGTAACCATCCGGCCCAGGTTGCTGATTTGCCAGGCGAATTCGTCCTCGAACATGCGGCGGGTCTGGTCCTGCTTGAAGAGCGCCACCACCAGCAGATGTCCGAAGCGGGTGTTGGCGCCGTCCGTGCCGCGCCATTCGTTGAGCGTTTTCGTGGTCGTGCAGGCGGCAAACAGGAACAGGCCCGTTGTCAGAAAGGCTGATTTGGCGATAGATGATACGGTCATGGTTTCTTAAAACCTTTCCGAAAAAGATGCTCGTTTTTTGTGTGTAAATTATTGGAGGGCGATGGGCCTCCATCGCCGCGCCTCCGGCGGCAGGGCCTGCCGCCCCCCATATCCAGGTCACAGTTTGGGTTGCGGGCGTCAGCCCGCCTTGATTATTTTGTCCGGCGTTTTCTTCGGTCAGCCGATCAGCGTTCCTTGGTTCCGTAGATCAGCATGTCGATCCCCAATATCAGGCTGTAGTTTGCCTTCCAATCGTTCGCTTCCTGCCAGCTCACGTTCGGTTTGATTAAATAGTAGAGCCATTGCTTGTAAAGGTGGCCGCGGTAAAGAAACGTCAGGTTGTAAGACTCGACAATGCGCAGGCCGCCGAGCACCGAGAAGCGAAAGCCGCCGCCGCGCGCGACGTCGCTGCCGTCGGCCAGCCGCCCGAAAACGGACTCGTCGATCAATTCGTTCGCATATCCACTTAGCAAAGTCAACTCCCAATCCCAGCCTTTCAGGTAATCCCCGTCGGGCGGCGGGAGTCCGGCCGCCGCGGCGGCCTGCCTTTCCTGGTCCAGCTGGTCCATGTCGGCCTTGTACCGGGCGCGGCTCAACTTGAGCGAGGCGATGGGCCGTATCACCCAGCGGTTGACCCAGCGGTTCAGCATCAAGCTGGTGGTTTCATAAGCGCCATCGTCGCTTTCCCAGCCGATTTTCTGTTCGGGATACACATCCCATGCGCACAGCTTATAATGGGGGTCCCAGGCTATGTTGGCGTAAATCGACGGAATCCATTTCAGGCGCACACCGAAGGACGTGTCGATATCCTTAAGTGTTCCTTGTTTGAGCCCGACTCGAAAGCCGCTCATGCCCTGGTTGGAGTCTTGGCCGGGCAGGGCCATGGGATCGAGCGTCGAGATCGTCAGCCGCAGCCGTTTCTCGGCGTTCGGCAGGTGAACTTCGCTCTCGGTGTCGGCCAACGGCCGGAGCGCGAGCTTGTTGGTGTTTGCGTCATAATCCGTTTCGATCTGCAAACCGAGTCTGAACTTGGCCGGCTTGAAGGGCGCGCGATTGGTGGGGTCGGCGATAAACCAGGAATCCGCCTGCTGGATATTTTGCTCGGACATCACATTGGCCGTGTCGTGGAACCAGTCCAGTCTTTGCGACCAGTTCGTGGCCGCAAACCAGGAGTTGGTGTTGGTGAAAATTATGGGGTGGTGGGTGTCGGAGACTGTGGCCGCGGCTTGTGTGGCCGGCATAGCGCTGCCTGTCTCCGGAGTTGGCGCCGTCCGGGCATCCTCAGCCAAGGCGGCTTGAAACATCCCGGCGCAGAACAGAGCGGCGTATGCGATATAAAAACGCGGGAAGTCTGTCATGGTCAGTGACTTGTTGCTTTCATTGCTGTTTGCTTAAATCGGAAATCAAAAATCAGCAATCATAAATAGGTTTACAAATACTATTCTGATACATAACATGCGGTTTTTAATACGTCGATATCAAAACTACGTCGAAGGGATAAATCCATGGCCGATAAACAAAACACCGCCATTTCGCCCACCCGCGTCGAAGACTATCCGGAATGGTACCAGCAGGTGATTCGCGCCGCCGACCTGGCGGAGCTCTCGCCCGTGCGCGGATGCATGGTGATCAAGCCCTGGGGCTACAGTATCTGGGAAAATATCCAGCGTGTGCTGGACGCCCGCTTCAAAGCCACCGGGCATCGCAACGCTTATTTCCCGCTCTTCATTCCGTTGAGTTTCCTGGAAAAGGAAGCCAAACACGTCGAGGGCTTTGCCAAGGAATGCGCCGTGGTTACGCACCACCGCCTGGAGCTTTCGCCGGAAGGCAAGCTGATCCCAAAGGGCGAACTCGAGGAACCGCTGGTGGTGCGGCCGACTTCGGAAACCATTATCGGCGCCATGTTCGCCAAGTGGGTGCAGTCCTATCGCGATCTGCCGCTTCTGATCAACCAGTGGGCCAATATCGTGCGCTGGGAGATGCGCACGCGCATGTTTTTGCGGACCACGGAGTTCCTGTGGCAGGAGGGCCACACCGCCCACGCCACGGAGGCGGAAGCCCGCGAAGAAACCGCGCGCATGCTTAAAGTCTATGCCGAGTTTGCCGAGGGCACGATGGCCATGCCGGTGATCATGGGCGAGAAAACGGAATCGGAACGCTTCCCCGGCGCGGTGGCCACGTATAGCATCGAGGCCATGATGCAGGACCGCAAGGCCTTGCAGGCGGGGACCTCGCATTTCCTGGGCCAGAATTTCGCGCGCGCCTGCGAGATCAAATTCCTGGACGCCGGCGGCCGGGAAAGTCTGGCCTGGACCACGTCCTGGGGGGTCTCCACGCGTCTTGTCGGCGGACTGATCATGACCCATAGCGACGACGATGGGCTCATTCTGCCGCCGCGCCTGGCGCCGGCCCACGTGGTGATCCTGCCGGTCATTCACAAGGACGCCGACCGCGCCGCTGTCCTGCAATATTGCGACCGTGTGGCCGCGGAACTGCGCGCCGTTTCCTACGATGGCCGGGCGCTGGCGGTGGAGGTGGATGCGCGCGAAGGGCGGGGTGGGGACAAGGTCTGGGGCTGGATCAAGAAGGGTGTGCCCCTGCGCCTGGAGATCGGCCCGCGCGATATGGCCGCCGACGCCGTTTTCATGGGGCGGCGCGACAAGCCGCATAAGGAACGCCGCAGCGTGCCGCGCGCCGAGCTGGCGCAAACCATCGGCGCGGTGCTGGATGAAATCCAGGATTCGATCCTGGCGCGGGCGCGCGCCCTGCGCGAGGCGCATATCCGCCGGATCGACAGCCGCCGGGAATTTTACGAGTTTTTCACGCCGCAAAACGCCGCGAAGCCGGAAATCCACGGCGGCTTTGCTTTGTCCCATTGGGCCGGTGACGCCGCGGCGGAAGAAAAACTGAAAACCGATTTGAGCGTCACCATCCGCTGCATTCCGCTGGACTCCCCGGATGAATCGGGCGTATGTCCCTTCACCGGGAACCCCAGTTCCCGCCGGGTGCTGTTTGCGAAGGCGTACTAACCGAACACCACGGATGTGCCGTCAATTGTATGATGGGCTTCAAGAAATGGGCATGTAAAATTTTCAGGCTACAGCCTGCGGACTTCAGTCTGTCTCCGCCGCTCAGACCTCGATCACGGCGGTCAGGTTGTCGGCGGCGAAATGGGGGTTGAGCGTGCCGGTATCCTCGTCCACGAGTTTGAGAAGATAGGCCTCCAGCTCGCGTTCGTATTCGCATTCGCGCTCGCTGTCGCTGAGCCATTGACGCGCCGACATCAGGCTGTGCTCGCCGGATTCGGCTTCGCGGGCGCTGTCATAGCGGTTGACCATGTCCGGTTCGAGGAAATGCTTCAGCACGTGAATGAATTCGATGTTGTCCAGGACCTCGTCCGGCAGGTATTGCTCGATCTGGCTGGCCAGGGTGGTCTTGAAATCCAGCAGGTTATTCTCGTTGGAATCGGACATGCTCGCGATCTGGCGCCCCTTCAGCATTTCCAAGCCGACCAGGCCGGCGCTGAAGATGTCCGATTGGACGAACCCCGGTTCGCGGCGGTGGCTTTCCGGCGCCATGAAAAGCGGGCTGCCCAGGAGGATGTTCACCGGTTCGCCGATTCGCGCCGCGCGGCCGAAGTCCACCAGTTTCACCGTGCCCTGGATATTCACCATGATGTTGGTCGGCTTGATGTCGCCGTGAATGAACCCGTTGGCATGCAGGACCGCGATGCCGCGCAAAACGTTGCGCAGGATATAAAGCGCCAGGCCGGCATGCAGGCTGACCCGCTTGTCCTCCACCCGGAACAGGACGCTGAGGAAGTGGTTCCATTCCGCGGGGGTGCTGCGGGCCCGGGCGATTTCCATGTGCTGGCCGTCGATCAGAAACTGAAGGTCCACGCCGTCGATAACGGCCATGTGCATGTAGCCGATGCCGTTGCATTCCTCGTAGAAATCGCTCGAGACCATGTTGACGTTGTTGATCGGCTGTAACAGCGATATCTGCTTGGCGATCCGGCCCATGTCCGTCCAGTATCTGGCCGCGCTGGAATAAATGCCCGGGTCGAACAGCTTGATCGCGTGATGGGTCAGGCAGGCGCGCGCGCCATGGCGTGTCGCCAAAAAGACCACCCCCTGGCGGCCGTGGCCCAGCTCCTTGACGAATCGATAGGCCACGGGATAGGGGATGGCGCGCGCGCGGATGAGCGCGCGGTAATGTTCCAGCAGCTCGGCAAATTCGCCATCGGCGGGTGTTGGCGGCGCGTTGGGCGTCGCTCCACGCTCCACGCTCAACGCTTCACGTGCTGACGGTGTCGGCGGCTGATCCAGCACCACCGTGGATTGCATGGAAAAGGGATCGTTCATGGCGGCCATTATAGGCGCAGGACGCCGCTTGGCAAGTATTTGCGGCATATATTATTATCCAAGCATTTTTTGACAAAGCGCGGCAATCCTGATAAGTTTTCCATTCATGCAATGGCTGATTCATAAAATTGTCGGCACCAAGCACCAGCGCGACTTGCGCAAACTGCGGCCGCTGGTGGAGCGCATCAACGCCCTGGAGCGGGAATGCCAGGTCCTTTCCGCGGCGCAGTTGCAGGCCAAGACCGCCGAATTCAAGGACCGCCTGGCGCATGGCGCAACCTTGGACAGCCTGCTGTGCGAGGCCTTCGCCGTGGTCAAGAACGCTTGCCGGCGGCTGGTCGGCACAACCATTACCGTGTGCGAGCACGACATGGTCTGGGATATGGTGCCCTTCGACGTTCAGCTCATGGGCGGCATTGTCCTGCACCAGGGCAAGATCGCCGAGATGGCCACCGGCGAGGGCAAGACCCTCGTGGCCACGATGCCGCTCTACCTCAACGCGCTTACGGGCGGGAGTGTGCACCTGGTGACGGTCAACGATTATTTGGCGCGCCGCGACTCGCAGTGGATGGGCGCGGTCTTCAATTACCTCGGGCTTACGGTCGGCTGCATCCAGAACCAGATGAACCAGGCCGAGCGCCGGGCGCAATACGCCTGCGATATCACCTACGGCACGAACAGCGAATTCGGCTTCGATTATCTGCGCGACAACGGCATGGCTTTTACCAAGGCGGAAGTCGTTCAGCGCGAACATTTTTACGCGATTGTGGACGAAATCGACAGCATCCTGATTGACGAAGCCCGCACGCCGCTTATTATTTCCGGCCCCGCCCCGGTTTCGACGCATCAATACACAGCCATGACGCCGCTGGTGGAGCGCCTGGTCCGTAAACAGCGCGATCTCTGCAACGCCTTGGTGCAGGAGGCCAAGGAAAGCCTGGATAAAGGCGACACCGAAAAAGCCAAACAGCGTCTGTACCAGGTTCGCCACGGCATGCCCAAGCACAAACAGCTCCTGCACCTCTTGGAGGATACGGCGACCCGCAAACTCCTGGAGCAGGTCGAAAACTCGTTTCTTACGCAAATATACAAGGAACAGGCGCGCGCCCTCAGCGAGGAATTGTTCTTTACCATCGACGAGCGCGGGCATGACGCCACGTTGACCGAAAAGGGCTGCGCCGCCATGAACCCGGCCGATCCCGATGCCTATGTTTTGCCGGACCTGATTGCGCACATGGCCGCCATTGACGGCCAGGCCGACCTTGCGCCGCATGAAAAACTGGCGCGCAAGCAGGAAATCCAGAACATGTTTGCCGAGAAGAGCGAGCGCATTCACAATGTGGACCAGTTGATCCGGGCTTACTGTCTTTATGAAAAAGACGTGGAGTATGTGGTCCAGAACAATCAGGTCCTGATTGTGGATGAGTTTACCGGCCGCATCCTGCCGGGCCGCCGCTGGAGCGACGGCCTGCATCAGGCCGTCGAGGCCAAGGAGGGCGTTGCGATCGAGCGCGAGACGCAGACGCTGGCCACGATCACTATTCAGAATTATTTCCGTTTGTACAAGAAATTGGGCGGTATGACCGGCACCGCCGAAACGGAGGCCAACGAGTTCCGCGACATTTATCGCCTGGACGTGGTGGTGATCCCCACCAACCGGCCGGTGCGGCGGGTGGACACCAACGACGTGGTCTATCGCACGCGCCGCGAAAAATTCGGCGCCATTCTCGAGGAAATCGCGGACTGTTACAGGCGCGGCCAGCCGGTGCTGGTGGGCACCATCTCGGTGGAGACTTCGGAGCTGTTGAGCCGGATGCTGAAGCGCGAGGCGATTCCGCACAATGTGCTCAATGCCAAGAACCACGAGCGCGAAGCCGAGATCGTGATGCGCGCCGGGCATGCCGGCGCCGTGACCATCGCCACCAACATGGCCGGCCGCGGAACGGATATCAAGCTGGGCGAGGGGGTTGTGTATCTGCCCAAAGCGCTGATCGAGTCCAATATCGGCCTGCACGACAAGGTGGACGGCCGTTCCCTGCGCGCGCAGTTGCTGGAAAAACCCTGCGGCTTGCACGTGATCGGCTCCGAGCGGCACGAGTCGCGCCGCATCGACCGCCAGTTGCGCGGGCGTTGTGCGCGCCAGGGCGATCCCGGCTCTTCCCGTTTTTATGTGTCCCTGGAAGACGACCTGATGCGGCTTTTCGGCTCGGACCGCATTTCCGGCATCATGGGCCGCCTGGGCATCGAGGAAGGCCAGCAGTTGGAGCATCCCTGGTTGAACCGTTCCATCGAGACCGCCCAGCGCCGCGTGGAACAGCACAACTATTCCATTCGCCGCCGCACGCTGGAATATGACGACGTGATGAACAAGCAGCGCGAAATCATTTATGGTTTCCGCGGCGATATCGTGAAAGGCGAGCAGGTCCGCGAACACCTGTACGACCTCGTGGCGGATGTCATCGAAGTGCACGCGCAGGAAGCTTTTAAAGACGGCGATATCGAATCGATCGATAATTTCGTCACATGGGTCAACACCACTTTCCCCGTCGGGTTCAAGCGCGAGGAACTGACCGGCGAAGGGTTGGACGCGGAAACGGCCGCGGCCAAGGTGTTCGAGCGCGTCAAGCGCGCCTACGAACTCAAAGTCCAGATCGAGGACCAGGCCATGCTGCCCGGCATGGAGCGCTTCATCCTCCTGCACGCCATCGACACGCACTGGCAGGATTACCTGCGCGCCATGGATTATTTGCGGCAGAGTGTGGGCTTGCGGGCCTACGGCCAACAGGATCCGCTGGTGGAATACAAACGCGAGGCCTACGCCATGTTTTCCTCGCTCATGGATACGATCAAGAGCGAGGTGGTCACCGGGATTTTCCGTTCCACCACTTCCCTGCAGGGGTACGAGCGCCTGGTGGCCTCCATGCCGCTGCGTCTGGTGCATAACGAGGTGGCGGCCCTCGGCGGCGGCGCCGGAGGCCGGATGACGGACGACCGCCGCCAGAGGACGAAGGGCGAAACGCTCACGCGGCAGCGGGAGGACGTCAAGGTCGGGCGCAACGATCCCTGCCCTTGCAAGAGCGGCAAGAAATTCAAAAAATGCTGTGGCCGCTAATGGAACAATTTCAAATTTCAAATTTCAAATCTAAAATTGTTTCATTATTCGGTTGGTTTGGGGCCGTCCTTACGGGATTACTGCTGTTCGCGGCTTTCCCGCCCTTGGAATGGCCGGCCCTGGCCTGGGTTGCCCTCGTCCCTCTGCTGATCGTCAGCGCCACGTCCGCGCCGCGCGCCGCATTTCGGGCGGGGTTCCTGGCCGGCATGGTCTTCTGGCTTCCGTCCATCGTCTGGTTGACGCGCGTAACATTGGTCGGCTGGTTTTTTCTCGGCCTGTACTGCGCGCTTTTCCTGGCCGGTTTTGCGCTGACCGTTTCATGGTGGATTGCCCGCAAGGGCCTGTGCCCACGTTGGGGGAATCCCCTGATGATGCTGTCCATCCCGGCCGTGTGGGTCGGGTGGGAATATCTGCGCGCCACGCTGTTCTCCGGGTTTCCCTGGAATTCGCTGGGGGCCAGCCAGTATGCCAATCTGCCGCTGATTCAAGTCGCGGAGGCGGGCGGGGTTTATCTCGTTTCTTACCTGGCGGTCCTGGTCAATGCGGCCGTGGCGCTCATTTTAATCCAATATATTCGCCGTCAGCCGGATGAGCCGCTGCGGATGCATCCGGAACTGCTCATTGCTTTGTTCGGGATCGGCCTGGCGCTTCTATACGGGCAGTCGGCCCTGCGCCGGCTCCCGGATGCGGCGGCCACTCTCAAAATCGCCGCCGTGCAGGTGAACATCCCCCAGCTTGAAAAATGGTCGGAAACCTGGACAACCGAAATCAACAACCGCTTGCGGCGCGCCAGCCTGCATGCGATCGAGCATGGCGCGCCCGATTTGGTTGTATGGCCGGAAACCGTTGTGCCGGATTTTGTGCGCACTTCTCCGGTCAGCCAGAAAGTCGTCGCCGACGTGATCCGGCACAAGACGAGCGTGCTGATGGGGTCGATGGATTTCGACGATTCCGGGCGGACCGTCAAATACTTCAACAGCGCCTTTCTGTTCCAGCCGGGCGGCGCGCCGCCGCAAACCTATGCCAAGCGGCATCTGGTGCTGTTCGGCGAATATATTCCGCTGGAGCGATGGATCCCGTTTCTGCGCGTGCTGACACCCGTCGAGGAGAGTTTTACGCCCGGCCGCGAGGCGGTTGTGTTTCAACTGGGCGCCAAGGCCTTTGGGGTGTTGATTTGTTTCGAGGACACCGTCGCGGGGTTGGCGCGGGATTGTGTGCGCGCCGGCGCGCGCCTGCTCATCAACCAAACCAATGACGCCTGGTTCGATCCCTCGTGGGCCTCGCGTCAGCACATGGCGCAGTGCGTCTTCCGTTGCGTGGAAAATCGAGTGAGCGCCGTGCGCGCGACCAATACGGGCATAACGTGCGTTATCGACCGCCAGGGACGCATTGTCGGTTTTCTGGGGCGGGCCGCGGGCGCTTTGCCTGCCCGCAATGCTACGCACCCGCCCGCAACGCTGTCGCGTAGCGACTGCGGGCTGGGTAGCGTTGCAGGCGGGCCGGATCCCGACTACCTGATGAAGACCGTCGCCCTGCCGCCGGCGGATATGGCGCTGACGTTTTACACGCGGCATGGCGATGTCCTGGCGCTGGGGTGCGCCGCTTTCACCCTGGCCTTGCTCGCGGGAATGGCGTGGCGGAAGAAATTTAACGATTCAGCGATTAAGTGATTGAGCGATTGAAGATTTAAAATCCTGTGGACAATCGCTAAATCACTGAATCGGTAAATCGCTAAATTTCTTCTTGTTCTGGCTGGACATGTGGAGGCCAAAAGGCTATGTTTTTTTAGATAGTTCATGGATCGAAACATCCTCGAACTTGTCATTGTCGTTTTTTCATCGCCCATCAACCATCAACCATCGCCCATCAACCATCAACCATCAACCATCAACCATTCTTCAGAAAATGCAGGCGCGGGTCCATCTCATGATTTCCGGCCGAGTCCAGGGTGTGGCGTTTCGTCACTATTGTGTGCAGATGGCGCGTCGCAATGGTTTGCGCGGCTGGGTCCGGAATAACGACGACGGTTGCGTGGAAGTGACGGCCGAGGGCGAGGAAGCGAGCCTGGAGCAGTTTGTGCGCTGGTGCCGGCGCGGGCCGCCGGCGGCTTCCGTGCTGGCTTGTCGCGAGTCGTACGCCAAGCCCACCGGCGAGTTCGATGCGTTCGAGGTGGCGTTCTGAATAGGCAAGCGGCAATAGTTAGTGGCCGGACATGCCTTGCTGATTTTAATTGATCTGGCTTTCTCAGTCCGTGACAATGTAAAATATAGCCGGTATAAAACCGGCTCTACATACAAGCTTCCAAGCTTCCCAAATGTAGAGCCGACTTTAAGTCGGCTATTTTCATGGCAAAAAACAAATACAGCATGAAAAAAAGCAAGTTATTGACCGAAGCGTTCCGGGACCGCGTGATGGGGCTTTTCCAATCGCCGGCGAGCGCGGCGCTGACGGATGACCAGATCGGCAAGGCCCTGGCCTTGTCCGGGCCTGAGCGCAAGCACATCCGCACCCTCCTGGAATGGATGGTTCATAACGGCGAGATCGTGCGCATTCACCAGAACCATTACTCGTTGGGCAGACCGGCCGACTTGATCACCGGCCAGCTCGATGTCCTGCGCTCCGGGAACGGCATCGTCCAGCCCCTGGATGGGTCCGTCGAAATTTTTGTGGCGCGCGATAGCATTGGCACCGCCATGCCGTCCGACCGGGTTGTCGTGCGCCTGGACCCGGGGCAAGTGGATCCGGAAACCCGGGTGCGCCGGACCGGCAAAGTGATCAGGATTCTGGAGCGCTCCCGCCGGGCGATCGCCGGCACTCTGAAGGCCACCCCGCGCTTTCACTACGTCGTGCCGATCGATCCGGCCTATACGCAGGATTTTTATGTGCCCGACACCAAGGGCGCCCGCGTCGGCGACCGGGTGGTCATCCAGTTCACGGAATGGCCGAACAAACACGTCAGCCCGGAAGCCGAAATCATCGAGGTGATCGGCCCGGAATCCGATCCTTCCCTGGACACCCTGACCATCATCCGGCATTACGGTCTGCGCGACGCCTTTCCCGCGGAAGTCATCCGGGAGGCCGCGGCTTCCCCCGACCGCCTGGCCAATCCGGGCGCGCGCCGGGATTTTCGCGATCGGTTCATTTTCACGATCGACCCGACCACCTCCCGCGATTATGACGACGCGCTTTCGCTGGAAACCGATGCGCGCGGCCGGCGTGTGCTTGGGGTGCATATCGCCGACGTTTCCCATTTTGTCCGTCCGGGCAGTCACATGGACCATGAGGCGCAGATGCGCGGCAACAGCGTGTATCTTCCGGACAAGGTTTTGCCGATGCTTCCGGAGCAACTCTCCAACGGCTTGTGCAGTTTGCGGCCGGACGAGGATCGACTGGCCTTTTCGGTCTTGATCACGTTTGCCGAAGACGGTGTGCCGGTCCATGCCGAATTTTGCAAGAGCCTGATCCGCTCGCGCTTGCGCTTGACCTATGAACAAGCCCTCGCGCTTTTGCAGGCGGAAGGTCCCGACGCGCTCCCCGCGGACAAGGTTAGTCCGGACCATCTGGCCGTGCTGATCCGGGTGCACCGGCTGGCCCAGCAAATGCGCCAGCGGCGCTTTGCCCAGTTTGCGCTGGATCTGGATATGCCGGAATATGAAGTCATCATGGGGCCGGACGGCATGATTATGGATATCCGCCAGAACTTGAATGATATTTCCCATCAGTTGATCGAGGAATGCATGGTGGCCGCCAACGAGGCTGTGGACCGGGAACTCAGCGGGCGCGGGTTCGAACTCATGCATCGGGTGCACGAGCCGCCCACGCCGGAAAAACTGGAGATGCTGGCGGCGCAACTGACCGAAATGGGCTTCCACCCCGGCGATCTCTCCAAACGCCGGAACATCACGGATTTCCTGAAGTCCGTGCGGGGGCATCCATTCGAATATGATGCCAAGCTGGCGACGCTGAAAAGCATGAAGCGCGCCCTGTATTCGCCCCAAACGCTGGGCCATTATGGGCTGGCCAAAAAATTTTACGCGCATTTCACATCGCCCATCCGGCGCTACCCGGACCTGGTGGTGCATCGCATTTTGCAGGCCATGCTCACCCAGCATCGCGCGCCCTATGCGCGCGGCGACCTGGCGGCCTTCTGCCTTTCCTGTTCGCGGACCGAACAGGTGGCGGAAACCGCGGAGAAGAACCTGCTGGAGATCAAGAAATACCGGTTCCTGGAACAACAAATCGTTCGGCGAAAGCCGCAGGCATATGACGCCATCATTGTGCGCGTTAAAAATTTCGGTTTGTTCGTCGAGCTGACCCAGTTACAGGTACAGGGGCTGGTGCATGTGTCCACGCTGTCGCGCGATTTTGTCCGTTATGATGAACAACGCCAGGTTTTGCGCGCCGGCAAGGTTGCCTTCACACTCGGCGATCGTCTGCGCGTTTTTCCGGCCCGCGTGGATTTCGACAAGCGCCAGATCGATTTTGCCCTTGTGGACGATTCCCGCGCCGCCGGCGCCGTTCATGCCGCCGGCGCCGTTCACACGGCCGGTGCGCCGGCTCCGAAAAGCCAACTTATCGGAAAACGGCAGGCGCCACACTGGAAAAAGCGACGCCAGCGACGGAGATAAGCGTTGGTGTAATCCCTCAGTTACGTGGGGAAGATATGCGCATAACAGTATTGGACATCGCACATCAGGTGTAGTTGCCGTTCGATAGAACGGCAATCCGCGGTTCTATCGAACCGCATCTACACCCTCCCCCGCATAACTGGGGTTGCACGTTGGCTCTGTTTTTGATTTGGCATTGGCAACGTAATGTTTTACATTAACCCAAAAAGGAGGTCCCTATGAAAGCGATTGTGGATGTCGATTTATGCACCGGATGCGGATTGTGCGTCGATACTTGCCCGGCGGTATTCGAAATTGACGGCGCCGTCGCCAAGGTGCTCGTCGAGCGCGTGCCCGAAGATGCCCAGGCGGCCTGTCGGGAAGCCGCCGATAATTGCCCGGTCGAAGCCATTAAAATCGAAGATTAAACGATGACTATTTTCGACCAACTTCGGGCGGCCCGGAAAATGTTCCGAACCCAGCGCAAGCCGCCTCAGGACCTGGTGGTAGTGGATTTCGATGCGGCCGCGGTCCGCTGTTTACGTTTAAAGCTGAACGGCGGCGAATATGCGGTGACGGCCGCGGATATATTGCCCGCCGTGGACATCGGCGACGAGGCCCAAGTCAATGCCTTCGAGTTGCCGAAGAACATGGCTTCCCGCTATGTCGCCATCTGCATCCCGGGATATGACGCCATCGTCAAGTTGTTGAATTTGCCGGGTGTCCTCGAAGGCCAGGTGGAGGAGCAGATTCGCGAGCACATGGGCGTGGAAGGGGGCGCCTACCGGTTTGGCTATCGGATCGTCAGCCAGACGCATTCCGAAACGCGGTTGCTGACCGTGGCCATTCCTGAATCCCAGGTTCAGGCGGCCTGTGCCGTGTTTCCTTCCGGCCTGCCGGTTCCCGTCACCGTGGAATTGGGCGCCCTTGCCGTTATGTCCGCTTTTATGCATGGTCCCGGCAAAACCGCGCAGGATGAAGCCATTGGGGTTATTGAGTTCGGCGCCCGCGTCACGTATTTCGCGTTTTTTAAAAAACTCGAGCTGATTCTGATCAGGAAATTCGACTTCGGACATTTCAACCTGTTGGATCGAATCGAAAAAAGCATGGGATTCGACCGCCAGACCGCCCAGGATGTTGTGGTGGACCGATCTTTTGACATTTCCCATTTGGTCAAGGATTTGGCCGATCCCTTTATCAAGCAATTGGTCATATCCAAGCATTTTGTGGAGCGCCGCGAAAATTGCCGTATTTCCAAAATATATGTGGCCGACGATCCGCGCATCTCGCGCGATTGGCTGAATGAAATCAAGCTGGCCCTGGGATTAGACGCCGACACGTGGCAGCCATTTGAAGGCGTCAAGTTAATGGCCGACGCGCTTCCCAAAAAATTCGAGAAATGCAAGTCGCAATTTGCCGCCGCCATGGGCGCCGCCCTGGCCATGTCTGAAGAAGGCCTGGTCGGGCCGGGCGCTTGAAGACGGACGCCGGAAATCAGACGGCAGAGGGCAGACGGCAGACGACGGAGAGCGACGGTGTAGCCGCCGTTCGATAGAACGGCGATCTTGCAAGAAAGCATGTTTCGCGTAGGACGCGACGCGTGAAAACGAAGAACCAGGAACCGGGAACGAAGAACGATGAACCTGCAAGTGGATTTCATGCTCGACACGGAGCGCCGCAGCGGCAGTTCGGTGAGCCGGAAATTTATCGTTCGCCTGACGGCGGTCATCGTGCCCCTTATTCTGCTGGGTTTGTTTTCGGTTCTTGTCGTGACTTACCAGTCATCCAAGCGCGACCGGAATATCGTCGAGCAGGAAAAGAGCCAGATTGACCCTGAGTATAAAAAGGTCCTAAGCCTCGAAAAGGAATTTAAAGACGTCCAAAGCATAAAGGCGGACATCCAGGGGTGGAGCGATTCAAGGTTGGATGCCTGTCGGTTGCTGCGCGGGCTACAACGCGCGGCGCCGCAAACCATTCAACTGACCCAATGGGTGCTCAACGAGAGAGTTGGCGCGGTGGGCCCGGTGTTTGGGCGGATCGCTGGAATCTTGATGAAAGGCAAGGTCGCCGGGGAACGCCCGGAAGCCGATGTCCAGCTTCTATGCCAGGCGCTGAAAATAGAGCCGCCTTTCCCGGATATCGTGGCCCAGGTCGAGGTGAAACGCTTCGCCGCTTCGGAAGCGCTCGACGAGCAGGATGAGCGAGTTTTTGATATCGAGTGTGTCTTAAAGCCGCGGCTCTTCGTTCAGCCGGCCGCTCCGGCGGCGAAGACCAAGTGACGGCAATCAAATGCAGAATGCAGAATGCAGAATTGGCAGAGTGACGGGCTTAACGATGGAGGGCAGAGGCGAGGAAGTGATAATGAAAATTGAGTTTGGAAGTCGTATTTTCGATCATTCTGCATTCTGCATTCTTCATTTTTCATTTTATTCGGGAGTGCCATGCCCTTGACGAAAAAACAAATGCAACAATGGGGGCTGGTCGCGCTCGGCGGCGCCATCGGCTTCTTTGTGAGCGTCCAGTTCGTCGTGGCGCCCATGATCGCCTCCGTGAAGGAGAACCGTGAAAATACAAAATCTTTGCGGGAACAGTTGGATAAAGCCCGGGAAGTGACGCGGACGGGGGCGGCCATCCAGCGAGATTTGGTTCAGACGCGCGCCGATATCCGCGCTTTAGCCGCGAATATTCCATTGCCCGTGCTCGGCAATTACCTGCTGGGCCGGGAACAGCAAATTCGCTCCTGCTGCGCGGGCTTGAATGTGCAAATCGCAAGCGTGACGGAAGACGAGGCGCTCAACGTGGCCGCTTGGAACAGTCTGTTCAAGATATATCGCGTGCGCGTGGCGGGGCAGGCGGGAATCAACGATCTGGCCCGCTGCTTTTATCGGATCCAGAAAAGCAATCCCCTGGTATCCGTGGCGGGTCTCGTCATTACGCCCCAGGATGGCAAGCCGGCCGTCCATAACGTCAATTTCATTGTGGCTTGGCTGATTTGGGCCAATCCCGATAAACGTCCGGAATTTTTATTGGAACCGGAGCAAAAGGCGCCGACTCCGGGGCCAAAATGATAAGAATTTTAAAGTTGCTCCCTCTCCCTTGGGAGAGGGCATGGGTGTGGGGAAGTCACGACGGAAGCCCCTCATCCTAACCCTCTCCCAAGGGAGAGGGAATCAAAGTTGTCCTGTTGCGGGGCCTGATTCGCAGAATAATCGCTTTTATGAATTCCTCGATAATATATGTTGTCATCGGCTTGCTGGCCGGCGCAAGGGTTGCCGCCGATGCCGCCCCGCCCTCCGCCAGTGTTGCGACGCCTGCCAAGATGAACGTGGTCGTTGGGGACGAGGCGGATTATGCTCTTACGCTAAGGGACCCCTTCAGTCCTGTCGGGTATCTTCCGCCCATGTCGGAATTACAGGTCTTGGCGGCAAACTCCGCGGCCGTTTCCAATGTTCCGCCGCCCAGTATCGATCTGAAGGCCAAAGCCAAAGTCCTCTTGCGGGTTAGCGGGATTGTTAAGCGCGGAAATACGTATGTCGCCAATATCAACGGAAGCATTGTTCGCGCCGGCGATGAGGTCGGCGTCACGGTGGATGGGCAGGTGGTTGTGTTCGTTGTCCGCGCCATTTCGTTGAAACGGGTCGAAATCGAGCCGCGGGAGTGACGGAAGAGGGACGACAGGTGACAGACGACGGACAAGAACCAAGAACAGATCGGCCTATCTTTATCCTTGATGTAACCACCGGAATTCATTACCTTGAAACAGCTAATCGTATTGCAGGAGGGTTTATGAAAATATGGCGCATGGGACTATGGGTTGGTTTGCCGATGGCCTGTTTGGCTGTGCTTCTGGCCTTCAGCGGGTGTGAGGGCACAACCGAAGAGGACAGTAGCGGGGTGGATGCTTATCTTGCCGCCCATCCATATACGTCGGTGTCCCGCGATACGCCCTCGGCCGTTGTCCTGACACTTTCACCGGCCAACGGCACCGCCAATATTATCGGGCAAACGTTGGTATTTAAAGCCAGCGGCGGGGATGGCGCTTTTCATTGGGGGGTATCCGATAGCCGCAACGGAAAAATCGATTCCAAAGGCGCCGATCAGGCCATTTATACCTGCATCGTGGTGGGCAACAACGACGTGATTGTCCAGGACGAAAGTGGTCACTATGCCGTGGCGCATATTTCCCCGGTGGGGACGGACACCATGACCATTTCTCCAGCTTCGGTTTCGCTTTCCGGTGGGGCGTTGTATGCGTCGTTCTCCGTGAGCGGCGGCACGCCGCCTTATTCCTGGACTTCCGGAAATCCCGCGCTGGGCACGGTTTCTTATTCCGCAAGCTCCAGTTACGTGGCGGCTTATAAGGCTGTGGCCGGCGCTTATGGGCAGAATGCCGTAACGGTGATCGATGCCAATGGCCGGACGGCCTCCGCCACGATCACCCAGACCCCGTAAAAATATACGAATAGGAGTTTCCCGCCAAAGGCGGATCCGCCTGCGGCGGACAAAGTTGATGGGAGGGGCGCTATGCGCCGCGACCGTCGCCGTGCTGGCCGAGCTCGGGCAGACTGCCTATGGCATGACAATCCCGCCGGGTCGGGGGACCCGGCCTACAAAAATGCTGTAGGCCCGGTGCCCTCACCGGGCGTTATAAAAAAGTCGCCCCGCTGCGGGGCCTAATTTAAGGGACATCATGAGAAAAATTTCAGCGTTCTGGCCCGTTCTTATTGCCGGCGTCGTTTTCTCGTTTGGCGCCATCTTGTTGGCGGCTCAGGAGGGCCGGACGGCCGCGTCCGCGGCCGCAGAAGTCAGCGGTCAGCGGTCAGCGGTCAGTGCCGAAACGGCGGATGCCGGCATGCCCGCCGTAGCTCCCGGAGCGCAGGCGGGACGACAGACAACGAACGAAGTTCAATCCGGGATGCCCGTTGCCTCGGTCCAGACGGCTCTTACGAACGAAGAACAAAGAACGAAGAACGAAGAACGCTTTTCAACGCCTGCCAACGATAAAAAAGAAAACGCCGGTGGTGTGGCGGAAATAGCGGTGGCCGCTAAAAACGGCGCCTCGCCGGAATCCGGGGGAACGAAAGGCGACAGCGCCGGCCCCGCCGGCACGAACCTGATTACCGTGGCGTTCGATAATGTGCCCGTGCAGGACGTGGTGAACATGTTCGCCCAGATTTCGGGCGCCAACATCATCATGGCCGGCTCGTTCACCAACCTGTTTGTCACGGCCAACCTGAAAAATGTGGACTGGAAATCGGCCTTGAACCTGGCCCTCGGCTCAGTGAACCTCTCCATGATCGAAGACCCCTCCGGCATTCTCATGGTCGTCACCTCCGATATATATCCCAAAAAGCTCCAGGAAATCGAGGCCACCAAGCCGCTGATCACCCGGACCATGGTCCCGCGCTACCTGAATGCCGTAGACCTGGTGGAGCAGATCAAATTATTCAAAGTCCTCTCGCCGCGCGGTTCCATCACCACCAGCCAAAGCGCCCGGCAGGATGTGATCAACCTGAAGTCGTCCGAAACCAAGGCCGCCCTGACGATCCAGAACCCGAGCATTACGACGGCGATTGTCATCACGGATATCAAGGAATATGTGGACAAGGTCGAGGCCCTGGTCCTGGCGCTGGATAAGCGCGAGCCGCAGGTCTTCATCGAGGCCCGGATTATCAACGTGGCCTCCGCGAGCGGCAAGCAAACGGGCGTTGACTGGAGCATGCTGGGCGCGTTCGGCGTGCAGGCGGGCTTGAACAACCTGAATTGGAATTACAACGACTCGCATTCCGTGCAGAATTCGCGCAACAACACCTTCAACCAATTCGATAATCGCAATAATCTTGACGGCGTCAATCAGCGGTATGACATCAACGGCCAGCAGTATGAGGAAAAAACGACGACGCGCACCTACGATCCCCAGGGCAACCCGATCGACACCACCGTGGTCACGCCGACGCGCACCATCAGCGACAACATCAATCGCGGCCAAAACATTGCCGACACACGCGCCGACACCATCCTGGATTCGATGACGCAAACCCGGACGGCCACCGCCTTCATGAATGTGTCACAGGTTGCCCTGGTGCTCAGCGCCCTGGAAAACAACAACAACGCCGAGATGATTTCGCATCCCCAGCTTGTGGTCGGCAACCGGGTGGAAGCCAAGATCCACGTCGGCCAGCGCTTCCCGGTGCTTCCCACCGTCAAGACCGACAATACCCAGGCGGGCTCGGCCCCCAACATCACCTATTCCGATGGCCCCGAAATCATTCTCGACCTGGGCCTGACCTTGTGGGTCATTCCGGAAATCGATCTCAAACACAATACCGTGCGTTTGACCGTCCGGCCGGAAACCGCGACGCATAACGGCGACGTAAAAAACCCGCAGACCGGCAAGACCTATCCCATTGTGGATTCGCGCGACCTGACGACCCGCATCAATGTGCCCAGCGGGCAGACCGTGGCCATCGGCGGTCTGGTGGAAAATAAAACGTCGAAGGTCGAGATAAAAGTCCCGATCCTGGGCGATATTCCACTTCTGGGCCTCTTGTTCCGGCATACAACCGATCAGGTGATAAAGAACAATTTGATCATAATGATTACACCCACGATCCTGGACGACAACCGGCCGCTGACCGGCCTGGAGATTGTGGCTCAACAAACCATGGATAAATTCGGAAAAATACCTTTGGCCGCTGTGAAGGCGAACCCATCCAATGCGGTGTCCGGCGTCTCGATCGGCGCCACTGCGGTTACGCCCGCGGCGGGCATGGGGCAGAAGACGGACGACAGACAGCAGACGACGGACGCCGGACGACAGACGGCGCCGACGGCGCCCGTTCCCTCCGTGACTGCGCCGGCAAAACCGTGATGCTGTGCGGACCAATCGTATCTATTTGTCAACGTCCCAGTGGGACGAAAGGATAATAGGCAGGCGCTTCAGCGCCTGCATGGGTGTTCGATAATATCCCGCGTCCCGTACGGGACGCGGTGATGCGTGTGGATTGTGTGCAGGCGCTGAAGCGCCTGCCTATTTTCAGATGTCCCTGCGGGACTTCTCATGACCTTCCTTACCAAAAGCGCGTGGCGCTACGCCATTCTGATCATCATCCTGTTCGCGATTGTCGCCTTGGCCTCCGTGACGATTATTTCCTATCTCCAGGATCAGATTACGGAGCAAACTGCCGCGGAGACGATTAAGCAATTGAGCATCGCCATCTGGGCGCTGACGATGGGCTGTATGTTCCTGGCCGGCGCCCTGGGCTTGTGGGCCATTCGTTCCACCGCCGAAATCGAGGGCCGCCGCCGGATTGGCCGCTTCGTGGATACGATGGATTATCTGCGCGACGGCTTGTTGGCCATTGACGTCAACGGCCATGTGCGCGGGGCCAATCCGGCGGCCCGCAAGTTGGTCCCGCATGGCCTGCCGGCCAATAAGGCGGTCGTGCTCCGCGACGTTTTTGTCTGCTTGACGGAAGAGGACATGTGTCAGCTCCTGGATCCGCTTCGAACGCGCGAAATCGAAAAGGATTGCGTTTATAGCCACGGTCTGCGCACACTGCGGTTCCGTTCCCAGCCTTCGGAAGGTTTGATTTTGATCCTGGTCAGCGATATCACCACCCGTCATGTTCAGGAAATCCGTAAACGCCAGATTGCCCAGCTTCAGATTATCGGGCGGCTTGCGGCGGGAGTGGCCCACGATTTTAACAATATCCTGTGCGCGATTTCCGGACATGCCACGCTCCTTCAACGTTTCGGCATGGATCCGGAAAACGTGAAACGGTCATTGGCGGTCATTGCCGAGGAAACGCAGAAAGGCGTGGTGCTGTCCCGTCAGTTGCTGGAATTGAGCCGCTCCGGCGCGGAAGGCCGGCCCAGCGAAAACCTGGCCGGTAACGTGGCGGAGGCGGCCGCCTTGCTGCGCGTTGCGCTCTCTCCGGAATGGACTGTGAAATCGACGATTCAGGATTTCCCCGCCAACGTTCCCCCGCCTTTGGGGAAGGCGGGCGCCAAAGACAACCAGGGTTTGCCCGCCTTGGGCGGCTCGTATCCGGCCGTGCCGCTGGCGCCGGCCCAGGTTGAACAGGTGGTCCTGAACCTGGGGCTCCTGGCCGCCGATGCGCAGGCGCGCCCCGGCACGGTGACGATCGCCTTAAACCGTCCGGGACAGGGCCCCTTGCTGGATGTCGACGGTCGGTATGCGGCTGTGATTTTGATTTCCGGAGAATCGGCGCCGTCGGTGGAATCGGCCTTGCCGGCACAACAAATGGCGCCGGTGGCCGATGAGGGCGGCGTCATCTCTTCGGTGGTCAGTGCGATCGTGGAAGAGGCCCGTGGTCATCTGGATCAGCTTTCAGCCGCCGGCGGGTTGTGTGTCTATCGTGTCTGCCTGCCGCATTTGGATACGCATTCGGATGCGGAGCCGGCCGGCCGGCTTTCCGGCGGCCAGATCGCGGACTTGCTGTCGCGCTGGCGGATCATGCTGGCCGGGACAGGGCGCCAGTTGGATATGCTCGAAACGAAACTCTTGGGCATCGGCGCCCGGATCGATCGCAAAACGGATGTCGTTTCGATCCTCGACAGTGTGGAACGAACACGGGAATTGGATGCTCTGGTGATTGAAAAAAACATTCTGGGCGGGGACGAGCGCAATCTGCTGAAAGCACTGCGCGAATTATGCCCCCGACTCGGGATTGTTGTTCTCGGCCAGGACCCGAAGCAAGCGCGTTGGCCGGAAGCGCCGGGCATCGTCTGTGTGCCGCGCGTCAACAGCCCCGAACATTTACTGCGCCCCTTGATCGCCGCCCGCTCCGCCGCTGTTCGCGCGGCGCCATGCTGACAGAATATGTTTGGCATGACATTTTGCGCGTCAGCCGGAAATCACACATGGAAAATCATGTCCTCTTTATGTCCCGCATAAATTGAGCTTGCAGACCCTTCCAAAGCTTGTAACCTTGCTTTTTGTCTGACGGGAATGACCGGCGTCGCCAGCTTAGCTCAGTCGGCAGAGCAGGTGATTTGTAATCACCAGGTCGTCGGTTCGAATCCGACAGCTGGCTCCAAGGGGGTGAGGTCGATAGTGACTCGTTCAATGCATCGGAATTTTCCGCCATTGGCGGATCCGCCTGCGGCGGACAATCTTTGTAGCCGCGCTCGCCTGCAACGCTTCGCGTAGCATTGCGGGCAGGTAAGGGCGTGGATTCCTTCGCCGGCCACGGCCGAGTTCAGACAGGCCGGCCGGTGTAGAGGCCGTTCGATAGAACGGCATAGTTGCCGAAGGCCTAACTTGAAAATCGGAAATCAGCAATTAGGATTTATGCTATGGCTCTGAATGTCACCCAGAAAATCCTTGAAACCCATCTCGTCAAGGGGCGTCTCGTGCCTGGCGAAGAAATCGGATTGAAGATCGATCAGACCCTGACCCAGGATGCCACGGGCACGATGGTCTATCTGCAGTTCGAAAGCATGGGGCTGGCGAACGTGGCCACCGAGCTTTCCGTCAGCTATGTGGACCACAATACCATCCAGGATGGCTATGAAAACGCGGACGATCACCAGTATTTGCAGTCGGTGGCGGCCAAGTACGGCATCCTCTTTTCAAGGGCCGGCAACGGTATCTGCCATCAGGTCCATCTGGAACGGTTTTCGGCGCCGGGCAAGAGTCTGCTGGGCTCGGATTCACATACGCCCACCGGCGGCGGGATCGGGATGCTGGCCATCGGCGCGGGCGGGATTGATGTGACCCTGGCGTTGGCGGGCGCCCCTTTTTTCTTGGAGTGCCCCAGGATCGTCCGAATCAATCTGCATAACCGCTTGCCGCCTTTCAGCTCGGCCAAGGACGTGATTCTGACCGTGCTGGGCATTTTGACCACCAAGGGCAATACCGGCACGGTGGTCGAATATGGGGGCGATGGCCTGGCCGGTCTTTCCGTGCCGGAACGCGCCACGATTACCAACATGGGCGCGGAACTCGGCGTGACCACTTCCATTTTTCCCAGCGACCAGGCGACTTTGGCGTTCTTGAAGGCGCAAGGGCGCGCGCAGGTGTGGCGGGAAATTTTGCCGGATGCCGGCGCGCAATATGCGCGGGTCATCGATATCGATCTGGCCACGGTGGCGCCGATGGTGGCCAGGCCGCATAGTCCGGATAATGTTTGTCCGGTGAAGAATATCGCCGGCCTGGCTGTGGACCAGGTGACGATCGGGAGTTGCACCAATTCTTCCTACACCGATCTTATGCGCGTGGCGAACCTCTTGACCGGACGGCGGGTTCATCCGCGCGTCAGCTTGGTCATTGCGCCGGGATCCCGGCAGGTCTTCCGCATGTTGGCGGAAAACGGCGCGCTCGCCGCCATGGTGGCGGCCGGGGCGCGGATTCTGGAGCCGGTGTGCGGTTTCTGCATCGGCAACTGCCATGCTCCGCGCACGGAGGGCGTCAGCCTGCGGACCACCAACCGGAACTTCAAAGGACGGTCCGGCACTCCTTCGGCCTCCGTCTATCTGGTCAGTCCGGAAACGGCGGCCGTGGCGGCCATTCGCGGGGTGGTCGCCGATCCGCGCGACGCCGGTTTCGACGACCATTCGATTGCCATGCCAACGGCTTTTGCGATCGACGACAGTATGGTCCTGTCCCCTCCGCCGCCGGCCGAACGCGATGCCGTGACGATTGTGCGCGGGCCCAATATCGGGGCGCCCTTGCAACTGGAGCCGCCGGCGGATCTTCTATCCGGCGTGGTTGCCATCAAGGTGGGTGACAAGATCACGACGGACGATATCATGCCGGCCGGCCGCCGCTTGAAATACCGCTCCAATATCCCAAAATACGCTGACTTTGTGTTCGAGCCCATCGATGCCGGCTTTAGCCGGCGCTGTTTGGAATACAAACAGAAGGGCATCGATGCGATTATCGTCGGGGGCGAGAGTTACGGACAGGGTTCGTCCCGGGAACATGCGGCCATCTGCCCGCGCTATCTGGGCGTCAAAGCGGTGCTGGCCCGTTCGTTCGAACGCATTCATTTTGCCAACCTGGTTAATTACGGCATCGTGCCGCTGGTCCTGGCATCCGCCGCCGATTATGAGGCCATCCAGGCGGACGACGCTCTCGAAATATCCGGCCTGCTCGGTAGTGTGCGCCGGGCCGATAGCATTGCGGTAACCAACAAGACCCGAAGTGCGACATTCCGGTGCAAGTTGAACCTCAGCGATCGGCAACGTGATATATTATTGGCCGGCGGCGTGCTGCGGTATGCGCGGGAAGCACGTAGCGCGTGAAGCGTGGAGCGTGACGCGTGAAAACGAAGAACCAGGAACCAAGAACTCATCTTTCCAACGAGGTTATGAATGAGCACTATCGGCATCATCGGCTACGGGTATGTGGGGCGCTCCGTGGAATATGGGTTTGTGGATTACGACCGCGAACGCGGTTTTGAACCCAAGCACCGCGCCGTCATTTACGATAAATACAAAGGGCCGTACGATCTCAACGGTCTCTTGCGCAAGAGCGATATCGTTTTCGCCTGCCTGCCTACGCCCTACGACGAGAATAAGCTCGCCATAGACCTTTCGATTTATGACGACATGATGGCTAAAATCTGTCCGAAACTGGCCGGCAAGGGCAAGGTCGTTGTCATCAAGTCCACTGTTGCGCCCGGTACGACTCAGCGCTATGCCCTCCGCTATCCGGATGTGCCCTTCGCCATGAACCCGGAGTTTCTGACGGAAGCCAATTACCTGCAGGATTTTGTAAACGCCGATCGGATTGTGGTGGGGGCCGATAACGATTGGGTAGCCCAGAAGGTGATCGATTTGTACCGGACTTGTTTTCCCGCCGCGACGATTGTGCATTTGAGCACCGTGGCCGCTGAGATTGTCAAATATCAGGCCAACGTCATGCTGGCGGCCAAGGTCGCCGTGGCCAATGTTTTTTATGACTTGTGCCGGGCCCAAAACGTGAATTATGAGGACGTTAAAAAGGCCGTGGCCTTGGATCCGCGCATTGGCCGCAGTCATTTGGATGTGACTTCCGCGCGCGGTTTCGGCGGGAAATGTTTTCCCAAGGACCTGGGGGCCATCATCGGACGCTGTCGCGAACTGGGGGTCGATTGCCAGTTGCTCGAAGCCGTGCATGCTTACAACTTGAGAATTCGCAAAGTGCGCGATTGGCGCGAAATTGCCGGCGCCACCGTCGGCGGCCGCATCTATCGCCGGGCCAAGGCGGGGAAAAAATAAAATTGTTTATCCGCAGATTACGCAGATTTCACCGATATATGCATCGAACATGAAGACCGATGAGCAAACTTATGCGATCATTGGCGCCGCGATGGAAATCCATAAGACGCTCGGTTGTGGTTTTCTGGAAGCTGTCTATCAGGAAGCATTGGCGATCGAATTCGATATCAGAAAAATCCCCTATCGTCGAGAGGTCGTTCTTCCTGTTCAGTATAAGAGTCAGACGCTCCATACAGCCTATAAGGCGGATTTTCTGTGTTTTGACGTAATTATTGTGGAGCTGAAAGCGCTGAATGAATTATCAGGCATCGAAAAGGCCCAGGTTATCAATTATCTCAAGGCAAGCAAAATGAACCGGGCGCTGTTGTTGAATTTCGGTTCCTTGAAGTTGCAATACGAGCGCATGATACTTAGTGGCTGATAGTATTATCTTGTCTCATTATCTGTGTAATCTGCGACATCTGCGGATAAATATTTTTTTGTTTTTATGAAATCACCCGATAACCTCCTGCGGCATAGCATCCTGCTGATGGCGGCCTCGCAGGCGTGTAATGTGTCCAGCGGGCTCTTCCAAATGGTCATGGGTCGCTGTATGGCGCAGGATCCTGCGGAATATGGCGTGCTTTCCTCGATGTTGGGCGTGGTTGTGATTGCCGGTATGCCGTTGGGCGCCTTGGGCACGGTTTTAACCTTCTTTTCGGCGCAATTTCTCCAGCAAGACCGCGCCGGCGATATTTTCCGGCTCATGCGCGCCTGGACGCTGAAATTAATGCTGATCGCCTTTCCCTTGTTTGCGGCCGGGATACTATTCAGTCAGCCGTTGGCCGCGTTCTTTAATTTGCCGGATCGAAGCGCCTTGTTCATCGTCCTGGGCATTCTGGCTTTTTCTTTTTTTTCGCCCGTCATTGGCGGCGTGTTGGGCGGCATTCAGGCCTTTGGGTGGGCCTCCGTATCCGGCGTGAGCTGGGGTGTGGTGCGCCTGCTGGTTGGCGGCGCCCTCGTTTATTTTGTCGCCGCCTCGGCCAAGTTGGCCTTGGTGGGGCATGGGGCAGGGGTGCTTGTCAGTGTGGGAATCGCCGTGGCCGGCGTTTGGAGCATCCTGCGGAAAACGGCGCCCACAGATCAAGCCTTGCCGGGCACCCAGGCCTATCTATGGCGTACCCTGGTGGTCCTGGCTTGCTTCGCTTTTCTCATGAACGCCGACATGCTGATTGTGAAGCATTATTTCACGCCGGAACAATCGGGGCTTTATGCCCGCGCGGCCACCATCGGGCGCATGATAATTTTTTTGCCCATGCCGATTGCCGGCGCGCTGTTTCCAAAGACGGTGTCCGATGGCGCTGTAAGCGCTCAACACAACCGGCTTCTGTGGAAGGCGCTTTTTTATACGGCGCTCATTGTGATTCCCGGCGTTCTGTTCTGCACCGTTTTCCCGCAGGCGCCGTTAGGCCTTCTATATCGTGACTGGGCGCCCAGCGCGGTCATGGTCCGGCTGGTGCGCTGCACGATCTGGGCCATGGCGCCCTTGAGCCTGGCTTTTATCATCATGAACTTTGAGCTGGCCCAGAACCGGTTCCGAATTGCCCTGCCTTTGATTTTTTGCGTGGCCGCCTACCTGGCCGGGGTCTCGTTCTGGCACGCCACCTTCCTCCAGATCGTGGCGGTCCTGGCGGTTGTCAGCGTTTTGGCGTTGCTGGCGCTGTTGAAGAACCTGCCCCGTGAAAATGCGCCGGGCGTTTCCAATTTCTCGCAATCCAAATATTAAGGAATTTTCCGCCAGAGGCGGATCCGCCTCCGGCGGACAAAGTTGTAGCCGCGAGACGACCCGCCTGCAACGCTTCGCGTAGCGATGCGGGCAGGTAGGCTCGCGCGATAAGCCGAAAACGTCGGCCTAACCGTCCGACGGCCTGCCCGCAATGCTACAGCGTTGCAGGCGGGCTACAGCAAAGTAAAAGCCGCCCCGCTGCGGGGCCTAACTTGAAAACCGATAACTGGTTATATGCAGGCAATCATTATATCCGTGGGCGATGAATTGACCTTGGGGCAAACGCTGGATACCAACAGCGCCTGGCTCAGCGCGCGGCTGGCGGAATTGGGCGTCCTGACCCGCTCGCACCTGACCGTGCCGGATGACCAGGGCGCAATCGTTCGGACCGTGCAGGCGGCGTCGGAATTGGCCGACTGGGTGCTGATTACCGGCGGGCTGGGGCCGACCCAGGATGATTTGACGCGGCCGGCTTTGGCCAAACTCCGGAATGTGCCGCTGGTTCTGCATGCGCCCTCGCTCGCCCGGATCGAGCGGTTTTTCAAAGACCTTGGCCGGGCGATGAGCGAGAGCAACCGTGCGCAGGCCATGGCCCCGGAGGGCGCCGATATGCTCGATAATCCGCTGGGCACGGCTCCGGGATTGCGCTTGGGCGTAGGGACTGCGCTGGTCTTTGCCCTGCCCGGCGTTCCCTCCGAAATGAAGGCCATGTTCGAACGCCATCTGGCGCCCTTGCTCGCCGCCCGGACGGGACGGACTATTTTAACGCGCAAGATCAATACATTTGGTCTCGGCGAATCCGTGGTGGGCGAAATGCTGGGCGACCTGATGCGGCGGGATCGGAATCCGACGGTCGGCACGACGGTTTCAGCCGGCCTCGTGTCCGTCCGAATCCGCAGCGATTTTTCTACGCGCCGGCAGGCCCAAACCGAATTGGGACGCGTTGTGAACGTCGTCAAACAGAAACTGGGGACGGCCGTTTTCAGCGAAGGGGATGTGTCGCTGGCGGCGGTCGCGGGCGAAATGCTGCGTGTGCGGCGCCGGACTGTGGCAACGGCCGAAAGCTGCACGGCGGGACTGTTGGCGGCAATGTTTACGGAAGTGCCGGGCGCCAGCGCCTGGTTCTTGGGCGGTTGGGTTGTGTATGCCAATCGCATGAAAACCGAGGCCCTGGGTGTTCCGGCCGATCTCATTGCCCGGGATGGCGCCGTCAGTGAAACGGTTGTGCGGCAAATGGCGGAGCAGGCTTTGCGGCGCTCGGCGGGCGATTATGCCCTGGCGTTGAGCGGCGTGGCCGGGCCCGAGGGCGGCTCGCCGGAAAAACCGGTGGGCACCGTCTGGATCGGACTGGGGAAGCATGTGGCCGGTCAACCCCGCGTGGTGGCGGAGCGTTTTTTATTGCCGGGCGACCGGGCCATGATCCGGGACCGCGCGGCGAAGACCGCCCTCAATATGCTGAGGCTGGAGTTGCTGGCGAAGAACTGACGACGGACGGCAGACGACAGACACCAGACTTCTGATCTCTGACCTTCCGGCTTCGCCAAGGCGCTCCGCCGTGACACGCTGACCTCTGTCTTCTGTCTTTACGGCGCCACGGCGTTCGTAAGGCTCTCGATGGATATGATTTCGGCCTGGGTGAATGTCTTAAAGATCCCCGGCTCAATTTCCAGTTTGATATTGCCGTTCCCGAATCGCTCCCGCACAATGCCGCGGAAAATATCTTCGGCGTTTGGGCCGGTCCGAATAATTACGCTTGGCACAAACGGCACAGGCCGGAGATTCAGTCTTTCATGGAGGATCACCGTCTGCTTGGGCTGGATATCCACCATTCGGGTGATGTTGAAATAGCCCGGCCGCGTGAACTGGAGCATCCGCTTCCCGCGCGGCACGAAATCTACCGCCAGTTGCTCCGAGATCGCATGCCGGCCGCGCGTCGTGCCCCGTAATTCGCCGTCCATGTAAACGTCAATGCCCGGCGGCTCGGTGGAAATCAGGATGGCGCCGCTGCTCTTCACCAGGTTGAATTCCAGGACGGATTCCGTGCCGATCGCCACCGCGTTCGTGCGCGTCTGGGCATCGAACCCGCGCGCTTCGGCGCGGATGGCGTACTGGCCGGCCGGCACATCCGCGGAGAAGGGGGTTTCGGCCTTGTATTGGTCATTCAAATAAATCCGCGCGCCCGGCGGCGTGGACAACACCGTCAGTTTGCCGGGAAGGGGCGCCAGCGTCGTTTTAATCGTGTGCTGTTCGCCGGCCTGGACGCTTAATTCTTTTTTGAACGGGGAATACCCCGGCAGGACAAGTTCGACCGTATGTTTCCCGCTGGCGATGGCCGTCAGATCCTGCGGCGTTTTGCCGATGACCGCGCCGTCGAGCGTGACCACCGCGCCGGTCGGCGCGGTTTCCACCATGAGCCGGGCGGAATCCGACATCAGGTTGATCTCGATTTTCTGCGGGACTTGATCCGCCACGTCCACGGTGACGATGCGCGGCAGGTGGCCGGGCGCGCTGATCGTGATGCGATGCCGGCCAAATGCGGCGTCGTGCAGGCACAGTGGCGTTTTGCCCACGCTGACGCCGTCCATGTCGATATCCGCCCCGGCGGGCTTGGACAAAATCAGGAGCAGGCCGGTCAGCGGTTCGAGCTTCAAATCCACGGATTGCCGCTCGCTCGATTGTAATTCCACGGTTTTGCGAACCTCGCGATAGCCGCCCTTGCGCAGGATCAGCAAGTGCGCGCCGGCGGCCATATTCATGACGGTGGCCGGTGTCTGGCCGATGTTGACGCCATCGCAGATCAAGGTGGCGTCCGCCGGCGTGGAAGTCACGTAGAGCTGGCCGCCGCGCACGGTCGCGCGTTCCAGCCGGCAGGCCGGGAGCATCAGGACGGCCGCAAGCGTGATGGTCAGAAGGGTCAAACTTCCGGCGGCCACGGCGTTACCGCCGCGGCTACATAAAACAGTCATCGCCTTTGGCCTGGTTAATCTTTTCGGCATGTTATTTCTTCTTCAGATGGCGTTCCACGTCGAGCAGTTTCTTGCGGGCGGCCTGATGGCGGCTGTCCGCGCGGTCCGGTATTTTTTCGCATAGCAGGCGCAATTGGAGCGCGGCCTCGCTCCAGTCCCTCAGGCGGATGGCGCGCTCGGCGAGGAACGTGAGGTCGTCGCCGGTTGCCTGCATTTCGCGTTCGGCTTCCGCGCGCAGGGCCACGGCACCGGCATAAAAATCGGGCTTGGGCTCGATCGTTTCCAGGTACCACTCGACTTCGCGCAGCGATCGGATGGCCTTGGCCAGATTGTCGTGCTTGACTTCGCGCTGATCGTACCGACTGCGTCCCAAAAGCGCTGCGGCGCGCGCCAGCTCGATGAGCTTCCCCGGCGCCAGCGCCAGCGCGGCCAGCCCCAGTTCGTTCTGCCCGAATTCCTCGATGGCTTCCCGGACGGTCTTGCACGCTTCCGGCTCCTGGGTGTTAAGCACCCGCACCCGGTGGGTTTTGCGGTTGATGGTCACGGTCAGGTCGATTAAATCCCAGATATCCGCGGCAACGCCCTGGTAAGACTCTTTAAGCGCGAAAAAATCGGTTCGCTCGATGGTGTCGGACAGGCTTTGCAGTATTTCGGGATCCACTTGGCGGCGCTGTTGCCCGGCAACCTGGCGTTTGTTCTGCAGGTCGGTGATTTGGATTGAAAGCTCGTTGGCTTCCAGTTCCAGCACGTAGCGGAAAATGTTCCTGGTGTCGGCCTGGACTTTTTCGTAGGAAATGCTCAGCGCTTGCGCGCGGGCGGTGTCGGCCGGCTTGGACTCGTCCGTGGCGCGGCCGCGCGGCGGCGTTTTGTAAATCGACAGCAGCGCGCCAAACGCCGCCAGCAGAATCAGCATGGTCATCAGCGCCGCGCGCAAGGGTTTGCGCCCGGGTTCTTTGCCGGTGGCGGCGCGGCGGAATTCGATCTTGCCGGCGGTGTGCCCCTCCGTGACCGGCGTGTCGAACAGTTTGCCGGTGGCGGTATCCAGACTGCGATCGTTATCGACCTTGAGGATGGTGTCGCCCAGGATCAGGCGGTCGCCAATGTGCAGGCGCGCCACGCGCATGGGGGTCTGGTTCAGGAGGGTTTGATTGGCGCTGCCCAGATCCTCCGCCCACAGGCCGTCTTCCGGTTTGAAAAAAAAACGGCAATGGAAACGGGACATGACCGAATCTTTGAGCACCACGTCATTGTTGGAGGAGCGCCCCACCCGGATGCCGCGCGGTGGGACAACGATGGCAAGTCCCTTGTCCGGACCTTCTTCCACAACCAGATGATGCTGAGGTTTGTCCATAAGACCTTTGCGCGGCTTGGCTCCTGCCAATGGGGAATATAATACGCCATCCCCGTTCGCATAATCAATCAAAAACCGGCCTTGGCCTGGGCCGGTAGGCGCACAGGCCGCGCGTTTCGAAAATAAAGAACGCGCCGATCCAGGAGGCCGCCGCGGCGGCGATGCACCCCAGCAGGATCGCGCGATAGGCGCCGACGGGATAAATAATGGCCTGCGTCGTGACCACGGCTTGTTCGCGAAACGCGTCCATCGCCATGCCGGCCAGGTTGGTGGCGGCGGCTACGCACAGGTAACTCAGACAGTTAATCAAGCCCACCGAGGTCGCGGCGGCCTCCTCGGGATTGACCTCTTTCATTGAACTGGTCAAAAGCGGCGAGACCGAGACGCCGATCCCCATGAGAATGCAGGCGGCCGCCATCGGCCCCGCTGTGCCGGATGGATGCGCCAGGGCCCAAAGCATCAATGCGAGCGCGCCAAGGGTCAGGCTGGTTCCTCCGATAATTAACGGTTTGCGGCGGTTGCCGATCAGTCGCGCGAGGAATCCGGCCGCAGACGTGAAGGTCATACTCGTCAGCAACATGCCGAACATGATGGCGGCGGCTTGAGCCGAATCGGCCCCGCAGGCGTCCGACAGCATTTTTTTGCCTATGGAAGCCTGGAATAAAAAATAAATCGAAAAATTAATGGAGCCGGGAATAATAACGAACCAACTGCGCCGGTTGCAGACGATATCCTTGATGAACAGGCGGGGAGCACGGCGGCCTTGCGGCGCAGGACATCGGATTGTTTTCGTCAGCCAGACATTGCCGAACAGGACGAAGGCGGTGAGCAAGCCGACTCCCAGAAACGAGGCGCGCCAGCCGAACCAGGCGACGGCCCGCTCCAGCGGGAACGTGCCGAATAACCCGCCCGAATAACCGAAAAAAAGCGTCACGCTCAATAGCATGGCAAAATGCCGGCGATCGAACAGCGAGTCGATTTCCTTGATCAGGCTGATATACATGAAGCTGGCGCCGAACGCCACCAGGATGCGGGTGGTGTAAAGCAGGGGCAGGGAGTGCGCCAATGGAAATATCAGCGCCCCGGCTGTCATCAGCACTCCGCCGATCGACAACATGCGCCCGCCGCCGAAACGGTCGGCCAGCAGGCCGGCAAAAATCTGCCAGAACCCGTAAACGTACAGGAAGATCGCGCCCAGCGCGGTAATGGCCGCCGCCGAGGCGTTGAAATCCACCTGAAGTTCGTTGAAAACCGTGCCGGGCACAGCCACGCGCTGGAAGTAGGAGAAAAAATAAAGCGCAATCATGCCGGCCAGCATGATCAGTTCGCGCCGTTTCTGCCGTACTTGCCAAAAAATCGAGGATGCGATCATAACGGAAACGCATTATGGCCGGAGGGCGGGCAAGCGCAAGACTATTCCTGGGTATGGTGGTAATGGGTCAGAACGTGTGAAAAAATCGCCCGGCGAGGGCGCCGGGCCTACAACAACCCTCAAAAATATGGGGAAATTGTAGGCCGTGTGCCCTCACACGGCGTCCGGATTAATTTTTTCACACGTTCTCATTTTTTTGGGGGTGTAGATGCGGTTCGACAGAACCGCGGATTGCCGTTCCGTAGATCAGGGTCACTCGCTCGATATAGAACTTTACAAGCGCGAACGATGACGGCGGAATGCTGGTCATGACGAGAAATCCGGGAGTAGATCGTCTCCTGTGATTATGGTGTTGCCTGATGGCGTGTCGTGGTCCGAAAAACGGCTTCAGGAGTTCGGAAAGACATATGGGGAAATAAACAGTTGTCATAATGTTGGTATCGAGGGCGCCTGGCCTGCGAAGTGTCTTCCCGGCGCCCCAGACAAAGATCCGCCAAAAAAGTAAACTTCTCGAACAATACGCCGGATGGTATCCGCCGTTCCACTGCGCTTTACGGTAAAAGGTGATTTTGTGATGTTTCACACCCGCGCTCACAAGAATCTGGCTTTGCTGGTCAAACGGTGTCATGCGTGGTCACCGACGGGGAAGAAGACGACCTGTGGGAAATTATTGCCGGCGTTGATGAAAGTCACGATCTGGCGCTTGCCGGCGCAATGGGTCACAAAAATTAAAAAATGGAGGCGGGGGGATTCGAACCCCCGTCCGAGTAAGCGTCACTCCTGCATCTACGCGCGTGTCCGGTCTTTAAGGTCTCGCTGTGTGCGCGGAAGATCGGCATTCCTTGCGCCCACAGCCAGCGTCCTGTTGATTTCGCCGCCGGGCCCGGTCGCGCGGCCCGGCAACTAACCCGCTATCGTCGCCTTAGTCTGCTTAGCGGATCGTCAGCAGTAAGACGTCGCGGAACAATTAAGCCGCGAGGGCCAATTCTGTATTGGCTTTTATGGTTTTTTTCCCGGATATTTTACGAGGCCAACCGGGGTCCTCGGCGCGCCACAGGAGCTTCAACCAACCCGTCGAAACCTGTCGCCCCCTGACATCTTGGAAATCCGAAATGCGAAGCACGAAATCCGAAACAATATCCGCCTTATGCGTTCTTCGCCGCTGTGCGCTGGTCGATCGTCTGCATGACTTTCTCCATGCAGTCCGGGCATAATCCGTGCGTAAAAGTCAACAACGAGTTGTCGCTGATGTATGCTTCCATCTGTTTCCACTGGCGCTGGTTCACGCGCACCTTGTTGCAGCTGGAACAAACGGAAATCATCGAATTCAAAACCCGCTTCTGCTGAAGATAGGTGTTGCCGACAGTCACAATTGCCGCCACCAGCACGGCGGCAGTCAAAACGCAGCCCCGGTAGATGTTTGCGCCCTGCGGGCTCGTGCCGAAAAACAAGGACGTCATATCCCGCAACTCATTGACCCAGACCAGCAGGATCAGCATCACGAACGTCATTAACTGCCAGAAACCGATATACGCAAAGGGGTCTTTGGGCAGATGAACCGGATGCTTTACCGGAGGTTTTGCGCTCATCAATAAAATACCTTTGTTAATCGAAACATGGGCCTTCGCTCCATTCGAGAAATGCGATTGAGGCTGGAAGAACTCGCCCCATTGCAAGTAATACTGTAAAGTATGAAGCGGCTCAGTGTCAAGCCGAAGAAACTTCACTTTGTCATTGACTTTGCCGGCGCCGACAGATATTAACCTCACTAATTCGTAACGAATCAGGTATGGGAGATGGGATTATGACACAGCATTCCAGTTTGAAATCAGCCAATAAAATCACGGCCAAGCGCAATGTGATGAAACGCTTCGAGCGGATTGATGTTCTCCGCGCCGGCGGCAAATGGAAAGAGGGAGACCGCGGCCTTGGACTCCCCAAAACAAAATCGCAAGTCTGACAAGCATCCGCGTCTGCATAAATACCTGGCGGCCTGCGGATTGGGCTCGCGGCGCGCCTGTGAGGGGCTGATTGCCGAAGGACGCGTTTCCGTGGACGGCAAGGTCGTTCGGGAGCAGGGGGTCTGCATCGATCCGGCCCGTCAGGTCGTATGGCTGGATCGGCGCCCGGTGGCGCCGCAGGCGAAAATCTTCCTTGTGCTGAACAAACCGCGCGATCTTTTGTGCACCTCGCGCGATCCGCAGGGGCGTCGCACTTTCCTCTCCTTATTGCCTCCCTTGCGCGAGCGCGTATTCACGGTGGGACGCCTTGACCGGGACAGCGAAGGTCTTTTGCTGGTGACCAACGACGGCGACCTGGCGCATACGCTGATGCATCCCCGGCACGGTGTGGAAAAGATCTACCGGGTCTGGACGGCGACACGCCTGACACCCGAACAGGAACAACACCTCCGCGCGGGGGTTGTCGCCCAGGGCGAGCGACTGCACCTGAAAGATATCGCCTCGGTGGCAACTCAGACGGAAAAGGCCGAGTATCAGGTCCGGCTGGCGGCGGGCCGCAACCGGCATATCCGCCGCATGTTCGAGGCGCTTGGCATTGTCATCCTCCGTCTCCAGCGGATAGCCATCGGCCCGTTGACCCTCGATCGCCTGCGTGTCGGCGCCTGGCGGCACTTGAAATCTGAAGAAGTTCAAGCCTTGCGGAAATATGGCGCCCTCTCGCGGAGATCGAATCCTTGTTGATTCGTGTGCGGATGTTGGTATCATTTAATCGTGAATTTCAAAGCGCGAACGTTGGCCTAACGTCCGACGGCCTGCCCGCAGTGCTACAGCGTTGCAGGCGGCCTACAAAGATACTGTAGGCCCGGCGCCCTCACCGGGCGTTATGAAAGAGTCGCCCCGCTTTGCGGGGCCTACCTTGATGCTAAGGAATTTCAATCCACACGGCGGCAAGCGGTTCTATCGAACCGCAACTACACCGGCTCGTTGTAGCGCCGTTCGAGAGAACGGCAAAGTCGCGGCCTTTGGCCGCCTAACTCGATGCATACAAACAGGAGGGTTCCGATGAAACGATGGATGAAACGATGGTTTATGATTATGTTAACCGTAGTCGGCTTGTGTCTGAGCGGTGAGGCTCAGACTGCGGCTTTAACCCGGGTCAAGGTGCTGAAAAACAACTGCAATCTGCGGGCCAAGGCGCTTGTCAGCGCGGAGGTGGTCGGCCAAGTTTCGGAAAACGACATCCTGACGGCCAAGACGATGACTAAGGATTGGGTTGAGGTTGTTCCGCCCACCAATGTGGACTTCTGGGTGCTGGGGGATTATGTCAAGGATGGCGCCATCAATTGCAGCCAGAAAGTGAACGTGCGCGCCGGCGCCGGCATCAATTTCAATATCGTGGGCCAGTTGCCCCAGGGCGAAAAAGTCGAGGTGCGCGGAACCCATGCCGAGTGGATAAAAATTGCCCCGCCGCCGGCCTGTTCCCTGTGGATTTCCCGTTCGTTGGTAAGCGAGGTCCCGCCGTCGTACGTCGAGCCGGCCAAACTGGATCAAGCCAAGGCTGAGCCGGTAAAACCCGGGTTGCCTGCGGCAGGTAAACCCGCGCCGCCTCCGGCGGCGATTGCCGTGACGGCGCCGCCTTCAAAGCCGGAACCGGCCGCCAAGCCGGCGGATTCTTTGCCCAAACCTGTCCGCGATGCTGCGCATAGCGTTACAGGCGCGCCTGCCGAGACCGTAGCGCCGGCGCCGAATCAGGCCGAAATGTTTTCGCCGCCTTCGGGACTCGATTTACTTGCAACCACGGGGCAGGGGCGATGGTGCGAGGTGGAAGGCATCCTGCAAGCGAAGCACTTCTTTTTCCGGGCGCCCAGCGATTTTAGGCTGGTAACTTGCGATGGGGACCATAAAGATTCTGGAACTATCTGCTTTGTCAAAGGCAACCAGGCCCAACTGGAGATGTTGTTGAACCGCCATCTGATCGTCAGCGGCCGCGAATATTGGGTCAAGCGCCAGAAGTATCCCGTGATTGTCCCCGAACGGATTGTGGTGAAATAACAAGCACTCGTTTTTCCAATTGTGCATAGCGCGCCAGCCGTGCAAGGCCCGGTGGGTGGCGCCTGGCGAGGCCGAGTTCGGCCGGCTGGAGACATGCGCCTCCGCCCCAAACACGTCCGCCATGACCTGCAACAAGCTCTCGTTCACCGGAGCGCCGCCGGCGGCCGGGATTTTTTTGCGGCACGAGTCCAATATTGTTGGCGTGCAGGCGCATGGAAAGACATTGGCCTTCCATCACGGCGCGCACGTTCTGATCCGGCGTAAACCGGGCGGGACGCTCGTCCGGACCGAACCGGTAAATTCCCGGCTTGAGCACCGTCGGCGTGATCTCCGGTTCCTTGAAATAAAACCCGATCTTTCCGTCATTGCCGGCCGGCGTTCGGGCCAGGGCGGCCTCGAATGCTTTCCATGAATGTCCGGCTCCGCCTCTGGCGGAAAATTCATTGCGCACCGCTTCGCGGGCCAGCGGGCGTTGCGGCATGGCGCTTGTTCCTTTCGAAATAGAATTGAGTTCAAAATACAGCCATCGCATAAAATGTCAAAATGTTTTTATGGCATCGCGCGCTCATCTTTGTTATGGTTTGCCGCAACCAACTTAATTGGAGGTGTGATCATGATGATCGGCAAAAATATTCGTCTGGAACGCATTATCAACCGCAAGACGGGCAAAACCGTCATCGTGCCCATGGATCACGGTGTCACCGTGGGGCCCATCCGCGGCTTGATCGATATGAAGAAGGCCGTGGACAATGTCGTTAACGGCGGGGCCAATGCCATTATCGTGCACAAGGGCATCGTCAAGGTCGGTCACCGGCAGGCGGGCAAGGATATCGGGCTGATCATTCATTTGTCGGCCAGCACTTCGATGTCGCCGGACCCCACCGGCAAGGTGCTGGTCTGCACTGTGGAAGAGGCCCTGCAAATAGGGGCCGACGGCGTCTCCATCCAGGTGAACCTCGGGGCGCCGACGGACGACGTTATGCTCGATCATTTCGGCCAGATCAGCAACAAGTGCATGCAGTGGGGCATGCCCCTGGTGGCCATGATGTACACGCGCGGCGCAAAGATCAAAAGCGAGTATGACGTGACGCACGTCAAGCATGCGGCGCGGGTTGGCGCGGAGCTGGGCGCCGATATCGTGAAGGTCAATTACACCGGCAGTCCGCAATCCTTCGAGCAGGTCACGAGCGGCTGTCCGGTGCCCGTCGTGATTGCCGGGGGCGAGAAGCTGGAGTCGGACGAGGACATCCTCGCCATGGTGGAAGGCGCCGTCAAGGCCGGCGCCGCCGGCGTCTCCATCGGCCGCAACGTCTTTCAGCACGCCAATCCCACCCGGATGATCGCCGCGATTTCCATGGTGGTCAACGATGGCGTCGCCGCGCGCGCGGCGGTGCGCGCCTTGAAGGGGAAACAATGAAACAGGTGTGGGTGCAGATTCAGCCCTGGGATAAGCGCCTCGCGATTGCCGCCATCGAAAGCGGGGCGGACGCGGTGGTCGTGGACAAGGGCTCTTCGGCCAAGGCCAAAGAGCTGGGCCGTATCACGACCGTGGCCGAGGATGGCGACATCGTTGTCGGCCGGGACGTGGTCGTCATCGAGATCCGCTCGAAGGCCGACGAGAATCTGGCGGCCAAGGCCGACCGGAAGGCCATTGTTCTCCTGCGCCTTTCCGACTGGGCCATCATCCCGCTGGAAAATATCCTGGCCCAGCGCGACCGGGTGATGACGGAAGTGAAGAATTCGGAAGAAGCGCGCACCATGATCGGCATCCTGGAAAAAGGCGTTGACGGCGTGGTGGCGGTCAGCCGCGATCCCGATGAGGTCCGGAAAATTGTCCGGTTGGTCCACGGTCTCTCGCCCAAAGTCGAGCTTCAAGCGGCGGTTGTGAAAAAGATCGAGCCCAGCGGAATGGGCGACAGGGTTTGCATCGACACCTGCTCGGCCATGACCATCGGCGAGGGCATGTTGATCGGCAACGCCAGCAGCGCCTTCTTCCTGGTGCATTCGGAAAGCCTCGAAAACCAGTATGTGGCGGCGCGCCCTTTTCGGGTCAACGCCAGCGCGTTGCATGCCTATATTTTGCTGCCGGATAACAAGACGGCTTATTTGTCAGACCTGCGGACGGGCGCGCCGGTCTTGATCGTCGATTCCAAGGGCGGCACGAAAACGGCCCAAACCGGCCGGTGCAAAATAGAAACCCGTCCCATGCTCCTGATCACCGCCGAAGCGGATGGTCGCCCGATATCGGTTTATCTCCAGAATGCCGAGACCATCAATCTCGTGCGTCCCGACGGCCAGCCCGTTTCGGTGGCCAAGCTCAAGGTCGGCGATCAAGTGCTTGCGCATCTCGAGGCCGGTGGGAGACATTTCGGCATGAAAATCAGCGAGACGCTCGTGGAAAAGTGAGCGGGATGGAATTGGGTCCAAAATATTTAATGCCAAGGAATTTTAATCTTGTAGCCGCGCCGCGTGTTGCATTCCCTCATATATCCGTGTCCATCCGCATTTCAAGTTTATAACAAGGAGATCAAATTGTGAACCAAGCCGATGTTAAGGTGTTGCGCGAACTCGGCAAGAAGGTCGCCGAAGCGGCCGCGCTGGATGTCAATGCCGCAACGATCGCCATGTGGAAGCGCTTAAACGCGCTCAAGCCGGTCCGTCCGCTGATCATGCTCGATCAGCTTCCCTGGAACGAACTCAATAACACCGGTGAACTGACCCTCCATTGCGCGAACGATTTTATGCGGTCCATCGAGTGCGACCTGCGCCAGCGGCTCTACAAGTTCAACCATTTTCGCGGCGACATGGTCATGCATAACCGGGTGGAAATTCCCAGGCTCGTCCGCACCCAGCCGGCGCTCGCTCCCGTGGAGCAAACCCTTGCCACGGATTCCGCCAACAGCGTGGTGGCCCACGCCTACACGGACCAGATTCCTGACGAGAAGGCGCTGGACAGTATCCCCATGCCGGTTATGACGGTTGACGAGGCCGGCGATCGGAAGCGCATCGAGATCGCCGCCGGCATTTTCGACGGCATTCTGACTGCGCGCCTTGTCGGCCCGGCATGGGGCTATAGCATGTATGGGGGCCTGTGGGATCAGATCACCGTGTTGCGCGGCGCGGAGAAGGTGCTCTACGACCTCATCGACCGCCCCGAATTTTCGCACAAGGTGATTGCCAAGTTCGTGAAGATTTGGAACAGCCTGGCGGATCAATACGAAGCGCTGGGGCTGTTCGACGTGGGCGCCCCGCTGGTGCACTGCACCGGGGCCTATACCGATGAGCTGCCCTCGAAACAATATGACGGCAAGAACGCCAAGGCCCGGGACGTATGGATTTTCGGATTGGCCCAGGTCTTCTCGACCGTCTCGCCCGCCATGCACGATGAGTTCGAGATCGAGCCCGTGAAGCCGTTGTTGGAACGCTTCGGGCTCGCGTACTACGGTTGTTGCGACCCGATGGACCGGAAGATCGACATCGTGCGCAAGATCAAAAACGTGCGCAAGATTTCGATGAGTCCCTGGGCGGATGCCGAGCGCGGGGCCTCGCAGATGGCCGGCGACTTTGTGTTTTCGGCCAAGCCCAATCCCGCCTTTGTGGCGACGGACCGCTTCGATGAATCCCTGGTGCGCAAGGAACTGCGGCACATCGTCGCGACCTGCCGGAAATACAAGACGCCATGTGAACTCATTCTCAAGGATGTCAGCACCGTCAAATACCAGCCTCAGCGCCTGGTTATCTGGGAGCGAATCGCCAAAGAGGTCGCGAACGAAGCGTGATCGCCGCGATGTTGGCGGGGCAATTTATGGCCGCGATGAATCTCTTGCCTGAGCCCGTGCGGTTTTAAAAAATCCCTGCAACACCATCCGGCATTCTTCTTCAAGCACTCCGCCTTGGACTTCGACCGTCTTGATCGCGCCTGAATTCCCCGCTTCGACGGAGTCTCTGGCGAAGCTTGAGTTCGGCTCGTAGGCCCCGAACACCACCTTTGGAATCCGGGCCAGGGCAATGGCGCCCGCGCACATGGGACAGGGCTCTTTCGTGACGTAGAGGGCGGTGTCCGTCAGGCGCCAGTCGCCGATTGCGCCGGCGGCCTGGGTAATGGCGATCATTTCGGCGTGGGCGGTCGGATCTTTCAGCAGTTCCACCTGGTTGTGCGCGCGGCCGATGACGGTCTGCGCGCGGACTATGACGGCGCCGATCGGCACCTCGCCGGCTTCGGCCGCCAAGGCCGCCTGCTGAAGGGCTTGCCGCATGAAAAACTCGTCTTGACGGAAATCGGGCATGGCCTTAATTTACGGGGGCGGGAAGGCTAAAGGCAATCTTTATTTTTGGAGGATGAAGGAACCTCGGTTTTGAGGGCTGATTGTCATTCCCGACCTGATCGGGAATCCAGAAAATCGATGCTGGATTCCCGCTTTCGCGGGAATGACAGCATTGAAATTCACAACTTACCCTCATAATTGAGGCCGTACAGGATGAACACCGACATGAAATCCACCGATAAATCGTTGAAAAGCGCGTTAGACCTGGCCATGGAACGCCTGGCCCGGCGCGATGGGGCGCCGGCCAAGTTGACCGATGCGCAAAAAGCCGCTTTGGCCGAGGTCGATCGCAAAACCAAGGCCAAACTGGCCGAGCGTGAAATACTGGGAAGCGACCGGCTGGCCAAGGCGGGCGACGACCCGGAAAAAATCGGGCCGATCGAGGACGAACAACGCGCGGAAATCGGGAAAATCAAGGCGCGCGCGGAAGAAGAAAAAGAACGCATTCGGAAAGGAGCGGCATCATGAGCATCGGCTGGCCGGAAATATTATTGATTTTGCTGGTGGTCCTGCTGTTGTTCGGCGCCAAACGCTTGCCGGATCTGGCGCGCTCGCTGGGCAAAAGCCTGAACGAATTTAAAAAGGGCCGCGAGGAAGGCGACGCCTCCGATGAAAAGAAACCGCCCTCCGCGCCCGCCGCTTGAGTCAGCCGCCGGCGGAACATTTCCGCCTGTAGCGCCGCCGAAAAAGACGGCGGGGCCAGCCGTCTGGCAGGGTTTGGCGAGCGTGGGATCCCTGGGTTTCACGCTGGTGGGCTGCACCTTCTTGGGACTGGCGGGCGGTTATGCGCTGGATCGCTGGCTGGGAAGCGCTCCATGGCTGACCGTTCTGCTGCTCCTCCTGGGCATTAGCGCCGGGTTCCTGAATATTTTTTTCACCGCCGCCCGGCTCCGTAATCCACCCCGTTGACAATAAACGCTGTTCGGGATTGACCTTGACCGGCGCGCCCCAAGCCGCTAATTTCCCCCCAATTAATCGCGTCGGATCGGGATTCGAACCGATGAGCGACTATCGAAGGAAACGCATGGGATGGCTATTACGGACATAGTGGCGGGTCTTTTAATCGGCGGCGCGCTGGGCATTATCAATGCGCTGATATTGCGCTCCGGGGTGCGGTTGGCCCTCAAATGCGGCCGGCGCGCCAAGGCTCTGCTGGTTGTCATCGCCAGTTACGCGCTCCGTTACACTCTGATCGCCGCGGCCATCTATGCCATTCTTAAAAAAGGCAATCTGGCGGTGGCGGTCGTGACCCTCGGTGTGTTGGGGCTCTTGACAATTCTATTCGCGCTGTTTCAGCGCGGGCGCGGGGCGACGGAGGAAAGGGGCTCATGATATGAGCCTGGTCCTGATTGCCATCGGCCTCCTGGTGGCGAGCGCTTTGGCCGCTTTTCTGCTGGCGCGCGCCCCGCGCTTGGCCACCCTCTGCGGCGTCGGCGGCGCGATGCTGGCCGGTCTGGCGGGCTTGATTCCCAGCCTCCGCATCCTGCTGACCGGCGCGAACGAATCGTTCGTCATGCCCTGGAGCATGCCGGGCGGTTCCTTGCATATCGGCCTCGACGCCGTTTCCGCCGTGTTCCTGATTCCGATCTTCCTGATCACGGCCCTGGCGGCGCTTTACGGCGGCTCATACCTGCGGCCGTTCTGGGGCAAGCGCGCCATCGGGTTTTCCTGGTTCTGCTTCAACCTGCTGACGGCTTGCCTGATCTTGGTGGTGGTGGCGCGTAATGGACTCCTCTTCCTCATGGCCTGGGAAGGCATGTCGCTGGCGTCTTTTTTCCTGGTCGTTTTCGAGCACGATAAAAAAGAAGCGCGCGAAGCCGGATGGTTGTACCTCGTGGCGACCCATTTGGGAGCGGCCTTTCTTTTGATTTTCTTCGCCCTGCTGGCGCGCGAAGCCCACTCGTTCGATTTCGACTGCATCGGCGCAATGCCCCAGACTATCGCCAATGCCGCCTTCCTTCTGGCGGTGATTGGGTTTGGCACGAAAGCCGGCTTCATGCCGTTGCACGTCTGGCTGCCGGAGGCGCATCCGGCGGCGCCCAGCCATGTGTCGGCGGTGCTTTCCGGGATCATGATCAAAACCGGCATTTACGGCCTGGTGCGCACTCTGATCCTGCTGGGGAATCCGCCCGTCTGGTGGGGCTGGACGCTCGTTGGGATCGGGCTCTCTTCCGGTATTCTGGGGGTGGTTTATGCCTTGGCCCAGCACGATTTAAAGCGTTTGCTGGCCTACTGCAGTGTCGAAAATATCGGCATTATCGCCCTGGGTCTTGGACTTGGGGTCCTTGGCCTGAGCATGGGCCATCCGCTGGTGGCTCAACTGGGATTCGGCGGCGCGCTTTTGCATGTGGTCAATCACGCGTTGTTCAAGGGATTGTTGTTCCTCGGCGCGGGCGCCGTGGCCCATAGCACAGGCACGCGCGATATGGATCGGCTCGGTGGTTTGGCCAAGATCATGCCGTGGACAGCCTTGACGTTTATTATCGGGTCGGCGGCGATCGCCGGGTTGCCGCCGCTCAATGGGTTTGTCGGCGAATTTTTGGTGTATTACGGCGCGTTGATCGCCTGCCTGCCGGGCGGTATGGCGAACCCCTTGCCGGCGGTCGGCATCGTGGCCGGCCTGGCCCTGATTGGGGGACTGGCCGCCGCCTGTTTTGCGAAGGCATTCGGAATTGTGTTCCTCGGCGAGCCGCGCACGGATGCGGCGCGCCAGGCCCATGAGTGCGGTTGGAGTATGCGTCTGCCGATGATTATACTGGCCGCCGCCTGCGTCCTGATCGGATTCGGCGCGCCGTGGGCCGTGGCCGCCCTGAAGCCGGCGATCGCCGATCTGGCCGGCGTGCCGGCCGCGCAGGTCTTCAGCGCCACGGGCCGATCCATGATGTTGCTGATGGAAGTAACGATCGGTTTTGCGGCGGCCGCCGGCGTGGTGGTCCTGCTTGGGTTTATCCGCCGGCGGCTTTTGAAAAACCGGCCGGTGCGCTTCGCGCCGACCTGGGGTTGCGGCTACGCGGCGCCGACGCCGCGCATGCAATATACCGGTTCTTCCTTCGCGCTGTGGTTCGTGGATGCCTTCCGCTGGATACTGCGCACGGAGCGCCACCGCTCGCTGCCGCAAGGCTATTTTCCCGATGCCGCGTTTATGACCACGGAAACGCCGGACGGTTTCCGGGAACTTATTTTCCGGCCCGTGTTTGCGCAGATTCGCTGGGCGCTGGCCTCCCTGCGCTGGATCCAGCATGGCCGTCTGCAAGTGTACATTCTATATATCGCGGCCACCCTGGTGGCCTTGTTGATCTGGTACGCGAGTTGTTTATGAACGCGATTTCCTGGATACACATGGCCGTTGCGCTGGTCCTGGCGCCGCTCCTGCTGGGTGCGATCAACCGCACCAAGGCGCGCATCGCCGGACGCGCCGGCGCGCCGCTCCTGCAGTTGTATTTCGATCTCTGGAAACTTCTGCGCAAGGGCGCCGTATATAGCCGCGCGACGACCTGGGTCTTTCGGGCCGGACCGCCGATCGGTTTGGCGGCCGTGCTGGGCGCGCTCTTGTTGACGCCCTTCGGCAAATCCGGCGCGGTCCTGGCGTTCGGCGGCGACCTGGTGCTGTTCGCCTACTGGCTTGGGCTTATGCGTTTTGTGACGGTGCTCGCGGCGCTGGACACCGGATCGAGTTTCGAGGGCATGGGCGCCGGACGCGAGGTGTTTTTCTCGGCCCTGGCGGAGCCAGCTTTCCTGCTGGGGATGCTGGGCCTCGCGCGCGCCACGGATGCCCTGTCGCTCTCGACAATTCTACCGGGTATTTCGGCCGCGACCTGGCTGGCGGCGGGGCCGGCGCTGGCGCTTATCGCCGCGGCCTGGCTGGTCGTCCTGCTGGCGGAAAACGCGCGCATTCCCGTGGACGATCCCAATACCCACCTGGAACTTACCATGATCCATGAAGTCATGGTGCTCGACCATGGCGGTCCGGACCTGGCCCTGATTTTATATGGCGCGGCGCTGAAGCTCTGGGTCATGAGCGCGTTGTTGGTGAGTTTGCTGACCCCAATTCGATATGGAGTGGCGTGGCAGGATGCGCTGGTGTTCCTGGGCGGGATGCTGATCCTGGCGGTCGGGATCGGCTTGATCGAAGGCGCCATGGCGCGCCTGCGCCTGACGCGCGTGCCGCAGCTGTTGATGGGCGCCCTGGCCCTGGCCGCGCTGGCGCTGATGCTGATCATTAAATAGGAGATGGGGCCATGGGCCTTGAGACGTTGTTCGTTTTTCTGGTTCTGACGGGCCTGGTTTTACTGGGATCGAGTCTGCTGCGCTCCAGTATCCGGATGGTCGCGATGCAGGGTGCGGCCTTGAGCTTTCTGCCGTTGTTGGTCATGGAATCGTCCTGGGCGGGGCGCGCGGTGTTTCTGGCGGCGTTGACCATGGGACTCAAAGGGATCGTGTTCCCCGTGCTTTTGAATCGCTCCATGCGCGAGGCCAATGTGCGCCGCGAAATGGAGCCGCTGGTGGGATATTCGCTGTCGTTGGCGTTGGGCATCGCCCTGCTGATTCTGGCATTCTGGCTGGCGGATCGGCTGCATGAGATTGGGGTGGGCATTTCGACGCTCAGTCTGGCCGCGGCGTTCTTTATGATGTTCACGGGGCTGTTTCTGATCATTGCCCGGCGCAAGGCCTTGACCCAGGTGCTGGGATTCCTGGCGCTCGAAAATGGCATTTATTCGTTCGGCTTGACTGTCGTTGGCCATATTCACTGGCTGGTGGAACTGGGAGTCCTGCTGGATGTGTTCGTGGCCGTATTCATCATGGGGATTGCCATCGATCATATCAGCCGCGAATTCGATCATATTAACGTGGACCAGTTGGATCAGTTGAAAGGCTGATTCGAAAGAAGTCAGTAGTCAGAAGTCAGTAGTCAGAATACAGAATCCGGAATGGCATACAGGTCTTCCTCTTTCCTCATTCTGAATTCTGACTACTGACTTCTGAATTCCTTCTTGAAAGGCTGAATTTGCCATGTCAGTCGTTCATTATTTTTGGATATTGTTGCTCCTGCCCGTGGCCGGCGCGGGCATGTGCGCGCTCCTGCGCGCGCCGCGCGCGGTGTTGACGGTCTTGATCGGGTTGGCCGTCCTGGAGGCGGCTGTGGGCGTGTTCCTGGTGAGCGGCGTTTTTTCGGGCGCGCCCGACTCGGCGGCCTGGGGCTGGTTTTATTTGGACGCGCTCTCGGCCTATCATCTGGCAATCCTCCTGCTTGTTTATTTGCTCAGCACGGTTTACGCCGCCGGCTATTTTCGGCACGAACTCGCGGAGGGGCTTCTTAGCCCGCGCCAGATTAGGCGGTTTGGCATCCTGTGGTGCGGCGCGCTGTCCGCCATGGCGCTGGTCATTATCTCCAACAACATCGGCGCCATGTGGATCGGCATGGAAGCCACCACCCTGATGACGGCCTTCCTGATCTGCGTGCACCGGACGGCGGCTTCGCTGGAGGCCATGTGGAAATATCTGCTCATGTGCTCGGTGGGTGTGGCTTGCGCTTTCATGGGCACCCTGTTGGCGGTGGCCGCCGCGCGCGGGTTGCCGATTTCCGGTTCCGACGTGATGCTATGGACCCAAATGCGCGCCGCCGCCGCGCAGATGAACCTGCCTTTGCTCAAGCTGGCGTTCCTGTTCTTGCTGGTGGGCTATGGCGCCAAGGCGGGTTTGGCGCCGATGCATAACTGGCTGCCCGATGCGCATAGTCAGGCCCCGGCCCCGGTTTCGGCGCTCTTTTCGGGATTCATGCTGAATACGGCCTTTTATTGTATTTTGCGCTATGTGGCCATCGTCGAGGTCGCCACCGGCGGCTCGGGCTGGAGTTTGCGTTTGCTCCAATTGTTCGGTCTGATTTCGATCCTTGTGGCCACCGCCTTTATTTTGTTCCAGAAGGATGTCAAACGCCTGCTGGCCTATTGCAGTGTCGAGCATCTCGGCATCATCAGTCTGGGGGTGGGGTTGGGCGGGTTCGGCGTTTTCGCGGCGCTCTTCCATGTCTTCAACCATGCGATCGCCAAGACGCTGGCGTTCTTCTCGGCCGGGCGCATTGGGCAAATTTACGGCACGCATGCGATCGCCAATATCCGGGGCACGTTGAGAGCGCACCCGGTCTGGGGGATCGGTCTCTTGGGCTCGTTCCTGGCGCTGATCGGCGTCGCGCCGTTCGCGCTGTTCATGAGCGAATTGCAAATTATCTTTGCGGCCATGGATGGCCGCGCCTATGTGGCGCTGGCCTTGTTCCTGGCGGGCGCGGGCGTGATTTTTATGGGGATGTTGAAACACGCCATGGCCATGGCCTGGGGCGAGCCGGAACACCCAACGCCAACGCCCGCCGCCGGCGTAGCGGACATGATTCTGGTCGCGGGTTCGCTCTTGATTTTGCTGGCCGCGGGCCTGTGGATGCCTGCGTGGTATCGCGATCTGCTTTTGCGCGCGGCGCACATCGTGGAGGGCAAGCTGTGAATGGCGTCACCCAGCCTTTGATCTTTCACCCCGGCGCCCCGGTGCGCTTCGACCGTCTGCCCTGCGTTCCCGCGGCCGCGTTTCGGGAAACCGTGATTCAGGATGTGGAGCGGGGCGCGCGGCTGGCGGCGCTTTTCGGCATGGAAACGCCGTCCGCCGAAATCGAACTGGTCGCCATCCTGGCGCACGCCGAACGCGGCGTGCTCGCGGCGCTGACCACGCTCCCGGGCGCCGCCTATCCGGCGCTGACCCCCGATTGTCCCCAGGCGCATTTGTTCGAGCGTGAAGTGGCCGAGCAGTGGGGCGTTTTTCCGCAGGGCCATCCCTGGCTTAAACCGCTACGCTCCCATGCGCCGTTCGGCAAGCGCTCCGCAGTGTGGCCGCAGACGCCGGCGGAATCGTCCCCGCCCGGAACGATCGATTTTTTCCAGATGACCGGCGAGGAAATTCATGAAGTGGCCGTGGGCCCGGTGCATGCCGGCATCATCGAGCCGGGTCATTTCCGTTTTCAATGCCATGGCGAGCAGGTGTTCCATCTGGAAATCGCATTGGGCTACCAGCACCGCGGCGTCGAGCGGGCCTTGATCGGCGGGCCAACCAAGCGCTCCATCCACTTCATGGAAACGCTGGCCGGGGATACCACCATCGGGCACACCACGGCCTATGCCCTGGCGCTGGAAGCCCTGGGCGCGGGCGCGGCGCCTTCACGCGCCCAGGCCCTGCGCGCCATCGCCCTGGAACTGGAGCGCCTGGCCAACCATGTCGGCGACCTGGGCGCGCTGGCCGGTGACATTGGGTTCCTGCCCACCGCTTCGTTTAACGGCCGGATTCGCGGCGATTTGCTCAATCTGACGGCGCTCATCTGCGGCAACCGCTTTGGGCGCGGGTTGATTCGGCCGGGCGGGGTGGCCTTCGATCTGGATGCGGCGCTTGCCAACGAATGGCGCCTGCGCCTGGAGCAGGCCGGGCGGGATATCCGCGGCGCGGTGGAATTGCTGTGGAACTCGCCGTCGGTCATGGCGCGCTTCGAACAGGCCGGAACGCTTGCGCCGGAAGATTGCCAGAGCTTGGGCCTGGTTGGACCCGTCGCCCGGGCTTGCGGACTGGAGCGCGATGTTCGTTATGAGTTTCCGTTTGGAATGTATTGCTTCGGGCAAATTCCGGTTTCCACCTGGACTTCGGGGGACGTGTTTGCCCGCGCGTATGTCCGCTGGATGGAAATCCAGCGCTCGCTGGATTTTATCATGGCCCAGTTGGATGCCTTGCCGGAGGGGCCCATCTCCGCAACCGTCGGCGCGCTTATGCCCGAGGCCTTGGTTGTCGCTCTGACCGAAGGCTGGCGCGGCGAAATCGTGCATGTGGCGGTCACGGATGCGCAGGGCCGCTTCCGGCGGTACAAGGTGGTGGATCCATCGTTCCATAACTGGATGGGCCTGACCCTGGCGATGCGCCGTCAGCCGATCTCCGATTTTCCGCTGTGCAACAAGAGTTTCAATCTGTCTTATTGCGGCCACGATTTGTGAATATGACAAGGTTCTGAGGTTCAGCGGTTCACGGTGCGACGGTTAATTGTTGCGGTGAATTTCAACCGTGAACCGTTGAGCCATGCCGTAAGGAGCGTATGTTTAACATCCTGTTAGCGCGTATTCGCCAGGGCCATCGCACGGCGGACTATCCCCGGAGCGAACCGGTCATGCCGCCCCGGTTCCGCGGCTGCCCGCGCCGCGAACCCGGCCTGTGCAAGGAAGGGTGCAACGCCTGCGTCGAGGTTTGTCCCGCCGACTGCATTCGGCGGGCGGGCAGGGACGGCTGGCAACTGGACCTGGGGCGCTGTCTGTTTTGCGGCGCTTGCGCGCAGGCCTGTGCGGCGGGCGCCTTGACCTTTACGCGCGAATACCGCCTGGCCGCCCGCACGCGGGATGCGTTGCTGGTCGATCGGGACGGCCTTCCGCCGGTGGAAGCCTTGCGCGGCGCGATGCTGAATGTTTTTGGACGGTCGTTGAAACTGCGCCAGGTCAGCGCCGGCGGCTGTAACGCCTGCGAAGCGGATGTCAACGTGCTCGGCACCCTGGTCTATGATCTCGGGCGATTCGGGATTCAGTTTGTGGCCTCGCCCCGCCATGCCGACGGCCTCTTGATCACCGGGCCCGTGACCCGCGCCATGGAACTGGCCCTCATGAAAACCTGGGAGGCCGTGCCCGAGCCGCGCATAGTGATTGCGGTGGGCGCCTGCGCGATTGCCGGCGGACCGTATCGCGATCAGCCCGAAACGCTCAACGGCGCCGACGCGCGCCTGCCGGTGGACCTCTTCGTGCCCGGCTGTCCGCCGCACCCCATGACTATTCTGGATGGCCTCCTGCGCCTCCTCGGCCGCCTGAAACGGCCGATTAAGACGGGCTGACGCCCGCAACCCAAACTGCGACCTGGATATGGAGGGTGGCAGGCCCCTGCCGGCGGGGCGCGGCGATGGAGGCCCATCCCAGGTTTTTTCTGGCCGGGTTTCTCCTTGACCCCTCGGTCTTGAATCGGTAAGTTTTCCGGCAAGTGTTTGCCCGATAACGGCGATGCGACGATATGGTCCGCGGAAAGTTTTTATGGAAGGCTTGGAAGGTCCGAATATTTTGGCCGCGCTCTGGAGCCATTGGTTTCCGGGGTTTCCGGTGCCGACGGTATTGCTGACGGCCTGGCTGATCATGGGTTGCCTGATCGTTTTTGCGTTGTTCGCGGCCCGTCATGCGGCCCTGGAACCCGGCCGCCTGCAAAACGCGCTGGAAACGGCCCTGGAATATGTCATTGGCTTGAGCCGGCAAATTGCCGGTCCGCAAGGGCCGCGTTTTGTGCCGTTGTTTGCCACGCTCTTTCTCTTTATTCTTTGCTCGAACCTGATTGGCCTGATTCCGGGGTTTGTCTCGCCGACCACGAATTTGAACATCAATGCGGCTATGGCGCTGATCGTCGCGGGCACCGCCGAGTTCCTGCACATCCGCCGGCGCGGCTTGGTGGGCTACGGCAAGCACTTTTGCGGGCCGCCCTATTGGCTGGCGCCCATGTTCATCATTATCCGGGGCCTGGAAGTGTTCACGCGCCCGTTGTCGTTGACCATGCGGCTTTTCGGCAATATGCTGGCCAAGGAAATCATGCTGGGCGTGCTGGTTTATTTGCTGACCTTGTTCTTTTTCTCGCACGATATCGTTTCCAAGTTGTTGGCGATCGTGCCCTTCCTGCTGCGTCCGGGCATTCTGCTCCTGGGCGTGCTGGTCGGTTTTGTGCAGGCGCTGGTCTTCACGGCGCTGACCATGTCCTACATCGGTGTGGCGTTCGAAAAACATTAACAGGAGGATGATTTATGGATATCTTGACCGCGTCGGTGGTAGTGTCCGGTTTCGGCATCGCGATCGCAACGCTGGGCACCGGACTGGGGCAGGGGATGGCCGTTAACGGCGCCATGCAGGGTATTTCGCGCCAGCCGGAGGCCGCCGGCACCATCGGCACGAACCTGATCATCGGGTTGGCCTTCATCGAGTCGCTGGCCATTTACGCCCTGGTCGTGGCGCTCTTGTTGCTCTTTGCCGATCCCTTTGCCACGGGCGCAAAGGAGCAAGTCGAAATGCAGAACAAAGTCAGTGTGCTGAAAATGAAGATCGAAGAATTGCAGTTGCAGGGACAGCTGGACGGCCTGCAGAAAAACGCGCCGGCCGCCGCGGCGGTCAAGTAATCGTGTAGGAATTCCGATGTTGTAGCCGCGAGACGGCAGGCTCGCGTGGTTGCTCGGAAAACGTCGGCCTAACGTCCGACGGCTACAGCAGCAGTTGTCATATCGGGGCCTAATTCACATGCTGACCGTTGATTTACCGTTAATCGTTGCCCAGCTCGTCACGTTCCTGATTGGGCTGTTCTTGTTGTGGCTGATCGCCTACAAGCCGCTGACGGCCATGTTCCAGGCGCGGATCGACAAAATCCGCGGCGACCTGAAAGCGGCCGATGACGCCCGCCAGGACATGGAGTCCCAAAAGAAGGCCTATGCCGAGCAGATGGCTAAACTGGGCGATCAAACCCAGGATCTCTTGCGTCAGGCCGCCCGGGAGGGCGCCGCTATGCGCGAGGAAATTATCGTCACAGCCCGGGAACAGGGCGAGGCCCTCATCAAACGGGCCGAGGAAATTATTGTCCAGGAGAAGGCCAAGGCGATCAAGGAACTGCGCCGGGAAGTTCTGGATATTTCCATGCGGGTGACGGAAAAAGTCGTGGGGCAAATGGCGGACCCGGCGCTCCAGCGGCGCGTTGTGGACAAGGTTTTTGGCGAATTGGAGGCTGAGAAGCAAGCGTGAGCGTTAACGAACTGGCAAAACGATATGGTTGTGCGCTCTTGGCGCTGGCCGCCGAGCAGTCCATTCAGCGCCAGGTTGCGGACGAGTTGAAGTCCTTGTCGGCCTTGATCGGGCGCGAGCCGATGCTCAAGGCCTGCCTGGCTAATCCCACTCTTCCCGTGGCCGCCAAGCAGGCCATTCTGGACGAAATAACGGCGCCGGTGTTCAATCCGTTGACCAGGAATTTTGTCGGACTGCTGGTCAGGAACCGGCGCGCGGGCTTGCTGGCGGAGCTTGTGCAATTTCTGGAAGCCAGGCTGGACGGGGAAGAGGGCCGCGTCGAAGTTCGGGTCGAAAGCGCCTTGCCCATGACGGACGCCGACCAGGCCGATTTTTTGCGCCGCCTGACGCAATGGTTGAATAAGAAGGTGAAATTGGAAATAGCGGTGGTTCCGGAACTTTTGGCGGGGATTACCATTCGCATCGATGATCGTCTGATTGACGGCAGTTGTCGGGGCCAGTTGACGCACATGCGCCAGGTTCTGATGGGCTGATTCGATGCAAGGTTGTTTGACAGTAGTAAACTGATCTCATACGACAGGAATACAATGGCAGATCAATTTAAAATCAGGCCCGAAGAAGTCACGGCGATCATCCAAAAGCAATTGGCGGGCTACGAGGCGCAGGTGCAACAGGCGGATGTCGGGACCGTCCTGATGGTCGGCGACGGCATTGCGCGGGTTTACGGCATGAGTCGCGTCATGGCCGGGGAATTGGTCGAGTTTCCCAATCGAATTTATGGCCTGGCCATGAACCTGGAGCGCGACAATATCGGCTGTATCGTTCTGGGCGACGACGAACGCATCAAGGAAGGCGACCTGGTCAAGAGCACGGGCCGCATTATGGAAGTGCCGGTCGGGCCTGAACTGATCGGCCGGCTGGTGAACGCCCTCGGTTTTCCCATCGACGGCAAGGGCGCCATTCCGGCCAAAAAGACCAGGCCGATCGAGCGCCGGGCGCTCTCGGTTATCGAGCGGCAGCCGGTGTGCGAGCCTCTGCAGACCGGGCTTAAGGCCATCGACTCCATGGTGCCGATCGGGCGCGGCCAGCGCGAGCTGATCATCGGCGACCGCCAGACCGGCAAGACGGCGGTGGCGGTGGATGCCATCATCAACCAGAAGGACACCGGGGTCATCTGCATTTATGTCGCCATCGGCCAGAAGGAATCGACCGTGGCCCGGGTCGTCCAGGCCCTGCAGGCCAACGGCGCCATGGGGCATACGATCGTGGTGAATGCCGGCGCATCGGAGCCGGCCGCCCTGCAATACATTGCGCCCTATAGCGGCTGCGCCATGGCTGAGGAATTTGGCGACAACGGACGGCATGCGCTGATCGTCTATGACGATCTATCCAAACACGCCGTGGCCTACCGCCAACTTTCGCTTCTCTTGCGGCGGCCGCCCGGACGGGAAGCCTATCCGGGCGATGTTTTTTATCTGCATTCGCGTCTGCTGGAGCGGGCGGCCAAGTATTCGGCTGAAAAAGGCGGCGGCAGTATCACGGCCCTGCCGATCATCGAGACCCAGGCCGGCGATATTTCCGCCTACATCCCGACCAACGTCATTTCCATCACGGACGGTCAGATTTACATGGAAACCAGCCTGTTCTATGCCGGCGTGCGGCCGGCCGTCAATGCGGGCCTGTCGGTTTCCCGCGTCGGCGGCGCCGCCCAGATCAAGGCCATGAAAAAGGTCGCCGGCCGCCTGCGCTTGGATCAGGCCCAGTACCGCGAACTGGCGGCCTTTTCCCAGTTCAGTTCCGATCTCGACAAGGCCACCCGCGACCAGCTGATTCGCGGCGAGCGCCTGACCGAAATCCTGAAGCAGGAGCAGTACAAGCCCCTGCCGGTGGAGAAACAGGTTTTGATCATATTTGCCGGCATCAACGGTTATTTGAACGACCAGCCGCTCGCCACGATCAAAACGTTCGAAAGCGGGCTGTATCTGTTTATGGAAGAAAAGCATCCGGCGCTGCTGCAGCGGATTCGCAGCAAGGGAATCCTGGATGAGGCCTTGGAAACCGCTCTGCACAGTGCGATTGGCGAATTTAAGGCCATTGGTATGGCGCCGCCGGCGCCCGTGTCGGCGGTAAAATGATGCGTGTAATTTTATCGAATGAATAATCTCAGGGAAATCAAAGGGCGCCTGCGCAGCATCAGGAAAAACAAGCAGATCCTGAGCGCCATGAAAATGGTCTCGGCCGTCAAACTGCGCCGCATCCAGGCGGTGGTCCAGGCCAGCCGGCCCTATGCCCAACGCATCGAGACGCTGGTTCAGACTTTGCTGGGACTGCCGGAAGGACGCGCGCTTCAACATCCGCTCATGTTGCGGCGGAGCGCGCGCCGGATCCTTTGGGTGGTGATTGCGACCGATCGGGGCTTGTGCGGCAGTCTGAATACCAATCTGTTCCGCTTCGTCCAGCAAGCCTTGCGCGAGCGCGCCGGCGCGCCGGGCGCGGTGGCGCTATTGTTGATCGGGCGCAAGGCGGGCGATTTCTTCAAGCGCGCGCAGGCCAAGGCGGCCGATTTCCGGATCGAGCAGGCCTATCCCCTGGAGGAGGCGCAGGCGGAGATTGTCGCCCGGCAATTGTGCGATCTATATTGCAAAGGACAGGTGGATCAGGTGGATCTGTTTTACGCGCAGTGCAAGTCCACTCTTCAGCAGATTCCGGCCAGAATCCCCCTGTTGCCGATGGCCCCGGCCGCCGGCAAGGCGGGTGGTTCGCAAAAGCGCGCAAGGCTCTTTGAGCCGTCCGTGGCTGCGATCGCCGATGACCTCTTGCCCCGCTATCTGGCAAGCCGCATTAGGCAAGTTTTGTCCGAGGAACAGGTTTCGGAACACAGCGCCCGGATGATCATGATGGACCAGGCCAGTAAAAACGCGTCCGACATGATCGGCCAGATCCAACTGGATTACAACAAGCTCCGGCAGGTTATGATCACCCGGGAACTGGCCGATATTACCACCGGCGTGGAAGCAATGGCATAAAGGGAGAGCACGGTGAATAACGAAAACTCGATGGGCAAAGTTATCCAGATTATCGGCAGTGTGGTTGACGTGGAATTCCCCTCCGGCCATCTGCCGCTGATCGACGTCGCCTTGCGGATCAAGCGCGATATCCCCGACGATCAAGGCCGCATGGAAGTCATTGCCGAAGTCCAGCAGCACCTGGGCGATAACGTCGTGCGTTGTATTTCACTTTCGCCCACGGACGGGCTCCGGCGCGGCAACGAAGCGATCGATACGTGCCGGCCGATCACGGTGCCGGTGGGCCGCCAGAATCTTGGGCGCATGTTCAACGTTTTGGGCGAACCCATCGATGGACTCGGCCCGGTGTCCGCCACCCAGTTTTTGCCGATCCACCGCGCGCCGCCTTCCTTGCAGGAACAGGAACCCAAGGCGCAGATTCTCGAGACGGGCATCAAGGTGGTGGATTTGCTGGCGCCCTATTCGCGCGGCGGCAAGATCGGGCTCTTCGGCGGCGCCGGGGTGGGCAAGACCGTGCTCATCATGGAGCTGATCCACAACATCGCCACGGAGCATGGCGGCCTTTCGGTGTTCGCCGGGGTGGGGGAACGCACCCGCGAGGGCAACGATCTTTACCGCGAAATGCGCGAGTCCAAGGTGCTGGAGAAAACCATTCTCATCTACGGCCAGATGAACGAGCCGCCCGGCGCGCGTCTGCGCGTGGCGCTGACCGCCATGACCATGGCCGAAAATTTCCGCGATGAAACCGGCCAGGAAGTGCTTTTGTTTATCGACAACATTTTCCGCTATGCGCAGGCCGGCCAGGAAGTCTCGACCCTTTTGGGCCGCATCCCGTCGGCCGTGGGTTATCAGCCGACCTTGGCTTCGGAAATGGGCGAACTGGAGGAGCGCATCACCTCGACCCGCCGCGGCGCCATTACCTCCGTGCAGGCCATTTATGTGCCCGCCGACGACCTGACCGACCCGGTGCCGGCCACAGTGTTCAGCCATCTCGATGCCACCACGGTGCTGTCGCGCGCCATCTCGGAGCAGGGCATTTATCCGGCGGTTGACCCGCTGGATTCAACCTCCAAAATCCTGAGCCGGGAAGTTTTGGGCGACGATCATTATGCCGTGGCGCGCGGCGTCCAGCAAATTTTGCAGAAATACAAGGAGCTCCAGGATATTATCGCCATCCTGGGCGTGGAAGAACTTTCCAATGAAGACAAGCTGATTGTGGCGCGCGCCCGTAAAATCCAGCGCTTTCTTTCCCAGCCGTTCTTCGTTACCGAAACCTTCCTGAATACTCCCGGCCGTTACGTCACCCTGGCCGAAACCATTCGGGGCTTCAAGGAAATCCTGGATGGCAAGCACGACGACTTGCCGGAGCAGGCCTTCTTCATGGCCGGCGCGATCGAGGACGTCCTGAACAAGGCCAAGACGCTATGACCTCGTTTGCCCTGGAAATTTTGACGCCGTCGTCCCGTGTGTTTGCGGGCGAGTCGGAATCCGTCGTCCTGCCGGGCGCCGAAGGTTCGTTCGGCGTTTTGGCCGGCCACGCGCCGCTGCTGGCGCGCCTGAACGCCGGCCGGATCATGGTGCGCCAGGGCGAACAGGAGCATTATTTCAATTGCGGTCCCGGCGTGGCGGACGTGGATCAGAAACAAGTCACGGTGCTGGTGGATTCCGCCGAAGAAAAAGGGAAAACGTAAGGGAGTATGGGGGTAAGGGAGTATGGGAGTGTCGGAGTGAGGGAGTATTGACGGAGATCTTTACCCCGATACACCCACACTCCCATACTCCCTTACGCTTTCCGCGGCGGCGAAATGCTCGCCGACTGATGTTTGCCCTTCGTGCGCGCGGCGATCAGCCCGCTGCCCAGGGCGGCCAGAATTTTTTCCAGCGGCAGGTCGAAATCTTCCGGGCGTTCGAACGTCATGGCGACACCGCTGACGTTGACCGGATGTTCGGCCGCGCATGCGGTGCATTTCTGGATTTCAGCGCGGATATGCTCCAAGGTGGCGCACGCTTCAGTCCGGCTCGTGCCGCCCAGGCAGACGATGAATTCATTGGCCGAAAATCGGCCGATGATGTCAATGCTCCGGGTGCAGCCCTTGATCAGGCGGTGGACTTCCTCCAGCAGGGCGTGCCCGGCCTCGATCCCGGAGGTGGCCACAAAGGCGACATAGTCGTCCAGGCTCAGGAAAATCAGGCTGAGCGGAGTGCGATAGGTCTTGGCGCGCATCGTTTCCCGGCGGAATTCTTCCACAAACGCCCGGTATTTCAAGGCCTTGCTGGCTTCGTCAATCAGCATCAGATGGCGGGTCAGGAAGAGGAGTTCGAATTTTTGCGTTTGCTGGCCGATCAGGTAGGCGATAATCAGCATGCGCCGCGCGTCCTCCTCCGTGAAGGGCGGCCCTTCCGTACGGTCGCAGTGCAGGTAGCCGATGGCGCGTTGATTCTGGATGATCGGCGCCAGGCAGATGTGTTTGAAATCGAGTTCCAATTTGAGGTGCGCGTATTCCGGGTCGCTGCTCGGCATGTCGTTGATAAACACCCGTTCATGTTGGAGCAGAACGCGCGGCACGATGGCGCCGCCGACGCTGCGCTTGAAATGTTTGACGAACGAATAGCTGATCTCGCGCGCGGTTTTGATCTCCAATGTCCCCGTGGTTTCGTCCCGGATCAGCACGGCGATGCTCTGGTGCGGAAAAAACACCTTCATGTGCTCGATGATCACATGCAACGCTTCTTCCGCTGTCAGTGTGCCGCCCAATTCCTGGGCGATTTCAAGCAAACATTCCGTGATCTCTTTGCGCTCGCCCGGCATACCAGCCCTCCTTGAAAATCAAATTAGGCCCCGCAACGGGGCAACTTTTTCATAACGCCCGGTGAGGGTGCCGGGCCTACAGCATCTTTGTAGGCCGGGTCGCCTGACCCGGCGGGATGGCCCGTTTTCTTATAATACGGCCCGGCCGGAGGCCGAACCGGGAAAATGCTTTTATTCGTCCAAATATCGCCTCGCATTTGCACATCAAATTAATCTTGTTATCGGCTTGGTGTCAAGGGTAAAGTGCCGTCTCATGACCTCGCAACGCCACAACCGGATTGCGCCATTGTCGGATAGTCTGCCCGAACGGGAATTGCGCGGGCTGATCCGCCGCGCGTTGCGCGAGGACTTGGGGCCGGGCGACGTCACCAGCCGCGCGCTGGTTGCCCCCGGGCGTGTCATCACGGCGCTGGTGATTACCCGCCATGCGTCTGTCGTCTGCGGCGCGGCCATTGCCGCGCAGGTTTTCCGCGAGCTGGATCCCGGCGCGCGCATTCGGGTGTTGGTCCCCGATGGTGGCCGCGCCCGGCGGAACGCGGTCCTGATGCGGATCACGGGCAAGGCCCGCGCCATCCTGGCCGGAGAACGCGCGGCGCTCAATTTCATGCAGCGCCTGACGGGGATTGCCACCCTGACGGCGCGTTTTGTCGAGCGGGTCAAGCCGCATAAAACGCGCATTCTCGATACCCGCAAAACGACGCCCACCTGGCGGGCGCTGGAGAAATACGCGGTGCGTTGCGGCGGAGGGACCAACCATCGCATGGGGCTCTACGACCAGGTCTTGATCAAGGATAACCATCGCCGGCTGTGGGGGGCGCGCGATCTCGCCCAGGCCGTGCATACGGCGCGCCGCCGGTGCCCGGGGCTGCCCGTGGAGGTGGAAGTGGAAACCGAGGCGGAACTGGAACGCGCCCTGGCGGCCCGGCCGGACTGGATCCTGCTGGACAATATGACCCTGTCGCGCCTGCGGCGCTGCGTCCGGCTCTGCCGCGGCCGCTGTCCCTTGGAAGCTTCGGGCGGTATTACGCTGGCCAATGTCAAAGCCGTGGCGGCCGCGGGAGTCCAGGCGATTTCATTGGGATGCCTGACCCATTCGGCGCCGGCGGCCGATTTGTCGCTCGAAATATTGGATGACGGTTCAGTGAAGTCAGGAGTCAGAAGTCAGGAGTCAGAACAAGGATGCCGGTGACAAGATTTTCCGCCTTGGCGAATCGGCCTGTGGTACGAGAGGACTTGGTCATGTGGCAGAAAGCTTGTTTGCTTGCCATTCTGAATTCTGACTACTGAATTCTGTCTTCCTTTCCAAGTTTTATTATGAAACGACGCCTTGAAAAAATCAGAACGGCGCTGAAAGATTGCCGTCTGGGGCAGCCCTTGTTGTTCCTCGATAAAACGGAATCCACGAACGAAGTGCTTAAGGCGCGGGCTGAAAAAGGCTCGTCGGAAGGCTTTGCGGTGGTTGCCGAACAACAGACCTGCGGCCGTGGACGACAAGGCCGCCAGTGGCTGTCGTTGCCCGGCAAGGGCGTTTACTTATCCGTCCTCCTGCGGCCCAACTGGCCGGCCACGGACGGTGTTTTTATGAATATCTGCGCATCCGTGGCGGTGGCGCGGGCTTTGGAAAAATGGCGGCCGAACAAAGTCCGGCTCAAATGGCCTAACGACGTTATGCTCAACGGGCGTAAAATCGCCGGGGTGCTGGTTGAACCGCGCATCAAGCGCGCCGTGATCGAATTTGCCGTGGTGGGGATTGGAGTCAACGTGCTTCACGTTGAAAGCGATTTTAAATCGCTCGATCCCGGTCTGGCCACGTCCCTGCGCATGGAGGGCGTCAACGTGGATTGCGACCAGGTATTGGCGCGCGTGCTGAACGAACTGGATATCTGTTACACCATGGCGCGGCAGGCCGATAAAAGCCGCATTCTAAAGGAATGGTCGCTGCGGCAGGAACAACAATCCAAGCAAACGCCCAACGCCGAACGCCGAACGCCGAACGTCGAATGAAAAACGGTAAAAAATACAACAACAGTAGAACCCGAACCGTGAACCGTGAACCTTGAACCTGGAACCTTGAGCCCGGAATCGTCCGCCATGTCCGAATTTGTGATCGTCGTGGATATGGGCAACACCAGCACGACGCTGGCCCTGGCGCGCGCCGGGCGGATCGGCGGGATCAGCCGCCTGCCGACCAGGACGGCGCGCCGCGCGGATGTGGCCGCCGCGCTGGCGCGCTTGACGCGCAACCGCCCGGTCGCGGGTGCCATGTTGTGCTCGGTCGTGCCGCCGTGCAACCGACTTTGGCTCAAGGAACTGCAGGCGGTCAGCGGCCGGCCGCCCCGTCTGGTAAATCACCGTATGGAATTGGGACTGCGCATCGAGTATCCGAACCCGGCCAGTATCGGCGCGGACCGCCTGGCGAATGCCTGCGGCGCTATGCAACGCTATGGATCGCCCGTGATTGTGGCCGATTTCGGGACGGCCTTGACCTTCGACGTGGTGGCCGGCAACGCCTATCTGGGCGGCATCATTGTGCCCGGCCTGCCGCTCATGACCGATTACCTGGCCGAAAAAACGGCGTTGTTGCCGCTCCTGCGGCTGGACCGCTATCGCGGTATTCCACGGAACTTGCGCGCCATGCCGGTCATCGGCAAGAATACGCGCCAGGCCATGGCAATCGGGGCGCGCCTGGGATACCTCGGCATGGTGCGCGAAATTTTTACGCGCTTACAGCATGAGTTGAAGGGACAAACGGTCCGCCTTTGCGCCACCGGCGGTTATGCGGCCTGGGCGCTGGCCGGATGCGACTTGCCTGTGCGCCTTGACCCGGACCTGACGCTGTATGGCATTGCCCGGATTTATGAGTTGAACAGATAATGAAAGTACGGTTCAAGGTTCAGCGGTTCATGGTTCAACGGTTCGCCTGTAACGTTGCAGCACTGCGGGCAGGTTGCCGATTTTAGAGCGAAATTATTAACCGTGAACCGTTGAACCATTCCATAATAATGAACGGAGCGATTCATGATGAATACCAATACTTATGCCGTCATCCTGGCCGGGGGCCGGGGGGAGCGGTTCTGGCCGATGAGCACGCGCCGCCGCCCAAAACAGCTCCTGGCCTTGGTCGGACGGCGGGCCTTGTTGGCGGAGGCGGTCCATCGTATTCAGCCCATCATTCCGCAGGGGCGCATTCTGGTGATTACCAGCGTCGATCTCCAGAACGCCGTGCGCCGATTGTTGCCCGGCTTGCCGAAAGCGAATGTGATCGGCGAGCCGTGCGGCCGCGATACGGCCGCGGCCATTACCCTTGCCGCGGCTCTGATCAAGGCCCGCAATCCGCAAGCCGTGTTTTGCGTGCTGACGGCCGATCAAGTCATCGGCAATCCTTCGGTTTTCCGGCGCGCGCTGAAGGAGGCTTTGGCCCGCGCCGCTGCCGCGGACGTGTTGCTGACCATCGGGCTCAAGCCGGCCTTCCCGAGCACGGGCTTCGGATACATTGAGGCCGGCGCGCGCCTGGCGGGGCCGTCACGAACGGCCTTCTATCGTGTCCGGCGGTTTGTCGAGAAACCGAATGCCCGGATGGCGGAACGTTATGTCAAGACCGGGCGATTCTATTGGAATTCGGGCATGTTTGTCTGGTCGCTCGCCGCCTGGGAACGGGCGTTGCGGCGGCATTGTCCGCCCCTGGCGCGCTTGCTGGATACGTTGACGCCGCTGGCCGGCCGGTCCGGTTTTCAGGGCGCATTGAAGCAGGCCTATGACGGACTGGAGAAAATATCGGTGGATTATGCCATCATGGAGCATGCCGATAATATCGTGATGGCCAAGGGTGTGTTCCCGTGGGATGACGTGGGGTCCTGGTCGGCGTTGGAGCAGCATTTTCCCAAGGACGGCCATGGGAATGTGGTCGTGGGTAGCGGAGAACTGCTGGAATCCTCCGGCAACATTGTGGTCGCCGACAACGGCCTGGTGGCGTTGATCGGCGTGGATGACCTGGTGGTGGTCAAGGCCGGCGCCGTGACCCTTGTCTGCCGCAAGGACCGTTCCCAGGAGGTCAAGCGCCTGGTCGAAAAATTGCGCCGCCGGCGCGATGCGCAGCCCTGGCTGTGAGTATGGGAACAATATTATGCCTCGAACTTTAGGCGTGGATTATGGCGAGCGGCGCGTGGGATTGGCCATCAGCGACGAACTGGGCATGATGGCCCTGCCGCTGGAGATCCTGCCGGTGCAGAGTCCCAAGCAGGCGATTCGGGATGTTTTGCGCCTGTGCCGGGAAAAACAGGCGGAGGCGATCGTTGTCGGGTTGCCGCTCAATATGGATGGCTCGCGCGGGCCGGCGGTCGAAGCGGTGGAGCGGTTTGTCATGGAACTCCGCCGGCAGGGCGGTTTGCCGGTGGAAGTCTGGGACGAGCGCATGAGCAGTCGGCAGGTGGAACGCATGCTGATCGATTCCGACGTCAGCCGCTCAAGGCGCAAAGGGCTGGTGGACAAATTGGCCGCCCAGGTCGTTTTGCAGAGTTATCTCGATGCACTGGCGTCCCATAGGGACGCCGAGACTGTAGGCATTTAGACTGTAGGCTGTAGGATGAAACACGGAAAAATTCGCCCGGAGGCGAAGTCTCGCCCGCAACGCTATAGCCTTTTGATTGCCTACGATGGGGCCGCCTACGCGGGTTGGCAGGTTCAGCCCAACCAGCGCACGATCCAGAGCGAGTTGGAGGCGGCCTTGCGCCGCCTGGCGGGCGCGAGCGTGAAGCTCCACGGCAGCGGACGCACCGACCAGGGTGTGCATGCCGCCGGCCAGGTGGCGCACTGCGATTTGCCGTTTGCCATGCCGGCGGCCAACCTGGCGCGGGCCTTGAATGCGCTCCTGCCGCCGGCGATCCGCATCCTGCGGGTCCAGCCGGTTGGCGCGTCCTTTCACGCCCGGCGCAGCGCCGCGCGCAAGGAATATCGTTATTTTATCTGGAACGGGAAAGTCATCTCCCCGTTCTTGCGGTTGTATCGCACACACGTGCGCGCGCCGCTGGATGTGCGCGCCATGCGCCGGGCGGCCGCCCTCCTGGTCGGACGGCACGACTTCGCCGCTTTCACCGCCAACCCCAACCGGGAGGTTGAAAGCACGCGGCGGCATGTGATGAAACTCACCGTAAGCCGCAAAGGGCCGGAGATCGTCATCCGGGCGCAAAGCGACGGCTTCCTTTATAAGATGGTGCGCAGTCTGGCCGGATTTCTGATTCGGGTGGGCGAGGGCGCCGTGCCGCCGGAAGAGGCGCGGCGCATCCTGCGCTCGAAGATACGCACCGCGCGCGTGCCGACCGCGCCGCCCCAGGGCTTGTTTCTCTGGAAAGTGTGGTATTGAAGAAATTGAGTGATTTAGCGATTCAGTGATTTAGCGATTGCCGATCGTTGAATTTCCGAATCTTAAAATTCCAAATTTCCGTTGCCATAGTGTCCAATCTTAAGTCACTCAATCACTAAATTACTGAATCGCTAAATTTCTTCCAGTGTCCGACTTCCTGATAGTTTTATTGAAAATCGCCTCCATGTTCCTGGTCATGGCGCTGGGATGGGCGGCGCGCAAGCGCGCCCTGATTACCGACGACGCCGGCCGGGTCCTTAGCCGTTTGCTGGTGGATCTGATTTTTCCCGCCCTGATTTTTACGCAAATGCTGCGCACCGTTAATCCGCAGGTCCTGCGCGCAAGCTGGTTCGTGCCGCTCCTCGGCGCCGGCGTGATCGTTATCGCCAAAGGCGTGGGGCTTTTGGGGATGCCGCTTTTTCGTCACAAGGGCGCCCTGTCCACGGCGGTGTTTCTGGTGGCGATGCCTAATTGGGTGTTCTTTCCCCTGCCGATCGTGGAAAAGCTCTTCGGCGACGCCGGCGTGCGCGATGTGCTGCTCTGCAATGTGGGCGCCCAGCTGATGCTGTGGACGATCGGGGTCTGGACCTTGCGCGGGACGATGGCGCGTAAAACGGCCTTTAAGGAATTGGCCATGAATCACGGCCTGGTTGCCACCGTGACCGGGATCGGCCTGGCGTTGGCGTTGCCGTTTGCGCGCACGTTGGAAACCGTGTCCGTGGACGGCGCCCCGGCCGGTGTGCTTGCGGCCGCCTCCGTGGTCCAGGCCCTGGCGATGCTGGGGAGCCTGACGATTCCGCTCTCGCTCGTGATCACCGGGTCGCAATTGGGCGGTTTGAAGCTCGCCGATCATTATCCGACGCGCGATTTTATCGGGGTGATCGTGTTGCGCCTGTTGGTCGCGCCCGCGTTGACCGTCGCAATCTTGACGGCCGCCGGTTCGCTTGGCTGGCGCATTCCGGAAACGACGCGCCTGACTGTCTGCCTGATTGCGGCCATGCCCGTGGCCATCAGTTGCAGTATCGTCACCGAACGCTTTGGCGGCGACACACCCCTGGCCTCCCGCGCCATTTTTTATTCGACCCTCGCCAGCATCCTGACCGTGCCGGCCCTGTATTATTTCGTCCGCCTGCTGAAACTATGAGAAATACATAGCCGGTGTAAAACCGGCTCTACATTTAGATCGAAAAGAAGCGGGTAGAGCCGACTTTATGTCGGCTATCTTTTCGGTGGATTCACGGCGGCATTTAAGCGCTTAGCCCTAAAACCCGGTCTTCAGCATTTGCAGAATAATGGGTCCCAGCATGATCAAAAAGACGGCCGGGAAAATGCAGGCCAGGAGCGGGAACAGCATTTTGACGGGGGCCTCGTTGGCCAATTTTTCGGCGCGCATGAAACGCTTGGTGCGGACTTGGTCGGACTGGATCCGTAACGTGGCGCCGATGCTGGCGCCCAGTTCGTCGGCCTGGACCAGGGCCATGACCAAGGAGCGGATATCAGCCTGACGCACGCGTTCCGCCAGCCGGGTCAGGGCCTCGCGGCGCGTCTTGCCGAGTTGAATTTCGAGCAGGACCCGCGCTAATTCCTCGGCGATCGGATCGGGCGGCCGGCGGTCCACGATGTTTTTGATCGCGGTCATGAAGTCGAGGCCGGCTTCCACCGAAAGTGTAAGTAAATCAATGACGAACGGCAGGGCTTTCAGGATCAGCCGGCGCCGGAGCGCGACCGCCTGTTTGAGCCACCAGGACGGGTATAGGAGCATCGTCAGCAACAAAGCGCCGAACAAAGCCGCGAGCCGCGCGCCCGTCCCGCTGTCCGTGGGGCTTTGCAGCCAGGCGAACGCGCTGATGACCGGAATGCTCAGCACGGGAACCGTGATGAGCGGCGTCAGCGCCCGCAAGGCCATGAATTCCTCCGGCGAGATGACATCGTCGAATCCTCCGGAAGTGAGGTCGATCAGCGTCTGTGCGCGCGCCTTTTGAAAGCGCGGCTTGCGGAAAAACGGCGTCAGGAAAGGGGTCAGCGGCAACAAGGCCCGGAAGATCATCGGGAGCCGCCGCTCCTGGCGGCGCCCATCGGCCAGCGTCACGTAGGTGATCGCAAAGGCCGTCTGCGCCAGGTGCCAGGAGATGCCGGCGGCAAACACCGCCCACAAGATACATAGGCCGATAATGATGATGTGGTTAACAACCATGGCAAAATCTCCAACCGGAAGCCAGAAGTCAGAATCCAGGAGTCAGAATAACGATCCGAAAGGCAAAAGCATATTGTTGATGCGCGATGACTCGCTCCATTTCAAATTCCTATTCTGAATTCTGGCTTCTGTCTCCGGACTTCGTTCTTCTCAGATATCGATCCGCAAGATTTTACGAATCAGCAAGGCGCCGATAATTTCCAGCGCCAGGGCCAGGCATCCGGTCAGAATTCCGGCGCTTGACGTGAAAAATGCGGTCATCATCGCGGGATCCAGCAGGAACAGGGCGAAAACGAGTGCGACCGGCAGGAGCCCCACCACGATGCCCTGCATGCGCCCCTGCGAAGTCAGTGTGCGGATGCGGCCCTGGATGCGGATGCGCTCGCGAATCACACTGGCAATTTTATCGAACACTTCCGTCAGGTTCCCGCCGGTCTGCCGGGCGATCTCGATCGAGCGGATCATGAGCGTCAAATCCTCGCTCTTCACCCGCTTTTCCAGATTGACCAGCGCGTCTTCGAATTTAACGCCGATGCGGGTCTGTTGGAGAAAAAGATCGAATTCCTGGGAAATCGGGGGCTGATTTTGCCGGACGAGATGCTCGAAGGTCTGCGCAATGCTGGAGCCGGCGCGCAAGGCGCTGCTCATGGTCATCAGGGCATCCACCAGCTGTTCGTTGAAAATCCGCAGACGCCTTTGTTTAAGAAACGCCAGATACCAGCGCGGCAGGGCCAGCGCCGCCAGGCCGGCCAGGACGCCGATGAATACCCCGCGCAGCAAGCCGGCGACGGTTTTAAAGTCGCCGGTTAAAAAAAAGAAAATCAGGAAGGAGGCAACGGCGGCGGTCCAGGCCAGGTCCCGGATGCGCCGCGGGGGGATGAAGAAAAAGATGTCGGCAAACTGGCGCGCGGTCTGTTCGCTATACACCCGTTCGTAGCTTTCCAGGCCGTCGCGCAGGGCCAGCAGAAAGGCATAGGTCAGCCCGCTGAAGCAGACCAGGTACAAGGTCGGAAGCAGCCAAAGCAAGCCGGTATGGGTCAAGGTTTCCATTTGCGTGTGTCGAAGATGCGCATGTCCAACGAAATTCCGCGGATTTTGATTTCCTCGATAAAGGTTGGGACGGCGCCGGTGGCTTCGAAACGGCCGATTACCTTGCCGTTTCGATCGAGCCCGGTCTGGGTGAAAGCGAACAGGTCCTGCATGGTAATGCGGTCGCCCTCCAGGCCGGAAATTTCCGTGATGTGGGTGACTTTGCGCGTGCCGTCGCTTAGGCGGGCGGTTTGAACGACCAGGTGAATGGCCGAGGCGATCTGTTCGCGAATGGCGCGCGAAGGCAATTCGACGCCCGACATCAGCGTCATGGTTTCCAGCCGGGCGATTACGTCGCGCGGCGAGTTGGCGTGCGCGGTGGTCATGGAGCCATCGTGCCCGGTATTCATGGCCTGTAACATGTCCAGCGCCTCGCCGCCCCGGCACTCGCCGATCACAATACGGTCCGGGCGCATCCGCAAGGCGTTGCGCAGGAGATCGCGGACGGTCACAGCGCCGCGCCCTTCCATATTGGGCGGGCGCGACTCCAGCCGGACCACATGCGTCTGGGGCAGGCGCAGTTCGGCCGAGTCCTCGATCGTGACGATGCGGTCCGTGTCCGGCAGGAACGAGCCTACAACGTTTAGAAAAGTGGTTTTGCCCGATCCGGTTCCGCCGGAGACAACGATGTTTTTGCGCAATTGCACGCAGGCCCGCAGGAAATCGGCCATTTCATCCGCCAGGGTGCCCAGTTGAATCAGCTCCGGCATGGTCAGCACATTCTTGGAAAATTTACGGATCGTCAGGCACGGTCCGTTGAGCGCCAGCGGCGGAATGATGGCGTTGACTCGCGAGCCATCCTTCAGGCGGGCGTCAACGTAGGGCTGGCTTTCGTCGATCCGGCGGCCGATGGGCGCCACGATCCGCTCGATGATGGCCAGCACGGAGCTGTCGTCCATAAACACGCGGTCGCTCATTTCTAATTTACCGCGCTTTTCGACGTAAACCTGATCGCTGCGGTTGACCATAATTTCGGTCACATCCGAATCGGCCAGCAGGTCTTCCAGGGGCCCAAGTCCCACGGATTCATCGAAAATTTCCTTGATCAGCGCCGCCGGATCGATCCAGGCCGGCAGACGTTGGCGCACTTCCTGAACGATCTGTTCGATGGCCTGCAGGGTGCGCGCGTGCAGGTCGGCTTCCTTGATGTGGGCCGCCGTCAGACGCTTGATGTCCAGGCGCTCGAGCAGTTCGGTGTGAATCTGCTTTTTGATCAGGCTCTTTTCGGTATGCAACTGTTGTTTGTTAGCCTCATGCGGCGCGGGCGCGCGGTTGACGGGCAAGGGCGCGGGCATTGCGTCCTCCGGCGGATGGGCCGCCCGGCCGGGTAGTCGCAGGATCAGGCGGCAGTCGCCTACCCGAACGATGTCGCCGGCGCGGAAGGCGGCGCGTCCGTGGATCGGAGTTTCGTTCAGGAACGTTCCCGTCTTGCTGTTCAAGTCTTCCACGTAAAAACCGTCCGGCCGGAAAATAAGAATGGCGTGGCGCGACGCGACCCCGCTGTCGGGAATAACGATCTTATTGCCCTGTTCCGCGCCCATCGGATAGATGCCGTGTTCGATCGCATGCGTCTGCGCCGCGTGTCCCGGACGCTGGATTTCAAGTTGGAGAAGATCGGGCATGCTGGGTTCCCTGCAAAATGGTATGAAAAACAAGATGATTAACCACGAAACACACGGAACGACACGAAATGGATGCGGATTATATTTTGTTTGTCATCACAAAAAATTGAACATGCAAGATTTGTTCGTTTAATTTTCGTGTATTTAGTGTGTTTCGTGGTGAAAAATTTTGGGTTGCGGGCTTTGCCCGCTTTAAATGTCTTTCTTGTGGCGAATGTCGCGTTGACGGATTATGTTCAATTCCGGCAATTTTTTCTGGAGATGCTCGAAATCAATGACGGCGGGATTGGCGATAAAGGTTACGTCGGCTGGGTTTCGCAGCGCCAGGGTCAGGCGGCCCCGGACCGTTTGGGCGAACACGAGCAGTTCCGCTTCGCGGGGCGTCACCTCGAAGGTGACTGTGCTGTAACTGCGCGGGGCGCGCTCGGCGCGCACCCCCGGCATGGCAATCTGGTTGGCCAGGGCCTGGCCGGCGGCAAGGACGGTCACGTCCTGGAGCACAGTCAGCGTGATGGTCTCGACGCCGCCGGTCACGGTTGCCGAGGGGAACGTGAAAGTGCCCAGGATATCCACGTGGTCGTTGGGCTTGACCATGCCGCTCACCGACGCGATCGCATCCACGGGGATCGAGACCGCCCGCATGGGCGGATTGAGATTGATCATTTCGGCCAGCCCCGCCGTTCCCTGGGCCGGAACATCGATATCCGACCACTGGATCGGGTCGCCGCGGCTGATGCCGAACAGCAGTTTTTTGCCCACGACATCCGGCACGGACTCCGGCAAAATGGCGCGTCCGCCCACACTGCCTTGAAATACCGAGTCCTTGGCCAGATCGGCGTTTTTGATAATCGAGCCGGCCGGCAGGTCGGATTTGGCCACGATTACGAAGATGCGCTTGGCCTCGCCCTGCATCCGTTCCTGTTCGTGGCGCAGGTATTGGCCGGTGAGCCAGAAGGCGATCAGGCCGGCCAGGATCGCGACGATCAAAATTGATTTTTGCTTCATGGTGTTTCCTTTTCGAAGTTGCGGCGTCTGCCGCCTAATTTAATGCATAGGAACTTCAAAGTTTGTAGCCGCGAGACGACAGGCTCGCGCGGTTGACCGAAAACGTCGGCCTAAACGTCCGACGGCTACAACAAGAACCGCCGCCTTTGGCGGCCAAATTATGCGTATTGAAACCATTATTCCACTTTTAGCCGTTTGTGCAACACTGTAATCGTGCTTTCGGCACCGGATGGGGCCACCAGCAGGGCGCAAAGCGCGGGCCCTTTTTGGTATATGGCTATGCTCGCGGGAGCGCCGTAGGGATCGAGGCGCGTCCAGGCCTGGCCGCGCAGGGTGCTTTCGTAATATTGCCGGATGGCTTCCGGCGCGGCGACGGCGTCGTAAATTTCCAACTGCACCTGAGATTCCACGCCGGTCAAATACGTTTGCACGCGACTGCCGGGGTAGGGCGGCGGATCGCGCAGGCGCGGCGTGGCGGGCGGCAAGCGCGACTTGTCGAAATCGCCGGGCGTTTGGGTCAGCACAAAAAGCATGGTCTGCTCCGGCGCATTGGGCGCCAGCGCCAGCAAGGTTGCGATTGTTCCGTCCTCGCGCATCCGCGCCCAGCCCATGGTTTCATTCTGGCGAAAATTATCCAGCGTTTCGCAGGGAGCATAAGCCCGCCGTAATTTGGACATAACTGCGCCCAGCGGCTCGTTACAGCCCAGGATGATTAGGCGCCCCTGGCCATCGTTGATGCGCACGGAGCTGGCATAAATCGTTTTCCAGTTGGCGGTGGTTTCCAGCACGGCATGGCCCCGCGCCGCCGGCCAAGCCCAGAAAACCTTGGCCGCGGCGGAAAGGGCCAGGGCGCCGGCCGCAAGCAAGATGATAACGATAGTTTTAGGTGTAGTCATAGCAAGAAATTTAATGATTGAATGATTCGGAGATTCAGTGATTCAGTCTCATAATCGTCATATTTCTTCGGTTTCTTTCTTCAATCGTTGAATCACTGAATCGCTTAATCGCTTAATTTCAGCCAAACCAGCCAGGCCTCGCTTTCCACCTCCAGCGTGGGGCGGGCGTACACCAGGCGTCGGATCATCGGCAGGATGGCAACTCCTTCGGATGCCTGACCCTTGACCATGAAAAAATCTCCGGCCGGGCTCGGCGAAGCCGCGAGCGTTGCCAGCGCGTTGGCCGGCGCATTGGTCACCGCTTCCAGATGGGCATGTCCGACGAGTTCGCCGGGTAATGCGGCGGCATTGCTTGTGGTTATGGCCTGATCGTCATGCGTGTGCCGCCGCCGGTCGGGGCCCGGAACCCAGTCGGAAATGAATAAGGCGGCCTCGGAGATGGGCGGCGTGGGCGACATGGCCAGCCGGCCGGCCGCCGCGCGCGCGGCGCTCATGGTGCGTGTATGCGCATGCATCAACCGGCCGATCTGGATCAAGCCCGCCAGGAGCACAATCATCGCCACCAGGCCGGCCATGAATTCCACCATGGCCTGGCCGCGGGAAGGACAGACGACAGACGACAGACGGCGGACGACGGATGACGAATGACGAACGGCGAGGGTTGCTTTCTCCCCTCGGCCCTCTGCTTTCTGGTCTCTGATATCTGACCTCTGACTTCTGACCTCTGACTTCTGCATCTTAGATTTCCTCAATGTCCTCTGCGGGCGCCGCCGGCGCCGCCGCCGGCGCCGCCGGTATGTACGCAGGTGTGATTGGTGTCGCTCAACCAGTCGATGCCTTGCTGGCGGAAGGCCGGGTCCTCCCAGGTCAGTAGTTGCTGGCAATACCAACATCCGGCCTCCAGGCCGGCCGGGCCGTTTTGCATATAGGTGGGCAGATGTTCCTGGATGTGCCTGCGCCAGGCCAGGTCGTAAGCGCCGATGTTGGACCCCGTGGCGCTGTCCACCGGGATCAGGCGCACGTCGCGAAAGGCCGGCAGGACGATGCCATAGGCATTGGGGCTTACGCGGTCGGAGTCGTTGGTGAGGTATCCGAACGGCTTGGCCGCCGCCGTCCAGGTTGCCGCTCCGACGGACGCATTGGATTGGGTCAGGCGCGCGGCGCTGGATGAGGACCGCATTAAGAACGGCTGTAGGCCCGGAAAGGCGGAGGGCATGCGCGCATCGGGCTGGGCTTCCACGCGGATGACGGCGTCGGCGCCGGCGTAATCGTATTCCGGTTTCACTTGCAAGGGGAGGATTGGGAAATTGTTGTCGGGCGAGAGCGCCGACCACGCACTCCAGGCGCACGCATACCAGGTGTTGGTCATGCCGGCAACTTCATTGGAAATCGTGTCCGGGCTGAGCCCGCGCTCGGAGCGGAGGCGGTTCATGCGTTCCACGGCGCCAGCGCCGCCCGGCAGGACGCTTGTGAACGGCTGCAGGCCGAGCCCGAATATTTCGCTGTTGAAGGTGTCAGCCGGCGCGGCGGTCAGCAAATCCGGCCAATATTGATAACCGGAATAAGACTGCAGAGTGGCCATGCCGCTTTCGTAAAACCAGCACCAGTCGCCGCCGGCCACGGCCTCGTAAAAATTGCGGGACAGGAGCAAATGGCTGTCGGTGGAATCGGTGTAATAGCGCGTGTTATCGGGGCCGGCGGCCACGCCTTGCGCCGCGATGCCGGCGAGCATTCCGGCGTATTCCGGCCAGGCGCCGGGATAAGGCTCGGGGAAACGATTGGTGTCGGCGGCGTAATAGGACAGCACGAGGTCCGCATGCGCCATCAGGTTGGCGGTATAATCCGGGTTGACGTAGGCGCGATTGTTTTTTGCCGCCTGCTGGGACGCCAGCAGGCCGACCAAGGGGCCTACGAAGCAGAGCCTTGTCTGTACGTCCGTTATTTGCGCCGCGGCGGCCGGGTCACCGCGGCTTAAAGCCAAGGCCTGCAGGATGTTCAAATCTCCGATCAGGTTGAGCGAAATGCCCTGCCAGCGCGCCGCAGCCAGCGCCGCGGCGTCGCCGGCGTTTTGCGTGCGCGCTTTGAGATGCAAGACCGTGTGCACATCGAAAATCCAGACGACCGCCACCGCCAGAATGAGGAGCGCCATGATCATAAAAATCATGGTCTGGCCGGCCGCCGGTGCGAGGGGCAGAGTCGGCCTTTTGGCTTTGTGCCTATGTGCCTTTGTCACTTTGTGCCTGAGTTGTTACGATTATTGCAGGTACAGCGGATAATGGTTTTCGATGTCCGCCACGCCATGCATCGGAACGGCGGACTCGGGGAAAAACGCCTTGAACATGTTGGAAAAGAACGTCAGGGGCATGGCCTGGTGCACCTCGAAATGCAGGCTGGCGGCGTCCAATGCCGGACAAGACCACTCAATCGTGTCCCAAAGAGCGTAGTTCAGGATGGAATCGATTTCCCAACTGTCGCTCTGCAGATAGTGGGGAATGCGCGGCGATTCCTGGCGGGTCCATTGATGCCAAGGGCCGCCCTGCGCGCGATCGGGAAAGGTGAGCGCGCCGGCATTGGCGATGGCGCCGATGCGCACGGTTTTCGCCACCATGAAATCGTTGAAACCGACCGCCTTGGCGCGCGCGCCGCGGCCGGCGGCGTAATCCAGGATTTCCTGGGCCACGAACAACTGGGCCAGTTGGAAGAGTCCCATCAGCACCAGACAAATCAGGCCGATCACGATGCACGATTCGATCATGGCCTGGCCGCGGGAAAATGAAGAAATGCAGAATGCAGAATGCAGAATGCAGAATGGCGAACGCCGTGGCAATCCGTTATCCGGTTTCCGAACTCCATGTTTCGCCAAGACTGCGCCGGGCAAGCTGACCTCTGATTTCTTCATTCTACATTCTTCATTGACCTGACTCGGCGCCCAGGGTTTTGAGAGTGTCCGCAGATTTGGTTTGTGTGGCGGTATCGACATCGCTCTGGCTGCCGCCCAGGTCCGTGACGGCGCCGCCGACCATGGCGCGAATCCGGTCGCCAAACAGGCCGAAAACCGCCAGCGCCGCCAGGGCGATGATGGCGACGATAATGATATACTCGGTCATAGCCTGGCCGTGCTTGCCTTTACGCATGCGATTCATAGTGCGCTCCTTCATTGTTGGGTGCTTGACGTTAAGGATACTCCGACGAAACCAGCGCTAAAATCCGCCCGCCGTATTCTTTAAACGTAACAAGAAAAACCGTCAAAATGCCCAGTGCGGCCATGAGCAAGCCTGCGATAATGACATATTCCATCATGGCCTGGCCGCGGGAAGAAATGAAGAATGCGGAATGAAGAATGCAGAATGGTGAACGATGCGTATTGCCTTTTTTCGCTTGCCGCTGACTTCTGATCTCTGACATCTGACCTCTTCTTCCTTCATTCTGCATTTCCTCTTTGACCCCGCATGTAATTGCCTATATGATGCTTTATTAAACCAAGCAGGCCTGTAAAGTCAAGCATGAAACGGCGGCATACTTAATTGGTTGAGCGCGCAGGTCTTTGCCTATGGATGCCCCTAAAATTCCCGGATACGATATTCTGGCTTCTTTGCCGCAGGGCGGCATGAGCGCCGTGTTCAAGGCGCGCCAGATTTCGCTGGACCGGGTTGTGGTACTCAAAATGTTGCCGCCCTCCATGGCGTCCGATGGAGTGGATATCGACAAGTTTTTGGCGGAAGCCAAGATTACCGCCCAGTTGAAGCATCCGAATATTGTCCAGGTGTATGATTTCGGCAAATCGCCGGACGGTATTTATTACTTTGTTATGGAATTCGTTTCCGGCTACAGCGTGGCGGAGTGGATCCGGCGGAAAACAAGTCTCTCCGTGAAAGATGCCCTGTTGTGCGCGCATTGCGTGGCCGAGGCGTTGAACTATGCCTGGGGAACCTTCGGGGTCGTACATTGCGACATTAAACCCGACAATATCATGATCGACGGCGACGGCACCGTCAAGGTCGCCGATCTCGGTTTGGCCCGGAGTGTGCGGTCCGTCATGGATGGCGCCGAATTCGGGACGGGCCTTGTGGTCGGCACGCCTTATTATATTTCCCCCGAGCAATCGCAGGGCCGGCTCGAACTGGATTGCCGCGCCGACATCTATTCCCTCGGCGCCATGCTGTATCACTGCCTGACCGGGAAACTGCCGTTCGAGGGTTTGCCGCCCTTGGAAGTCATGGATTGCCAGATCACCGATCGGATTCCGGACCTCATGGAACTCAAGCCGCAGGCTTCCCTGGCCGTGGCCTGCCTGATCGAAAAAATGATGGCCAAGAACCCTGGCCATCGTCAAAAAGACTGGCCGGAGGTCATCCGCGACATGCTCCGGGCGCGTTCTGAAATACTCCCGGAAGGGCCCCTGCCGCCGGACGGCGCCAGCACCATGCAGCGCTGTCCGGCGCGCGCACAGCGCCTGCATGAACTGTCCGCATCGGGCCAACCCTTGCCGGCGATCGCCCCCCCCGCGGCGGCGCCGGCCGTGTCCCATACTGTCGTTCGTTTCCGGCAGTGGATGAGACCGAAATGGTTGGCGTCCGCGATTGTGGTAATCGCCTTGGCCGTGCCCTGCCTGTTCGTGATGAATATGATCAGAAATCCCGCGCCGGGCGGATACCGGAAGACGGACGCCGGGCGACAGACGACGGATGGCAGAGGAGAGCGGGAAGCGGGGAGCGGAGAGCGGGAAGCGGGGAGCGGAGAGCGGGAAGCGGGGAGCGGAGAGCGGGAAGCGGGGAGCGGAGAGCGGGAAGCGGAGAGCGGGCAGAGGAGAGTGGGTATTCCTTCGCCCGAGCGCTCTGGAGGGCAAGCGCCGGAAGGCGGGCAATCCGCGGACGTGTTCCCCGCAGACTTGGCGAAGGGGGAAGCTTTGGCAAAGGAGGAAGCCCTTGCCCAGCACCGCTTGGAGGCGGCCTTGCAATGGCAACAGGCGAATCCCGATCAATTCGACGAAGCTATCCGGCAATTTGAAAAGATCGCTGTGCAATCGGCAGGCACGCGTTATGCCCAGGCAGCCCAGGCTGAAATTGCGCGCATTCGGGAACGGAAGCGCGCGGCCATCGCCGCCGATATGCAAGTCCTGCGCGATAATGTTCAGCCCTTGCTGGAGCGGCAGAAATGGCGCGAGGCGGCCGCTCGGTATGAGCAGTATGAGGGGCGCTTCAAGGCCGCGACCGTGGCGGAACGAACGGCCAAAGTCCGGGAATGGCTTGAACGCGACAAGGACCAGCAGACAGCGTTGCAACAGGCGGCCGAGGCCCGGAAGCAGGAACAAAGTCGGCAATGGCAGGATGTGCTCAACGCTATTGCCGCGGACCTGGTGGAAGGCAATGCCGTCGCCGCGCTGACCGTAGTCCGGCAAGCCTCAAATAATACCGTGCTTTCCGCAAACCGGGACGACTTGCGGATGCTGGCGGGCATGCTGGCCGAAGCCGGTCGCGCGGATCAGCGCCTGCTGGATTCGTTCCGGTCGCAAAAAGATCGGGAAGTTGTCGTTGCTTTGACCAACGGTCCGGAGCGTCTGCTGGTGCGGGATGTGCAGGACGATACGATCCTGGTGGAAAAGGTTATCGTCGTCAGCGCCGGACGGATCGGCCAGCCCAAAACGATCCGACTGCCGGATTTATCCTTTGAGGAAAAGAAAGCCCGGCTTGGAACCAATCCGACGCCGGATACGGCCTTGGCGCAGGGGTTGGTGGCTGTGCGCGATGGGAACCTGGCCGCGGCCAAAACCGCCTGGAGTCAGGCCGGTCCGTTTCTATCGGCGCCGTTGACGGCCAAACTGCGGGAGCGTAAAAGCCGCCAGGAGGAAGCGCAAGCCCGGAGTGATTTTATCCTGCTGTTACGTTCCGCCCAATTGGAGGCGGCGGAACCTTTGCCCGGCTGTGAGGCATGCCTGACGGCCATCGATAACAAGAAATATTCTTCCCAAGCGGCCATGGCGCTGGCCAAAAGCGCGGCCGGTTACCAGGCGCAATACGGGCAGACAGCCTTTGCGCAAGCTTATGCGCCGGCCTTGGAGGCCTTCAAGCAGAGGCTGGTGATTATCTCGGATTCGGAGCCGGCCGCGAGCGCCACGAGCGCGCCGACTCCCGCCGGCGCCGGGCCGCCGGATGGCGCGGCCGTGCGCAACGAATTGTTCCTTCGTAATCCCGGTTTGACCGAATTGAACATTTCGCTTGTGACGGATGACGCCGGCAAGATCGTGCGGGCTGAACTGATCGCCTTGGATTTGAAGGACATCTCCCCGCTGGCGCGCCTGCCGGATTTACGCGCGGTCGTGTGCGCCGTTATGCGCCCGGACGATTGGCGCGAGTCGTCGGTTAAGGCGCCGCTAAGCGATTTGTCGCCTTTAAAGGGATTGCCTCTGCGGGAACTGTGCGTCAGTCATACGCGCGTTAAGGATTTGGCGCCCTTGGGCGGCCTGCCGTTGACCAAGCTCGACTTGACCGGCACACGCGTCACGGATTTGTCGGCCTTGAAAGGCATGCCCTTGCGGGAACTGACGCTCAGCCGTCTGAACATACGGGACTTGAAGCCGCTGGCCGGCATGCCGCTGGAGTTCTTGAATATCAGCCACACGGATGTGTCCGATTTGGCGCCGCTGAGCGGTATGCAATTGAGACGTCTGATTGCGAACGCGAGCCGCATTCACGATATCAAGGTTTTGACAAACATGCCGCTTGCGGAGTTGAACATTGGCCATACCGAGGTGGGCGACATCAGTGCGTTGGCCGGTATGAAGCTCGGAAGTTTGAATCTGGGCCGGACGCGGGTGCGGGACCTAAGCGTTTTGGCCGGCATGCCGTTGCGGGGGCTGAACTTGAGCCAAACCAATATCCGCGACCTCTCGCCCTTGCGGGGCCTTTCGCTGGAAAGTCTGAGCGTGCGAGCCACGCGGGTCAGGGATTTGGATCCCCTGCGCGACATGCCGCTTAGATGGCTGGATATCGGCGAAACGGATCTGCGCGATCTCTCGCCCTTGCGCAATATGCCGCTGAAAGGCCTGACCCTCCAGAAAACGGCGGTGCGGGATTTGTCGCCCATTCAAAATACACCCATTGAGGAAATCTGGTTGGACTACAATCCCGATCAGGATACCTACCGGGCATTTACAGCGGTGCTCCTGCGTATGCCCCGGTTGCAGAAGGTCAACGGTAATTCCAGTTTTCGCGAAAGGCGCAGATGAGCATGAAGTATATCTCCACACGGGGCGGCGGAGCGGCGGTGGATTTTAAAACGGCTGTATTGACCGGGTTGGCGCGCGATGGCGGCCTGTTTCTGCCGGATTCCATTCCCGATGTCCGCGCCGACCTGCCTGCCTGGTCCGGCCTGGATTACGGCGCGCTGGCGCGCGAGGTTATGGGCCGCTTCGCCGATTTGCCCGCCGCCGACCTGCGGGCGATGATCGGCGGCAGTTATGCCGCCTTCCGGCATCCGGATGTGACGCCGGTTGTGGATGTTAACGGCCTGCATATACTGGAACTGTTCCATGGGCCGACGCTGGCGTTCAAGGATGTGGCCTTGCAATTCCTCGGTCGCGCGTTCGAGTATTATCTGGCGCAGTCAGACCGGCGCTTGAACATCCTGGCGGCCACCAGTGGCGACACCGGCAGTGCGGCCATTGCCGGTGTGCGGGGCCGCTCGGGGCTGCGCATCTTTGTGCTTTATCCGCATGGACGCGTCAGTCCCGCCCAGGAGCGCCAGATGACCACCGTGCCGGACGCCAACGTCTTTTGCATCGCCGTGCGCGGCAGTTTCGACGATTGCCAGGGCATCGTTAAAACGCTGTTCCGGGACCTGCCGTTCCGCGACCGTTATGAACTGGGCGCGGTGAATTCCATAAACTGGGCGCGCCTGCTGGCCCAGATCGTGTACTATTTTTATGGCGCCTTCCGGGTCATGGAGCGGACCGGCGCGCGCGCGGTCCGGATCGCGGTGCCGACGGGTAATTTCGGCGACATCTTTGCGGGATACCTGGCGATGCGCATGGGACTGCCGGTCAGCCGCCTGATTCTGGCTACGAACGAGAACGACATCCTGGCGCGTTTTTTTAATACCGGCGTTTATCGCCGTGAAACGGTGCAGGCCACCTTGAGTCCTTCCATGGATATCCAGGTGGCGAGCAATTTTGAGCGCTATCTGTATTATCGGATGGATTGCGATCCCCGCAAAGTCTGTCGAATGATGGAGGCGTTCGAGCAGTCCGGTCAACTGCGCCTGGAAGGGACGGGGAGCGCCGGCGTGGATCCGCTCTTTGCGGCCGGAACCTGTGCGACTTCCGACACGCTGGCGCTAATCCGCGAATTTTACGAACAGCACGGTTATTTGCTGGATCCGCATAGCGCCGTGGGAGTGCGCGTGGGACGCCGGTTTTTGAGCCCGGACGAGCCCTTGCTCGCGCTGGCCACCGCCCATCCGGCCAAATTTGCCGATGCCATCCGCCAGGCAACCGGCCATGATCTTGCGCATCATCCCGTGCTCGATGCGCTCGCCAACCTCCCCCAGCGCCGTACGGTCTTGCCCGCCGATGCCCAGGCTGTGCGGGATTTTCTCCGCGCGCATATTCCGTGAGTAAAGGCCAAAGGCCAAATGTCAGAGGTCAGCGGCCAGAGGCCAGGAGTCAGAGGTCGGCAAGAAGTTGGAATCGTGCAGAAGTTCGCCGAAAGCCGGGGGCCATTTCCCAACGTTGTCTTATCTCTGATCGCTGACCTCTGACCTCTGGACTTCCTCCGATCAGCGCCGCAGGGCGTGGAGCAGGGACAGTCCGCCGATGAATACAAATCCCAGCCAATAGAGGAGAATAAACGGGATGGCCACAAATTTCAGGTTGCTGACCGCGTAGTAAAGCGCAAGCGAGATGTAAACAATCAGTGCGAGTTCCACCAGCACGGTGATGTTGAATCGGCTGCGATAATTCCGCCCTTGCCACGATCGCGCCTTGTGATCGGACAGATTGAATTTGGGTGTGCGATGGAAAGCGCTTTCCCGGCCCAGGAGCCCGCTGAAAACAGCCTTGGTGTTGACCACGGAAAGGCCGGTGGCGCCGGCCATGAGGATCGGCAAAAAGAGCGCCCGGCGCTTCCAATCGGGGTAAATTTCGCGCTGGGCATAGATGTAAAAGAGCGGATAACTGAAGGCGTTAAGGGTGAAGAGCGAGGCCACCCAGAAAAAAAGTTTCGATTGCGGACACTGGACCCCGATTAACATGATCGGATAGGAGAGCAAAGCGATTAAAAGCAGGGTCGGAAACACCAGGTGGTTGGTCAAATGAATGGTGGCCTCGAATTTCAAGAGCCACGGAATGGTTTTGTTCCGCCAGATCGTCGGCAGCAGTTTTTTGGCGGTCTGAATGGCGCCCTTGGCCCAGCGATATTGCTGGTTTTTAAGTCCATAAACTTCAGCCGGAATTTCGGCCGGACAGACGACGTCATTGACATACACGAATTTCCATCCCGCCAACTGGGCTCGGTAGGAAAGGTCGATATCTTCGGTCAGGGTGTCGTCCTGCCAATTGCCGGCGTCAACAATGGCGGTCTTGCGCCAGATCCCGGCGGTGCCATTGAAGTTAATGAAGATGCCGGAGGAATTGCGCGCGCCATGTTCCAGGACGAAATGCGCATCCAGTCCGATGGCCTGGCCCCGGGTCAATATGGAATAACCGGCATTCAAGTGCCCCCAGCGGGCTTGCACCACTCCGATATTTTCGGCGGAGAAGTAAGGCATCATCTTGCGCAGAAAGTCGCGCGGCGGAATAAAGTCGGCGTCGAAGATTGCCAGAAAATCGCCCTTGGCCAGGGCGAGTCCGTTTCGTAGCGCACCGGCCTTGAAGCCCTGACGATTGGTGCGATGCAGGTAATGGATGTTGATTCCCCGGGACTGGAATTCGAGGGCGGCTTTTTTTGCGATTTCCTGGGTTTCGTCGGTGGAATCGTCCAAAATCTGGATCTCAAGGCGATCATGGGGATAATCCAGCGCGCAAGCGGCTTCGAGGAGCCTGGTCACGACGTATTGTTCGTTGAAAATCGGCAACTGCACCGTAACCCGCGGCCATTCCGTGTAAACACAAACCGGTTTTGTACGGGCGGCGCTGTTCTTGCGGTAGAGGTAAAGCATTAAATAGGCGTGGGCGGCGTAAATCGTCAGCACGATCATGAGCAACGTGTAAAGAACCAGCAATAATATGTCGGTTAATGCCATAAAATCAGGCCTTCGACATCTTTGCCGTTCTCACGAACGGCCTCTACACCGGACTAATTGAGTTCGACCAAAGTGTAGATGCGGTTCGTAAGAACCGCCAACATGGGCGGTGGCCGGAAATTGTTTAACAGCTCCGCCGGGATTGTCAATTATGAATTACGGGTTATGGTGGCTTCGGCTTTTACCGTCTGGAAGCCGGGGGCCGGTTTCTCCGAGGCGAAAAATGGCGCGCGGCCTGCGGTGCGTGCGATCGTTGAGGTCCCCGCGCCCCTCTGGGCGGCGGCTGAGCCGCCGCGCCGGTGGCGTTGCGGGCGGTCTCGGAATGGTAGGCGTGCTTCAAATCCGCCGGAATGCCCTTGCGGATCAGGCGCTCGATATCGCGCAGAAAATTGCGCTCCTCGGCGCAACAAAAGGAGACCGCGTCACCCTCGGCGCCCGCGCGGGCGGTGCGGCCGATGCGGTGCACGTAGGTGTGCGGTTCGTTGGGCAGATCGTAGTTGACGACGTGCGTAATGCCGTCCACATCGATGCCCCGCGCCGCGATGTCGGTCGCAACGAGGACGCGCACGCCGCCTGTTTTGAATCCCGCCATGGCCTGGGTGCGCGCGCTCTGGCTCTTGTTGCCATGAATTACGGAAGTCCGGATGCCGGCGGAGAGGAGGACGTCGGCCACCCGGTTGGCGACATGCTTCATCTGTGTGAACACGAGCACTTTATTGATGGCGGGATCGCGCAGGAGCGTGACGAGCAGGATGGGCTTGTCCTTCTTGTCCACGAACAGCACTTTTTGCTTGATTCGCTCGACGGCGGGCTGGTCAGGCGTCACGGTAACGTGCGCGGGGTCGCGCACCATGGCGCGCGCCAGCGTGATCACTTCAGGCGCCAGGGTCGCGGAAAAAAAGAGCGATTGGCGCCGGGCAGGCAGCGCCGCGATGATCCGGCGCACGTCGTGAATGAACCCCATGTCCAGCATGCGGTCCGCCTCGTCGAGCACGAACACTTCAACGCCGTCCAAGCGCACATGCCGCTGTTGCATCAGGTCGAGCAGGCGTCCGGGCGTGGCGACGACGATATCCATGCCGCGGCCCAGCGCCGCCACCTGCGGATATTGGCCGACCCCGCCGAAGATCACGGTGTGCCTGATCGTCAGATGCCGGCCGTAGACGCGAATGCTTTCGCCGATCTGGGCGGCGAGTTCGCGCGTCGGCGCCAGGATCAATACGCGCGGCCGTCCGCGCTGGAGCGGAACCTTATGTTTGGTAAGATGTTGCAGGATCGGCAGAATGAATGCGGCCGTTTTGCCCGTGCCGGTTTGGGCGCACCCGAGCAGGTCGCGCCCGGCGAGCAGGTGCTCGATGGACTTGGCCTGGATCGGCGTGGGCGTAATGTAGCCCTCCTCGGCCACCGCGCGTTGAATCTCCGGCAGAAGCGCGCTAAAAGCGGTCAATGGCGCGGACGGCCGGATAGGCGCGCTCCCGGCCGTCGTGTGGGACTGAGCGGGCAGACCCTGTCCAGGTGTGTGCCTCGAATGCGACCCTGTAGCCGCGAGACGAAGGCTCGCGTCCGAAGGCATGCCGTGGACAGACGCATGCTTGGTCTGCGTTTCTGCCGGCTTATGGCCGGCCGTTGGCTTGTGGCTTGTCCCTGCGTGTGTCTGAATCGGTATGCCGTTGTCTGCCGTCCGCCGTCTGTCGTCCGTCCGCTGTTCATGGTGTGGGACGTGAATAGGATGTGCTTGACTGCTGTGCATGGGAACCTCCGGTCCGGACATGTTGTTTCTCTGCCCGCCGGACGCATGGAGGAGAAAGACTTGCGTAATCGCCGGGCGGATACGATGCAAACATGCAGCGAGTCCGCCCGGTTAAGTTGGCATTAAATATCTTAGGTCGGACGTTGTCAAGCGCGCATTTTTGGGACTCATCCTTTTATGCAAATCAACGGCGCCAGCTTGGCGACCTTGCGCGCCAGGCCCGACCGTTCGGTGACTTCCACCACCTCGCTGACATCCTTGTAAGCGCCCGGCGCTTCTTCGGCGACACTGCGCGCGGAGGCGCTGCGGATCAGAATGTTGCGCAATTCCAGGCGTTTGACCACGTCATGTCCCTGCCATTGCTTGGCGGCCTGACTGCGGCTCATTCGGCGCCCGGCCCCGTGGCAGGCCGAGCGGAATGACAAGGATTCGTTTCCGTTTGCGCCCGCCAACACGTAGGAGGCTGTGCCCATCGTGCCGCCGATGAGCACCGGTTGACCGGTCGCCCGGAATTCCGGCGGCAAGGACGCATGGTCGGGTCCCAGGGCGCGCGTGGCGCCCTTGCGGTGAACGAATAATTTTTTTATCTGGTCTCCAATCCGGTGTTCCTCCTCCGAGCAGATGTTGTGCGAGACGTCGTACAATAACGGCAAATCCATTTTGCCAAAGACTTGGTTGAAGGTGTTGCGCACTAAACCGGAAATGATTTGCCGGTTGGCCAGCGCGCAATTGGCGGCCGCGCGCATGGCGCCCATGTAGGCTTGACCTTCGCGGGAATGAATTGGCGCGCAGGCCAGTTCGGGATCGACGACCGGAATGCCGTGGGCATGGGCCGCCGCCAGCATGATCCGGGCATATTCCGTGGCCACCTGGTGGCCCAGTCCGCGCGAGCCGCAATGAATGCTGACGACAATTTCGCCCTGGCGCAGGCCGAACGCCGCCGCGGCGGCGGGATCGTAAACCTCAACCACCTCCTGCGCTTCCAAGTAATGATTGCCGGAACCCAATGTGCCCATTTCATCCTGCTGGCGCTTGCGGGCCTGTTCGGAAATATGCTCCGGCATTGCATCGGGCATTTCGCCGTGGTGCTCGATTCGTTCCAGGTCGCGCGGCGTCCCATACCCGCGCTGAACCGCCCAGCGCGCGCCTTCGGTCAGCATCCGGTCGGTTTCAGGCCGCGTCAACCGGATGGCGCCCGTGCGGCCTACGCCGGAAGGAATGGCGTAAAACAGGGCGTCTGCCAGTTCCTTCTGGCGCGCGCGCACTTCCTCGGCCATGAGGCCGGTCAACATCGTGCGCACGCCGCAGGAAATATCGAAGCCCACGCCGCCGGCCGACACCACCCCGCCGGCTTCGGCGTCGAAAGCGGCCACGCCGCCGATGGGAAACCCGTATCCCCAGTGCGCGTCCGGCATGGCAAACGCCGCCGTTTCGATGCCGGGCAGGGCCGCGATGTTGGTCAGTTGCTCCAGCACCTTTTCGTCCATCGCGCGGATCAGATCCGGCGAGGCATATAAAATTGCCGGCGCGCGCATGCGCCCCGTGGGCGGCACGACCCAGCGCGTTTTCGATTGCTGTTGGAGTTTGCCGATATCCATGGATTCAATGTTACCCCATTTTACGGCCCGCTTCAACACCAACGCGGACCTTGACACACAAATGCGACTGTGTCACTCCATGGATTGAGATGATTGCAATGGCGACCAATCTACAACTCGATCACGATGGTTCGCGTCGATACGAGCATCTGGTCCCCCGCCTTGCGTTGCGCTCATCCAGACTCTGGCTCCGAGGCGTTGGAACTGCGCCGCCTCATCGCCGAACGCTTGGTCGAGATGCTTGGGCCGATCCGGCAGGAAGTGCTGTCGGGCGTCCATGAGCGCCTTCAATTCGACCGCCTGGAAATTCACCTTCGCGCTTTTTGCCGGGCGCTTACCCATCGTCCTTCATGAGATTAGAAGCGGAGTCGCGTCGGCCCGCCGGCGACTGATCCAGTAGGTCAGTCCCGGATGTATGGTGTGGGAGCAAAGGCGCCGATTGGCGCCTTCTTATCCCGATTCGCCTGAAAAAAATTCAAGAGTATGTGGCGCTGAACGACTATTCGGTATGATATGTGAGCTGCTGAATGACGCGCGCAAATATTCGCAACATACGTCGCGAAGCCGGTCCAACCTTGTCCGCCATGCCGGTTCGAACTCGTCGCCGGGCTTGTAAAATCCATAAAACAAGCACGAATTGTCGCTTTGCAGGAAAATCCCGAACACAGTCGTGATTTTCTAAAAGAGATTGGCTTGAACTTCCGTTTGAGCGGTCAGAAATTGTTTTTGGATTTCAAAAATCCCTTCAAAATCGTGACGGAAACCGAACCCCGCCTCTGGCGGAACCAGTCAACTTTTTCCGAAATCGGCGAAAATTTAATTTGGCGGAAGGGGAGGGATTCGAACCCCCGGAGCCTTGCGGCTCGCCGGTTTTCAAGACCGGTGCTATCGTCCACTCAGCCACCCTTCCAAACCGGAGAACACCGATAAAATACGGCATGTCGGACGCAGATTCAAACAGATATTGGACAGGATTCAGCGCAACATGCCGACCTTTCAGCCCATCGATCCAGAGACAGATTCGCCCAGGGGGTGCGGATGATGGGACGGCGGGTTTATGGCGCATCCTTGCGCCTGCCGCACACCAAATCCGCAATCAGCGCGCATTCCAGGCCGAAGGGCAGATAGCCGGCATAGCCGAGCGCCGGCATTTCGAAAATGTGGAAGCGGTTGACGAAGGGCACGGCATAAATCCACTTGGCTATGCTGTAATAGTTCCACATCTCCCAAAAGAAGCCGCAAATCAATGCCGCGAACGCCATCAGGACCACCCGCCGCCAGTCGCCGCGGACCAGGTCGGCAAACAGTGTGACGCCTCCGGTCAATGTCTGCATGCTTGCCAGGATTCCGAGGGGCGCCAGCCAAAGCAGGGGAAACAGGCAGTCCGGCCATAAGCCAATGCCGGCCAAGCCCAACGCGGATAGCGCAAGCACGACGACGGCAACGAAACGCGAATGAATGTTGGCCGGGGGGCGAAACCGGGTCAGTCCGGTATAAAGCCGCGGATAGGCGGCGAGCAGATCGCAAGTTCCCATCACGGCCGGCAGGACGGTGGCGAAAGGCAAGGTTGCATAGATGAAATAGCCCAGGGGCGATAACGCGCCAATCCCGACATAATACCAGTTCTGGACAAACCGGTTCAGATACTCGAAAAACCACCAAAACAGCGCGCTGACCGGAAAGAGCAAAAGAAAATACCGGGGACGATGGGTCAGCATGCACTGGCCCGTGCGCCGCCAGGTCAGGGCGTTGACCGTGACGATATAGGCGAACCAGAGCGGACTGAATGTAAAGGGCTGTAACGCGGCAAACCAGTTGAACCGTGTCCAAGCCAGAATCCAGGCAATCGCTCCGAAAATAATCCCGATCCAGCCCCACGCGGGAAATCGACGCTGGTCTGTTGGCAAGGACGCTCGATGCGGCGTCATAAGAGGTTCAATGGCTGGCGATTCTGACGCTGGGGCACGCTGGGGAAAGAGAATCCGGATCACAAACGGCGTAATGGCGGCAAGCAGGATAACGGTCATCCCGATAAAAACCGGCCAGGCAAAGCCGTGGTGTTCGATATAATGCGTGCGCGGCGGAAATTCGAGATAGCGGGCAAGAGGCAAGTCGCCGGCCAGGATGCCGAGCAGGGGCAGACTTGCCAGCAGCGCCAACGCCGCAAATATCGGGATAAACGATCCGGAGTTTGCTTTCATGAGGATACCTTGGTCGGATGGATCATTGTGCGGGGCAGGGATTGGACGAGCGCTTTAAAATGGCGGTTCAGATTGCCATCGTTAAACTGGCAGGACGCGGAGAACTTTGCAAGACAAAGTTAATAAATTGGGAATATGCAAATGGGATCGGCTGGATAAGTTGCGGCCTTGACCTGTCCATGCCGGCGCCTGACGAATTTCGGTGGAATATTTATGACGCCGGTAGTATATTGTCCGCTGTATTGGCAGATGTGATCTGTATGAACACAAGCGAATCCATCGAAGCCCTTCGGAAACAGTGGGGTAAAAAACTCTTCATCCTGGGGCACTATTACCAGCAGGATGAAGTGCTCCGGCATGCGGATGTGACCGGCGATTCGCTGGAATTGGCGCGCCGCGCCGCCGCCGAAAGGGAAGCCGAGCGCATCGTTTTCTGCGGCGTGCACTTCATGGCGGAGTCGGCGGATATCCTGAGCGCCCCGCACCAGGCGATTTACATGCCCGATATCCATGCCGGCTGTCCCATGGCCGACATGGCCCCCCTGCGCGAGGTGCTCAAGGTCTGGCAGGAGCTCCAATCGCTGACAACCGATTGGGTCCCGATAGTCTATGTCAACAGCTCCGCGGCGATCAAAGCTTTTTGCGGCGAGCATGGCGGCAGCACTTGCACGTCGAGCAACGCGGCCACGGTGTTCCAGTGGGCGTTCGATCAAGGCAGGCGCATCCTGTTCATTCCCGACGAACACCTCGGGACGAACACAGCCCATGACCTGGGCCTGCCCGACGAGGCCGTGGCGGTTTACGATCCCGGGAAACCATGGGGCGGGGTGGGGGCGGATGGCATTGCCCGCGCGCGCGTGCTGGTTTGGAAGGGATATTGCCACGTGCATACCTTTACGGCGGACGATATCGCGTCGGCCCGTCGAAAGTATCCGGATGCTAAAATCATTGTGCATCCGGAAACGCCCAAGGCGGCCTGCCGCCTGGCGGATGCCCACGGCGCCACTTCCCGGATCATCAAGTATGTCGAGGCGTCGCCGGCGGGCTCGACTGTGGTCATCGGCACGGAGTGGCACCTGGTGGACCGCCTGGCGCGCCGGCATCAAGGGCGGCTGACGATCCTACCGCTCCGCCAATCGGCCTGCCGGAATATGATCCTGACGACGGAAGCCAAGCTTCTGGCCCTGCTGGAGCGCTGGCCGGAGGAGCAAATCGTGCGCGTGCCCGACCTCCTGCGCGTGAACGCCCGCAAAGCCCTGGCCAGAATGCTGGAAGTGAAATGATGCCCAAAACCAGCAGGCGCTGTATCCTTATGACCGGCAAGGGCGCAGATTCCACTTCGTCAAATCTGTCCGTTTTATGGCGATATCGTTTCGCGTCTGAAGCAATCGGCAATCGAAAACCAGGAAACCCGCCCGCAATGCTGCGCATAGCGTTGCAGGCGGGTTGACAATCGGAAATCGGCAATCAGAAATCTAAAATGCCTCTCATTCCCATTCGATCGTGGCGGGGGGCTTGGAGCTGATGTCGTAAACGACGCGGTTAACGCCGCGGACTTCGTTGATGATCCGGTTGGAGAGGCGGGCAAGCAATTCGTGGGGCAGGCGAGCCCAGTCGGCGGTCATGCCGTCCTGGCTGGTCACGGCCCGCACCACCACCGTGTTTTCATAGGTCCGTCCGTCGCCCATGACGCCCACGCTCTTGACCGGCAACAGCACGGCGAACGACTGCCAGATTTTGTGGTCCTTGTCATAATCCGTGATTTCCTCCTGCACACGCAGGTCGGCCTGCTGGAGCAGGGCCGTACGTTCTTGCGTGACCTCCCCGATGATGCGCACGGCCAGACCTGGGCCGGGGAACGGTTGACGATCGATGATGGCCTCCGGCATACCCAACGCGCGGCCCAGGGCGCGCACTTCGTCTTTAAACAATTCGCGCAGGGGCTCGATCAACTGGAACTTGAGGTCCGGCGGCAGGCCGCCCACGTTATGGTGGCTCTTGATCGTGGCCGAGGGGCCGCCGAGGGGCGAAGCGCTTTCGATCACATCCGGATAAAGCGTGCCCTGGGCGAGGAAACGGATATCGCCCAAGCGCCGGGCTTCCTCGGCAAACACATCGATAAACCGCTTGCCGATGGCCTTGCGCTTCTTTTCCGGGTCCAACACGCCCTTCAAGTCGCTTAAAAACTGGGCTTGCGCATGGGCCACATGCAGGTCGATGCCGAAGGCCTTGACGAAGGTCTCTTCCACTTGCCGGGCTTCGTCGTGGCGTAAAAGGCCGTTATCCACGAAGATGCAGTGCAGTTGGCTGCCGATGGCTTTATGCAGGAGCATCGCCACAACCGCCGAATCCACGCCGCCGCTCAGGCCGCAAACGACGTGATTCTTGCCGACTTTCCGGCGGATGGCCCGGACGCTTTCCGCAACGAATTGCGCCATGCGCCAGTCTCCCCGGCACTTGCAAACGTCGAATAAAAAGCGGCGCAGGACGGCGGCGCCATGCCGGGTATGCACAACTTCAGGATGGAACTGGATTCCGTACATTTTCCGTTTTAGATCGGCCATGGCGGCCACCGGGCAGGTTTGTGTCTTGGCGAGCGCGCGGAATCCGGCCGGCATCTCAAGCACTTGGTCGCCATGACTCATCCAGACGTCGAGGCGCCGGGGCAGACCACGAAAAAGCGCCGATGCATTGGCCACGCCGATCCGGGCGCTGCCGTATTCGCGGGCCAGGCCCGGCTTGACGGCGCCGCCCAGCGTCTTGGCCATCAACTGCATGCCATAGCAAATGCCGAGCACGGGGATGCCCAGTTTGAACAGCTCCGGATCGCAGGCGGGCGCCTTGGCCGCAAACACGCTTTTGGGACCGCCGGAAAGAACGATGCCGGAGGGCCGGCGTTGTTTCAGCTTGGCGGCGGGCGTGTCATACCGGACAATCTCGGAATAGACCTGTTGTTCCCGTATGCGCCGGGCGATGAGTTGCGTGTATTGCGAACCGAAATCCAATATGGCGATCCAGTCGTGCGTTTTCATGGGGAGCAAGAATAACGAAAGGTCGCAGGCGGATCAAGGTTGGATTACGCGCATTGCCTGCTTCCCATAACGGTGAAAAACGCATTGACATGCGACATGACTGGAGCTGGAGCGATTATACTTGCGCATTCCAAACAAGATTGGCCCTTTTTGAAAGGGCGGGACGCGATTCCTCGCGTCCGGATGAATTTTAAACCGCCTCCACTGGCGTCCCGCAGGGACGCCAGGACTGTAGCCGTTTAGGCCGTAGGCTGTAGGTCGGAATCAATAAAACACATCGGCAAAAAACCGGAACGGAAGTTTGCAAAACATCGGTAAAGTTTTCGCTTTTCCCGTGATTTTACCTACAGCCTTCAGCCTACAGTTGAGTATCCTGTGGGATGCTAATGAACCGCGTCAATCAATAGTTATCCCGCGCCGGACGCATTCCCGATTTCATTTAGAATCGCCAGGGCGGCGGCGCGCGGATCCGCGGCTCCCATGATCGGGCGGCCCACCACCAGGAAATTGGCGCCGGCCCGGACGGCCAGGGCGGGGGTGGCCACGCGTTTTTGATCGCCCGTGGTGTTCCCGGCGGGCCTGCCCTCCGTAGCTCCCTGCGCGCAGGCGGGGCGGATTCCCGGGGTCACCAGCAGCGGGCCCGCGCCGAATTTTCGGCGCAAGCCTTCGGCCTCCTGAGCGGAGGCAACCAGGCCGTTCAGCCCGGAGGTCAGCGCGAGGTCGCCCAAAGCCAGGGCCTGTTCTTTCAGATCGCGGCCGACGCCGATATCCGCCAGGTCCGTTTGGTTCAGGCTGGTGAGCGTCGTGACGGCAATCAGTTTAGGGGCCTGCGGGCCGAAGGCTTGCGCCGCCCGTGCGGCGGCCTTGAGCATGGCGCGGCCGCCGGCGGCATGCAGCGTCAACATCCCGATGCCGTGCTGCGCGGCGGCGGCGACCGCGCGTTCGACCGTGTTGGGAATATCGTGCAGTTTAAGATCGAGGAATATTTTTTTTCCCTGGGCGCGCAGCGCTTCCAGGGCGCGCGGCCCCTCGGCCGCGAATAATTCCAGGCCGACTTTGAACCAGATAATTTCGCGGGGCAGCGATCGGATCAAGCCGGGCAGGGCTTGCGAGGACGGCAGATCGAGCGCGACAATCAGTTGTGGCGGCATATTCAAACTCCTCCAGGTAGTCGGCGATAATCTTTGTAAAATATTTTTTTAAAAACTCCTTGACACTACACGCGCCTTGGCCTATAAAGCGAACTCTTTTCAAGTATGTCGGAAGACGCGCTTGAAAAAAATAAAATAATTAAAAAAAATTGTTGACACATTTTTTTAATTTGGTACATTGATTGGCCGGTTGGGTGAAGGCTGTTCTTTTTGGAAACGTAGTCAAAGCACGGCATCATGAACGCCGTTCACGGTGCGTGCTTTTTTTACGGTTCATTGTTCTTTGACAACGGAATCTGCACATACATTTCGAGTCGGAAGTGGTGTGATTTGTGGATAAGCTCATGTTCTAAGTTAAGAATAGCAAGCGATGGCGGGGCAGCCTGGTAACGGGCTGGTTTGCTGTCGCGACCGTTTATATTACGGAGAGTTTGATTCTGGCTCAGAACGAACGCTGGCAGCGTGGATTAGGCATGCAAGTCGAACGCGAATCGGGATGCCCGCAAGGGTAGCTCGAGGAGAGTGGCGGAAGGGTGAGGAACACGTGAGCAATTTGCCTTTAAGTTGGGGATAACCTGTCGAAAGACGGGCTAA